>Ga0066698_10000858_pt1 | contig 12464 bp, 11 predicted proteins | sample GraSoiAngelo_147_FD_66457 | JGI IMG/M metagenome (GOLD analysis project Ga0066698, IMG submission 66457) | Grasslands soil microbial communities from the Angelo Coastal Reserve, California, USA - 14_1009_05_40cm | ecosystem: Environmental > Terrestrial > Soil > Grasslands | place: USA... | reverse complement strand
GATGGGCTGCCGAGAACCTTCGCCAGTTTTAGCAAGCTTCTTACCGGCCGCTTTCAATTACGCGAGCTCTCAATGGGCCAATTCTTGAGGAACCTATGAATCAAGTTGGAAGCGTGAGTCTGGTCGCGGCGCTGGCATTTGGAATCTACGGCATTGTGGCGGGGGTGATCGGCGGCAGGCTCCGCAGTCTTCGCGTGACGCGCAGCGCCGAGCGGGCGACGCTGGCGTTCTTCCTCATGATCACGGTGGCGGTGGTGGCTCTCGAGACCGCCATCCTGACCGACGACTTCCACACCGCCTACGTCGCCGCGCATTCGAACAAAGACCTGCCCGTCTATTACAAAATCGCGGTGCTGTGGGCGGGGCAGGAAGGCTCGCTGCTTTTCTGGACCTGGCTGCTTTCGATCTACGGCGGTTTGGCCGTCCTGATCAACCACCGCAAGAACCGCCAATTGATGCCCTATGTCGTCGCGGTGGTGCTCGGGACGGGTGTGTTCTTTACTTCTGTCACCTTTTTCGTCGCGAACCCCTTCCCCGTCCTCAATCTTCAAACCGCCGCGGGCCTTGCGCCCTTGCACCCGCCGGAAGGCAACGGGTTGAACCCGTCTCTGCAGTATCACTCGATGGTGATCCACCCGCCCGTGCTCTACCTCGGCTACGTGGGTTTCGTGGTGCCCTACGCTTTCGCCATGGCCGCTCTCATCACCAAGCAACTGGGCGACAACTGGATTCGCGTGACGCGCCGTTGGGCGATGGTCCCCTGGATGTTTCTCGGCGTCGGCATCCTGCTCGGGGCGAACTGGGCCTACTACGTGCTTGGATGGGGGGGCTACTGGGGCTGGGACCCGGTCGAGAACGCGGCGCTGCTGCCTTGGCTTGCCGGAACCGCCTTCCTTCATTCCGTGATGATTCAGGAAAAGCGCGGGATGCTGAAAGTCTGGAACATCGTGCTGGTGATGGTGACGTTTTTCCTGAGTATCTTCGGGACGTTCCTAACGCGCAGCGGCATCGTCTCATCCGTGCACGCCTTTGCGCAGTCGAACATCGGCATCTTCTTCGCCGTCTTCCTCGGAATCGTCGTTTTCTTCTCGCTGACGCTGCTCTTCCTGCGACTGGACTTCTTGAAGAGCGAAAACAAGCTCGATTCCGTGGTGTCGCGCGAGAGCGGCTTCCTCTTCAACAACTGGATTCTGCTGGCGGCGGTCTTCGCGGTGCTGTGGGGAACGATTTTCCCGATAATCTCGAAGGCCGTCGAAGATAAAACCGTCACCGTCGGCCCGCCCTATTACAACAAGACCGCCCTGCCGATCGGCCTGCTGCTTTTGTTCCTGACCGGCGCAGGTCCCTTGCTGGCCTGGCGGAAGACGTCGTTTCAGAGCCTGAAGCGGAATTTTACTTTGCCGGTCGCGCTGGCAGTGGCAGCGGGGGCGGCGCTTTTCTTCGCCGGCGTCCGAGACCTCTTTGCCTGGATGTCCCTGGTGCTCGCGACCTTCGTCGCGGCCTGCGTGCTCCAGGAATTCTACAAAGGCGCGCGGACGCGGCAGCGCATCGCCAGCGAAAACTTCCCACAGGCTCTCTACAACCTCACCATGCGGAACACGCGCCGCTACGGGGGCTACATCATCCACCTCGGCATCGTGCTTTTGTTCGTCGGCTTCGCGGGCCTCGCCTTCAAGACCGAAGCCAAGGCGCCGATGCAGAGGGGCGACCTGCTGCGCGTCAAAGATTATGTCCTCCGTTGCGAGGGCATCACAAAGGGCGAGACACCGAATTACCTCTACGAGCGCGCCGAACTGAGCGTGGTTAAAGACGGAAAAGCGCTGGGGACCGTCAAGCCCGAAAAGCGGCTCTTTAAGGCCAGCCAGGAATCCATCAGCCACGTCGCCCTCCGCCCTTCCCTCGCCCAGGACCTTTACGTCGTTCTCGCCGGCGACGACGAGGACACCGGAAAGGCCCTCATTCAGGTCTTCATCAATCCGCTCGTGGGATGGGTTTGGGTCGGGGGATTCGTGGTGTTCCTCGGAACGCTTCTCGCCATGGTCACCAGCCGCATCGAGCGCGAGATGGCCGGCATCCGTCGGCCGGTGGAAGAGGCCATTGAGGAAAAGCATGCGCTCTGACAGGATGCCGAAAAGACTTTCGGATTGTCGTCCTGAGCGAAGCGAAGGACCTCTGCATTTGAATTCACAAGCAAATACAGAGGTCCTTCGGGGCCTGCGGCTCCTCAGGACGACAGAATCGACAGTTTTTCTGCATCGCGCTAAGTGGATTGTGACACCTGTTCTTCTGATGCTCCTCGCACCCATGGTGGCGCGGCCCGCCGATCCCGACGCGGTCGCCAAATCGGTGGGCGACAAAGTTTATTGCTTGTGCGGATGCGTCACCACGCTCAATCACTGTCCGCACCCGGAGGCGGAGTGCTCCGTCCAGAGGGACATGCACAAGCTGATCCGGAAAGACCTGGCGGAAGGTAAGAGCGAGAACCTGATCCTCGGGGACCTCGTGCTGCGTTACGGCGCCCAAGTGCTGGCGTCGCCGCCGGCGAAAGGATTTGACCTGACCGTTTGGGTCCTGCCCGGTTTCGGGGCGATCGCCGGGCTGGTTATCGTAGTGCTCCTGGTTCGCCGCTTCCGGAAGTCGACAGATAATCCCGCGCCCCCGGAGACGCTGGATCCAACGCTCCTGGCCGCCGTGGAAGAAGAAATGAAGAAAGTCGTCGGGTAGGAAACCATGCCCCTCGCGATCGCGCTGGCGACCGCCGCCACGCTAGCGGTTTTCGTCGCCTTCCCGCTGCTCGCTCCCGACACGGAAGGCGACCAGCTATTGCCCGTGGACGTCACTCCGCTCGCCGACTTTAAGCGCCGCCGCATGGTTGTCTACGAAAACCTCCAGGACCTCGAATTCGAATTCAAAGCCGGGAAAATCGCGCGCGAGGACTACCAGACCTTGAGCGACAATTATAAAGCCGAGGCCGCGGGATTGATGGCGGCCTCGCTCGAGGCCGAGACGACGAGCCATGGCGACGCCTGGATCGAAAGCGAAGTGGCGGCGCGGCGCGCCCGGCGGAAATCGGCGCCGAGCCCCCAATACCTTTGCCCGGAGTGCGGGTTTGAGAATCCATTGCCCGTCAAGTTCTGCGGGGAATGCGGGGCAAAGCTTGCGTCGCGCCCCGAGCAGCGGGAAAAAAATTGACGGACAACCATGGGCGCGGCACCGCGCCACCTGCCCTTCGGCCCGACGAAGCATGAAATCTCCCTCGAACAACGTAGAGCTCCCCTTCCTAATCGGCTGTGCCTCTGTTCTCCTGCTGGCGGCGCCCGCACCGCTCGCCGCGCAGGCGGTGGTCGAAGGGCGAGTGATCAACCGGACGACAAACCGTCCCGCGAGCGGCGCCAAGGTGCTTCTCCTCCAGCCGCGCCAGGGCATGCAGCAGGTGGCCGCGACCGTCACCGATGCGCACGGCCATTTTGAATTTCCCCCGGAGGGAGTTGACCCGAAGTCCTTCTATCTGGTCCAAGCAAATTTCCAGAACGTCCCCTACAACGCGCCCGTCGAATTCACCCGCGACGGTAAGGCTCAAGTGGACGTGACCGTATACGAGGCGATGCGACAGGCGCCGGCGCTCGGTGTGCCTCAAGCGCGCATCCTGTTGCGCGCGGCCGGGAACAAAGTGGACGTGGAAGAACTTTTCGCGATTCAAAACCCCTCTCAGCCGGAGCGAACCTACGTGGATTCCTCCGGGACTTTCCATTTCAAGGTCTCTCCGGGCGCGGGCACGCCGCGCGTCGCCGTGGCCGGCATGAAGAACATGCCGCTGCCGCAGGCGGTGGTGGCGGGAAAATCGCCGGGAGAATTCTCCATCCTTTATCCCTTGAAACCCGGCCTGACCGTGGTCATGGTCGGCTACCAAGCCGACTATTCGCCATCCGAATTCCGCTACGGTGACAGCGTTCCCTATGCCATCCAGAGTGCGGAGATGGACGTTCTACCCGCCACTCTCACGGTGGCCTCGCCGGCATTCAAGCCGGACGGAAAGGATCCGGATTCCGGCGGAGAAAAATTTCTGGCCGAAGGGCTCCCTGCCGGCGCGCCGCTCACCGCGACGCTCGGCGGCGAAGCGGCGCCCGAATCGTCCTCGAGCGACACTGATACTCCCCAAGACCAGGTGAAGGTTACGCCGGACCCCATGACCCGGCTGGGAATCCCGCTCCTCGCCTGCTTCCTGTTGTTGCTCGTGTGGGCGCTGGGTGTGCGAGTTGCGAAGGAATGGCCTCGCTTCAAAAAAAGCCAGGCTGCCGCCGTCCTCCAGCACAAGGAGTTCGGCGCGAAAGCCGATCAGTTGCTCAATTCACTCGCCGACCTCGACGAGCTGTTCGCCGGGGCAAAAATTCCCGAAACGAAATATTGGAAAGAGCGCCTGGAATTGAAAGCCAAGCTGGTCGCCCTGGTCAAAAAAAGCCAAACGCTTTCGCCCGACACCTATGCCGCACGCCGGACCCCGCGCTGAGCCGCTTCTGGAACTTCGCGACGTCTCGAAATACTACGGCGACCTCGCGGCGCTCGAAGGTGTGGTTTTTAAGGTCCGTCCGGGCGAGTCGGTGCTCGTCTTCGGGCCGAACGGAGCCGGAAAGACGACGCTGATGAGGACACTCGCCTCACTGGTGCGGCCGAGCGCGGGGCAGGTGTGGTTCGGCGGACGGGAAATCCATACAGTCTCGGCGACGGCCAAAGCGGCCATCGGCTTCCTTTCCCACGCCACGTTTCTTTATCCCGATTTGACGGCGCGGGAGAATCTGGCGTTTACCGGAAAGCTTTTCGGGCTCGCGCAGCTCGACCGGAAAGTGGACGCGGCGCTCGAGCGGTTCGGCGTCGCCGACCGTGCCTCGACCCCGGTGCGCGAGCTTTCGCGCGGCCTCCAGCAGCGAGTGGCGCTGGCTCGAACGCTCCTTCACGACCCCCAGTTCCTCCTGCTCGACGAGCCCTTCACTGGGCTTGACACGCGCTCGTCGGCGACCCTCCAGAGATTCCTGGCCGGACTTGCGGCTGCGGGCAAGGCACTGGTCTTTTCGACTCACGATTTCGCACAAGGGGCGCTGCTGGCGGGCCGTCTGGTGGCGCTCGCCCGCGGCGCCGTTCAATACGACGGGCCGATGGCGAGCGCACCCCTCGCCCGGCTGGGAATTGGGGGCCATGCATAGCCTCACAGTCATTTGGGCGGTGTTCGCGAAAGATCTGCGAGTGGAATGGCGCAATCGCGAGACCGTGGCCCTGATGATCGTCTTCGGCTGGCTGGTCATCTTCCTCTTCAACTTCACCCTGGAGCCCGCGGGGGAGGAGTCGCTCCGCGTCCTGCCCGTGCTGCTCTGGGTGACGTTCGCCTTCGTCGGCATCCTGGGTTTCAACCGCTCCTTCGCCGCCGAGCGGGAAAATTCGGGCCTGGAAGGAATGGCGCTGGCGCCCGCCGACGCGGGAGCGATTTACCTTGGAAAGGTGCTTGCGAATCTGCTCTTCTTGGGCGTCGCGGAAGTGGCGGTCGTCTTCGCCGCGTCCGTCTGGTATAACTTTTCGTTCCTTCCATCGCTCCCGTGGTTCGCGACGATCGTCTTCCTCGGCACTCTGGGCTATGTCGCCGTGGGAACGATCTTCGGCGCCATCGCGGCGAATACGCGCATGCGCGAAGTCATGTTGCCGGTGCTCCAGTTTCCCGTCTCGGTGCCGATTTTTATCGGAGCGGTCGAGGCCACCACGGGCGCGATGCGAGGGCTTGCCCCCGTGGAGTTCCAGCAAGGCATCCGGCTTCTCCTCGCCTTCGACGCCGTCTTTCTGATACTTTCATATTTGTTGTTCGAGTACGTGATGGAGGGATAGCCCGGAGTGGAGGTGTGAAAAAAATGGGGGCAACCAAAAGATTTCTCGCAAAGGCGCCGTTCAACAGGCTCACGGCCCTGAGCGAAGTCGAAGGGCAAAGCCGCAAAAGTCCGCAAAGGAAATAAAGGAGTTCGAGTTTGCGTTTCTTTGCGCTTTAGCGCCTTTGCGAAAGGCTGTCGATTTTTTCACAGGTTCATTCCGCCAAGCCCGACGCCATGAACAAGTCGAAGACACTGAGCTCAGTCGAAGTGCGGCCCTGGATTCAAGCCCATCTCGCGCTCACGCTGGTCTGGATTCTCGTGGCGCTCTATATGATTTTCCTGGTCGCGCCCGAGGAGTCCACCATGGGCGAGATCCAAAGGATCTTCTATATCCACATGCCCATTGCCGTGGTGGCGCTCACGGCGTACGCGGTGGCATTTGTGGCGAGCATGGCGTACCTCGTGAAGCGAAGCCGCACGGCCGACGACATCGCCTATGCTTCCGCCGAGGTGGGCTTCGTTTTTTGCACCTGCGTGCTGGTGACCGGCCCGCTGTGGGCGAAACCCGTGTGGGGAATCTGGTGGACTTGGGACGCGCGGCTGACTTCCACTTTCGTGCTCTGGCTGCTGTTCATCTCCTACCTCATGCTGCGCGTCTATCTCATCAACCCGGACCGGGCCGAGGTCCTGGCCGCGGTCGTGAGTATCATCGGATTCGCCGACGCCGTTTTCGATTACATGTCCATCCGCTGGTTTCGGACCCAACACCCACAGCCGGTGATGGGCGGGGGACCGGGCTCGGGCCTCGACCCGAAAATGAAGTTGACGGTTGCGGTCAGCTTGGGCGCGTTTCTGTGCTTGTTCGCTTACCTGGTGCGGCAACGCGTCGCGTTAGCCCAAACCGCTCGCGAACTGAGCCGCCTCCGGCGCGAATACTCGTCCAGAGAGGCGAGGGCTTAATCCGTGAATACTTACCTCTTCCTCGCTTTCGCGTCCGTTTGGTTGATCTTCATGCTGTACGTTGGCAGTCTTTCACGCCGCCAAGATCGGCTAAGGAAGGAATTGGAAGACTTGAAGGTGAAGCTCGGCGGGCACACCGGGGGACCTAAAGAGCCCGTGTGATTATTTCGTCTTGACAGTTAGAATTTCTGTTAAAGGACACGGATTTGTCCGTGCCGCCCCGGCCCTTTAAATTCGACCCTTGGGGCTTCAGCCCTTGGGGGCCTCAGCGGCTAAAGCCGCATTTTTCATTGGCGCCAGTGCGCGCCCCCTCGACTCACCGCTCGGGGCCCTGAGCGAAATCGAAGGGCAGGCAAGCTGCCACGGCCCGATCAAGGTTGCGCCCTTTTGCAGTAATCACAAAGCCCGATTGGCCCAGCACGTGCCAGCCTAAAGGCGGCGCCACTGTAAACATATTTCGGACGCACCACTTTAGCCCCTCGGCCTGGAAGTGACAGTCACCGAGGAACTGAGCTTGAAGCTGAGCTTGGTTTCGGCGGGGAGAACAATTTCTTTTTTACCGGTGTAGGCCGCCGCGGCTGTCCCACCCCCGCCGCCCGCCAGCGCTCCGATTGCCGCGCCTTTCTTGCCGCCCGCCAGCGCTCCGATCAACGCTCCAACGCCCGCGCCGCCACCGATCATCTCCGCGTTGCGCTTCTTGTGCGACTGGCTCTTGTCGCTCCAGGTGTCGGTGGAAATGGGTATCGTCTCACCGTTCGCGGCAGTAAGCGAATCGAGCGTGAGCGAGAGTTCCGCCGGCTTGCTCAACCGGCCCGAACTGACCACGTGGGTAACCTTGCCGGTCACCTCCGCGCCCGCGCCGGCCACTTCCACGCCGTTGACGGTGATGGGGCTCGCGAGCGTCCCGGAGAAGGAAGACCCTTCAGATACTTTGCCGGTATCAATGACGTCGCCTAAGCGCACCTCGAGTGGCGTGCCCGCGGGAATGGAGGCACGCTGTTCGGACGCCGCCCTCTCTTTCGGCTTTTCACTCCGCTTTTTCCCACCGCCGCCCTTTCCAGCCGTGGGCGTTTGCGCTTCGGGTTGGGGCTGTTCCGGCGGATTGTTCGACTGGCAGCCGATAATCATAGCCGTCAGGATCAGGGCCGTGGGACCAAACCATGCCAGGTTTTTTTTCATGGCTATCCTCCATCTTCCATATCGGATTCTTTTCAGCCTCCGGAATAGAAATACCACCTGCCGCATGTCTCAACTGAACTTCCGCCAACCCTCGATTCGAGCTCGGATGATTCGTAGTGTGCACGAAAGAGGGACGGGAATCAACGGGCACCCAGCCGGCTGTCGTCGATGGCACGGCCCACCTGCTATAATCGCACCTCAAAAAGGAGGAAGAGATGAGAACCAAGCGGCTCGGATGGCTGGCGGTGTGTCTGCTCCTCGCTCTACCGCCCGCGAGGCCGGAGGCGGAAACAAAACCCGATCTCCGAGCGGCCATGAACTCGCTTCTCGCCCTACGGGAATTTCGCGAAGTCGCGATTTCACCCGACGGCCGGCGCCTCGCTTGGGTCGAGCAATACTCCGAGATCTACGTTTCCGACCTCGGAGCTCCGGAGAGCGCGCCTCGCCGCCTCAATGCGGCCAGGCCGGGAGCGCCGCCAGCCGGGCATGATATCGCCTGGTCGCCCGACGGCAGCCGGCTGGCGTTTTTGTCCGATGCGGCGGAGGCCGGGCAGTTCGAGCTTTACGTCACCGATCTTGGCGGCGGCGCGCCCGACGAGTTGACTCATCTCAAAGGCTTCCTCGCAGAGCCGAAGTGGTCACCGGATGGGAAGAGTATCGCGGTGCTTTTTACCGAAAACGCGCCGCGGGCGGCGGGGCCGCTCGAGCCGATGACGCCGGACGAAGGCGTGGTCGAGTCGCACATCTACGAACAGCGGCTGACGCTCGTGGACGTCGCGACCGGCCGGGTGCGCCAGCTCACTCCCCCCGACCTCTACGTTTATGAGTACGATTGGTCGCCGGACGGAATGCAACTCGTCGCCACGGCGGCGCACGGCAACGGCGACGACAATTGGTACATCGCGGAACTGGAGTTCGTATCCGTCACAAGCGGCGAGACGCGCTCGATTTATAAGCCGCCGCTCCAAATCGCCGCGCCGCGCTGGTCGCCCGACGGGAAAAGCATCGCCTTCATCGCCGGGCTGATGAGCGATGAAGGCAACACCGGTGGCGACGTGTTCGTGATTCCGGCGGCGGGCGGCGACGTGAAAGACCTGACGCCCGGCCTTGCCGCTTCGCCGAGCTCGATTTATTGGCTCCCTGGCTCGAGGGCCCTGCTCACGGTCGAATACTTGGACGGCCAGTCGGGTTTGGCTCGCGTGGATCTCCAAAGCGGCAAGGTGGACAAGCTCTGGTCTGGCCCGGAGACGCTCTGGCGGACCCCGGGCGCCGTGCTTGGCGTGTCGCTCGCCAATGACGGAAAAACCTCGGCCGTGATTCGCACATCGTTCGAGGCGCCTCCGGAAGTATGGGTGGGCGAGCTCGGCCGGTGGAAGCAGTTGACTCACGCCAACCGCGGCCTTGAGCGCACCTGGGGCAAATCCCAAAGCCTTCATTGGACGAGCGATGGTAACCAGGTTCAAGGTTGGCTGCTCTACCCGCGCGACTTTGAGCCGTCGCGCCGCTATCCGCTCGTTGTGCTCGTGCACGGCGGACCGGGCTCGGCCAGCCTGCCGAAATGGCCGGGAGCGTTCTTCAACGTATCGCTGCTTTCCACCGACGGTTATTTCGTGCTGATGCCGAACCCGCGCGGCAGCTTCGGTATGGGCGAGGCCTTTGCGCGCGCCAACGTCAAGGACTTCGGCGGGGGCGATTTTCGCGACATCCTGGCGGGAGTGGATGAGGCCGTAAAGATTCTGCCCGTGGACGCGAACCGCGTTGGTATTACAGGCTGGAGCTATGGCGGGTTTATGACCATGTGGGCGGTCACGCAAACCCATCGCTTCCGCGCGGCCGTGGCGGGCGCCGGCTTGGCCAACTGGCAAAGCTATTACGGCGAAAACGACCTCGACCAGTGGATGATCCCTTTCTTCGGTGCCTCCATGTACGACGACCCCTCCGTCTACGCGAAGAGCTCGCCCATCAATTTCGTGAGAAACGTCCGGACGCCCACGCTGGTCCTGGTCGGCGACCGCGACGGCGAATGCCCCGCGCCACAATCGTACGAATTCTGGCACGCGCTTAAAACCCTCGGGGTAAAGACACAGTTCGTCATCTACCCGAACGAGGGGCACGACATCCACGACCCCGCCCATCGGCGCGATATCGCCGAGCGCATGGTCGCGTGGTTTGATGAGCACCTGAGGTAGAGACGGACGGAGCCTGTAGGACGCTTTGGAAGTGGACCTCCGGTCCAGTATTTGAGGCCCGGCTCCTCCCAAGCCCCGAAAAACTCCTATAGGAGCAGGCTTTTTTGGCCAAACTTCAAGACCAGCGCCCTGCTTATCTTGCGCAAAAGACCGTATCGGAGAACACGAATGGGCGGGCTAGAGGAGGCCTCAATTCTGTTGCGGTCGACCAGGAAAAATTCGTCTGTTCGAACAAAGTTTCGCTTGCTAAACAAGTCCTGAAACTCCTCCGTGATCTCCACATCGAGAGGGCACAGGTCCAGAGCATCCGTCTCCAACGGCGCCACATATAGGAGCGGATAGGAATTGAAGCAGCCCCAGTGGTCAATCACGCATACCAGCCTGCCTTCGGCCCTCGTGATCGTCCCTGGGAAAAGGGATGGTGGGCCGGTAGGAGCCGATAGCCGCACCGACGAAGTAAGGTCAACCATCGTAAAAAGTGAAAACCACGTTACCAAATTTCTCCTAATTCTGTTCATGACCTCCGGATGAGCCGTCGCCAGCGGCGCGTGAAGTTCAGTTTTCTTAAGGCGCCTAATTAAACCCAACTCGGCATAGGAGCCTCGCAGGCTCGGGGTGGGCGGGAGCGACAGCTCTTGTTGAAGGGACTCACGGGGCTGGGCTTCGGGTCCCCGGACTCCCACGCTGAGATAAACGTCCAGCGGCAGGAACGCGTCACTCAAGCTCAAAATAGGGGCACAGTGGACAAGTGGATGCCGCTCGGAGGTATTGTGAAAATCATCGACCACAATCCAGACCGAGTTTGGACCCAGTTCGAAGATATCGCCTTGGTTTATGGACAAGCTGGCGGGCGGGTCAGGGTGTGGGTTCCAAGGGTTCAACCAGTTCTCTATATTTCTCCAGCATGGCTATACGCTGGCTCTCGGTAAGCTGGCGTTGCGCCAGCGAAGTTACGAATGCGACTTTGGTCCCGTCAATCAATCCCTCCGCTTCACCCTCTAGCTTGGTGGCTTTTACGAACAGCCTTAGCTCTTGGAGGCGTTGTGCACCGATCAGGTATTCCACCAAGCCTTGACCCTTGTAACGGTAATGTTCGAGCGGTCCAAGGTGGTCAAGCAGCACATCCATTTTCTCGGAGGCTTCTGCCTTGATTGCCCAGAGAAGTTTGTATTGGGCCTCGGTCTCGCTCCGGTCGAGCTCGCGCTCGAGGCCAACTAGAAATCTGCGAAAGTCCTCGTAGAACCCGAGAAAGAAAAGCCTAGCCATTTCGATGACGAATCGAATTCGCGCCCACACGAGCAGCCGCTCAAACAAACGGAACAGCCTGAAGGAGGAAGAACTTGTTGGGTCGAGCGGGAGTGGTTGTCCGTATGCGACTGAGCCCACCTGCTTCTCCTGGGGCCGGTTGGCCGCGTCCGCGCAACGTTATTAGACGGTCTTCATTGACAAATTATAGCACCAGAAGATGAGCGGGAGTACTAGCGATCTGCGAGCGTCCTTGGCGCCTTGCCAGGTGCCCGGGAACTTATGCGACCCCGGCCTACCGCTTGCTCTACGTCCGGTACGAAGCGTTGATGTCAATGTAATCGTGGGTGAAGTCGCAGGTCCAAAAGACTGTCGAGGCCTTGCCTTGGTGAAGATCGAGCCGCAGGGTGAGCTCTTTGCGGTCGAGCTCGGCCCGAGCGGCGGCATCGTCGAAGCCGGCGTCGAGTCCGCGGCGGCACAGGAACAACTCGTTGACGCGGATGTCCATCTTCGCGGCATCGAAGCGCGCGCCCGAATAGCCCGCGGCGCAAATTATCCTTCCCCAATTGGGGTCCGAGCCGGCGATAGCCGTCTTGACCAGCGGAGAGTTGGCAACAGCCCGCGCCACTCGGTCGGCATCCGCCGCATCCGCCGCCCCCGTCACTTCAATCGTCACGAGCTTGTGCGCCCCTTCGCCGTCTCGAACGATCATTTTCGCCAGCGACTGGCATAGCTCCGTCAAGCCTTCGCCGAACCAGCGCTCGGCAGCTCCCGCCGTGACGCGGACTCCGGAAAGACCGCTGGCGAAAAGCAGCACCGTGTCGTTCGTCGAAGTGTCGCCGTCCACGGAGATGCGGTTGAAGGAAGCATTGACGGAGGCCGCGAGCAGCTTCTGAAGCAGGGGCGGAGCGACGGCGGCGTCCGTGGTGATGAACGCCAGCATGGTCGCCATGCGCGGATGAATCATCCCCGCGCCCTTAGCGATGCCGGCCACATGCACGCGCCGGCCGCGCCGCTCAGATGCGAGCACGGCAGATTTGGG
>Ga0066698_10000854_pt1 | contig 12477 bp, 14 predicted proteins | sample GraSoiAngelo_147_FD_66457 | JGI IMG/M metagenome (GOLD analysis project Ga0066698, IMG submission 66457) | Grasslands soil microbial communities from the Angelo Coastal Reserve, California, USA - 14_1009_05_40cm | ecosystem: Environmental > Terrestrial > Soil > Grasslands | place: USA... | reverse complement strand
AAGGAAGAGATGCGCCGCGCGGTCGGTGGCCACTCCGATGCGACGATCGTTGGGACATTCGCGCTCGGACTCTTACTCGGCGCGATCGTGGGCGCGGCCGTGGCGCTGCTCTTCGCTCCGTTCACCGGTGACGAGGCGCGGCGTCGTCTCGGCGAAAGCGTCGAAAAAGCCCGCGAGCCCGCAGCGAAAGGCGGAAATGGCGCGACGCGGCCCGTCTCATCCGTCGCCAGCGCACCCTATCCGTCCAGCTAGGAGACCCGAGCCACAAAACGCGCAGCAGGATTCTTGGCGGGCGCTAGCTCGAGCGCATCTCCCTGACGACCTCGAGCAGCCGCTCGCGAGTGTTGAGACTCGGGTCATCGGTCACTCGCTCGAAGAGCTCATCGAGAATGCGGCCCACACGCGGGCCGGGCGGAATGCCGAGCTCGGCCATCACGTCGTTGCCGTCGATCGCGAGGTCCTTGAGCGAGAAGGCCGATGCCGCACGGATCTCCTCCTGCACGCGCTCCCAGAGAGCCTCGAGCGCGTACATGCGCGGCGATCGCGCCCCGCTCCCGATGTTGTCGGCCTTGCGGAGGGCGAAGAGCGCAGGGATGTTCTCCAGGCCGACCTTCCGGATGAACCGGCGCACCGCCGACGGAGTCCATTCGTTCTGGTACCAGAACATGTGATTCCGGATGAGGTGCGTGACCCGCGACACCGTGTCCTTGTCGAAGCGCCAGCGGCGCAGGATGTCGCGCGCCTTCGCCTCCCCGACGAACTCGTGCTGATGGAAGTGGCCGTCGGAGAACGTCGCGGGCTTGCCGATGTCGTGGAAGAGTCCCGCTAGCCGCAGCACCATGTCGTCCGGCGGCGTGGCATCGAGCGTCGCAAGCGAGTGGTCGAAGACGTTCTGTGCGACCGCTTTGTCCTGCGGAGTGCCTTTCGCGAGCTCGAGTTCCGGGCAGATGACCTCCAGGAGCCCGAGGTCCGAGAGCAGCCGGAACGCTTCCGAGGGCCGCGGGGCCTCGAGGATCTTCACGATCTCCTGCTGGATCCGCTCGCCGGAGAGGCTCCGCGCGAGGGAGGCCGAGTCGCGGATCGCCAGGGCAGTCCGCTGGTCGATCGTGAATCCGAGCCGCGTCGCGAAGCGGACGGCCCGAAGCATGCGCAAGGCGTCTTCGGCGAACCGCTCGCGCGGCTCACCGACCGCACGCACCACCCGCGCCTCGAGGTCGCCCTGGCCGCCGAACGGATCGACGAGCTCGCCCGCTTTCCCGGAGGTGCCCGGCTGCCAGGCCATCGCGTTCATCGTGAAGTCGCGTCGCGAAAGGTCTTCGTGGAGCGAGTCCGTGAACGCTACCGAGGTGGGGTGGCGATGGTCGGCGTAGTCCGCCTCGACGCGGTACGTCGTGACCTCGATGTCGTGATCGCCCTGCCGAACCACGACAGTCCCGAAGCGGTTCAGGTAGAGGGAGTGCCGGAAAACTTTCTGGATCTCGTCAGGGGTGGCGCTCGTTGCGACATCCCAGTCGTGCGGATCGACGCCGCGCAGCGCGTCACGGACGCATCCGCCAACGACGAAGGCGTCGTGGCCGGCGGCGACGAGGCGCGCGACGACCCGCTCGACGTCGGCGGGCACCTGGATGTGCGGCACTGTCATGGTCACTCGCGAAGTTTAGAGAGCGCGGTGGGTCACATACCGAGGTATGCGCGCTGGACGTCGGGGGAGGAGAGGAGCTCTTTGCCGGTCCCGGTCTGAACGATCGAGCCGGTCTCGAGGACGTACGCGCGGTGCGCGATCTCGAGCGCCTTGGTCGCGTTCTGCTCGACAAGCAGGATCGGCGTGCCCTGGCTGTTGATCTCGGTCAGCACGCGAAAGATCGTCTCGCACAGAATCGGAGCGAGTCCTAGCGACGGCTCGTCGAGCATGAGGAGCTTCGGCCGCGCCATGAGTGCGCGACCGATCGCCAGCATCTGCTGCTCGCCGCCGGACAGTGTTCCAGCGAGCTGCTTGCTTCGTTCCTTCAGGCGAGGAAAGAGCTCGTACACCCGGGCGATGTCGGTCGCGATGCCTTCGCGCTCTTTGCGGGCGTACGTTCCCATCATCAGGTTGTCGAGCACGATCATCCGAGGGAAGAGGCGCCGTCCCTCGGGAGCGTGGCCGATACCCGCACGAACCGTTTCGTGCGCCGGCGCGGCACTGATGTCCCGCCCGTCGAACGCGATCCGTCCGGTCGTAGCGTGATTCAGACCGGAGATCGTTCGCAGGGTCGTCGTCTTGCCCGCGCCGTTCGAACCGATCAACGCGACGATCTCGCCGCTGTCGATGGTGAGCGAGACGCCTCGGAGCGCCTGAACGCGCCCGTAGAAGACGTTGATGCCGGTGACGTCGAGGAGTCCCACTAGTGCTGCGTCCCCAGATACGCCTCGATGACGCGCTTGTCACGTCGCACCTGTTCGGGAGTGCCTTCCGCGATCTTCTCGCCGTGGTCGAGTACGACGATCCGGCGGGAGACGCCCATCACGACCTTCATGTCGTGCTCGATGAGGAACACCGTGATGCCCTGATCGACGATCTTGTGCACGAGGGCCATGAGCTCGACCTTCTCCTGCGGCGTGAAGCCGGCGGCCGGTTCGTCCAGGAGCAGGAGCGACGGATTGGTGGCGAGCGCTCGCGCGATCTCGAGGCGCCGCTGGGACCCATAGGGCAGGTTGCGAGCGTAGATATGCGTGTACCGCTCGATGCCGACGAACTGCAGAAGCTCGATGGCGCGCTCGGTCACGCGTTGTTCCTCGCGGTGCTCCGCGGGCGTCTTGAAGAGCGAGTCCCAGAGCTTGGCGTGCATCCGGCAGTGCTGACCGAGACGAACGTTGTCGAGCGACGACATGTACTCGAAGAGCCTGATGTTCTGAAAGGTCCGCGCGATACCGAACGCCGCGACCTGGTGGGGCTTCGCTCCGGTGATCTCGCGTCCCTGGAACACCACCCTTCCGGCCGTCGGCGGGAAGATTCCAGTGATCCCATTGAAAAGTGTCGTCTTCCCCGCGCCGTTCGGTCCGATGAGCGCGAAGATCTCGCCGCGCTTCACGTCGAACGTGACGTCGTCCACCGCGACGAGACCGCCGAAGCGCTTCGTCACGTGGTCGATGCGGAGGATCGGGGTTGCGGCGGTCTCGATGGTCACGTCGTCTCCGCGTTGACGTCGACGATCGTCGTGTCCTCGTGGACCCCCTTTTGAAGCTCCTGCTCGCGCTGCCGGCTCGGGATGAGGCCCTGCGGCCGCAGCAGCATCGTCAGCACGAGGATGAGCCCGAAGATGAGGAACTTCAGTCGCTGCACCTCCCCCGACAGCCCCGGGTAGTCACCGCTTGGGCTGTTCAGCCCGGGGGCGCCAATGGAGTTCGCGAAATCCGCCGCCATCTGCGGCAGCCCCGGCAGCACATTGAAGATCACGTAGTAGATCAGCAAAGACCCGACGATCACGCCCGGGATGTTTCCCATGCCACCGAGCACGACCATGATCAGGATCGTGATCGACACGGTGAAGCCGAAGTTCTCAGGCGAGACGAGCGAGAGCTTCGCCCCATAAAACGTCCCCGCGAATCCGCTGAAGGCCGCGCCGATGCTGAAAGCAAGGAGCTTGATCCCCACGGTATTCACGCCCATCGCCGCGGCGGCCACTTCATCCTCGCGCACGGCCATCCAGGCGCGGCCCAGACGAGACCGGCGCAGGTTGTTCACCAGCACTACGCAGATCGCGACGAGGATCACCATGATCACGTAGTAGGCCATCGGGTCGATGATCTTGAAGTTCGGTACGAGTGCTAGAGCGTCACCGGACCACGGCCCGTTGAGCCAGATGGGAAGGACGGGCGTATCGAGCGCGGAGATCCCATTGACGCCGCTCGTCCACTCGTTGAGGTTTCGGAAGAGCCGGGGGACGATCTCGCCGAAACCGAGCGTCACGATCGCGAGGTAGTCGCCGCGCAGTCTCAGTGTCGGAGCGCCGAGAATCGCTCCGGCTCCGGCGGCGCAGAACATTCCGACCAGCAGTGCGATCCAGAACGGGATGTGGATCGCCTGGTGGAGCGGCGTAAATTCCGCGTGATCCGACGCGACGAACGCATACGTGTACGCCCCGATTGCGAAGAACGCCGCGTAGCCGAGATCGAGCAGCCCGGCGAAGCCGACCACGACGTTGAGCCCGACCGCGAGCAGCACGTAGACGCCGGCGTCCGCGGCCTGCGAGATCAGGAAGCTCCCGCCGCCGCGCGTGGCGATCTGCACGCCGATCGGAAAGGCGAGCGCCCCGATCCCGAGCAGGATGTACACCATTTCGTTCGGGTTCTTCCGCGGGTCGTGCTCCCACGTCGACCGGATTGACCTCATGAGCCTGCTCACTTTTCCGGCACTCGCATCCCGAGCAACCCCGTCGGCCTGAAGACGAGCACCAGGATGAGGATCGCGAAGATGACGACCTGGGTCCAGGCGGATTCGAAGTAGCCGTCGGAGAACGCAATGATGATCCCGATCAGCAGTCCTCCGAGCGCAGCCCCCTGAATGTTGCCGATCCCGCCGAACACCGCCGCGGTGAATGCGAACAGCCCGGCCGAGAAGCCGAGATCGAAGACGACCGTGTTGTAGTAAAGACCGAAGATGGTTCCTCCGGCACCGGCAAGCACGGCACCGATGAAGAAGGTCGCCGCGATCGTCCGGTTGATGTCAATGCCCATGAGCTCGGTCGCGTCCTGGTCCTGCGCCGTTGCGCGCATGGCTCTTCCGAGCGTCGAACGGCCTACGAAGAGAGTCAGGACGATCATAAGAATGACGGCGATCACGATCACGAAAATGTCCTTCACGTGGATCGTCGCCTCGCCGAGGGTGAAGCTCGCCGCGGGCAGGAGATTCGGATAGTGGAGGTTGAACGGTCCCTTCCACAGGAACATGAGCCCTTCCAGGATGAAGGACATGCCGATGGCCGTGATGAGGGGGGCGACCCTCGGCGCATGGCGCAACGGCCGATACGCGACCCGTTCGATCGTCACATTGATCGCCCCGCAGATGGCCATCGTGGCGAGGAAGACGATGATGAGGGGAAGGATGATGGCTGCGGTGCCGGCCTTGCTTTCGTCGGCGCCGACGAACGGGAGCAGGAAGAGCGAGATGAAGCCGCCGAGCGTGAAGAGGTCGCCATGCGCGAAATTGATCAGCTCGATGATGCCGTAGACCATCGTGTAGCCGAGCGCGACCAGCGCGTAGATCGCTCCGTTGGCCACGCCGAAAGTCAGGATCTGCAGGAAATAGCCGCCGCCCCGATCGAAGATCTTCGTGAGCAGCACGAAGATCACGTAGATCACGAGAAGCAGGAGCAGGAGGCTCATCAGACGCCCGACCGGTGCGGTGACGAACGCGGTCCGTGCTTGTTTCAGCGAGCCGACCACATTGCCCCCCTCAAGCAGGGAGGGGGCGATCGTCGCCCCCTCCACTCACGTGCAGTCTGCTAGCCGCCCACGCTGAACTGCTTGACGAACGCCCAGTCACCGCTCTTGGCCTGGAAGATCGCCATCGTTGGGCTGGTTGGGTCGCCGTTCTTGTCGAACGTGTACGTGCCGGTGGTGCCCTTGAAGTTCTTCGTCTCGCTCACGGCTTTGACGACCTGCTCGCGGGTCGGCAGCTTGCCGCCATTCGCGTCGATCGCTCGGCCGATCGCATCGATGAGGATGTTCGCGCAGTCCAACGCCGGGAAGGTGTACGAGCCGACGTCCTCTTTCTTCGAGAAGCGGGCCTTGAACGCGTCGATGGTCGCCTTCGCGTCGGGGTTCTGGTTCGCGTCGGCCGCGGCGACCGTGCCGTACATGTTCGCGGCGTTGTCAGCCGCGTCCTTGATGCACTGCGCGTTCACTCCACCGTCGGGAACCATGTATGGAACGTCGAGGATGCCCTTCATCTGCGCGCGGGGGATGCAGATCTTGGTGCCGCTTGTGGCCCCCGCGTAGACGCCCTGAGCGCCCTTGTTCTTGGCGTCGGTCAGGAACGGCTTCCAGTCGTTCGTGACCTTTGTGTCGAAGTCCTGCCGGGCGACGACCTGGCCGCCCTTCTTGGTGAACTCCTGGCTGAACTTGTCGGCGACGCCCTTTCCGAAGGTCTCGTTGTCCGACCAGATCGCGATCTTCGTGAACTTGAGGGTGTCGTAGGCGTAGTCCGCCATCGCCGGGCCCTGGAACGTGTCAGCCGCGGCGATCCGGAAGTAGTTGTTCGTCCCGTTCGGCCGGAGCTTGGCCGGCGTGGTGCCGGTCTCCTTCTCGCAATAGTCGAACGTCTGCGTGAGGCACTCGTTCGTGTTTGCCGCGCTGATCATCGCGAAATTCGCGCGGTTGGCGATCGGGATCTGGGCGCGGGCGACATTCGAGTTGTTCGGGCCGATCATCCCGAGGATCTTCGTGTCCGAGATCATCTCCTGGATGTTCTGCGCGCCCTTCTGCGGATCGTGTGTGCCGTTCACCGTGTCATCCCAACCCTTGAAGGTCAGCTTGAAGCCCTTGATCGAGCCTTTCGATTCGACCGCGAACTGGATCCCGTTCTGAGCGGGCAGTCCGTCCGAGGCATCGCCGCCCGATGTCGGCTGATTGCTGGCAATGATGATTTCGCCTTTGCTCGTGTCGCCGCTCGCCCCGCCTCCACCGCCGGGAGCTGCGCCGCAAGCTCCGGCAACTATCGACAAGCCGGCGATGATCGCGCCGGCCGTGTACCAACGTCTCTGCATTCAGTCCTCCAACCATTCGCGATTTGGGTTTTGGCCTCGTGCGCTCCCCATGCGCGCCGAGATGCCGCGTTGACGGAGGAGCGTAGGAGGCGGCCGAGCAGGCGTCAATCGCGGCCTGTGCCAGCATGAGATCCGTGGCCCGCGCCTCGCGGTTCTTCGCCGGTCATCCAGGTCGAACTGCCGCCGCACTCTTGACCGCAGCCGTCTTCTCCATCGTCGTCTGGTACCTCGCCTCGCCACTCTTCGTTCGTACCTATTCAAATGAGGCGCTCCCATCGATCCCCGCCGCCGCGAGCGGGGATGCTGGCGCGCAGCCGACCGCCGTCACGACCGCCGCTGATCCCTCTGCGGCGGCGCGGGTCGTTGCCATAGGAGAGCTCGGCTACGTGGATTCGATCCACAACGGCAAGGGTCCGGTGCGAATCGTGGATCTGGGCGGCCGGCGGTTCGTCCGTTTCGAAGAGGTCATGCTCACCAACGCACCCGATGTTCACGTCTACCTCTCCCGTGAGAGTGGCGGGAAGTGGTCCGAAGACACGAGCCTCTACCTCGGCGCGCTGAAGGCGACCAACGGCTCGTTCAACTACGAGGTTCCGGCAACCGCGGACACTTCGAGCTACCAGAGCGTCGTGGTCTGGTGCCGCGCGTTTCGCGTCCTGATCAGCTGGGCCGATCTCCGGCCTTCGCCATGAACCCGCGAACCAAACGGCCGAAGCCCCGCGCCTCCGCGCCGATCACCGCCGCCCTCCGGTCGCGCGCCCGGAAGATTCTGACTCGCCTGGCGAAGGCCTACCCCGATTGGGGACCGACACTCCTTTTTTCTTCTCCCCTCGAGCTTCTCGTCGCGACGATCCTGGCGGCGCAAGCGCAGGACGAGCGGATCAACGAAGTCACCCGCACCCTCTTTGCGAAGTACCGCAGTCCCGCCGATTACGCCGCGGCGCCGGCGGGGACGCTCGAGCGAGACATCAAGGCGACCGGGTTCTACAACCAGAAGGCGAAGTCACTGCGCGCGATGGCCCGCGGTCTGCTCGAGGAGTTCCGAGGGGAGGTGCCGTCCGACATGGACGGACTGACGCAGCTGCGTGGCGTCGGTCGCAAGACGGCATCGATCGTCCTTGGAGCGGCATTTGGGGTCCCTGCGGTGGCGGTCGACCGCCATGTGGAGCGAGTCGCGATGCGGCTCCGTGTCGACCGCGCGGGTCCGGACATAGAGGCGAGCCTCCGGGCGATCTACCCGAAGAAGGATTGGATCAAGGTCACGTGGTGCTTCGTCCTCCACGGTCGCCGCATTTGCCGACCGACCCCGCTCTGCCCGATCTGTCCGGTCAGGGACCTCTGCCCTTATCCGAAGAAGACGAAGGTCCTCCCCGCGGCGCTCCGATCCAGCCAGCCAGCGCCGCCATCCCCAGCACGATCGCGTCGCTAGCGATGAGCCAAACGGTGTCGGCGAGGCCGTCACCGGAAGGCTCGATCAGGCCTGGCGCGAGGCCGACAACCTCGACCAGCACGTAACCGACGCCGACGAGCGCTCCGTGGTAAAGACCGGCATATTTGGCCATTTTCCCGGCCAAAAGTGCGCCGAGGGCGATACCACAAAGCGGCGCGATGCTACCAAAGATTGATGCGCCGGCTGGGGCAAGGAGGCGGAGGAGGGAGGCGCTCGTTACCGCCACGAGCACGCCGACAACGACCGCGAACCATCGAACGTCCGGAAGGGCACGTTGCTGATCGATGCCGTGAGCGTACTCGCCAAAAAGAAACCGATCCGCGAGGCCTACGCGGATCGGCGAGTTCGCGAAAGGTGCCAGACACGAAAATCAAAAAAGCGACGACCTCTGTCGTCGCTCAGGACACGCTTAGTGCTTCTTCTTCGAGGACTTCTTCGCCTTCTTCTTTGCTGGCATTAGGTGGATCACCTCCTCCTGGCCACTCATTGACAGTTATATAGACACACTCACGTCGCATATGTCAACAGAGGTGACCGGAAAGAGATCAAGCCGTCGTCGGGGGAATGTCGCTCCGCAACCTCTCCGAGATGCGTCGTCGGAGCTCGGCGGGAGCGACGTCGGAGGTCCCGCAGTCGCGGATCACCTTCAGGAACCGTTCCTCGAACGTGACGTTGTCGAGGCAGTCGGTACATCCTTCAAGATGGCTCGCGACTTGGTTTCGTTCGCCCGGGGTGAGCTCCTGGTCGAGGAACGCGTAGAGCTTCTCGAGGCAGTCGTCGCAGTCCATCCCTCCTCCTAGTCCGGTCGCGGCCCGCTCGCGCGAAGCGCGGCGATCCCGCGCTCGCGGGCGACCTCGTAGAGCCGCTGCTGCAGGAACTTACGCCCCCGGTGGAGCCGTGACATGACCGTTCCGATCGGCACTCCGACCATCTCGGCGATCTCTTTGTAGGAGAAGCCCTCGACGTCGAGGAGCACGGTCGTCCGGAACTTCTCCGGGAGGGCGGCGAGAGCCTCCTTCACCTCGCTCGAGACGATGCCGTCGAGAAATTCCTGTTCGGGGTCAGAGGAATTCGACCCTGGCGTGTCCTGCGACATGCGCCGGTACAGCGAGAACTCGTCGACGTCGTCGAGCTCGGCCGTCTGGGGCTGTCGCGAGCGCTTGCGGTAGGCATTGATAAAGGTGTTCGTGAGGATGCGGAAGAGCCAGGCCTTGAGATTCGTCCCAGGCGTGAACTGCTCGCGAAACCGCAACGCGCGGATATAGGTCTCCTGCACCAGGTCCTCTGCGTCCGCCTCCGATCTCGTCATCCGGAGCGCCGTCCGGTACAGCGCGTCGATATAGGAGAGCGCCTCGCTTTCGAACGCGTCCTCGGCCATCCGGTCACTTTATCCGAACGTTGTCTCGGCTTTTCCCATTCCCGATAGGCTCGGCCGATGGACCGCCGGCGCCTTCTGGCTATCGCGCGCCGGCTTGCACGAACCTACGGCACACCGCCACCGCCCCGACACCTCCCGCCGCTCGAGGAGCTCGTTCTGACAGTGCTCTCGCAGCACACGAGCGACACCAACCGCGACCGCGCTTACGCCGACCTTCGGCGACGCTTCTCGACGTGGGACGACGTTGCCGACGCGCCCCTGCCCGCGCTCGCTCGAGCCATACGCCGGGGCGGCCTCGGTCCGACCAAAGCCGTTCGCATCCGCTCGATGCTTCGAGGCATTCGCGAGAGCGGGGTGCCGCTCGATGACCGCGCGTTCAGAGCGATTCCCGACCAGGAGCTCTGGAAGACGCTCATCGCGCTTCCCGGCGTCGGGCCGAAGACCGCAGCGTGCGTGCTGCTCTTCTCGCTCGATCGGCCGTTCTTCCCGGTCGACACCCACGTGCACCGTGTCGCCATCCGGCTCGGTCTCGTGACGCCAAGGTCAAACGCAGTCGTGACCCAGGCGGCGTTCCAGGAGAGCGTGCGTGACGACGACATGTATGCCCTGCATATGAACCTCATCCGCCACGGCCGCGAGGTTTGCGCCGCTCAACGTCCGCGGTGCTCGGAGTGCGTGCTACGCGATCTCTGTCCGCGAGTCGGCGTCACCAGCTCGCGCTGAGGGCTACTCGCGGGTGAACCGCTCCTCGCTCAGCCTTGACTTCACTCGATGAAGAGGTCGTCCGGGTAGCAGTAGCGCCACCGCTCTCCCGGCTCGAAGGAGCGGATCACCGGGTGTGTCGTCGCGTGGTAGTGCTTCGTGGCGTGCTTGTTCTTCGAGTCATCGCAGCAGCCGACGTGGCCGCACTCCAGACAGAGCCGGAGATGGACCCACTCGTCGCCGGAGGCGAGACATTCCTCGCACCCGCGTGGTGTGTTTGGGCGATGGTCGCGCGCCTGACGCAGATGAACGCAGAGAGCCTCGGGCATCGGCCAAGTCTGCGCTAGGGCGAGGGATGCTGAAACCGGCGGACCGGCGATAGGAAGAGATAGAGGAACGCAAGTCCAGCAATGACCGCCGACGCGAGCAGAGTCGGCCGGACGCCGATGATGTCGGCGAGGATGCCGGCACCGAACGCGGCGGGAGGCGCGACTCCGAACGCGATGACGCGCGTGGCTGAATTGACGCGCCCGAGGAGGTTCTCGGGCGTGACCGCCTGAAGCAGGCTGAGCACGCTCACGCCCCAAAGGGGCACGGTTAGCCCAAGCAGCGCCTGCGACACACCGAGGACCGTCGCCGCTTGCACCGGGGGGCCGGCCGCGAACGGAAGGAGCAGCCGGCTGAGCGTCTCGAGGAAGAGAGCGGCGATCATAACCGGCCCGAGCCCCCATCGCGAGGTGAGCGGACCCGCGAGCGCTGCACCGAGCAGGCTGAGCGGACCGATCACCGCGAGCGAGATGCCGAGCAGTGCGGGAGAGAGCCCAAGCTCACGCGTGGCGTAGACCACGAGCACCGCCTGCACGGCGAACCACTCGATGTTCGCAAGAGCGATCGCGGTGATGCACCGAAAGACGATGGGCTGCCGGACCATCCATCGCATGCCCTCGATGATCTCGCGCCAAACGCCGCGCGTTGCCTCACGTGACCGGGGCGCCTCGGGCGAGCGGATCGCGGCGATGAAAATGGCTGACGCGACGAAGCCGATCGCGTCACAGAGCATCGCGATGGGGGCGGTGAGTGCCTGGACAAGGATTCCGCCGAGCGACGGGCCCGCGACCTGCGCGACGGCGTTCGATGCCTGCAGGCGGCTGTTGGCGGCGACGAGCCCGCTACGCCCGACCAGCGCCGGAACGAATGCCACCCGCGCGAGGTCCGTAGCCACGGCGAATGCGCCGCCCAGGAACGAAACGATGTAGAGCTGTCCAAGGTTCAGCGCGCCCAGCGCGGCGGCGAGGGGGACGCTCCCGATCACGACCGCGCTGCCGATGTCCGACACGATCAGGATCGGTCGGCGCGGAAGCCGGTCGACCCAGACACCGATGAAGAGTCCCGCGACGATCGATGGCGCCATCTGCGCAGCGACGAGCAGACCTGTCTCGGTCGGGCCCGCCCCGAGGAGCAGAACGGCGGTGAGCGGCAGGGCCAGCACGGTAATCTGGCTTCCGACGCGGGCGATCGTGAATCCCGACCAGAGCTTGACGAAATCGGAGTTGCGCGAGAGCGGCGGCGCGGCCATGGGCGAGCAGTCTCGCCCATCCGGCCGGTCCGGCCTGAGCTGACAACTCACCTGCCGCGGGGAGCGATCGGTCTCGTCGAGCCGCGAAACGAAAGACATCTAACGAAAGGCCTGAGTGCGTCCTAGTTCACGAATTACGGACGCAATCGGGTTGTTCAATGACCACACAGCAAAACGGAGGTCTCTTGATGAGTACGTTCATACCCACGGCGCCGGTGGCGATCGATCCGCGCTTACGCATGCAGATCGTCGCTGCGGTGTTGCTCGGGCTCTTCCTCGCGGCGCTCGACCAGACCGTCGTGGGGACGGCCCTCCCACGGATCGTCACCGATCTCCACGGCAACGACATCTACACGTGGGCCTTTACCGCCTACCTCTTGACGGCAACCATCAGCGGGCCGATCTACGGCAAGCTGTCAGACCTTTTCGGCCGCAGACCAGTGTTGCTGTTCGCGGTCGGCGTCTTCCTCGTCGGCTCGCTCCTTTCAGGTTTCTCACGAGAGATGTGGCAGCTCGTCTCCTTCCGGGCCCTGCAGGGCCTCGGCGCGGGAGCGATTTTCCCTGTCGCGCTCGCTGTCATCGGCGACCTCTTCGATGCGGCGGAGCGCGGGAAATACCAGGGGCT
>Ga0066698_10000849_pt1 | contig 12499 bp, 17 predicted proteins | sample GraSoiAngelo_147_FD_66457 | JGI IMG/M metagenome (GOLD analysis project Ga0066698, IMG submission 66457) | Grasslands soil microbial communities from the Angelo Coastal Reserve, California, USA - 14_1009_05_40cm | ecosystem: Environmental > Terrestrial > Soil > Grasslands | place: USA... | reverse complement strand
TCCGGGAACGCCCTGTACTGGTGACCGTTTACCTCGAGGCCTGTGCCGAAACGCTCAAGCAACGCCTGCTTCGCCTTCTGCGCCGCGCTCAACTGGTTCCGCTGTGAAAGCACCGCCCAGCAGGCGCATTCGAACGGAGTGAAGAATTTGACCTGGTGGAGCCCGTAGAGCTTCTGAAGAGTGGGCGCAAAGTTGGCGTCGTTGATTGCTGTGCGATAGAACTGGTCGAGATCATCAGTAAGGCTGAGGAAGAACGAGATCCTATCGATCACCACCTCCGTTAGTCCGCGGGAGAAAGGGCGTTCCGCGAACAGGGTATACTTTAGTCCGGGCATCTTGATTGTTCCGGTCGGTTTTAGCTGGAACACTATGGGTCGGCCTCCGACCCGGACTGCTTTGGTCATGGAGAGCTCGTTCACAGTTTGGTCTTCTCGCATAGGTGGAAACATTCCTAGAAAGTCCAGTGACTTTGCAAAGTCGAAAGGTGGGGTCGGTCTGAGTGAACCCTCTTCGGAGTACAACCCCATTCTTGACCCTTCTTCGAGAATAAATTGTATGATTGCCTACTTAGGTAGGCCGGAGGGCACCTTCTTCGAAGCGAAAGCAAGAGAGAATTGATACGGTGGAGATCGTTGAAGATCCAAGCGAAGTGAAAAGTGCCTACGCTCGGCAATACGAGGACCTCGCGAGAGAGATCGCAAAGCTTGTTCCCAACAGGAGTGGGGTTCTCGCAGAGATTGGTTGCGGAAAAGGCCAGCTGACCATTCCACTGGCGAAGCTTCTCCCCCAGCATCAATTCAATGTCGTGGACACATTCAGCGGCGCGTACGCAGGGACTCTAAGTCAGTTGACCAAGGCTCTATCCAGAGCGATGCTCAAGAGCCGGGTCAAGGTGCATGTAGCGGATTATCTGGACTGGCTATGGGGCGAGTTCTCCGACAAGTACGCAGGGGTGATATCGAGTGAGTTTCTGCCCGAGATCGATTCCTACGAGCTATCCATGTTTCTGTCAGAGTGTTACCGCGTTCTGAGACATGGTGGCCTAACGATCCATTCATTTCTCTCGCCCACTCCCAGAAACCCTCGCCAGAGATTGTTGATAGAAGCTGACACCAACCCGATCTGGACAAAGACTCCGCCAAAGGAATGGTTCTCTCCCAGACCAGACCAGGTAGTGTCAACACTAGAGCGAGCGGAGTTTCGAAACATCCGGGTCAAGAGGATCAAGAGCAATCTGATCATAAGAGCCCGCGCGGCAGAACATCTCTTCGAGAGCTGGCACGTCAAGAGTTCGTTCTGGAAGAAGCACCGCACTCGTATTGTGAGAGAAGGGCTAGAAATTCCAGATTGGATGATCATCTCGGGCCGTAAAGCCTAAACTATTCCATCATAGCTCTTCGAAGTCAACAGACTTCGCTAATGGTGGTCCTGAATGGTGTCTTGCATTCTGGCTCGTTCCCAAGGACCCAAGATATGAGCCGTTCTCACTCCTGTACTCGATCGGAGGAAATCTGCCACCGAACGCGGCTTCCCACATTCGAACCCACGAAAAGACGATCTTGTCAAGATCGCGACATCGAGCTTCAGGAACTACCCAAACGAGTTTTGCGATCACATCACCCGACCGAATCATGAATAAAACTCGCGTTAGGTGACCTTGAATGTGAAGCGGCTGAAACCCAGGCCCTTCTTCTTCGAAGAGCACAATCTCATCTGATTTCGTCAATCCAGACCCATCCCATCGGAACAGAAGATGTGAACCCGACTGAGCATCACAGTATGCAAATGACCCTCCACTTCCTGGACTTGTTCGTGGTCGAAGGTTCAATTTTCGAAGAAGGCGAGTAACAGACATCAAGTGAGTATCGGCCGAGTCTTACCTTGTCGAGGTCGTTTTTCACTCGCTACTATCCAGAGAGAAAGTAGAATTTCCGAATCCGTTCTCTCAAAGGAGGCTACGGTTCGGTCTTTCTCGGCGTATCCGACCCTTGAGAGCCAGTTTCAGAGGAAAAAAGGGAACGATAATACGATAAGCTGTAGGGCTTTGGCTAAGGCGTTCCCTTAGCAGTTGGCCCGCAACATCCGCAACAACACGGGCAGCAATCGTCCAAATACTTCACCTCTGTAAGTAACGTTAGTTACTATTACAAAGTATTTAAGCAATCAAGTTTCTGGTACGTAACTTGGTAACCCTATGGTTAGGCTAGTAGAAGGAGAACCATGCTGTGTTTGTCCCTGTCCCTGCAAAGGGCTCATCGATATCGTAGGTAAGAAGTGGACACTTTGCTTGCTTGCCCAACTTGGCAACAATGGAACCATGAGGTTCAATCAATTACAAGGGCGGCTCAAAGGAATAAGCGCCAAGACACTCGCCGAGGTTCTCAAAGACCTTCAGCGAACCGGCCTCATCGAGCGGGAGGCGTTCCGCGAGATACCGCCGCGCGTCGAGTATCATCTAACGAGTGAGGGTAGAGAGCTTACAATCCTTGTGGCTCCGTTGATGGTCTGGGCTGACAAGATGGGAGGGCTTGTCAGGCTGGAATCCTAGGATTCCTAATTCTAGACTCGACAAGCTTTCCAGCCCGTTCCTCAAGCTGAGCAGCTTCCTTTCGAAGATCAGAGACCTGTCTTGAGATGTTCTCCACGTACTTTTGATCGCTAAGACTTGCAAGGTTGATCAAGACATTGCTTGCGGCCCCTTCAACGGCCGCACGCGCCGAAGAGACAGCGGTGACGACATCCGACAATGCATTCGTGGACCCTTTCTCTGCGACCTCGTGAGCCAGTCTTAGAACTTTGACTGAGCAGTTGAGTGTTGAGAGTGGTATCTCAGATGCTTTGATGGTTGCTTCTTCTATCGCCTTCTTCCGAGTCTCAGGCTGGTCCTTCGGGAGCTTGAACGCTTTCATCACCAGGTCAAAGGCTTCAGTGTCCTCCACTACAAGGCGTAGAAGTTTCTGGCGAAGAGCCTCACCCTCCTTCACCACCTCGTTGAGTTTTTCTGCACTGGGCGGGGGATCCTTCTTTCCCAGCGTTATCCGGGCGACCATGCAGAGAAGTCCTGCGGCGAGTGCTCCCATGTATGCGGAGACACTTCCGCCCCCCGGGGTGGCCTTTTTGGACGCGACTTCCTCGCTGAACATTGCCAGGCTCTGGTCGGTCAGTGTTGAAGGCGTAGGAGCGAAGAGTTTCCTCTCTAGGACTTGGTCTCGGCTAAAGTTCTCCAGTCGCAAGTAGAACTCTGCTGAGTCGACGAGGGAATCCATAGGTGCGAGCCCCACCACCTCGCTCCCTACGACTGGGACGCCGTATCGATCAGCGAAGAGCTTGACCAGCTCGTATGCCTTGAACAACTGGCTCTTGCGATAGTTCGTCAGGTTCATCGACACCTGAACTATTCCGCGCTCCTTCAGCTCGAACCCGAGCGCCTTTACGAACGAGAGCCCGCCATCTTTTGCTCGCAGTTGGTGGGCGATCTTCTTCGCGATGTTTAGATCACTTGTCCCAAGGTTTACGTTGTAGGCTATCAGAATCTCTCGGGCTCCAACAGCCGTCGCGCCTGCAGTGGGATGGATCTTCTCGGGACCAAAGTCCGGCTTCTTCGCCGGGTCCTTGCCAATCTTGTCTTGGAGGCCTTCAAACTCTCCTTCACGGACGTCAGCGAGGTTCCGTCTTTCTGCGGTAGTCGCTGCTTCCTCATAGAGGAAAACAGGCACGTGAAATTTCTCGGCAAACTCTTGCCCGAAAGAACGGGCTAGCGAAACGCAGTCGTCAATGGTTACGCCGGACAACGGCACGAAAGGAACAACATCGACCGCGCCCATTCTTGGATGCTCTCCCTTGTGATGTCTCAGGTCGATCAGCTCAATCGCCTTTTGGCTAGCAGCTAGAGCAGCGTCCTTCACGGGCCCCGGCTCGCCGACGAAGCTTATCACGGACCTGTTGTGATCAGAGTTGGATTCCACATCGAGGAGCGTTACCCCAGGCGTCTTTCGAATGGCGTCAGCAATCGATTCGATGACCTCTTTCCTCCGGCCTTCACTGAAGTTGGGAACACATTCGACTATCCGCAATAATGATGTCTCCTGCTCGGTTCTCTCCCATCCGAGTCTCCTTAATAGTCAAGCGGGCTAGAGAAGCTCGATCCTGTGTTCGACCAGTTTCTCAAAATCTCCTCTAAAGTAGAAATTCCCACGAAAACTCTTGCCCTCGACCGCGTGTCTATACCAATATCTGTCGTCTTCCCACATGTCGTCGAACGGAGGATGGTCAATCAGGAACCATCGGAGAACGCCTTCTTTGCCCTCCTTAATTGTCCCGTGAAATTCGTTCGTCAAGAATACGTGTGCTATCCAGTCCGGGTCCTGACGCTTGTCAAACTTGAAAAATTCGAGAGTTCCGATCTTCCTGGGCTGGACTTCTAGACCCGTCTCCTCGTAGACTTCTCTCTTAGCACAGTGTTCAGCAGTCTCCCCGTGTTGTAGTTTTCCGCCTGGCGCGTTCCATTTGCCGGCCCCGAAGAGGCCGGGGTTCTTCTTCAGCAAGAGAACTTTGTTATCGTGAAGGATGAAGCACAGTGTCGCCTGAATGGTCATATAGACAGATCAAGGGTTGCGTTTCTGTTTGAGCAGGATGATAGCCTGTGCCAAGTCGCCGTTGGATTGTCGCAACGCGCTCGTCGCCTGTTCCATAGATACTCCTGCCTGTGAGGCGACAAGTTTCGCGTCATCGTCGGAGCCTCCGCCTACTCCCTCCTCCCGAATAGTTCCCCCTCCGACCTGGTAGATGGTCTGTCCTTGTACTGTTACTGTTGCGACTTCGGGGTTGTCGATGACAATCCTTCTGGTCGGGGTTTCCATTATCACCTTGGTAACATCGTCTAGTTGCTGGACTTGCATGCCCATGCGTTGCATCATTCTGTTTGCTTCGCGGGGATTGACCTTTCCTCGACGCATCAACGCGAAATCATTCTCCTCCCACCCTGTCCGGTGATTGTTAAGCCTATTCAGAATCGGCAGCTCCGTGCCGAACCTTCACAGCTATCCCGATCTCGAAACTCTGCATCTCTATAGCATTGAAGAAGGATCTCCCAACTGCCAACAAGCGGTCCTTCTTGTCCACAACCAGGACCTCCTCTTCAGGCCGCAGCTCAGGGTCCACCCCTATCACGTGTTTGGCGAATACGTTTCCACCTTTTCTGATGAACGACTCTACACCGGGGGTAACCTTGACTCGTAGCTTTGGAGCCTTGAAAATCCGCTTCAATGCGACGCCTCCATTCACAGTCAAGGCCAGAAGCCCGTCCTTGGGACGATAGGTGGCGAGTAATTTTCCGTCATTGTACACATGGCGTATTCTGTGCGTGTTCGGAGATCGAACGATTAGTATTGACGTGGGAAAGGCCTTCTCAGCTCCTCTGCCGAACTGATAGGCAGCTACAGCTCTGATCCTTCGCAGCTCGTGGAGCTGCGGCTTGACGGGTTGAAGAGGCATCCTTCTTCCGATAGCTCCGCTAAACTTATCGTCGTTTGCCTCTATGGCTTAAGTAGGTTTTTGGTTTTCTATGTCTCACCCCCGTGTTCGCTGTAAAATCTGTCCGGCAGAACTTTGCTCCACCAGAATGTCTTCTAGGGTTGCTGGATGTTTTCCGGAGCATGGTGAACGACTCGATACGGAAAGGTCTCACCAACGATACTAGCTCTCTCAGAGGACTCTCGCTGCTCGCCTACAGCCAATTATCTCGTTACGATTCACCCAGCTACTACAAGCTCTGCGCTATAAGCAGAGCAGCAGGAATACTTGCGGCTAGGAAAAAGTCTATCCGTAGAGGCTACGCTTCCAAGACCCCGTACTCCGTCAAACCACAGCTCATCTCCTGCTACGGTTTCAAAATAGAGAACAGGTCTTTGCGTATTCCAGTATCGAGAAGGAAACGTTTCAGAATACCCTTGACCAACCATACCCTGGCGGTTATCTCCCAAACGGGCGTCACAGTCCGTTCCTTCACGCTTACCCCTCACAGCCTGAGTCTCAGTATCGCTCGTGAACCTCCGGAGATAGAATGCATCCATACAGTGGGCGTGGACCGTAATCTTCGTAATCTCACAGCGGGCAACGACGAGTGGGTATCCTGCTACGACCTTTCAGAAACCGTGAGAATTGTCAGAACCACAGGGCGCATTGTGGCCTCTTTCAAACGGGATGATGCTCGTCTTCGGCGTCTGGTCTCCTCCAAGTATGGAGAGCGGAGGAGGGACAGAACTAGCCAGATACTCCATAACACCACGAAGACAATAGTCGCAAAGGCTGTTGAGCGTAGAGAAGCAATCGTCCTCGAAGATATTCGAGGAATACGAAGTCTCTACCGTAGAGGCAACTGGCAGGGCAGAAAACACAGGGATAAGATGAACGCATGGTCTTTCAGTCAAGCTCAGAAGCAGATAGAGTACAAGGCCCGATGGACAGGCCTTCCGGTAATCCGTTTGTCTAAGCGTGAGACCAGAGGGTCCAGTCTGACTTGTCCGAGATGCGGGGAGAGACTCCAAGGGGATAAGAGACTGGAACGCAAGCTCTGGTGTGAAAAGTGCAGAATGGTGATGGACCGGGACAGGGTAGCAGCGATAAACCTGGCTCGGCGGGGACGGGTGAGGTTCGCACGTTCCCGGCCTCCAATCAATGAGGCGCAAGGCGGAGCAGTTGAAGCTGTGAAGGGGAACCCGACGCCTACGGTAATCCCTGGAGTCGATGCCCCGAAGCTAACCTATCCACCGATAAGTTAGCAGAACCTTCCGATAGCTAATTAAGCTGGGTCTGAGGCTATTTCTGCTGTTTCTCGCCGCGAGGTCTTGTAACAGCCATTGTACTGCGAGGTTTGCGGGAACGAGATAGTCGGTAAGCCCGGCCGGTCCCTTGTCGAAGGCGCAACCCTGATCGTCTGCCAATCATGTTCGAGCCTGGGCAAAGAGCTTCCCGGTTTTCCCGAGAGAAGACCTAGAGCAGCCCGGCTTGGTTCCGTGCCATCCCATACTCGAACTCCGATAGAGAGCCTACCGAAAGCGGTCGAAGACTCGGATCTAGTCGAGGATTATCACCGGATTGTGAAGGATGCCCGGGAGAAACTAGGCTTGTCGCAGACGGATCTAGCCTTCAAGGCGAAAGAAAAGCTGACCGTGATCCAGAAGATAGAGCTGGGCAAGATACTTCCGACGATGCGGTTGACAAAGGAACTGGAACACATTCTGCGTGTGAAATTGCTTGCGCCGAGAGCAGAGCTCGAGGTTTCCACCGTTCCCGTCAGGCAAGCGGGGCCCAGAGAGCTGACCCTCGGCGACATTGCCATCGTACGACACAAGGAACCGCAAAGCAAGTAGCAAGAGAAAGAGTGCGCTCAGCGGCTGCCGTAAAGCATTATCTACTCTGAAATCGCTATGGCGCGTGTGGCTTCTCTAGGGCAGGCGAAGACGCTCGGCGGAGTAGGGGCAATCCTTGCTCTCCTGTTCTGGGTTCCCGCTCACGTCGGCATTGTCCTGCTGGTTGCAGGCCTCGTCTTGATGCTTTTCGCTGTGAAGAATATTGCTGACATCGTGGGAGACCAGGTGATTTTTAGCAACATGATGTACTCCGTTATCTTGGCAATCATAGGACCAATTATTGCCACGGTGGTCTTACTCGCTGCGGCTGCGTCATTTCTTTGGCGCTTTAAGCGGTTTCACACCCGGATCGATGACCATTCCTTCCGGATTCTTTGCCGCCCTTGGGTTTGTGGTCTTAGCGGGCGTGATACTTTGGGTTTGCATTCTGATCTCGACGGTCTTCGTCAAGAGAAGCTACGATACTATAGCCACGAAATTGAGAGTTGACATGTTTCGGACCACCGGTCTCCTATTCCTCATCGGGGCCGCCACGCTGATCGTCCTCGTAGGTTTTGTGATACTCTTCATCGCCGCAATCCTTCAGATCGTAGCCTTCTTCTCAATACCGGAACAGCTTCCGTCGCAGTCCCCACCGCAGCAAGTCTGGGGGCCACCAACGCCGCCTGCGCCAATGCCTCCTTCTCTGACCCCGGCACAATAGACGGTCTCCAAGACTATCTTCAGAAATAAAGCAGTTGAAAGAGGAAGCGGCTCCTGAAAAGATGACAGTTAGGACTGTCCCTCTTGCGATACCGGAGGAGGTTTTCCTGCGTGATACCGACAGAAAAAGGGCCAAGAAAGGTATCCTAGGAGGAACGGAGGAGAAGATCGTATTCGCGAAAACGATCTTTCTGCCCTATCTGGACTTCACGTACCGTTATCCAGCGGAAAAAGGCTTCGTGTCAAAGCAGACGGTGATCAGCGAAGGCCGGTCAACAATCCTGGCCTTGCGAGAGGCGAACTTCGGCTTCGACCCCAGGCTGGTAGCGCTGGCTCCAATGCTTACCGATATGGAAGAAGACTCTTCGTTGGTCGTTAGGGGTGTTGACTCCACGGTGTTGGTGAGCGAACGGTTAGCAGAGCTCAAAAATCTCTTGAGAGATTATGAAGTACAGTCGGAGGAAAGGTCGAAACAGTATGAGGCTCTCCCGAAGGAGAGTCCCGCGAGAGAAAGTCTGAAAGAGAATATTGAGTTCTTGAGAAAGACGAAACTGTTGCGATGGAAGATGTTCGCCGATGGGCTGCAGCTTCCACCTAAGCTAGACCTCGATAGATTGGAGCTGTTGGATGGGACCTTGTTCTACATGCCCTATTTTATTGCAAAACTCTCTCGTGGTGGAGAGAGACGGTATATTGTCTGGAACCGCGAGGGCAAAGAAGACGACACGATCGCGGACGAAATGACGAAGAACAGCAAATTCCGCGCCCTCGTAGAAGCACATGCCCTCTCATAGACTGGTTGAAGCGGTTCTCGCAAGCCCTACAGTGATATAGAGGAATTCACACGCTATCAGCGACTGAGAAAAAATGGCTTACTGCTGGAAATGCGGCGCTCAACTCTACGAAAGCTCCTCCTTCTGCCATAGCTGTGGAGCAGCCGCCAAACCCTCCCCGAACGTGGCTCGCGGTGCGCAAACAGGCTTCGACCGGCTGAAAGATGATAGAGGATTCCAGGACCACTGGGCGAAACGCGTCATCGCCTACATAATCGACGTGGCCATCGTTTCGATCGCGGCCTACATTCTCTTGCTCATTGTAGCCTTTCCGGCTCTTCCCTCGATCTTATTTGGACAATCATTTCCCTTTGCATGGTTCTGGGGATTCTGGCTGGGCGGAGTCGCACCGTTGATCATACTTGCCTACTTTGTTCTCGCTGAAGCGTTGTCCGAGAGGACGATTGGAAAGGAGCTGATGGGCTTGAGAGTGGTAAGGTTGGACAATAAACGACTAGACTTATGGTCCTCGTTTGTAAGAAATCTCTCCAAGGTCGCCTTCATGCTCCTGATAGTTGACGTAGCAGTGGGTCTCGGGACCCATGGAGACGGCCGGCAAAAGTACAGCGACCGATACATAGGAACCGTTGTCGAAACAACCACCACCAGCAGAATCATTCCCGACCGGATCTGAAAAGAAGATTTTAGATTGAAAAAATGTCCTAGCTGCGGGTCCATCTCTTCTGACGCGGATGACCAGTGTGGCGTCTGCGGCGCTAGCTTGCTAGATGTCCGATCAACGGACGAGAGCCTGGAACAGATCGAGTTGGAAACCTATGTCAAAGAGCAAGCCGGTGATCTGCGTCTGGACCGTGAACAGAGGGGAAGACTTCACAGGGGAGCAATAGCTGGACTTTTGTCAGGCATTGTCCTCACTCTTCTTGGTGGCTGGTTATTCATCTTCGGTATTGTCGGTGGAGTCCTTGTCCCAGCACCAAACGGATATTCATCAATTGTTGGACTTTTCATGTTGGTCCTCGGACTCACAACGCTGGAGTCTGTCTTTGGACTGTTCACCGGCGCTCCCTACCATGGTCTTCTGTGGTACGGATGGGTCAGGGTTGCTCGTGAGAAAGAAGAACTCGCTAGACCCTAAGAACCCTGAGAATCTGGTCGCTTTGTTACTGGCCTCAACGCGTTCTGCCCTAAAGGCGAAACTAGCTTATTACTTCAGACCATTCTCTCCTGGACGTTGAGGGTCTAGTTTGGTGTCAAAGCCCGATAGACGTGGAGAGAAGAAGGCTCGCAAGGGTCGCGACACCATTGAGATGCTTTACGACGACTTGGAAACGTCCCTGCTCGGCAACCCAATTGATGAGAACAGGCTGTGACTTGGCTACAGCTTGGTTGGGGTTCGGTAGGATTTCAAGCCCATCCCTCTGAGACTGCCTCCGATCTTTGCAATTACTCCTGGCGCGTCTGTGCCAATCTTGCACACTAAGGACTGGACAAATAGAGATAGGCTTTCGACTTCTACAATGTCGCTCTGAAGTCCTGATGCATTTACAGCGTTCTCCGCTTGCGTTCTGTTCGCTCCAACCACTATTACCCTATCAAAGGGATACTTTCTCCACGAGACAATACGGTCTCTAGCCTCGTCCTCCATTTCGACGGAGATGTTCTCCCCCTGAAATTCCGTCACAGTCATCCTTAGCGGTACATAATCGACCAGTGCATTACTATCCAGAATTTCTCTAGCCGACTTAGCCTCTCCATCTGCCAATTGCGCCCTCATTCTGTGGAGCGGATAAAGAGCGTCTTTTGGCGCAGGGTCCTGAATTCCAATGTCGACGTAGACGCCGTAGCCTATCCGACCCGCACCTGCGACGAAACCTTTGACGGTATCCCACCTTTCCAAATTTGCGCGTGATACGGGAGCTTCGCCTTGCTCTTGTCTGAGTAGGTTGAGAAACGCGTCCGCATCGTCGCCTTTGGCCCTGATCTGGAGCCATTGTCCTTGGAGGCTAAAGTCCGATATCATTTTGAGGCCTTTGGCCCGCGCGGCTAGAATTTTTCCAATTATCTGTGAGCGTTGCTTGAGAGCTTGCGGGGGGATTTTCTCGGCGAGGGTGGCGACATGCCACTCCTCTACCAATTCACTTTTGCCTCTGAAAAATCAGATCTTGTCAGGGTGGAATGCAGCGGGTCGTTCCTGGAGTTCTGACTCTAGTTTTCGCGATAGATCCTCTAGCACTTGGACTGTCCGAGAGTTGTCTTCGCTGATTAGTTGGCCGTTGCAGCTACTGCACCGAAAGGCAGACTCCATGGCTTCCTCGAAGGTCACCCTGACTGTGAGGCAGCCTTTGCACATGAAGAAACTATGTCCCCTTTCATATTCGAGGCGGGTCCGCATTTTTTCCAGAGCCTTCTTTTTCCTGCTTCGAACGAACGCGTCTAGCTGATCTGGTTGTAGCTTCCAGTGATAGATGAACCAGCCTGTCTTCTCATCCCGACTCCGGACAACGGTGACTAGGGCGTGGTTGTAGAGCTTGTAGAGAACTCGGCGGGCAGCGTTCAGCTTGACGTTTGCATTGACTGCGATAATATCGTCAGTAGTTGTCCCGGCGTCGGATAGTGCTTGGACGACGCTGAGAGCTTCCTGTCCTCCGAAGAAGCTTGCCAGTCGTGCAAGATCATCATGATTAGACCCCATACTCTCAAAAATCCCTCGTTAACACCCTATATTGTGCGCTTCTCCAATTTAATCTATTAGGCTCTGGACCCCTTTTCCTATGGAGAGATTGATGGTGCTCCGAATGGGGCACAGGTTCTTCAGGGATTCAAGAGTAACGACCCACGTTTGCCTCACAGCCCGAGCGCTCGGGGCCGACGGGGTAATCATAGCCGATAGGGAGGATAAGACGGTTGAAGCCACTATCAGAGAAGTAGCTAGGAGATTCGGCGGAAACTTTTCGATCGAGTCCGGAAAACCATGGCGAAAGACTATTCGCGACTGGAGCGACGATGGTGGAAAGGTTGTTCACCTGACCGCATACGGATTGAGGCTACCTGACGTGATCCAAGAAGTCAATAATGCGACTGGAGATATTCTAGTCGTCGTGGGGTCGGAGAAGATGCCTGGAGAAGTCTTCAAACTCGCAGACTGGAATGTCTCAGTGACGAACCAGCCGATGAGCGAGGTCGCCGCCCTCGCCGTCTTCCTCGACTGGCATCTTCAGCATCGGGCTTTCGACAAAGTCTTTCCAAATGGACAGGTCGAGATCATTCCCTCAAGTGATCAAAAGCAGGTCCGGCAGAGAGTAGCGGGAGCTTGAATCATGCTGAGGATTCGCGAGGCAGGTGTTGAAGACGTTCCTTTGATTCTGTCTTTCACCCGCGAATTGGCGGAGTATGAGCGGGAACCCAATGCGGTTCGAGCTACAGAAGACGACTCGCGTAGAGATGGCTTCTCAGCGAATCCCAAGTTCAGAGTGATCATTGCAGAGTCGGATGGGCAACCCAGCCGGAATAGCCTTCTTTTTCCACCACTACTCCACGTGGCAGGGCAGGCAGGGACTCTTCCTAGAAGATCTCTTTGTCAGGCCACAGCTCCGACGCAAAGGCATCGGCAAGGCCCTCATGGTTCATCTCCCA
>Ga0066698_10000848_pt1 | contig 12500 bp, 13 predicted proteins | sample GraSoiAngelo_147_FD_66457 | JGI IMG/M metagenome (GOLD analysis project Ga0066698, IMG submission 66457) | Grasslands soil microbial communities from the Angelo Coastal Reserve, California, USA - 14_1009_05_40cm | ecosystem: Environmental > Terrestrial > Soil > Grasslands | place: USA... | reverse complement strand
AGCGTTCTCGGAGCGCTGGTCGGACTAGCGTTTACGTTGCCTGTCACATATCTTGTTGTTGAGAGGATAATAGAACGGAACGAGAGGAAGAGATTAGCACCTGTAGAGGTAACAGCGAAAGAACGGTTGAGGTCGAAACTGGGCGTCGGATTTCTAACGACTTTTCTCATAACACTGGTCATAGACACCACATCTGCGGTGAAAGAAAGGAAGGCCCTTCCGAAAGATACACTTCAGCTCCACATTTCCAAGTTGAAGAGTGCGCAGTCGGATCTGGAGATGCTGATCGGAGCCTACAACAACGTGCTTTCGGTGGAGATTGAACATCTAACGAGCAGCATCATACTGTTCATCGAACATTTGCAAGAGGACTTCGAGTACTTGGCTCAAACCTATCCAAAACCACTAACCCAGACACATGCTGCACACATTGAAGAGGTTATTCTCCGAACTGTTCGTCTGACAAAGGAAGAGCTTGAAGTTCTGGGATCTGATAACGTTCAGATCCGCGCTCTGGAAGAGTGGTTGTCCGAGTTCGGAAAGAAACGAGCTGGCGCATTTCCAAGGGAAGAACCGGTTGAGGTCAGCGGGAAACACTGGATAGCGTGAGTGCTAGGGAGGTGGCTGCTTTAGATAGGTTTGTCAAAGTTGCCGAGGTTGGTGATGTTGCCGAGGGAAGAGGCCGATTGGTCCAGGCCGAAGGAAGGCTTCTGGCCCTGTTCAGGGTCAAAGACCAGTATTTCGCTGTTGGAAGCCTATGCCTTCACAGAGGCGGGCCATTGGCCGAAGGGGAGCTGCAGGGTCACGTGGTGACTTGCCCCTGGCACGGCTGGCAGTATGATGTCCGCACAGGCTCATTCACAGTAATTCCGACCCTGAAGGTTAAGACGTATAATGTGAAGCTGGAAGGAGGCTCGATACTCGTCGAGGTATGAACGCTAGTTTCGAGTGATCATTATTGAGCGAGGACTTGGATTTCAAAGGCCTCCTAAGCGAGCTCGACCGTAGCGAGAGTCACCTTGTTGTCCGAATGGAGACACGCAGATTCGGAAAACCTGTGACGGTGATCCAGGGTCTGCCCAAGGCGGGAGCCTCAATCAAGGAAGTGGTGCGGATATTGAAGCATCGGTTGGCCACAGGGGGAACCTTGAAAGAAGGGATTGTCATCTTGCAAGGAGACCAGCGCGAGAAAGCTAAGAATGAGCTGGTGAAGCTCGGTTTCGCCGAGACGAGCATCGAAGTGTTCTAGCGATCTTTCAACACGCTGCGCTCGACGTTCGCAATCTCGCCTACTCTCCTCTCAATTTCATCGCGAATCTTCCTGACATCTTGAAGCGGCCTCCCTTTGGGGTCACTCAGATTCCAGTCTACAAGTTTCTTTTGCATTTGAGCCAGCATGGGCTTGGGACAAACCTGGTCAACTGAACAGCCCATGGCAACAACTAGGCCTGCTTGAGAGATCATCTCCAGGGTGAGAATTCTTGGAGTTTTGGAGGAGAGGTCGATCCCCTTTTCCTTCATTACCTCTACCACGATCGGGTTTACTTTAGATGCGGGAATGGTACCGGCACTTGAGGCTTTGAGACCTATCCTATTCGCGAATGCTTCAGCCATCTGGCTGCGTCCTGCATTCTCAACGCAGATAAACAGGACCTTCCTGGGGCTCATAGTTTTCGAACTCTCCTGAAGAGCAAACCGGCGGTTGAAGCTCCCATCATTGTCCCTGCGAGATATACGTACAGATTGTCAGGGTTGCCCGAGGCTAGGGCGGGTCCTAGGCTGCGAGCTGGATTGAACCCTGCACCGGTGAAGGGTCCAATTAGGAGAATCAGAATGAACAGTGTAGCGCCTACGAGAATGGCTTGGTTTCTACGCGTCTTGATTTTTGTCGACACAATGAGGGCGGAAGTAGCCATGGTGAATGTGCCTATTGCCTCAAGCAGGACGCCCATGATTGGGCTTAGTCCAACGGCGAGCGTGGTGGATCCCAGGCGTGTGCCCGGGTCAACGGGGCCGAGTACGAAACGCAGAGTGAACCCCGCGAGCAACCCGCCGAGTGTTTGAGAGATGAGCAGGGGAAGGAAGAGCCTCTCCTCAGCAATCCAGCTGTTTCGACTGCGGCGGTCAATGCTGGATTGATAATCGCGCCTGAGTATTTTCCGAGGAGGAGAATGAGTATAGCAACGGTGGCTCCGAAGGTGAGGGAGACGATTATGAGAGTCTGTGTGGCCTTTGTGCCTAGATACAAGGCCGTTAGAATGATTGAGGTGGGACCAATGAGAACCAGCAAGTACGTACCAAGTAGTTCCGAGAAACATTCCGTCTTACAATCGGAACAAGGAAACTTGGGAGGCACTTCTCTCCACCGTGCTAGAACCAAGCGTGCAAGAAGCTCCCACTTGCAAACACAAGATGCTTCGGAGGCTTGGTCCTGAATTGGAAGTTTTCTGAACCTTCAGAACAGCTGGCGGCGTCGTGCAGTGAGGTTAATCGCCATTTCAGCAATGTCCTCTGAGTATTCCGTGACCCTTTTCAGGCTCTCAAGGGCGAGTCTGACCGCGACCACGGTTTTCTGGTTCAACTTGTAGTCGTACAGCTTGTCCATGGCACTTTCTGCGTCTCTCTCAAGTTTCTTTGCTGAGGTGATTGAACTGTTGGCGATGGTTCCGTCAACTTTGGCGAGAGACTTGAAGGCGTCCTCCAATACCATGCTTGTAAGGTCAGAAACCTTCGCTAGCTCTTCACCGAACCGCGCGGGCAAAGGCTCGTCGATACGATTGGCCATTTCGGCTATCCTTGTGGCGTGGTCTGCAATCCTCTCTAAGCTCTTGGACACTACTCGGTAGACGAGACAGTCCCTCGGGTCCGACAAACCAATCTCCTGAATCAGACTACGGTTCAATACTGCCATGGTCAGCTGCCTGACAATGAAGAGGTAGAACCTGTCAATCTCCTCGTCTCTCTTGATAACCTCCTCTGCGAGTGCGCGGTCTTTGCTTCTCAGGGACTCGACAGCATCTCGTAGCATGAGTTTGGCGATTAGACTCATCCGTGAGATGATCTTGGGTGTGGGTAGATCCCCGTAACTAGAGAGACATTGGACAATGAGTTCATCCTTCGACTCTTCGATGATTTCTGAGCCGACGAACATTCGACGTGCTGCTTCTCTGAGGTAGGTGCGGAGGTCAGGCTTGGCTGAAACTGGAAACCTTATCCTGACAACGTCGTACCCAGCGAGGTATTGGGCGACGAAGGTTCGGAGTATCTCCTCCCTGTCCTCTTTTGAAGGAGCAAGAGTGACCTCGGCCGCCTTGTCTCCACCTGAAGGGATTTTCTCATGAGCCACGAGTGTCAATGAGGAGTCAGATCTTGGAAGAACGGCGACGACGTCTCCTACCTTGAGACCTTGCTCTTTCACCCATTTTTTTGGGAGCGAGACCGTGTAGCTGGCTCCGCCCGTCATCTGGAGCTTGCGTAGCTCCATTTGCTTCAGCATGAGTTGACCTCTACTGTGCCTATGGATGAATCGAGACTGAACTATATAGGTTACTGGAAGATTACCTACTCTCCATTCGCGGACGACTGATGCTCGCCTAATAATGTGAAGGACGAGACGGTCCTTTGAGTAACTCGACCATGGCTACCTACATCGACCGATAGCACACCGGGAAACTCACCCTCCGGTGAGAGACTGAGAACTACTGCGATATGGAGATAATCCCTACACTCCGGAGCGCATCCTTATTCGCGTCGCACCTCCTTCTACCCAACGATTGGAATGAAAACCAACGGAGATACCGTAATAAGACGGAGCGGCGGAATCAGCAAAACTATCTTCATACTGAGCCTCGTCATTGTGGCCGCAATAAGCGGCGTGTCTGGATACTTCATCGCAGGGGTCCTAAAGCCTTCCCAGTCCACCATCATCCTGAACGGCGCGGGCGCAACCTTCCCCTACCCATTCCTCTCGGCGGCCTCCATCAACTACAGTAGAACGAACCCAAGCGTTCAGGTTAACTATCAATCCATCGGCAGCGGCGGAGGAGTAAAAGCCCTAATAACCAAGACAGTCGACTTCGCAGCCTCCGACCGACCCCTAACCGACGACCAGAGAAATTCGACAAACGCCCCGAACTCGCTTCACATTCCCGAAACAGTCGGTTCGGTAGTCTTTGCGTACAACCTACCCAAGACTCCGAGCGGCACTCTTCCGAAGGGCCTCAACCTGACAGGCGATATCATCGCAGGAATCTTCCTCGGAAGTATCACGAACTGGAGCAACGCGACGATCCAAAACATCAACCCCGGCTTCGCACTGCCCAACCACGTCATCAGCGTGGTCCACAGGTCTGATGGGTCGGGAACGACCTTCGTGTGGACAAGCTATCTCTCCTCTGTCAGTACCGTTTGGAACCAGACCATCGGCTCCAATACCGCGGTCTCGTGGCCCAGCCTTAGCGGCAACTCCTACGGTTCTTCGGGAAACGAGGGAGTGGCAGGAGCTGTTCGAGGAAACTCGCACTGGGCCGGATATGTTGAACTCGCCTACGCGCTGCAGAATTCCATGTCCTACTCCTACATCAAAAACCCTTACGGGAAATACATCGAACCCACTCTAGCCTCTACAAAGGCCGCCTTGAATACGATCGGCTCCCTGCCTGCGGGCGACCGGAGCTGGAAGAGCATCACGTTGCTAAACTCCCCAGACCAAGCTGCATACCCGATTGCTAGCTTAACCTACCTCTTGGTATACAAGGAGCTGAACGTCGTCCAAGGCATGACGCAGGCGAAAGCCAAAGCCCTAGCTGACTTCCTCTGGTTCATAGTACACAGTCCGGGCGGACAAGACCTCGCGCCTGCACTCGGATACGTCCCACTACCCAGTTCAGTGACGACCATAAACGAAACGACAATCAAGTCGATAACCTTCAACGGAACAATCGTTCGAAGCTGAGCGCGTATTACCGCTCTTTGACCTCTTTTTTCAAATAAAATGCCGAACTGCAGGAGAATCGCCTAGGATGTGGAATCCCATACGTACCAAGGTAAGGCCCGTCGCGAGGCCAAACGGTGACTCAAGAATAATCGAAGAGTAAAGCGTGCAATCATTGCAGGCGAAAGAGCAACAGGTGAGACAGGGGAGTAATAGTCTCCTTGACAGCTTAGGCGGGTTTTTAGACGCTGCGTTTCAAGTTCTTTCGACGTACTCTGCGACCATCGTCGCAGGTGTACTTGTTCTAATGACAGTGGTCCTTGTTGCAGGGTCCTCCCCGGTGTTTCGAAGGTTTGGCTTCATCGGATTCATTACAGGTGTGAACTGGAACCCGGTGATTGGAAAGGAAGCTTTTGGCGCGCTCCCCTACATTCTCGGCACTCTAGTAACCTCTGCGATCGCCATTACAATCGGTGTCCCCATTAGCCTTGGAATAGCAATTTTCCTATCGGAGATGTCGCCGTGGGCCGTTAGGGGTCCGGTCTCCCAGCTTATCGAGCTCCTGGCAGCCGTTCCAAGCGTTATCTACGGTTTGTGGGGGCTGTTTGTCTTTAGGTTCTGGGTCAGAGACTGGATTGAGACCCCTCTCTCAACATATGTCGGGTCCCTCCCGGTGTTCAGCGGGTCACCTTTCGGGCTCGATGTTCTTACCGCAGGGCTCATCCTAGCAATAATGATCATCCCGACGGTCTCTTCCGTTTCGCGCGAGGTAATGCTTGCAGTCCCTAACTCTCAACGAGAAGCAGCATACAGTCTCGGTGCCACCAGATGGGAAGCTGTCCGTATTGGGGTGTTGAACTACTCTCGGTCAGGCATATTCGGCGCAACCATCCTCGGCCTGGGACGCGCAGTCGGCGAAACCATGGCGGTAACGATGGTCATTGGAAACGCCATAGGGCCGGCCGCGATTCCAACCTCACTCCTGAAAGCCAGCCAAACACTGGGGTCACTCATAGGCAACGAATTCAACGAGGCGGACCCAACCTCGCTTCACCCAGCTGCACTCATCGGGCTCGGGTTAATCCTGTTCATTTTCGCCCTCCTCATCAACGTCCTCGCCCAACTATTGGTCTGGAAGGTGCTGAAAGTAAAGAGAGGGTCAGTGGAGTGATACCATCAAGATCACTGTCTCGCAGAAACAAGGACAAGATAGTGTTTGGACTGTGCGTGGCCTGCGTGGCCTTGGCAGTCGTCCCACTTGCGAGTATTCTTGTAGAAGTGGTCTTGAACGGGGCTCCCGCGCTTAGCCCCGAGTTCCTCACCAGCGGCCCGGGAGTCATAGGGGAAGCAGGTGGAGGAATCGGCAACGCCATTCAAGGAACATTGATCCTCATGGGACTCTCTTCTCTAATCGGGATTCCCACGGGGGTAATGGCCGGAATCTATCTGGCTGAATTCGGCGACGTTGTTTTCGTAGGCCACTCTTTCCTCACCCACGTTAACAGTTTTCTCAGCAGTTCACTCCGATTTCTCAACAACGTGCTCACCCAGTTTCCATCAATCGTGGTTGGAATTCTAGCCTACACAACAATTGTTGTTGCCCTAGGAAGCTTCTCGACAATCGCCGGTGCGATAGCCCTATCGATCATCATGTTGCCAATAGTCACCCGCACGACCGAGGAATCTATCAAACTGGTCCCCGGAAGCATTCGCGACGCGGCCGCAGCGCTCGGAATACGCAAGTGGAGAGACTCTAAGCGTAGTGCTAAGCACCTCGAGGAGCGGAGTCGTCACGGGTGTCTTGCTTGCCATGGCACGGATCACCGGGGAGACGGCGCCCTTGATTCTGACGGTTCTGGGAAGCAGCGTGTTCTTCCAATGTGACTCCCTGTCTAGCTGCACCTACTCTCTAGGACATCCGGTTGATGCCCTTCCACTCCGAATATGGAGGCTAGCCCTGCTACCATACGATTATGCGAGACAACAGGGCTGGGGAGCCGCTCTTGTGCTGATCATCATAGTCCTCACCCTCAACATTACAGTCAGACTGGCCACCAGGGGAAAATTTGGCATGATGAGGTCACGAACGTGACAGTTGAACTCCTGATAGAGAAACTAAAACCTGAAAATGAGAAACGTGTAGAGCCCGCCAGCCAAGGAGAGCCAATGGGACCATTCAAAATTAGAGCCGAGAAACTGAACGCCTGGTTCGGACAGAACCACGTCCTGAAAGATATCTCGATTGGTTTCAGGGAGAACGAGGTGACCGCGATAATCGGCCCCTCAGGCTGTGGCAAGTCAACACTGATTCGTTGCCTCAACAGGATGCACGAGCTTGTGCCAGGAGCGAGGACAAGCGGAAGCGTGTTCCTAGACGGTGCCGAAATCTACTCAAAGCATGTTGACGCTGTCCAAGTCAGGAGAACTGTGGGAATGGTCTTCCAGAAGCCCAACCCGTTTCCGACAATGTCAGTCTACGATAATGTCGCTGCCGGGTTGAAGCTCAACGGAATGAGGAACCAGCGGAAGCTTGACGAGGCTGTTTTGAACAGTCTGAAGAAGGCGGCTCTCTGGGACGAGGTCAAGGATGACCTTGACAAGTCAGGCGTCAGCCTCTCAGGAGGACAGCAACAGAGGCTCTGTATTGCCCGGGCCCTCGCTGTCGAGCCCAAAGTAATACTGATGGACGAGCCCTGCTCGGCTCTGGACCCAATTGCGACGGCGAAAATAGAGGAACTGATAGCGAGTCTCAAGGAGCAATATACGGTTGTGATTGTCACCCATAACATGCAACAGGCTGCAAGGGTTTCTGACCGCACAGCCTTTCTCTACCTAGGCCAAGTGATAGAATATGGTGAGACGACGCATCTCTTCGAGAACCCTGCACAAGAACTGACTGAAAGATACGTGACCGGGAAGTTCGGCTAAGGAGAGGCCTATCATTTGCCTAGGCTGATGGATATGGGGCTTGACAGGCTCAGAGGCATGATACTCGACATGGCTCAATTGTCCAACAGCACTGTCACCACTGCAATTGACGCTTACGAGCAGGGAAAGGATGTTCGGGCGAAGATCTTCGACTGGTCTGAAGAGCTCCGCATTCTCCAGGATGAAGTCAGTGAACTAGCGGTTGAACTGATTGCGAGGTACCAGCCTGTGGCGACCGACTTGAGATTCATCAAGTCGTGTATGGAGGTCGCGTATGGGTTTTCACGTTTTGGAAGATACGCCCACGACATCGCCGATGTTCTGGGGATGTTCGGGGACATATCTGGGTGCGACAAGAGCCCCATCCATAAGGCTGGTGACCAGGCGAAGAGCATGATCAGTTTGAGCATCAAGGCCTTCACCGAGAGAAGCGTTGAACTTGCTAGCAAACTGAACGACATGGACGACATCGTTGACAATATCTACACGGACTTTGTCAAGAAGTCTGCCCAGAACCCGGGAGGAGACTTGAAGTGCACGGTGTCCGCGACGCTGATTCTCCGTTACTTGGAAAGGATCGCCGACCACGCCACTTATGTGGGCGATTCAGTCTTGTATATCGTAACCGGGGAGCGAGCGGCCCGAAAATAATCACGGTTGAGGAGGGAACTGCGCTTTCGTAATCGTAGCGAGAGTTCGGCCGTCCCCCACACCGTTGACGAGGACAAGATCGACCGCGATTTACCGTCGTATAGGGAGCTATGTATCCCATCCCTATACTCGTTCGAGCCTAAACATATTCTCATCCCGCATCCGGGATAGACGAGGAAACAGATGAAATCCGCAGAGGAGATAATTCTCCCGAACCGAAACTTACCCTTGGACGTTCTCACTGCACTGCTGGGCCACACTCAAAGCCGAGAGAAGAGCCCTTACCCTGACACGGGTGAAAGCGGCGAAACGTACGATGTGGAATGTCGCACGCCAGAACTACCTCTCGAAGCAGGCTAGAGGCCACGGTCCCTTCGGAAGCTCCAATACTAAAGCTCTGACAGACGCGTGCTTGGGCTAGCATTCATCATCTGTTGCGAAGCTCTTTTCTACAGCGGTCCACTTGGGAACCAGACTAGGCATGGGACTGTATGCGCTCCTTATCCGGCACGAGAAAACTTTCTTTCGGCCTCTTGAGCGAGAGTCTGGAAATGCCCTAGCTTGGGCTTGTGCGTTGAGTGAGCTCATTACAGACCGTGACACCCTCGATTCAAGGTGGAACCGAATTGAGGACAGTGCGCATCAGACATCTGACGGAATCCATCGATCTCTATCTCAGAAAAGTGACTTGAACCGAAAAACCGTTCGGTCAGAGCGGTCGCCCCGCGATCTCCGGGAGAAAGAAGCTCAATGGACTCTTGAGCGTTCCGAAATTAGCGCCGGACGATTTCCCCAACAATAAGCCTGCAGGCCTGCTGAATGTCCGAATCCCAGGAACTAGCTTTGGAAAATCGCCAGTCGGAGAGTTCGAGACGGAGAAAGACGTTCCTGGACAGAGTCTCCAGGACCCTGTTCGTGCAGGGATGGTATGCGTTCGTTCTCTCATTCTTCGTCTTCTTCGTGCTTGTCCCCACATTGTTTGTCCTCTCCTTCTTGTTCACTGGATGGGGCGACCTTCAGGCTTTCGTCTTCAGAAACGCCAATGTTATGGCTCAGATCTTGTCAGCGATCGGGCTCTCCTTCAGCGTGGCCCTTACGGTGACCGCTGTAGACCTCATCTTTGGGCTACCCCTCGCCTGGTTCATCGTCCGACGCCAATTTCCCGGCAAGAGTGTACTCAACACGCTTGTAGATTCCCCTTTGGCAGTGCCAACCGCTGGATTAGGATTCTCGGCAGCGCTCTTTTGGGCCCTCAACCCAGCCGTGAAGCCGCAGGGGTTGTCGTTGAACTTCACCAATACGCCGTTCGTCCTCATCATGTTGCTTCACTTCACGACAACCTTCCCCTACATGGTAAGGTCAATGTCTGCTATACTCGAACAGATAGACATCGAGTACGAGATAGCCGCCCAGACACTGGGAGCTTCACCATTGACAGCGTCTAGAACTGTGACGTTGCCTTTGTTTCGGTCGGGAATTGCGACCGGCTCAATCCTCTGCTTGGCCAAGGCGTTGAGCGACACGGGCGGGGTCCAGGCTGCGTTACAGACTGCAAACCTGTTTGCAATACAAGCCAATAGTTGCAGTTTCACCGGGACACCAAGCGGGACCGTCCTGATTGGGGCATGGAGGACGCTTGGCAAAGCTTGCCCGGCTGTTACTAGCCAGCTGAATGCAGGGCTCGCTTTTGTCGCGATTCTGATGATCGCACTATCGATTGGGCTCCTTTACGCAGTGAAATTCATGGCGCTCAAGGTCCGATTCCCGCTCAAACATGTCTGGCCGGGGATTGAGCGCAAGTTGAGTCGCGGTACGGCCCCGCGAGGGAGAGACTTGGCCTCTTTCGCTTTCCTCGTACTCATGATCCTGATCCCATCGTTCTTCCTAGTCAGTTTCCTCATCACAGGCACCAAGACGCTGGGAAGCCCTGACTGGGGGACGTTCGGTAGCAGCCTCGGGTTCTCATTCCTAGTGGCCGGTCTGGCCACTTTGATCGACCTCATGTTCGGCGTCCCACTCGCTCTCTACATCACGAGGGGACCGTCCCGCCGATTTGGTAGCCTGTTGGATTCACTAGTGAACATACCCTACATCGTGCCTAGCGCCGCCCTCGGGTTCAGCCTTTTCCTCTTCTGGAAACCGCTAGTTGATGCGGGAGCTCTACCGATTTTGGCAGTCATCGTCCTTGCACATGTGGGTTTCACGATTCCCTTCGTCGTAAGGAACACTGTTGGAGCCCTGGAGGAAATGGACCCTGGGCTAGATGAGACGAGTAGGACGCTAGGAGCAAGACCTTTGCAAGCATTCAGGCGGATAACGCTTCCAGTCATCAAGCCTGCTATACTTGCAGGGTCAATTATGGCCTTCACAAGGAGTGTAGGTGAGACGGGAGCAACATTGGCGGTTTCTCCGCAAGCGATCACTGCACCAGTCTTCATTGTGAACCTCCTCAACGTGAAAACTGGGAACTTTTACTTGGCCGGCTTGTCAGTCGGGATCCTAACACTGGTCTCGGCCGGGGCGATGATGAGTATGAGATATTTCACAAGGAGGGCCAGGTGAGAGGGCGCCGTGGTCTCGCTGAGAGCAGAGGGACTCCAGAAATCTTTCTCCGGCACCGTTGCATTGAATGGGATCGACCTTGAGGTGAAAGAAGGAGAGTATGTGGTCATCCTCGGACCGACTGGCGCAGGCAAGACCACTCTGCTGAGGACTATTGCCGGGCTCGCTCGACAGGACGCTGGTCACATCTACTTCGACAACCAGCCTGTTGACACGCTCATGCCCTTCCAAAGAGGCGTGGCGTACCTTCCACAGAACTATTCACTATTCGGCCACCTGACAGTCTGGGAGAACGTTGCATTTGGCCCGACTGTCCAAGACTGGAATCCGCACCGCAGAGACCAGATAGTCAGGGAAATGCTCAACCTAGTCCATCTCTCCGACCGTCGCGACGCCCATCCTCGGGAACTCAGTGGTGGGATGCAGCAGCGAGTAGCTCTCGCACGGGCTCTTGCAACACAGGCGCGTATCCTCCTCCTTGACGAGCCGCTCAGAGCCCTAGACGCAAGGTTGAGGGTCGAATTGAGGCAGGAGCTTCGGACGTTGGCAAAGTATCTTGGCATCACAACCCTCCATGTGACACATGACCAGGAAGAAGCTGTGAGTGTGGCCGACAGAATCGTCGTAATCCGTAGGGGAAAGGTTGTCCAAGCAGGTTCACCAAGGGAAGTTTACGAGGACCCCTCGAGCCCATTCGTCTCCAACTTTATCGGAGAGGCCAACTTCCTCGAAGGCATTTTGAGCAGAGTAGACAATAACTTCAGCATCATCGTTCTAAAAGATGGACGGAGGCTAATGGGACGACCGACCAGCGTCCCGGCCGACTCGCACGTTGTCTTAGGCGTCAAAACTGACTTCTGCGAAGTCCAACCCGGCAAGAGTGATGCTCAGAACAGCATCCCTGGAACGGTCGTCCGCTCCCTCTTCGCGGGCAAAAGGAAAACTCTTGAAATCCAGACGAACATTGGTCTGCTCAAGGCCAAGGTCCCCTCCGACCGTTCACTCTCGGAGGGAGACGAGGCGACACTCACATTCGAGCCGGAGAACGGAGTTGTCTATTCTATTCCAAGCGAGGGATTGCGAGTAGCGTTGGAGGTGGAATAGGCCTATTGCCAGCCATTAGGCTGGAGGGGGTTTCGAAGCGATTTGGGAAGATAGCGGCCCTCCAGAAAGTCGACTTTGAAATGCAGGATGGAGAGTATGTAGCGATCCTAGGACCCTCCGGATGCGGCAAGACCACTCTCATCAAAATAATCGCGGGCATATGGCCCCCGACAGAAGGTAGAGTGTTCATCGACAACCGTGACATTACGGGGGTCCAAATCGAAGATAGGGATCTAGGCTACGTCTTCCAGAACATCATCCTCTTCCCCCATATGACCGTCAAGAAAAACGCCGGGTACAGCCCACGGGTCAAGGGGCTCAC
>Ga0066698_10000845_pt1 | contig 12505 bp, 10 predicted proteins | sample GraSoiAngelo_147_FD_66457 | JGI IMG/M metagenome (GOLD analysis project Ga0066698, IMG submission 66457) | Grasslands soil microbial communities from the Angelo Coastal Reserve, California, USA - 14_1009_05_40cm | ecosystem: Environmental > Terrestrial > Soil > Grasslands | place: USA... | reverse complement strand
CAACCGGCCAGGTGCCGGGCCAAGGCCTCGACGGTGGGATAGTTCCAGAGCGCGATCGCCGGCACCCGGCGTCCCAGCCACGTCTCGAGATCGCCGACGAGGAGCAGCGCCCGCGCCGAATCGATGCCGAACGAGGCGAACGGCTGGCCCGGGTCGAGCTCGTCGGGATCGAGGCCGGACTCGTGGGCGAGCCGCGTGACGAGCCAGGCGGCGATGTCCGCCTCGCTCAAGGGCGACGAGGGCCGCGCCGGCGCGCGGGACGCCTCCGGCCCTTCCCGGGCCGGCCGGCGCCACTCGTGAAGCGCGCTCAATGATCGCTCCAGGAACGCCGTCCGGCAGGCCGTCCGCTGGATCTTTCCGCTGGACGTCTTCAGGATGCTTCCCGGCCGCAGGAGCACGATCGCGTGGGGCTCGATCTCGTGCTCTTCGGTCATGGCCCGGCGGATCGCCAGCACCAGCTCGGCCGGATCGGAGCGCCTCTGCGCGCGCTCCACCTCCTGTACGATCACCAGCCCCTCGGCGCCGTCGAGCTCCACCGAAAAGGCGGCGCCGGCGCCTGGGCGCAGGGCGGGGTGGCAGGCCTGCACCGTCTGTTCGAGGTCCTGAGGATAGTGGTTGCGGCCTCGGATGATGATCATCTCCTTGATGCGGCCGGTCACGTAGAGCTCGCCGTCGACGACGGCCCCCAGGTCGCCGGTGCGCAAGAAGGGGCCTTCCCCGTTGGCCAGCCGCGCCTGGAACGTCCGCGCCGTCTCCTCGGGGCGGTCCCAGTAGCCCAACGCGACGCTGGGGCCGGACACCCAGATCTCACCGATCTGCCCCGGGGCGCACGGGCGGCCGCTCTCCGGATCCACGGTGATGGCCGGGCTGATCTCGCCCGGATGGCCGCATCCGACGAGGGTCCGCGTATCCCCCTCGCCCTCCCGAGCCTCGACCACACGGTTCCGCTCGAGCTCGGCGCCCACGGCGCGGCACGAGGCCGGAGGCGTCCCCTGGCGGCTGAGCGTCACCATCAGCGTCGCCTCGGCGAGCCCGTAGCCCGCGCAGAGCGCCTCGCGGCGAAAGCCGCATTGCGCGAAGGCCTCGGCGAACCGATTGAGCGTCGCCTGTCGCACGGGCTCCGCGCCGTTGAACGCAATCCGCCAGTGGCTCAGGTCCAGGCCCGCCCGCTGCTCGGAAGTGATCCGGCTGGCGCAAAGGTCGTAGGCGAAGTTCGGGCCGCCGCTGTAGGTGGCGCGGGAATCCGACATGCACTGCAGCCATCGCAGCGGGCGCTGGAGGAAGGAGGCGGGTGGCAGGAGGACGCACGGAAACCCGCCGTACACGGGCTGGATGATGCCGTAGATCAGCCCCATGTCGTGGAAGTGGGGCAGCCAGCTCACGCCCACGCTGTCCGGCGTGTGCCGCGCGACGCGGTCGAGCTGCGCCGAGTTGTGGAGGACGTTCTCGTGGCTCACCATCACGCCCTTGGGCGTCATCGTGGAGCCGGAAGTGTACTGGAGCAAGGCCAGGTCGCGGCCGCGCACCGATGGCTCCCGCCAGCCGTCGGCGAGGTCGAGGCCAACCGTGTCGGTCGCCAGCCACCGCAGGCCGTCCAGTCCCGGCGTTTCGAACCGCCGCCCATCGGTGGCGGCGAGGACGTCGGCGGTCGTCAGGGCCACCTTCGGCCGGGCATCGGCCACGATCTCCTGGATGCGGGGGTCCGGCCGCTTCGGCCGGGGCGGATAGGCGGGCACCGCCCCGACGCCGGCGTAGAGGCAGCCGAAGAACGCGGCCACGAACTCGAGGCCGGGGGGATGGAGCAGCAGAGCGCGCTCGCCGGTCATGCCCGCGTCCTGCAGCCACGCCGCGATCGCCCGGGCCTGCTCGTCCAGGGCCGCGTAGGTCAGGGGATCCTCTTCGACCTCCCCGTCCCTCAGGAAGCGGTAGGCGACGCGCCGGGGGCTCTCGAGCGCCCGGGCGCGCAGCACGCCGATCATCGTCGGCGCGACCGCCGGATTGGAGACGGCGGCGCTCACTTGACGGCGATGAAGGTCATGCGCGCCCCCGTCACGTAGTCGAGGGGAAGGTCCCGGTTGGAGCTCCGGACCCAGAATACCTCGCGAAAACCGGCGCTCTTCAGGAGAAGGGGCACCGCGCTCTTCGAAGGCACCAGGGCGATGCGGTTCGAGACGTTCTGGGAGTGCACGATGTCCTCCTCCAGCTTCAGGATGGGTACGCCCTCCGGGACGTCCGACCGCGCCAGCGTGGTGTCGACGACCGCCCATCGTTTCGTCACGTCGTACAAGCGCTCGAGCGCCTCGACCGGCTTGTCCAGATGGTAGAGCAAGCCCAGAAACAGCGTCAGATCAAACTCGCCCAGCTCCGCCCGTGAGACCTCGTCCGCCTTCAGCACGCGGTACTCTACGCCCTCGAGTCCGAGGATCTCGCGGATGAGGTTGGCCTGCGCGACGTTCTTCGGGCTCCCGTCGACGCCCAGCACCGAGCGGGCGCCCACCCGGGCGGCCTGGATGCTCCAGAAGCCGGCGTTGCAGCCGATGTCGAGGACCGTTCGCGAGTCCAGTGAGCCGCCCGTGAGGGACAGGAGGGCCGGAAAGATGTGGAGGTAACGCTGGCGATGACGTCCCTGGAGGCCCCGGAAATGCAGCTCATCGGCCTCGACGAACAGCTCGCCGAACTGGAAGGGGTAATGCCAGTAGTAGTCCTTCACCCGCTGGGCAATATCGGCCTCCGTCAGGCCGCTCTTCGGCGAGATCGGAAAGGCGTTGGCGAAGTAGCCGGCCGCCCGCTCGACCATGGCCGCCGACGGCAGCGGCATCGACGGACAGTCGGGGTCCTTCTGGTCCTTCCGGGCCAGCGAGTAGCCGAGCGTGTTCAAGAGATGGCGCACCGCGCCCCGGGCCCGATTCTCTCTCGCGCCCGCGGCCACGGGCGCGGCACCGGTGGATCGCGCCGACGCGTCACTTACGGGAGGCATGGAGTATTCCTTTCTGGCACCGTCGTCGGTTCGGGCGATCAGACTCACTTCGCCTCGTAACCGCAATAAACGAGGTAGCGCTGCAGGTCGAGCCGGCGCAGGATGGCCGAGGGATCGCCGTCACCGTTGGCCGGCCGGGGCCGCTCGCGCACCCGGATGAAGTCGTGGTACCTGATGTCGGAGTTGTACGGCAAGCCGAGGAAGGCAAGGATGAGGTGGATGACGGCATCGGGATCCCGGCACAGGTCCTCGTAGCGGACGGAGAGGTAATCGCGGTCGGCCAGCTCGCGCACGTGGTCGACGAAGTAATGGGCCGTGCGGCTCACCTGCCAGCCCACCACCCTCGTCCCCAGCCCGAACCACGAGGAGAAGAGCGCCCGGGCGAGCGCTCGCCTCACCGGGCTGTCCATCATCCGGTCGTAGTTTCTGGCGAGCAGGGCGTGGTACGCATTGCGAGCGCGAACGAGGGAACGCATCCCCTCGAGCATCGAGACGATGACGTCGGCCGGGTTGCGATGGATGAAGATGAAGCGGCTCTCGGGCAGCACGGCCTTGATGTAGAGGAACCGGCGTGAGTCCCACGGGTTCTTGAGCAGGAGCGGCCGATCGGGCGCGGAGACGAGCTGGACCTTGCGGCACAGCTCGAGGAAGCGGGGCACCGTCCGCGGGTTGAGCTGCTGCCGGGGGCCCAGGTGGAACCCGTACTCCTCGGGGAAGTCGGGGGAGATCTCGACGCCGTCGAAGCGCGTGCCCGCGATGCCCAGCTCGCGGAATTGCCCGGCCAGCCGTTGCTTGGCCGCCTCCGTGACGCCGTCGACGTGGTTGGCGATGATTTCGTCGTGCTTGATGAGGTGGTACGCGGTCAGGTGGTTGAAGCGTCCGGTCATCGTCAGCAGGCGGTACAGGATGCTCGTGCCCGACCGCGCGCTGCCCAGGATGAAGACGGGACGGAAGCGGACGTTGTCGAGCCGCCCGAGGTGGGCGCGGTCCGGCGCGTGGCCACCGGCAGGGGACGGGCTCACCTCATCAGCATCCTGGCCGGGAGCAGCCCCGCCTGCGCGAGCAGCACGCGCTTCGTGAACTTCGTGAGGAGCACGCCCAGGTCCTCGGACTGGTAAGCATACGGCATCGGCTGACGGGGCGACGTGATGAGAACGCCGATCTCCTGGAGCTTGTCGAGGGCCGTCTGCCACTCCCGGAGCCTCACCGCCGCCTTGGCCTCGGTGAGAGGCCCCGTGATGGATGCCGGCGCCTTCCAACGCGCGAGCCGGTCCTCGAGCAGCTTGAAGGTGGGCACCGGTCCCTTGAACGGAACGCGGACCACGTTCGAGGGCTCGGACATGTTCCCGCCGTCGTCCTCGGCCACGACGTAGTAGTGGTAGGACCGGAAGGGGCTGATCTTGTCGAGGTAGCCGCGGCCGGTCGTGGCCGTCGCGTTGGTGGACCCGATCTCGGTCGGCGCGCCGAAGCCGGAAGACCGGAAGACGTGGAACTTCACCGCGGTCGGTGCTCCCTCCCAGACGAGGCCGGCTCTCGTGCCCACGCTCTCCGCCTCGAGGCCCTTCGGGGCGCCGACGGGGTTGGTCACGTTCCGGCCGAGATATATCTGTTCCCCGTAGAAGCGGTTCGCTGCCCCGAAGAAGAGGCCGTAGGGAGTCACCGCGAAGCTCCGTATTCCCGTGTTGAACTTATCGCCGAAGCCGTTGCGGCTCACGGCGGAGTAGTGCCAGCCGTCGGGCGTCGTGTAGAGATCGAACCCCAGACCGGGCTGCAGCATCGTGCCCAAGAACGGGAAGTTGCGCCACCTCGTGCCCTGGTCGAGCGTGCCGACGTAGAGCCACGGGACCGGAAGCGGCCCGGCGGGCGCATAGGAGCCCATGCGCCACATGTGGACGTTGAAGAAGTTGTCGAAGCCGCTCTCGAAGCCGCTGAGCGGCGCGAGCTTCCACCCGTCGGGGGCCTTGCGCGGGTCGCCCACGACCAGCTCCCACGTGTCGTCGGGGTTCACGCGCAGGACCTCGCGGTCGGTTCCGACGAAGAGCCGGCCGCCGAAGACGTGCATGCTGATGACGGCCGCGCTGGGCCGCTTGCCGTATGCCCCGTCGGGGATGACGGTCGTGAACGTGTAGGGCGGGTCGCCGGTGGCGTCGGTCTTGAGCAACGAGAACGGCGTGCGGTCGTTCTGCGGGTTGACGCCGGTGCCCGCCCACAGGAAGCCGTTGTAGGTCTCGATCTCGAAGAAGGTGAGCGGCTTTCCGTCCGGGCGGTTCCCGCTCACCTGGCGGAAGGCGCCCAGCTCGGGATGCGCCGCTTCGAGAAGGACACCCTGGCCGAGCTGTCCCAACGAGCCCACGACGTACAGCCTCCCGTTGTAGGCCTTGGCGTCCGATAACCGGCGACGATAGGAGAGCCCAGGACCTGGTCGGGATCGAACGGCACCGCCTCGAAGTGCACGCCGTCGACGGAGCGCAGGAGCCGGGGCGGAGGCACCGCGCCGTCGAAGCCGGTCCCATCCGGACCGCCGCGGGTGCTGTCGCCGGAGACGTAGAGCGCCTCGGTGCCGTCGGCCTCCTTGAAGACCAGCATGCCGCGGAAGCCGATGTCGCGGGCGGTGAACTTGCTCGTGCCCGGTATCGGCACGTCGTTGGGCGACTGATAGATCCGCTCCCAGAGGTTGGTCTCGGGCGTCCAGCGCCAGATCTCGGCCTGCAACTTTAGATCGTGGGCGTCGGGCGGGCACGAGACGTCGGGGTCGGTCGGCGGATACTGCCGCTCGTCGGGCTTGAAGTATTGGAGCGTGGCCTGCTGGACGCAGAGGATCGAGCGGCCGGTCCCGACGTAGAGCTTGTTCTGCCACGGCTGGCAAATCTCCCGCGAGGTGCAGGGCCACCAGGCCATCGACCAGGGCAGGGAGTTCTGGCGGTCCCCGAACCCCTGCAAGGCGGCCTTGGCGATCTCGGATGGGAACAGCGGCTGGGTGCGGGCGGCGGTCGCCGCGCCGAGAAGCGCGCCCGCGGTCAGGAAGGAGATGAAGGCTCGCGCCAGAGGCTTGGGCATGGTCGGGGCGTGCATGAAATCCTCTTTTCACGGTAGGGACCCGGGCCCGTGGTGTCGGAGACGACGGGCGGCGGCTCGGTCGTCAGGCTCTCCAGCAGCTCCGCGGCTCGAGCAGGACCGCGGTACGACGTAAAGGCGGCGGCGAGACGGCGCGCGTTGCGCCGGTAGGACGGCTCGCGCAGCACCTCCTCGACGGCGGCCCGCAGCCGCTCCGGCGTCAGCCGGTGCGGCGCGAGGCGCACACCGGCCCCCGCTTCGACGACGCGTTGCGCGTTCTCGGGCTTGTCCCACTCGGTCGGGACGACGACGAGAGGCACGCCGGCTTCCAGCACCGTCATGACCGTGCCCGCTCCGCCCGTGGTGACGACCACGTCCGTGTGGCCCAACAGGAACTGATGGGCGATCCACCGCTCGACCCGCACGTTGGCCGCTCCCGGGCCCAGCCCGAGGCTCGCCGGGTCGCGGTGCGAGCCGGTGGTCATGACGACCTGCATGGGCCGGCCGGCCAGGCCCTTCGCGGCCGCGCGCAACAGGACCGGCGGCTGCGTGTGCATGGTCCCCTCGGTGACGTGCACCCACGGGCGGTCGCGGGGCAGCTCGGCGAGCCACGCCGGCGGCGCCTCGTGCGTCCCCGCGTTCCACAGGCAGGGGCCGACGTACTGGACCGACGCGGGAAGGTCGCGCCGCTCGTAGTCGAACTCGGGTGTGGTCGGGACGAGGTAGAGCGGCATGCGGCCGGTGAACTCGGTGAACGACGTCGTGATCGGCCGGAGGCCGTAGCGGCGGCGGAGGACATTGACGGCGCGCCGGAAGTCGAAGGCGAGGACGTTCATCGTCGCGCTGGCGGCGCGAGCGGCCAACCGCGTGGACCAACCGCGCGGCCGGGGCAGGCCCAGGCCCGGCGGAGGCGCGTCGGGCCCAGGCAGCATGCACGCGGCGAGCGTCGAGAAGACGGCCACCGGCACGCGCGCCGTCTCGTGCAGCACCATCATCGGCGCCAACATCGCCGTCTCGGACAGGATCACGTCGGGCCGCCAGCCGGCGAGGAGCCGAGTCAGGTCCTGGACCTGACCGGGCACGGTGCCGAGCAGCCACTCGTGCAGGAGCGCCTTGAGCCGGAGAGGAACCCGCCACGAAGCGAAGTGGTCGCGCGACAGCATGATCTCGTCGACGCGGCCCGCGTCCACGTCCTCGAAGGCGAAGCAGGCGAAGCCTTCGCGCTCCACGTCGGGCCGGGCCCGCTCACCGGTGTAGAAGGCCACGTCATGGCCCCGGTCGCGAAGAGCGCGCGCGATCGCAAGCATCGGGAAGTAGTGGCTCGGGAACGGCCACACGGTCAGGAGGAAGCGGGCCATGGGCTTCAGGCGCCTCCCGCGGGCGCGCCGGTGATCTTCCTGATCACGGCGCCGCCATACAGCCGCTCGAACGACTCGCCGGGAAGGTAGGCGCGCAGCGCGAGGAGCAGCCGCGGCCGCAGCCCGACCACGTAGCGGCGGCGCGGGCGGCGGGCGGAGAGCGCCTTGTGGACGGCCCGGGCGACGTCCACCGCCCGATTCGGCGCCGAGGCCACCATGCGGTCGGCGAGCTTCTCCGCGCGCGCGAACCAGCGGTAGTAGGGGCTCGTGGGATCGAGCGCCCTCGCGGCCACGCGCCGGTTGGCGCCCCAGATCCCGGTCTTCACGATGCCGGGCTCGATGAGGCTCACGCTGACGCCGACCAGCCTCATCTCGAGGGCGAGCGCCTCCGCGAAGCCCTCCAGGGCGAACTTGGTCGCGCAGTACGCGCTGAGGGCCGGGGCCCCGATCCGTCCCGCGATCGAGTCCATCACGACGATGCGGCCTTGCCCCGCCTTGCGCAGGTGAGGCACCACCGCGCGCGTCACCGCCATCACGCCGAAGAGGTTCGTCTCGAAGACCTCGGCCACGTCCGCGGCCGAAAGGTCCTCGAAATAGCCGCGGAGCTGGATGCCCGCGTTGTTGACGAGACCGTAGATCCCCCCCGCGCGGGCCACGACCTCGTCGACCGCCGTGCGGATGCTGGCGTCGTCGGTGACGTCGAGCGGCAGCACCTCGACCCCGACGTTGCGCCGGGCGGCTTCGGCGTCGAGCGCGCCCCGGCGGCCCAGGTCCCGCATGGTGGCGAACACGCGGAAGCCGCGCTCGGCCAGGTGGAGCGAGCACTCCAGGCCGAGGCCCGAGGAGGCGCCGGTGACCAGCACCGCCCGGGCGCCGGGAGACCGCGGCCCTCGCTCGCCGGGAAGATCCATGGCTAGGAGACCGTGAACATCGCGGTGCGCGTGAACCGCAGGTGCCGCTGGTCGATCCGGGAGAAGCCGGCCTGGCGGAACAGCTCCTTCCACTCCTCCAGCCCGACCAGCTTCTGGTGGGTCAGATCGTGCTGGAGCACGTACTGGATGGCCATGCCGGGCCGCTTCCGCATCTCCTCCGCGCTGGGCCGCACCACCTCGAAGACCACGAGGGGCACGCCCGGATAGGCGTTGCGGAAGCTGCGCAGCAGCTCGATCGTCGCGTCGGCGCCGCGGAAGAGGACCTCGTGGAGGACGAAGAAGACCGTGGCGAGGTCGATCTCGGCCACGCGCGACCGGAGCTTCTCCAGCTTCGAGATGTCCTCGACGAACAGCTGCACGCGGTCCTGGAGCCCCGCCGCTCGGGCGCGCTCCATGCCCTCCGCGATCGCGTCGGGAGCGAGGTCGACGCCGTAAGCCCGGACCTCGGGATCGCTCTGGCAGAGGGACCTCAGGAACGTGCCTTCTCCGCAGCCGAGGTCCAGCACCTTGCGGAAGTGGTTGCGCTTGACCACCTCGGCCACCATCGGGAAGAAGATCCACTTCTCCATCTCGCCGCTGCCGCGGGCCACGAAGTCGCCGCGCCTCGTGAGGTCTCGCCCGAACTCCTTCTCCTTCCGCAGCAACGACTCCAGCTCGTGGAAGACGCCTTCGTACCCGTAGACGCCCTCGAACCATCCGCGCGCCACGTCGTTCAGGAGGCGGCCCTTATCTTCGAGCGAGTAACGGTTCCCCTCCCTCTTCAGGATGCTCAGCGAGTAAAGCGAGTCGCAGAGCGACCGGAGGATGTCCCGGTCGAGGTTCTTCTCGGCGGCGAAGGCGTCCACGTCGACGCTGCCCCGCGCCTTGATCTCGTCGAAAAGACCGACGTTGAACAGCGTCTGCAGCGTGCGGGTCGTGAAGTACCCGCTGAGGATGCCCACCCAGCCCAGCCGGTAGCCGCGATACAGGTCCCAGGCCTGGCGCCAGCCGATGGTCCGGATCGTCTTCAGCAGCTCAGTCATTTCGCTCCATCCCCAGTCGGGCCGGAACACGCTCGGTCTCGTCCGACCGGCGCGGCCGGGTGACCATGCGCACGACCTGCGCCTCGTACAGTCGCGCGAAGACCTGGTCCGGGAGGCAACGCTTGAGGCCGACCATGAGCCTCGCGCCGGTCCCCACGACGTAGCGCAGCCGCGGCCGCCGCGCCGTGAGGGCGCGCTCGATCGTCCGGGCGACGTCCTGGGGGACGATGCGGCGGGCGCGCAGCACCTCGTCGACCATCGCCTCGTGCCGGACGAACCATCGGTAGTACGGGCCGGCGGGATCGAGGGCGGCCCGCGCCCGACCGCGGTTGACGGTGAAGTGCGGCGTCATGACGAGCCCCGGCTCCACCAGTGAGACCGAGATCCCGAGCGGGGCCACTTCGAGCGCCAACGACTCCGCCAGGCCTTCGATCGCGAACTTCGCGGCGCAGTACCCGCTGAGCGACATCGCGCCGATGCGGCCTCCGGCGGAGCTGACGAAGACGACCCGGCCGCGACGGGCGCGGCGGAAGTGGGGCAGCGCGGCCCGGGTGACGGCGAGGGAGCCGAAAACGTTGACGTCGAAGAGCCGCCGGATCTCGGCGTCCGCGAGGTCCTCGAAGAAGCCCCGCAGGCCGAGGCCGGCGTTGTTGACGACCGCATAGAGCCCGCCTGTCCGCTCGACGGCGGCGGCCACCGCGGAGGCGACGCTCTCGGCGTCGGTGACGTCGAGCCTCAGCACGTGGACGGACACCCCGGCCTGCGCGGCGGCCGCGTGCACCGCGTCCGTCTGGGCGGGGTCGGGGACGGTGGCGAAGACCTCGAAGCCGCGCGCGGCCAGCCGCAGCGCGGTCGCCAGCCCGAAGCCGGTGCCCGCTCCGGTGACGAGGACGCCGTCGCGCGAGGTCTCGCTCATCGCGCCTCGCCGAGCGCGGAGGGGACCGCGGCGGGCTGCAGGAACGCCCTCATGTGGTCCAGGACCAGCTCGGGATGCTCCAGGCCGGAGAAGTGCTTGAACCTGCCGCCGGGCAGGGTCGCCGACGTGCACCGCCGCAGCCGCGCGCACAGGATCTCGTACGCCATGCGGCAGGTCGAGTTCGCCTCCGACAGCACGAGGGCCGGATGGGCGATCCTCGAGAGCTGCTCCAGACCCAGCTCGCGGCTCGTGTCCTGGCCGTTCCAGATCGGCGTCAGGACCTCCAGCACCCGGAGCACGGTCTCCTCCTCGCGGGGCCGTCCCTGCGCGGGGCCGTAGATGATGGGGATCTCCAGGAGCATACGGAGCAGGTACTCGAGGTCGTAGCGCTTGTCCTCCGGGATCGGCGCGCCGACGAGCTGCTCCAGCGTGCGCGTGACGTAGGGCCAGCCCTCCCAGTCCGGGCGCCGGTACACGTCCGCGAGCGGGGCGAGCAGGGCGGCCTCGATCAGTACGATCTGCGTGACCCGCTCGGGGTAGAGGAGCGCGAAGTGGAGCACGACGTCCGCCCCCCACGAGTGGCCCGCGATCCGGGCCGAGCCGATGCCGAGCGCGTCCATGAGCCCGCGCAGGTCGGCGGCCATGTCCGCGGTGGTGTAGCCGGACCGCGGCGCGTCGCTGCGTCCGTGGCCGCGAAGGTCGTACGTGGTGACGCGGTACTCCTGCTGCAGCTCGGGCACCATCGTCAGGTGCCAGCCGGCGAGGTTGCCGCCGAGGCCGTGGACGAGGACCAGGTCCGGGCCCCGGCCCGACTGCCAGTAATGGAAATTGAGGCCGTCTACCCGGATCTTGGGCATCGCTCTTCAGCCTTTTCCATCATCAGAGGTGAAGCGGGAGGGCCGCCGGGAACCCCAGACGACGGGCGGATCGGTAATGTCCTACCGGCAACCTTTCTTCGAACGAGGGAGAAGTCCAGTCATTTCAGCAGCGGGTCGATCGCCTGGGCGAAGACCGTGAAGGGCTTGGCGCCGCTGATGGCCTTGGCGTCCACGACCTGGCCCTTGTCGATCCGGCCCACGAAAAAGCTCGGCGTCCCCTGTACTCCGACCGATTGCCCGTAGGCGAGATCGCCGTCCACCGCCGCCGCCGCCGTTGCATCCTTCAGGCAGCTTGCGAACGCGGACGGCTCGAGCTTGAAGCTGGCGGCGAGCTCTTTGTACAGCTCCGGACCGAGTCGCTGCTGCTGGGTGAAGAGGGCGTCGTGCATCTTCCAGTACGCGTCCTGGCGACCCGCGCAGTGGGCGGCGATGGCCGCGCCGCGGGCCTGCTCGTGCAGCACGAGCGGGAAGTCGCGGAAGACGTACTTGATCTTTCCCGTGTCGACGTAGGCCTTCTTGAGCTGGGCAAAGGTGTCAGCCTGGAAGCGCCCGCAATAGGGGCACTGGAAGTCGGAGAACTCCACCACCGCCACCTGCGCCGACGGGCTGCCCAGGACCGGATCCTTGCCGTCGAGCGCGATGCGTGTCGCCGTCGAGGGCTGGCCCGCGGCCGCCGTCGCCGCGGCCTCGCTCGCCTGGACCAGGGCCCGCCGCAGCCCGGCCACCTCCGCCTTGAGGTTGCGAACCTCGGCCTGCAGCTCGTCGAGCTTGCGCAGGACGGCGTCATCCGCGGCCGCCGCGGGCGCAGAGGCCTGGCTCGAGCCTGCTCCGACGGGGGAGCCTGCCCCAAACAGGGCGAGCGCGACGAACGCCCCCCCACAAAGCACGTTCGAACGCCTTACCCAAGACACATGGACCCCTTGCTAAAGCAGTTAATGCCGGTGGAGGGACGACTGACAGCCGGGTGCGGGGTAGTAAAGCCGCAAGTGGCATTGATGTCAAGAGGAAAGTGAGCTTGACAGGGCACTTCCGGCCGTGCAAAATGCCGGTCCCTCATCTCTCCAGGGTGCTTCCGCTCCTTTGCCAAGGCGGCCAGTGGCTCCATGAAATCCCTGAGCGTCGTGATCAGTCTCGTCGTGCTGGTGGGCGGCCTCACCTACTTCCGCTCCCAATTCCAGGACTCGGGCGCTCTTCGCCTGAGCGGGGTGGTCGCCGCCAACGAGGTCATCGTGGCGGCCAAGATCGACGGCCGCATCACCCGGCTCCACGTGAGCGAGGGGTCGCGGGTCGCGCAGAACGACCTCATCGCGGAGCTGGGCCGGGAGGAGATCGAGCCGGACCGCGAGCGCCAGCAGGCCGCGGTCCAGC
>Ga0066698_10000838_pt1 | contig 12516 bp, 8 predicted proteins | sample GraSoiAngelo_147_FD_66457 | JGI IMG/M metagenome (GOLD analysis project Ga0066698, IMG submission 66457) | Grasslands soil microbial communities from the Angelo Coastal Reserve, California, USA - 14_1009_05_40cm | ecosystem: Environmental > Terrestrial > Soil > Grasslands | place: USA... | reverse complement strand
CTTCGAGCGCTTCCTCACCGAGGACTCGCGGACGATGCCGGACATCGACCTCGACATCGCGACGAACGATCGCGAGGAGGTCATCCAGTACGTCTACAAGAAGTACGGCGAGCGCTACGCAGCGATGGTCTGCAACGTCGTCACGTACCGCGCGCGCTCGGCCAGCCGGGAGGTGGCGAAGGCGCTCGGCTTCAGGGCGGAGACGATCGACCGGATGGCGAAGTCGATCGATCAGTACCACGTCGATCCGCGGGCGTATCCGAGCTCCGCGCAGCATCCGGCGTACACCACCTCGTACGTGCGGCCGGGCCCGGCTATGCCGGCCCCGGCCGAGCCCCAGTCAACGGCCTGGGAGGGGCCGCGGGCGCTGCCGGACACGCTCGAGGACCTGCTCGAGATCTTCGATGACAAGGAGCGCGAACGCTTCCCGCTTTTTCGCGAGCTCACCCTTGCCATCGCCGACTTCCCGCGACATCTGTCGATCCACAACGGCGGGATGCTCATTACCGCGCTGCCGCTCGTCGACACCGTGCCGATCGAGCGTGCGACGATGCCTGACCGCAACGTCGTGCAATTCGACAAGCGCGACGTCGAGGACCTCGGCCTTGTCAAGATGGATCTGCTCGGCCTGCGCACGCTCTCGCTGGTGAAGGACGCGGTCGCGGACATCGACACGCGCCACGGGGAGCTGCTCGAGCTGGGTTCCCTGCCGCTCGACGATCCCGCGGTCTATGACCTCATCTGCGAGGTCGACACGATCGGACTCTTCCAGGTGGAGAGCCGCGCGCAGGCGCAGGCGCTGCCGCGCGTCCGCCCGCGCAACTTCGCGGACATCGTGGTCGAGGTTGCGATCATCCGGCCCGGTCCACTCCAGGGGAACATGGTCAATCCGTACATTCGCCGCCGTCAGGGACGCGAGCCGGTCCAGTATGCGCATCCGCTTCTCGAGCCGATCCTCAAAGAGACGCTCGGCGTGATCCTCTTCCAGGAGCAGATCCTTCGGGTGGCCATTGCCGCCGCGGGGTTCTCGCCCTCGGCCGCTGACATGCTCCGCCGCGCGATGAGCCGCGCTCGTAGCTCGGCCGACATGGAGCGCCTGCGCGGTCCGTTCGTGAACGGCGCGCGCGCCAAGGGCGTTGACGACGTGACTGCGAACGAGATCTTCCGGCAGATCGCCGCGTTCGCCGAATTCGGATTCTGCAAGAGCCACGCGGCCGCGTTCGCGCTCACCGCGTATCACACCGCGCATCTCAAGCTCTACTACCCGGCCGAGTTCTACGTCGCGCTCCTCAACAACCAGCCGATGGGCTTCTACTCGCCGGCGGTCATCGCTGGAGACGCGAAGCGCCACGGCGTCGCGATCCTTCCTGTCGATGTGAACGCGTCGTTCGCGAAGGCCGTGTGCGAACAGCGCTCTGAGGCCGCTCGGGATGTCGCGAGTGCTCGCGGGTCCCTTCGCGCTGACGATCGCGCCACCCACAGCCGCGAATCGCGCGCGACTCCCGCTGCGCCCCGCGACACCCCGAGCACCTCCTCCGTTGCGCCGCGAGGCATCCCGAGCCCCTCCTCTGCGCATCCCGTCGACTCATCTCGGACGATCGCTGCGAAGCGCGCCTGCCGTGTGCACGACGTACGCATCGGCTTCGAGAAGGTGAAGAGCCTCGGCGAGGACGAGGCCAAGGCGATCGTCGCCGAGCGCGAGACGAACGGGCCCTACCGCGGCTTCGATGAGTTCGCGTCCCGCGTCGGCTTGAAAGAGGAGCCGCTCCGGAACCTCGCGCTCGTCGGCGCGTTCGACGCCTTCGGCGAGCCGCGTCGTGCGCTGCTCTGGCGCGCGCGTGACGCCCACCGCACCTCGCCCTCGTTCGCACGGCGAGCTCTGTCATTGCCGACGAGCGAAGCGCCCGCGCTCCCGCCGCTCGACGAGCAGGAGCGCACCGCGCTTGATTACCGCATCACCGGGATCCCGACCGGGCCGCAGATCATGAGCTTCTACCGCGAGGATCTCGCGCGACGCGGCGTGCTGCGCGCGTGTGATCTCGAAAGTCGCCGGCACGGGACGTACGTGCTGATCGCCGGCGCGGTCGTGGTGAAGCAGCATCCCGAGACCGCCAAGGGTTACGTCTTCCTCTCGCTCGAGGACGAGACCGGGGTATCCAACATCATCATTCGCCCCCCGACATATCGGCGGTACAAGCGCGTCCTCGAGAGCGATGCGGCGGTCGTGGTCGGCGGAACGCTCCAAACCGTAGACGGCGTGATCTCGGTGCAGGCGCAGCGCTTGGATGCGCTCACGCTCTTCGCCAAGATCGCGGCGCGCGAGTGGCAATGACGGGCTAAGCGGTACCCTGCCGACACCCGTGGGTCATCCGGTATGCGGCCAGAGGTCGTAATGCCCGACAAGGCGGACGATGTGAGACTTGTCGAGCGGATCGCTGAAGGCGATGCCGAGGCACTCGGCGAGCTGTACGACCGCTACGGCAGGGTGGCTTTTGGGGTCCTCTATCGCATGCTGCCTGGTCCCGAAGCCGCCGAAGAGGTGGCTCAGGATGCGTTCCATTCGGTGTGGCGGCAGGCGCGGTCGTACCGCGCGGAGCGCGGATCCGTCCGCACGTGGCTCCTTGCGATCTGCCGCAACGCGGCGATCGATTGGCGGCGGACGCGAGGCAAGCGCACCGAGCGTGAGGTGACGATCGATGCCGCGGCCGAGCTCCTCTCCGATGCGCGCGTCGACGAGCGCGTGGTCAGCGCGATGCGTGCCGAGCGTGTGCGTGCGGTCGTGCGCGAGCTGCCTCTTGAGCAGCGTCAGGTGCTCGCTCTCGCGTTCTGGGGCGGGTACTCGCAGAGCGAGATCGCTGCACGCACGAACACGCCGCTCGGTACGGTGAAGAGTCGGGTCCGCCTTGCGATGAACAAGCTCCGTGAGCGTCTCGAGGACGAGCGATGAGTACCGAGCGCCACGCGACCGAAGATCTCCCGGCCTACGCTCTCGGCGCCCTCGGCGAGGCCGAGCGCGACATCGTCGCGGCGCACGTCGACCGATGCGCGCAGTGCACGCGTGACCTCGCGCAGTTCGAGGACGCGCTCTACGAAGCCGCCGCGATCGGGGCGGTACAAGTCGAGCCACCGCGCGACCTCCGCACGCGGATCGTGCTCAGGCATCGCGGCGCGCGTGGTCGGGAAGGCGCGAACTGGGCCGCCCGCATCGCGGAAGTCCTCGTCCGTCCAGTTCCCCTCGCCGTGCCGGCGGTGCTTGCGCTCCTGCTCGTCGTCTCGTTCGCTATCGTCGGCACGAATCGTCAACAAATCGATACATACGAGCGCACGCTTGCGGGCGTCGCCGCGGGGCGCGTGGTCGCACTCGCGCCAACGAGTCCAAATCCCGACGCTCGCGCTGCCGTCGTCATACCCGATCAGGGCCGCCCATACCTGGTCGTGCGCCTTCCGGCACCCCCATCGGGTAAGGCATGGGAGGCGTGGGTCCTGCAGCCAGGGCCGAAGGCGATCCCTGCAGGCACGAGCACTTCGGGAGACGTATTTGTCCTATTCTTGACCGCGCCACTTGGCGCGGGAGACGGCGTCGCGATCACGCTCGAGCCTGTCGCCGGATCGCAGCAGCCCACGACCCAACCGATCCTCCTGGTCGACAGGACTTAACCTCTCAACGCGAGCGCGTAGCTGCGACTCCTTTGACCGTCACTCGATACCGAGGGTGCTTGTTCCGGGATTCGCCGCGGATGAGACTCCCGCACAGCCCCGGAGCGAGCAAGCGAGCCGGCCGAGCGAAGCTGGGGCGATCAGGGGCGGACGCAGAGTGGGGGACACGGTGGACAGTCAGAGCAAGAGACGGGCAGAAGACCTGCTCGACTCGATCTTCAAAGTTGCCACGGAGCTCGTGCGCGGTGAGCGTGCGTCGCTCCTCCTTCGTGAGGACAACTCGACCGACTTCGTGATCGCCCGCGCCCTAGGCCTCGCGGACGATGTGAAGCGACAGGTGCGCGTGAAGCCAGGCGTGGGAGTTGTTGGTCTCGTCGCCCAGTCGAAGCGTCCGCTCCTTGTGCGCAATGTCGCGAGCGCGCCGATCCAATCCGGTGAGGGGAGCTACCGTTCCGACTCTTTCGTGAGCGTGCCGATCGTCATCGACGATGAACCGCGCGGCGTGCTCAGCATCACGGACCGCTTCGATGGACGTCCGTTCGACGAGGCCGACCTCGTCACGCTCGAGCTCCTCGCGGGGCACATCGGCGCGGTGCTGGTGCAGCAGGAGCACGGCGAGGCGCTTCAGAGGCTCGCCGAGACCGACCCGCTCACGTGGCTCTTCAACCGCCGTCACTTCGATCGCCGTCTCGAGGCGGAGACCAACCGCGCGCTCCGTGCCGAGCATCTGCTCGCGCTGCTCATGCTGGATATCGACCGCTTCAAGCACTACAACGACCGCTACGGCCATGCCGCCGGCGACCAGGTTCTCACCGCGGTCGCCACGGCGTTGAAGCAGGCGGTGCGCGTCTATGACGTTCCGACCCGGTACGGCGGCGACGAATTCGCGGTCATCCTTCCGGACGCCGATACCGAGGCGGCGACGCGCGTCGCGAATCGCATCCTCGAGAAGACCGCCGAGGCCGCACTGCCGCCGGAGCTCGCCGCGGCGGGCGAGCGCCTTCAGCTCTCGATCGGGATCGCCACGTTCCCTCGGCCGGCGGGCGACGCGGCGTCACTCGTCGAGACCGCCGACGCCGCGATGTACCGCGCGAAGCAGTCCGGCGGTGGCATCCGGGTGTGGGAGCACTCGCTTGGCGATGGGCCGCGCGGCGCGATCCGCTCCCGCTCGATGAATCTTCCGCCGGCGCCGTACCTCGCCGATCCGGCGCGCCTCGCGACCGCGGATCTGCAAATGAACATCCCGATCGGGCTCGCGTCGGAATGGAACGCGGTCGTCGTCGGTCGCGAGGGTCAGATCCTGACCGTCGCGCTGCCGCAGCCGAACCCCGCTGCGGTCGATGCGATCTCGAAAGCGACGGGCTTCGCGGTCTATCCGGTGTTCAGCAACCCCGCCGATCTCGAGGCCACGCGGAGACGTCTCGCCGGGCCGAAATGAAATAAGGAAGGCGACCGGTGCGGCCGCCTTCCCAGGACGTGGGTGCGCGAGCGAGCTAGAGCTGCGACTGCGGGTGGATCGTGATGTTCCCGTTTGTCAAGGGTTGGCTCATGGGTCCGTTGGGGTCGGGAGTGCCGAAGCCGGGGGTCGGGCACGATGTCGCCTCCGGTGTAGGAGCGATGCGATCAGGGCCGAGGTCACCCTGATGTGCTGGGTTCCCGGTGTCCTTCACGCCGGCGCCGACGGTCTGGCCGGGCGAAATGAAGCCGCTGAAGTAGTCGCCGTGTACCTCGGTCGCGGTCGCGTTCAACCATGCGTACCACGGATTGTTCGGGGGCGTTGTGTACGGCCCCGGGGGCTCGTTGTTGATGATCAGGCAGAACGGCTTCGAGGTGAAGTTGCTCGGGCCGACGCACTGCGTCGGTCCATCCGGCACGGCGATGTTGAAAGTGCCGCCCTTCACGTTCGTCGTGCCGTCCTGATCGTGAGCGCTGAGACCGAAGTTCATGAAGAACGTTCCGGGTCCGTTCGGGCACGGCCACTGGAAGCGCCCGCCACCGACGACGAAGCCGCTCGCGTTCCAGGCCGATGCGACACCGCCGATGGCCGTCAGGACCGGCGCTGTGGCGAGCCCGCAGCTCAGGCCCGCGGGATAGAGCGTCAGTGCTTGGATCGCCTGCTGGATGCCGGTGAGGGTATCGGCGTCGACGGTGGCGCTGAAGCTGTCGCCATCGCTACAGCTCACCGTCACAAGGGTCAGTCCATCTGCTCGGATAGGGAATGCCGTCGCTAACGTCAGCGCCACCGTTGCCGCGAATGTGACCACCAGTCGTTTCATGTTTCTCCTCCCACGTCGGCATGAGCCGAGCGCATCTAGGGAAAGAGATGTCACATGACGATTGACCTAGCCTTGAGCGCTAATTGAGCCGAGGCTGGGGTCCCTCGTCGGACGTGCGAGCTAGCGGGGGCGGGCCTCTTCGCGCGTGACCCCGCCGTCGGCGCCACGGAACAGGTAGCCCACGCCCGGTACGGTCTGGATCACATCGCGGGGCTTGCCGTCGGCCCCCAGCTTGCGCCGCAGACGGCTCACGTTGAGCTTCACGAGATCGCCGCCGACGTCCGCGTCGTAGCCCCATACGCCCTCGAGAATCTCCTCCTGTGTCAGGACGCGGCCGGGATTTGCCATGAAGTGGCGCAGCAGCTTGAACTCGGTCGGCGAGAGGTGAACGGGCACCCCGTCGGCGCGCACCTGGTGCGTGGCCTCGTCGAGGATGAGATCCCCGGTCTTGTACAGGGACGGTGCGGGCCGGCCGCGGGTACGCACCGAGCGCCGCAGGATCGCCTTGACTCGGGCGACGAGCTCCTTCGGCCGGAACGGCTTGGTGATGTAGTCGTCTGCCCCGAGCTGCAGGCCGCGGAGGATGTCGCTCTCGTCCTGCCGCGCCGAGAGGAGCAGCACGGCGACGTGCTCGTCCTGGTGCCGGATGCGTTCGAGAACGACAAACCCGGCGAGCTTCGGCAGGTTGAGATCGAGGACGACGAGGTCGGGCTTCTCGCGTGTCACGGCCTCGACCGCGCTCTCTCCGTCGTAAGCGCGCGAGACGTCGTAGCCCTCGCGGCGAAGCGCGTATTCCAGAAGCTCCACGAGGTCGCGGTCGTCGTCGACGACGAGAAGTTTTATGAGTCCTGAGCCTCCTCAGCCAAGTGGCGTGCCTTTGGAAGTGTGAAGTGTACCGATGTGCCGCGACCGGGGGTGCTCTCGATGACGATATCGCCCCCCTGCGCGTGGACGATGGCGCGGCAGATGGAGAGCCCAAGCCCAAGCCCTCCGGCCTGCTCGCGGACGGTCCGGGAGCGGAAGAATCGCTGGAAAAGCCGGTTCTGCTCGTCGAGCGGGATTCCCGGTCCCTCGTCGGCGATGGTGATGCGCACGAACCCGTCCGAGGTCACCGTCCGGACCGTTACCTTTGTGCCCTCCGGCGCGTATTTGCTTGCGTTCGAGATTAGGTTCGCGAACACCTGGGTCGTCCGGCGCTCGTCCGCGAGGACCCGGTCGGCGTCCGGAGCCATATCGGTGACGAGCTCCTGGGCTTTGGACTCGAGCATGGGATGAACGAAGGCGAGCGCCTCGGATAGGGAATGCCGGAGGCTGGCCGGCATCGCGCGTACCTGGAAAGTCCCGGCCTCGATGCTGCCGGCGTCCATGAGGTTCTCGACGAGGTGCTCGAGGCGAAGGCCGCTGCGGCGGAGGGTCCCGGCCAGCACCGAGAGCTCCTGCCGCGGCATGGTGAGCGCGTCCTCGACCACCAGATCAAGAGAGGCGATGAGCGCGGCGATCGGTGTCCGGAGCTCGTGGGCGACCTCCATGAGGAACTCCTCTTTGAGCCGAAGGAGCTCGGCCTGTGCGGTGACGTCGCGGACCGTGTGCAGTGCCCGCCCTCCGGGGAGCGGTGTGCTCACGAGCTCGAGCACGCCCATGCGATCCTCGCGCGGGAACCAGGCGCGGCGCACGAGATGTCCCTCGGTGTCCTGGATCTTCGTTGCGCCCGACACGAGCAAGAGCTCCTCGAAGACCTGGCCGATCAGCGCGTCCTCACCGAGCACACGGAACGCGGCGGGATTCGCGCTCGCGACGTGGCCCTTGCCGTCCGTGAGAACGATGCCGTCGGTGAGCGCCACGAACGCCTCCGCGAAGGTCGCCTGGTCGAGCGCCGCGTCCTCGCGCCGCCGGCCGGAAACGCGGCGGCGCTCGCTCTCGCTTTGCTGTTCGGTCACGTCGGGATCCTCAAGCGCACGCGGGTGCCCTGACCCGGGCTCGAGTCGAGCGACAGCTGTGCCCCGATGAGGCGCGCGGACTCGCGCATCTGGAGCAGGCCGAGGCTGCCGCGCGATGCGTAGCTCGCGAGCGTCGTCGCAACGTCGAAGCCCTTACCGTTGTCCTCGACCATCGCGACGACCGCGCCGTTGTCCTCGTAGACGTCCAGCGACACCTGCGGCGCGCGTCCGGTCTTGATCGCGTTGTTCGCCGCCTCTCGGATGACCGTGAACGCGCCGGCCTCGATCTCGCGCCCCAAGCGCCGGTGTGCGTCGACCCTGCGGGCGACGACACGGCACCCGTTCGTCCCGTCGATCCGCTCCGCCAGCGCGCGTACCGCGGCCGTTAATCCGCCGTCCTCGAGCGCAAGCGGGCGCAGCGCGAAGAGGATGTCGCGCAGTCCTTTCTGCGACTCGAGCAGCCGCCCGCGGAGCTGACCGAGATCGGACATTGCACCACCGACGTCCTGCTGCGCGCGTCGCTGGGCCAGCTCGATGCCGAGCGCGGCGTTCGCGAGGGTCTGCGCCACGCCGTCATGGAGGTCCCGCGCGAGGCGGTGCCGCTCCTCTTCAGCGACCTTGACCACCCGGAGGCGCTCGGCCGCAAGCTCGGTCGAGAGCTGGACGTACTCGAGCGCGATGCCTGCCGAGCTGGCGAGCGCCACCGCGTAGCGCTCCTCCTCGGCGTGGAAGGGGCCGCCCTTGTGGTTGACCGCCTGGAGAACGCCCAGGCGGCTGCGGTCGCGGGAGTCGATCGGGACAACGAGGATCGACCGGGTGCGGTACCCGGTGCGCGCATCGACGCTCGGATCAAAACGCGGATCCTCATACGGTTCGTCTATACGAAGGAGCTCGCCGGTGCGGGCCACTTCCGCCGCGAGGCTGCGCCCGTCGAGCGGCAGGCGGATCTCGCGGATCGCCGCGACACTCTCGCCGCGTTCACCGCCCTCCGTGAGCGCGCGTGACCAGAGCTCGTTCTTCGCCTGGTCGACGACGTAGAGCGTGGCGCGGTCGGCGTCGAGCATGAATGTCGCGGCGAGGGTGATGCGCCAGAGGACCTTGTCGACGCTCGCCTCGAGCGCCAGGTCGCGCTGGAGCTCGAGCAGCGTCTCTAGCTGCTGCGCCTCGCTCAGCGGTGCCATCCGCGCCGATTCTTGCTCAATCGCTCGCCTGCGGCCAGGGATCACAATTGGGTGGCCCCTGGTCCGCGCGATCATCGTCCTCGTCGCCGTAACGGGTTCCGGAGGAGTGGCCTACACATCACGTTGAGCACGGCTCGACCTCCGTCCATTTGGGTGGGTCGCTCACGATGACGAGGCCGCCGCGCGGCCATGCTTGCCTTGCGCTCTCGAGCGCCGTCGCAAACTGCGCATGCAGATCGCAGCCGTCAGGAAGCTCACCGCTCTCGAGCTTGCGCTGGATTAGACCGCGGAGACGCCTTCGATCGCTCGTCGATAGACCAGGTGACTGGTAATGCAGATCGAACGCATCGCGGTCCAAACCGCGCTCCAGGAACGCGCGGACCTTCTCGGCGATCCGCTCGACCCGGGCGAGTACCGGCAGGCGGATCAGGCGTGGCCTGCCGGCAACAACTCGGACGTCGCGCGGTATGCGCACGTCCACTCAAGACACTTCGCGTCGCGCTCGCTATCTTCCCGCGATCGTCCGCACGGTCTCCAGGGTGTCGATCTCCGCGACCGGTTTGTCTGGCCGCAGCCGGACGATGCGCGGAAAGCGCATCGCGTATCCGGACTCGTGTCTGGAGCTCGGCTGGATCTGGTCGAAGGCGACCTCGATGACGGTGTCGGGGACGACAGTCCGCACGCGGCCGTAGTCGCGCACCGTGTGTTCGAGGAAATACTTCGTCATCTCGGCGATCTCTTTGTCGGTCAGCCCGGAGTAGGCCTTGCCGATGTTCAAAAGGCGCTCGCCGTCGCGGATCGCGAACGTGTAGTCGGAAAGCACACCGCGGCGCTTGCCGTGTCCCCATTCCACCGCCGTCACGACCACGTCCAGGGTGCGCAGCGCGCGCTTCACCTTGAGCCATTCCATGCCGCGCCGACCCGGTCGGTACGGGGATCGGGGGTCCTTCACCATGAGTCCTTCGTTCCCGCGACCGCGCGCCGCGGCGAATTCGCGCTCGAGGATCGCTACCAGCTCTTCGCCTGAGCTCGCGACGCGCTGGTGCCGCGCGAAGATCACTGGAGGTACGAGCGGCAGTCCACGCAGGATCTCCTGCCGCTCCGCGAGCGGTATGTCGAGCAGGGCTCGGCCGTCGCGCTCGAGGATGTCGAAGACCACGAGGCTCGAGGGCAGCTTCGTCCGCAGCTCGTCGGCGACGACCTTCCGACCGAGCCGCGTCTGGAAATCCGTGAAGGGCACGGCCTTGCCTTCGGCGAATGCCAGGACCTCGCCGTCGATCACGTAGCTGCCCGGGATCGCGAGGAGCGGCGCGCTGAGCTCCGGATACCGGTTCGTGATCCGATCGAAGGTGCGGGAGTAGAGCTCCACGCGATCGCCGGCCTTGTGTACCTGCGCGCGGATGCCGTCGTACTTGTCCTCGACGATGTAGGGGGGCGGAAAGCGTTTGCCGACCTCCTCGAGCTGCAGGACGGGCGTGGCCAGCATCATTCCGATCGGCCGAAAGTGCGCGAGCGTCGGCTCGTCGAGCGTGCCGTGCTTCGCCCGGAGCGCGGTCTCTCCGATGTCCCCGGTCAGCATGTGCGCTCGTCCAACGCCCTCCCGATCGCGGCCGAACGCGCGGGCGATCGCCTCCTCGAGCAGGCCCTCCCGCAGGCCGATGCGCGTCTCGCCGGAGACGATCTTGACCAGATACCGGGCTTCGTCGGCGGTTGCGCGGCGCAGGATGTCTCGGAGGAGCTCTCGCTTGGGGGCGACGCCGCGCGCCGCGGCGATTGCGTCGAACGCCTGCGCGACGTCTTCGAGGGTGAGTGGCTCGCCCTCACGCGGCGTGTCGCCGATGAGCTCGCCGGCGACGTCGCCGAGATCGGCGTGGCGCTGGTAGGACGCGGCCATGTCCTCGCCGTTCTTGCCCGAACGTTCCAGGAGAACGTCCGACAGCGCGCTCCAGCCAACGGACAGGACGCGTTCGTCCTTGCGGGAGAACGGCGCCCCGGCGAGGAGCCGCGCGGCGATCTCGAGGTCGGCGTCCTCGAGCGAGCTCACGTAGCCTGCCAGGGCGGCGTGTTTTTCGAGCTTCTTGGTCGTCGCGCGCACCGCGTCGGCGGTCGCGACCCAGTCCGCGAATCGTGCTTTCATAGGCCCGTGCTCGAGCTCATCATCGTCATCCTGCTCGTCCTCTGGCTCCTCGGTTACTTCGGCCCCGCGCGCATCCCGAGCATCCCGCAGTCGGGAAACCTCATCCACGTCCTCCTCGTCATCGCCGTGATCCTCCTCATCCTGCGGCTCCTCTAGTGCAGAACGCTCCGCCGGGGGGCGCTCCATTCCAGCGAGTGCCCTACGGGGAGGGGGAGCTCGAGTTCATGCTGCAGCCCTGGTTCGATCTGGACATCGTCGAGTCAGGCACCGCGACGCCGGTCGGCGACCTCCGCGCCGAAACGATCCGCCGCCTCGCCGCGCCGCTCGGATCGCCCGCGCTCCGCAAGCTCGCAGTCGACGCAGGCAAGCGCGCCGCGCCAAGGAAGGCGCGCGCGATCATCGCGGTCACCGATCTCACGCGGGCATCACCGGATGCGGTTCTCGTTCCGCCCCTCCTCGACGAGCTCAACGCCGGTGGGATCGCGGACGCCGAGATCACCGTGATGATCGGCGTCGGCCTGCATCGCGCGACGACCGATCCCGAGAAGCGCGAGAAGCTCGGGACGGTGGTCGATCGCGTTCGTGTCGTCGACTCGGATGGCCGCGATCCGGCGAAGTGGGCCGATCTGGGCGCGATCCCACCGTACGGGGTCCCGGGTTTCACGCAAAAGCTTGTGAAGGACGCCGACCTCGTCGTGGCGACGGGCATCGTCGAGCCGCATCAGTACGCCGGCTGGTCCGGCGGTCGAAAGACCGTCGCGATCGGCTGCTGCGGCGAGCCCGTCATCACGGCGACGCACGGCATGCGCTTCCTCGAAGACCCCGGCGTGCGTCTCGCGAAGATCGACGGGAACCCCTTCCACGAGACGGTGCGCGAGATCGCGCGGCGCGCGGGCCTCCTGTTCTGCTTGAACGTGGTGACCGACGACCACGAGCGGGTGGTCGCGGTCGCCGCGGGTGATCCGGACGCGGTGCTGGCCGACCTGGTCGCGACGGCCGCGGCGCTGTACACCCAGCCGATCGCGAAGCAGTACGACATCGTCATCGCCGGAGTCGGGCATCCGAAGGACGTGAATCTCTATCAAGCCTCACGGGCCGCGACGTATCTGCGCTTCGCGCCGACACCGGTCGTGCGCGAAGGTGGCGCGATCATCATCCCCGCGCGTCTCGATGAGGGCGCGGGCGGAGGAGCGGGTGAGCAGCGCTTCTTCACCGCGCTCGAGCGCGCACCGTCGCCCGCCGCGGTCGTGGACGAGGCCCGCCGCCATTTCGCCGGCGGCGAGCAGCGTGCGGTCATGGTCGCGCTCACGCTGCAGTGGTGTCAGATC
>Ga0066698_10000832_pt1 | contig 12540 bp, 8 predicted proteins | sample GraSoiAngelo_147_FD_66457 | JGI IMG/M metagenome (GOLD analysis project Ga0066698, IMG submission 66457) | Grasslands soil microbial communities from the Angelo Coastal Reserve, California, USA - 14_1009_05_40cm | ecosystem: Environmental > Terrestrial > Soil > Grasslands | place: USA... | reverse complement strand
CCCGAGACATCCTCGGCCTTCTCGTCAACCAGGAACACACGATCCGCATCGCCGTCGAAGGCGAGACCAACGTCGGCGTGCTGCTCGAGCACCGTCGCCTTGAGATCCTTCTGGTTCTCGGGATCGAGCGGATCCGCGGGATGGTTGGGGAACGTGCCGTCGAGCTCCGCATACAGGTGGTGGAGGGTGACCGGCAGCCGCGCCATCACCGCCGGCACGACCAGTCCGCCCATCCCGTTGGCCGTGTCCACCGCGACGGTCAGCGGCCGCATGGCGGCGGCATCCACGAACGACAGCACATGCTCGGTGTAGGGCTCGAGCAGGTCACGATGAGAAACGGTCCCCTCCATCGTGGCCGCGGGGAGGTCATCGCGCTCGACGAGCGCCCGGATCTCTCGAAGGCCGGTGTCTTCGCCGACGGGTCGCGCCCCCGGCATGCAGAACTTCAACCCGTTGTAGTCCTTCGGGTTGTGGCTCGCGGTGAGCATCACGGCGGGGAGATCGAGCGAACCGCTCGCGAAGTAGACGAGGTCGGTCGAGGCGAGGCCGAGATCCACGACGTCGACCCCCACCGAGGTGGCTCCCTCGGTGATCGCAGCCGCGAGCTCGGGCGAGGAGATCCGACTGTCGCGGCCGAGCAGGATGGCAGGGAGCTTGGTCCATGCGGCGAAGGCCGCTCCGATGCGACGAACGATGTTCGCGTCGAGGTCGTCGGGAACGACCCCGCGCACGTCGTACGCCTTGAAGATGCGGTCAAGATCGGGATCGGTCACGGAGCGGCATCCTACCGAAGCAGGCGGACCGGCCGTGCGGACGCTTTCAGCGCGTCACTTCTTGACCACGAGATCGATCACCGACGTCAACGGGACGAGCTCCCCCTCCTGGAACCACCACTTCGCCTCGCAGAGGTGGCAGGTGGTGAACCTCAGGTCGCGGTCGCCCACGGTCATCGAGATCGCGATGAGATCGCCTTGTCGGCAGGTGGGGCAGGTGCCGTTGCTGTCGGACATACGAGGAGTTTCGGCGCCGCAGGACGTGGAGGCCATAGCACGCTGCCGTCATCTCTGGTCTGGGCCGGCCGGCGACCGGATGGTCCCCGGCGGCTGGCGACGCGGGCCCGGCCGGGGGACGGAACAAGCACCAACTGCCCGAGGCCGAACGGTCCGAGAACCTGCGCGCAGGGACGGCCGTCGGTTCAGACGGCGACGGGGGTCGTCCGGCGGTCCTGGACGACCCAACCCACCGGCGGCGTCATGCGAGCGATGTGCTCGGGGCAGAGATCGAGGAGGTTCGGGTCGCGCTCGTCGAAGAGGTCATCCACGACGACCATCCGCTCCGTGTAGACGAGGGAGACGGTCGCGACCGGCTCATGGGAGCACCGCATCTTCGCGCAGACACGCATCGCGGGCAGCTTAAAATCACACGGGTGTGATTTCAAGCACTCCCGACGGACCGCCGGTCGGTCAGGAGTCCTTGTTCGGTGGCGTGTCCCAGTACCCCGCGCTTGCCGGGCGGTAGCCGACGACCAAGACGTGGGTTCCGACCGGCACCATCGGATACAGCGTGGTGACGTCCGCGTTCTGCATGCGGATGCAGCCGTGGGACGCGTAGCGTCCGATCGAGGCCGGGTCGCTCGTCCCGTGGATGCGGATCAACCCGGGGGCCGTGATGTAGAGCGCACGCGGACCCATCGGATTGCCCGGTCCGGGGCCGACCACGAGCGGCTCACCCGCGCCCCACCCGTCCGGCGCCGGATTGTGCCAGGTGGGGTCGACCTGCTTGTTGTAGATCGTCCAATCCCCGACCGGTGTGGTGAAGCCCGGTTTCGCGGTCGCAACGTCCCAGGTACGGATCACGTGGAACCCGTCATAGAGATCGAGCTCGTTCCGGTCGACGCGCACGACGATGGTCCGACCGAGGGTTCCATCCGTGACCTTCGCCCGCACGCCGTGGGTGTGGAGCACGACGGTATCGTCCCCGGTGGCGAGGGCCGTGCGGACGGCCGCCGCTGCGGATCGCTGCGCTACCGTCAAGCCTGACTTGGCGTGGGTGAACCTGACATCGGTGAGCCCGCCGTCGGGCTCGATCGACGCATCGCGTGGTGCGACGTACACGTCCCGCGCGATCCGGCGGACCCAGAGATCGACGCCGTCGCCCGTCGTGCGGTACTCGAGTGGGAGATCGACGCCCAAGGCTTCATGCCGGATGCGATGCCACGCGCGATCGAACGTTCCCATGCCGCTCCCCGCGTGCATCGCGCTGTCGACCGCTTGCTTGACCGCCGCCCGACGACCCAGAGCCGCACGCGTGGTCGTCCAGTGGTCCTCGCCGACGGTGACCGTCAGCTGTCCCCGGAGGTCGTCTCGAACGAGCGCCCCGACCTTCCGCGTCGCCTCCGCGCGGGTCATCCCCCCGACGTCAACACCGGCGATCGTGACACCAGGCAGGATCCGATCAGCGTGACCCATCTCGTACCGGTATGCGGCGTAGGCGACTCCGCCGAACAGGAGCACCACGACGCCGGCCACCGAGATGACGATGGTGGCGATCGCGCCGACGTGGCGCCGATGGGTGTGTCGTCCTTTGGCCATGGGGACTATGGATACGGCTGAACCGCGTCCGATGATACCGGCGCGAAGCGTACTGGCCTCAACCCCTGCCGAGCGGATCCATCGGCACCGGAACCCCGACGGCCGATCCATACGAGGCGAGCCCCTTCGCTCCCCCCGAGGTGGAGGCGCCGAGCGCCACGATCGGCCCGTCGGCCGTCACGAGCACGGAGGCCTGGTCGGCCCGCTCGAGGAATCCCTTGGGCGCACCGGCGACGCGGCCAGCCGGGACCGTGATCGTGACGCGCGGACCGGTCGGCCCTGATCCCGGTGTGAGGAGCTGCAGCGTGACGTGGACGGCGACCGGTCCCGGGGCCACCAGCACGAGTTGGGGCTGTGCGGGCTCTCCTCCGACGGTGGGGGTTACGACCCACGCGGTGGAAGGCGCGACCGCGCCTCCCGTCGCGCCGTCGTCCTGCTCCTGGCCCCGGGCGCGGAGGGCTGCGACGAACGGCACCCCCCCGGTGGACGTCACGTTCACGGACGATGGGCCGACCGAGATGATCGGATAGGCGGCGGTGGACGCGCCGGGCTGCTGGGTGTTCGCTGCGGTTCCCGCCGCCTGGGGCGAGACCGCGGACAAGAGCTTGGTCGTCAACTGCACCCCTTCGGTCCCGGGAACGAACACGGCGAGATCGGCCTGTCCGGCGCCCGCGGCGACCGGCAGATAGGCGGTCGCCGACGGCGCCGGAGCGCCGAGGACAGATCGGATCCCTCCGTCGGGGCTCACGCCGAGGCTCGCGGCGGCCACCCGGCCTCGACTCACATCGATCTCGGCGCCGACGATCTCCTGCCCGAGCACCTTGCTGCCGACGTTGAGGGCCATGCTGCGACCGGGAGGAAGCGTGAGGTCGATCCAGTCGGCGCTCCGAACGGGAGGCAAACGCGGACGGAACAGCGCCACGTCGAACACGGCTTCGACCGAGAACGGGTTCATCACCACCAGGTACGAGCGATGGCCTTGCTGGGTGTCGGAATCTGCCGTGTACCACGTGCGTGAGGCAGCCGGAGCGCACGGCTCGACCCCGAGACCACTCGACGGGGGCGCCGCCCGAAGGAGCCAACCGGCGGCGACCCACCCGCCGAACGCCTCGACGTACGTCGCGTCGGCGGTGGACCCCGCCTGCACCCGCTGCAGGACCTCGTGACCAGCCGGCACCGTGATCGTGGCCGGCGCGGACGGTACGCCCGTGCTCAGTTCCGTCACCCGAACGTCCACCGACTCCGGGCCGGGATCGGCAAGCGCGATCGTCCCCGTCCACCCTTTGCCGCCGCCGTGCGGGCAGAGCCATGCGTTCGAGACAGCGGTGCCCCGTGCGGCGGCTGCGGGAGCGGCCGGCCCCGCACGCTCCGCGGCGATGCCACCCAGGACGACGAGGCCGGCGACGGCGAGGGCGAGGACGCCCTGCCCGATCTTCCTCATCGCACCGATCCGTTCATCTGGCGACCGGCTTCCGCGTGATCCACAATGCGGCGGCCCACACGGCGGCGAGGACCCATATCGCGATCGTGCGAGGCAGCTGCGCACCGTACCGGATGGAGACCGAGGGGCCGCTCACCGGGAACGAAGTCGCCCACCCGAACGCCCGAGCCGGCTGGTCGGTTCGGCCCTCCACCGTCCACGCGTCGTCGAACTCAGTGGAGACCACGGCGACGTTCCCGCCGCCGGTCGCTCCGGACCAGCCGCCCTCGACCTGCGGGAGCGGGACCGCCGGCACCGCCGTCAGCCGTTGGGTCGCTGCAGGCTGGCCGGCCGAGAGGAGGTTCGCGGTCTTCGCGTTCGCTGCCAGGACGGCCGCCGGCGGGAGGAACGTGTCATTCACCCAGATCGCGAGGCCGGCCGCCGGGACCACATCCAGGTCGACCTGGGCATCCAGGCTCGTTCGGGCGGCGTCGCTCAGCTGGTCATCGCTGGCCACGAGGTACCGCACGCCGAACGGCGCGAGCAGGGCTCCGCCGTGGACCGACGTCCCGGACAGGATCTCCCCGAGCGCCTCGCGCATCGCGTCGCTTCCCGGTCCCACGAACGGTCTCGCCGTGTCGATCGCGAGCGTGCCCACGCGGGTGGTGAGTCCATACTGGATCGTCGCGGCTCCGGCTTCGATCACGCCCTGGGGATCGCCACCCGGCGCCGGGAACGAACGACCGTCGTCGGGGCCGATCCACAGGACGCGGAACGACCCCTTCGACGATGAGTCCACGACCGCCCACGCGGCCGGGATGCGGTCGGGACCACCGATCGCCCACTCGGCCGTCATGGCGGCGACCGCCTGGAGCAGGATCCCCACCGCCAGCGTGACCGTGAGCACCGCCGTCCCTACCTGACGGAAGCCGAACGCCTCACGACCGAGCCCTCCGATCGCGGATGCGAGCCCGAACGCGACCAGGAAGGCCTCGGCGGTTGCCGTCATCGCAACGTACACGGGTGCGTTCGCGATCTGGCCGGGGAGGTACCCAGCCGCTGAGAGCCAGGCAAGGGTGAGTCCGGTGATCGCGATCAGGCAGGCCCGAAGGGCCGGCCCTCGCCGCTCGCCGCTCGCGAGGGCGAGGCCGAGCAGAGCCGCGACCGGGAGGAACACGGCCGGCGCCCACGTGGCGGGCCCATCCTCGAAGGCCAACCGCACCAGGTGCCACGGATCGCTCGATCCCACCTCTGACCCGAGCGCCGCCCCGTGACCGGCGACGAGCGAGGGGACGAACGGGAACAGGAGGATCGCCGCCCCCACCGAAGAAAGCCCGACGATCGCGAGGCCACGCCCCCGGCGTGAGCCGGCGACGAGCTGAACGAGCGCGACGACGCCGATCCCGAGCAACAGGCCCGGGACGAACGCGACCCCGACTGCGATCGTGACGGCGAGCCCCGCGACGGATCGCCAGCGTCCATCAGGTGGCTCGGCCGACGCGAACGCGACCTCGAGTCGTTCGACGAGCGCCGGCAGCACGATCAGCGCTGTGAGCAACGCGATGCGGCCGTCCGAGAAGGCCGACAGCACGACCGCCGAAAGCGCATATGCCGACGCTGCGACCACCGACGGGCCGGGCCGGCCCGTCAGCCGCACCGCTGCGCGGTAGCAGAGGACCGCAGCGAGGGCCGGCCCGGCCCCCACCATGATCTTCTGTGCCAAGCTCGTGTTGGCGAACAGCAGATCCGAGAGCACACCCATGAGTCCGACCGCGGGGCTCGCCGCGAGCGATCCGCCGAGGGGAGTCGTCCGGTACGCGGACACGAGCTCCGCGAAGAAGCCCGACGAGGAGGACGGGAACGCCGGGATCGCGCCACCGAACAGTGGACCGGATCCGAAGAGGCCCCTCGCGGCGAGCGTCCCGACGACGATCCCGAGGAAGCACGCGACGATCACCGGATGCGTCGAGACGAGCGAGACCGTCCGCTGACGGAGCCGCACCGCCGCGGGCTCATCCTCCTCCTCGGCCTCGAGGTCGCGTTGTTCCTCCAAGATCCTTTCGGCGGTCATGAACCAGCGCGGGAGTCGAAGTCCCGCCGACTCGGTGAACCTGCGGAGCACATCGTCCTTGATCCGCCGGTGCTTCTGGACGTGGCGGCGGGCACGCAGCGTGCTGGGCAGGTGCGCAACGTTCCACCCGATCGCCGCGACAACCTCGTACGCCTCCTCGAACCGGCGCGACAGCAGGAGGTAGAGGAGCCGAACCACGGTGAGCACCACACCGAGCGGGACGACCCATGCCAACGTCAGCAGTGCGTCGTTCTTAAGGACGGACGCGAGCGCCGCCCGATCTTCCTCGTACCGGCGGCTGCGCTCGACGCCCGGCCGATCGTCGCGCTCCGCGACCGCCGCGTGGCGCACGCGTGCGAGCGGAGTCATCAGGACGTTCCACCCGGCGATCCGAGCCCTCCAGCACAGATCGAGATCGCCGTCGTCGTCACCGAGTCGTTCGTCGAACAACCCGCTCGTCTGCCAGACCTCTCGAGCGACCAGCATCGCGCATGAGTCGACCGACAGGACCTCGAGGACGCGATCGAACTGGCCCTGGTCGATCTCTTCGGCCTGCAACGCCGAGTAGGGGTGACCGAACAGGTCGGCTGACCTTCCCACGTCGCGGAGCCGCCGGGGATGACCCCAGTCGACGATCTTCGCGCCCACGATCCCGACCCGCTCGGCGCCCGCCAGCATGGTGGCCTCAACGAGCCGGGTGACGGTCTCGGGATCGAGGACGGCGTCGTCGTGCAGAAGAAGCAGGAAATCCGCTTCGGCGGCGACCGGATTCGCGACGGCCTCGTCGAAGCAGCGGGAGAGTCCGACACGGATGTCGTGCCGCAGGACCCGGCCCTCGCCGAGGGCCTGCACGAGCAACTCGTTCGAGCCGTCGGCGGAGGCGTCGTCGACCGCGAGGACGCCGACGCGAGGGTACGTCTGTGCCGCGAGGGCTTGGAGGCACTCGCGGAGCCACTCGGCCGCGTCTCGGACCGCGAGGACGACGAGGACCGAGGGGACGCGCTCGGGCGGAGAGGAGGATGCCGTGGTTGCACTCATGCGCGGTTCACGCGGGCGGCGAGCCTAGCACCGGGCGACGAGCTGGAACGGAAAAGGGGCCCCGAGGGGCCCCTTTCCGCGATCGGTGCACCGACGCTCAGCGCTTCTTCGCGCTCGTCCTCTTACGGGCCGCCGTCTTCTTGGCGGGACGCCGCTTCGCGGTGCTCTTCTTGGCAGAAGACTTCTTGGCCGTCCGCCGCTTGGCCGGAGACTTCCTGGCCGCAGACTTCTTGGCCGTCCGCCGCTTCGCGGTGCTCTTCTTGGCGGCAGTCTTCTTGCGCGCGGCAGTCTTCTTGCGGGCCACCGATTTCTTCGCCGTCGACTTACGGGTGGTCCGCCTCTTCGCTGCCGACTTCTTCGCCGTGGTCTTCTTCCGTGCCCCGGTCCTCTTCCGAGCCGCGGTCTTCTTCGCCGCGGTCTTCTTCCGGGCCGCGGTCTTCTTGGCTGGCCGCCGCTTCGCAGCGCTCTTCTTCGTGCTGCTCCTCTTGGCCATCGCCATGCGTTGCCCCCTTTCGTTCCCTCGCCGTTCGGTCTTCAGGACGCCATGCGTTTCAGGCGCCGCCGTTCCCGTTCGCTCATGCCCCCCCACACGCCATACCGTTCATCGCGGCGGAGGGCGTAGTTCAGACATTCGATGCGGACGGGACACTCGCTACAGATCCGCTTGGCCTCCCTCGATGAGCCTCCCTTCTCGGGGAAGAAGATCTCCGGGTCGTGATCCCGACACCGCGCTCTCTCTTGCCAAGGGATGTAATGGTGCACTCTGTTCTCCCCCCGAAATCACATCCGTGTGATTCTGAGGGAAGAACGCCTCCGTTGACAAGAGGTTTACCGAAGGAATTCCTGCCTGTTCCCTCATCGATTTCGCATCATCGTGTCGCGCTTGAGCCTCGCTGACAAGAACTTGCGGCGGGAAATGTGGTGGTCAAGCTGGTTGACGGAAACCGTCAACCAGCTTGACGGGTTTTCCCCATCTGAGGGTTTGAGACGCGAGCGATCCGGTCGTACGTGGTCGTTCGCACCGCCGGAACGCGCCCGATCTCGCGGATCGCTTCATCGAACCGGTCGGGTGTCATCTCGATGCCCCACTCCGCACCGGCCATCCGGCTGATGGTCTCCTCCATCAAGGTGCCGCCGAAATCGTTCGCGCCGCTCTGCAAGATGCGCTGGCACGCTTCGACACCGAGCTTGACCCACGACACCTGCACGTTGTGGATAACTCCGTCCAAGAGGATGCGCGCGACGGCGTGCATCCGAAGATCGTCGTCGAAGCTCGGTCCGGGACGCGCCTTGCCGGCGAGATAGATCGGAGCGTTCCGATGTACGAACGGGAGCGGGACGAATTCCGTGAATCCCCCGGTGTCCGCTTGGATCGACGCGATACGCCGGATGTGGGCGACCCAATGCGGCGGGGCATCCACATGACCGAACATGATCGTGCTCGAGCTGCGGATACCCAGACCATGTGCGGTGCGGATGATCTCCTCCCACGTATCGGCCGGGAGCTTGCCCTTCGTGAGCGTCCAGCGGATGTCGTCATCCAAGATCTCGGCCGCCGTTCCGGGGATCGTATCCAGCCCATCGGCCTTCGCTTCGGCGAGGAACTCGTGGAAGGAGACGCCGAGCTTGGTCGCGCCGTTGAGGACCTCCATCGGACTGAACGCGTGCAGGTGGATCCCGGGGACACGGTCCTTCACCGCGCGGATGAGATCGAAGTAGAAGGTCCCAGGAAGATCCGGGTGGATCCCGCCCTGCATGCAGATCTCCGTCGCGCCTCGCCGCCAGGCCTCCTCGGCCTTGTCCGCTACGTCGCTCAGCGTGAGCGTGTAGGACTCGGGGTCGACCTCGCGCTGCGCGAAGGCGCAGAACCGGCACCCCACGTAACAGACGTTCGTGAAGTTGATGTTGCGGTTCACGACGTACGTCACCTCCGGGCCGACGGCTTCGGCGCGGAGCTCGTCGGCGACCCGGCACAGCGCTCCGAGTGCGGGACCTTCCGCGCGGAACAACGCGAGGGCCTGCGCATCGGTGATAGGCCGATGCTCGGCGGCCTTCGCGAGCGCCGCACGGACATCCGCGTCTAACCGTGCCGCATCGACGCGGGCTGCTGACCAGGCCCGCGTGACGTCGTTATCGACGGCCTCCAGCTCCCCGTACACGACGTCGGCGTCGGCACGGAGTCCCGCTCCCTGGTGCTTCGAGAAGGTCAGCGCGATCGTCCGGGGACGCCAGGAGACCTCGGGATCCTGCCATGGGATCGGAGCAGGTCGCTGGCCGTCCACCCCGAGCCCCTCCGGGCCGAGCAGCGCCGACACCGGCGCGCGCATCTTCCCCGCGACCCACGGGTCGGGCCGGGCGGCGTACGACGGGTAGATCGCCAGCCGCTCGCGCAACCGTTTGCCTCGCGCCGCGGTTGTGGCGGCGAGCGCCTCGACCGTCGGCCATGGACGCTCGGGGTTCACGTGATCGGGCGTGAGCGGGGAGACCCCGCCCCAGTCGTTGATCCCAGCGTCCAGGAGTCGGAGCCGCTGCTCCGGATCCGAGAGGTTGGGCGGCGCCTGGATGCTCACATGGGGTCCGAGCACGAGTCGAGCGGTCGCGATCGCGGCGAGGAACTCCTCCTCTCGTGGTTCGGGCGCCTCCCGCATCACCGTGCCGGCCTTCGCGCAGAAGTTCTGCACGATGACCTCCTGCACGTGTCGGTACCGCCGATGGAGGTCGCGGATCGCGAAGAGGCTCTCGCCGCGCTCACGCGGCGTCTCCCCGATCCCCACCAGGATCCCGGTGGTGAACGGGATCGCGAGCCGACCCGCATCTTCGATCGTCCGCAGACGGACGAACGGGACCTTGTCGGGGGATCCGACGTGTGGCCCACCCTTCTCGGAGAGCCGGTCGGACGACGTCTCGAGCATCAGCCCCATCGAGGCGCTCACATGCTTGAGCCGCGCGAGCTCCTCGTACGACATGACACCCGGGTTGAGATGCGGCAAGAGCCCGGTCTCCTCGAGCACCCGAACCGCCGCTGCACGGACGTACTCGAGGGTCGTTCGGTAGCCACGGTTCGCCAGCCAGGTGCGCGCCAGCGGGTACCGCTCCTCCGGTCGGTCCCCAAGGGTGAACAACGCCTCCTTGCATCCGAGCGCCCGGCCGGCCTCCGCGATCGCCACGACCTCTTCCAGGCTGAGGTATGGGTGATCCAGCTTCGCCGGCGGCTTCGCGAAGGTGCAGTAGTGGCAGTGATCCCGACAGAGCATCGTGAGCGGGATGAATACCTTCCGCGAATACGTGACCGTGTCACCCCATCCCAGGTCACGGAGGTGGCGGGCCGATGTCATCGCCCGCCCCAGATCGGCGTCGCGAGCCAGCAGCAACGCCTCGACCTCATCCAGGGAAAGGACCTTGCCCTGCTCCGCTCGCGCGAGCGCGCGTCGGCGGGTCTGGGCGAGCCCCGTCCCGACGGCCATAGCGGGCGAGCCTACTACCCTAGGTCTCCCATGCGGACGACGACGACGGTCCCATGAAGATCGCGGCGCTCGCCGGCGGCATCGGCGCGGGGAAGTTCCTCCGAGGGCTCACCCGGGTCACCCCGGGGCCCGACCTGACCGTGATCGTCAACGTTGCCGACGACTTCGTGGTGCACGGCTTGCACGTCTCCCCCGACCCGGACTCCGTCACCTACTGGCTCGGCGATGTGTTCGATCGTGACCGGGGGTGGGGACGCAGGAACGAGTCCTTCCGCGCGACGGAGGAGCTCGCGACGATCGATCGCGATGTCGCATGGTTCGGGCTGGGCGATCTCGACCTCGCGACGCACCTGTTCCGGACCGGGCGGTTGGCGGCCGGCGCCTCCCTCTCAGAGGTCACGGCGACGATCGCCCGGCGGTTCGGCGTCCGGGCCCGCGTGATCCCCGCGACCGACGACCCCATCGAGACGAGGATCGAGTGTGTCGACCAGCTGACCGGTGACCCGCTCGACCTCCATTTCCAGGAGTACTGGGTCCGCCGCGCGGCGCGCGACCTGGTGAAGGGGATCCGCTACGACGGTGTCTCCCACGCCGCCCCCGCGCCCGGCGTGCTCGCGTCGATCGCCGAGGCCGACATCATCGTGGTCTGCCCATCGAACCCCGTCGTCTCGATCGGCCCGATCCTCGCGATCCCCGGCGTGCGCGATGCCGTGACGTCGCGGCGTGGAGCCGCGGTCGGGATCAGCGGGATCGTCGGCGGCGGTCCCGTCTCCGGGATGGCCGACAAGCTGATGCCGGCGGCAGGGATCGAGGTGACGGCGGCCGGCGTCGCCGAGCACTACCGCGAGCTGGTCTCCGCGTGGCTGCTCGACGACGTCGATCGAGACCTCGTTCCACGGGTCGAGTCCCTCGGCATGCGGTGCGCCGCGACCGACACGATCATGGTCGACGACGATCGAGCGGAGGCGGTGGCCCGCGCCGCGCTCGCACTGCTCACGTAGGGAGCTCGTATGAGCGTCGAGGTGTTCCCCGTCGATGGGCTCGCCGAGGTCCGGCCCGGCGACGACCTCGCGTCGATGCTGGAGGAGCCGCTGCGCGCGCTCGGCGCGCGCAGCGGCGACGTCGTCGTCGTGACGCAGAAGGTCGTTTCGAAGGCCGAGGGCCGCGTGGTCCCCGACGGGGACCGCGCGGGGTGGGTCGAGCGCGAGACGGAGCGCGTGGTGGCGCGTCGCGGCGATCTGACGATCGCCGCGACGCGCCACGGCTTCGTGTGCGCCAACGCCGGCGTGGACGCGTCGAACGTCGACGGGGGCGGGCTCACGCTGCTCCCCGTCGATCCGGACGGCTCGGCGGAGCGGATCCGCTCGGCCCTGACCGGATCGCTCGCGATCGAGGACCTCGGGGTGGTGATCACGGATACCTTCGGGCGGGCGTGGCGCGAGGGGGTGATCAACGTCGCGATCGGGGTCGCCGGGATCCCGGCGCTGATCGATCTCCGCGGTGCCCCCGACCACACAGGACGTGAGCTGGAGGCGACGATCGTCGCGCTCGCGGACGAGATCGCCGCAGCGAGCGGGCTGGTGATGGGGAAGGCGGCGCGCGTGCCCGCCGCGCTCGTCCGTGGGGTCGCGACGGGCGGGGCCCGTCCCGGCCGCGGCGCGGACCTCGTGCGTGGCGCGCAGGACGACCTCTTCCGGGAGTCGCCTCTCCAGTCGCTGCACGCTCGTCGGACCATTCGGTCCTTCGCTCCCGGCCCCGTCCCCCGCGAAGCGCTCGAGGAGGCGATCTGCGCGGCCTGCACGGCACCCGCGCCGCACCACACCCGCCCCTGGCGCTTCTCCGTCCTGACGGGCGCGCCGGCGAAGCGGGGGCTCCTCGCCGCGATCGCCGAGGCCTGGCGAGCGGATCTCCGAGGCGATGCGACCCCGGAGGACGTGATCGCGAGGCGGATCGCGA
>Ga0066698_10000824_pt1 | contig 12570 bp, 12 predicted proteins | sample GraSoiAngelo_147_FD_66457 | JGI IMG/M metagenome (GOLD analysis project Ga0066698, IMG submission 66457) | Grasslands soil microbial communities from the Angelo Coastal Reserve, California, USA - 14_1009_05_40cm | ecosystem: Environmental > Terrestrial > Soil > Grasslands | place: USA... | reverse complement strand
TCTTCCCGATTCCCTACCATCCGAAGTGACACGTTGAAGAGGACCCGCTGGTACCGGTCAACCAACTGCCCGAACGCACCCCCATCGCCTTCAAGGCACCGTTCCAGCAGGCCATCTTCCTCGTGTTCGACCATAACTACAAACATCCGGGGTAAAGGTTGGTCTGGAAATCCACCCCCGCGCTCCCGGAAGGAGGGCATCCGAAGGTCCTGGTCGACCTACTCAAGTTTCAGTACTCTGTCGAGCCCGGCGTAGGTGAAAACACTCCGAATCCGGGGTTTAAGGTTTGTGAGTCTCAAGCTGTGGCCCGCGTCGTGGAGCCGCTTGTACGTCTGGACGAGCACCCCCAGGCCAGCGCTCGAGACATAGTCCAAGTCGGTTAGATCGATCGTTGCCGACTGATTCACCGACAGGAGCATGGCTTTGGCGTGATCGGCCTGCGAGGCATCGAGCCTGCCGGACAGCCTGATCAAGCCGCCGTCCTGGATCTGAATGTCGAACATCAAGGGGTGAGCTTCTTTGTGACGGTGATGACGGCGCTCCGTTCCTTGTACTCGTAACGCATGGAATCCGAAAGATGCCTCACGAGCCGAAGTCCCAGACCACGATCCTCGCCTCCGGGCGCTGCTTCGCGCGGGGCGGACGTGGGGTCGAAGGATTCAACGTTGAAGTCGCGTAGGGTGATGGCGAGGTCAGTCTCCTCGCCGGCCAGACCTAGGCTCACCTCTGGGCCACCCCCCTTGGCGTGCTTGAGCTGGTTTGTGAACAGCTCCTCGATTAGGAGATCCACCGTGTATGCGTGCTCCGGGTCGATTCCCCTGGAGCGCAGGTAGGCTGCAACGAACACGGAAATCGGCTCGAGGGAACCGAGTTCTCTGGGGAAGCGCCGCTCCACCATGCGGAGTCGCTCCTCTGTAACCAATTCTGTCCGAATGGATGAGCTGCGTTCCGCGGCCGACTGGAACCGGCTCAGACCTTGCAATCTATGCTCTATGGGCCGAGGTTTCAAGATAAGCCGGACGATTCGGGACGAACGAAGCGGCGCGGGTGGCGCCGGAGTGTTGTGCGCAACGGTATCAGTACCAGTTGATTACCGCTGCCGGATGCAGGACCCGAAGCCCTGATCATGTTTCGAGTAATAAATAATTATCCTCTCCCGGCCGCACCTTACGGTGCACCTGGGTGTAAGGGAGAAAATGATTCGTGAGCTCAAGCCCGTCGCGTGGGCACTGACGCGCGTACCGAGGCTTCGAACGGCTTTTCAGGGGGCGCTCGCGGTCCGAGGGCAGCTCCATAGGGTTCCCAAGTGGGCCTGGGCCCTGTCGGGGTTGGCGCTCCTCCTCCTGACGCTGAACTGGGAGACCAACACCGGAGTCCTGGAATCCCGCCTCTTCGCGCAATGGGCGAAAGGGCTGACCTATTACATCCAGCCCGGTCCGACGAATGGCGTGGTCTTTCCTACCGGTGGCCCGGCGGACGTCCGTCGCGGCTACACCCGCATCCCCGAGTTCGCGCGAACTCTCAAATCGCACGGGTTCAGGATCGCGGAGCAGGCTCGCTTCTCCCCGGCGCTCGTTGCCGCCGCCCGATTCGGAATTTCGCCTCCCTATCGAGAACCGGCCGTGACCGGGCTGTCCATCGAAGGCGCCGACGGGGGCGACCTCTTCGAGGCTCCGGATCGAACCAACAGTTTCGTCCGGTATGAGGAGATCCCGCCGGTCGTGGTGAGGTCGCTCCTGTTCATCGAGAACCGCGAGCTCGACAAGGAGACGAGCCCGTGGAGCAATCCCGCAATCGACTGGGGACGCTGGACGAAGGCGGTCCTCATCTACTCCGCAAATCGCTTCGGATTCCCGGTCCGCGTGGAGGGTGGGAGCACGCTCGCGGTCCAGGTCGAGAAATACCGCCACTCCGAAGATGGCAGGACAGGCTCACCGGTCGACAAGCTCCGGCAGGTGCTCACGGCGAGCTTGCGCGTCTACCAGGAAGGCACCGACACCCGCAAGGAAAGACAGCACATCATCCTCGACTATCTGAACAGCGTTCCGCTCGGAGCGACGCCCGCCCACGGCGAGGTGTTCGGTCTGAACCAGGGGCTCTCGGTATGGTTCGGACAGGACCCATCTCGAACGATGGGCCGGATCCACAGCGGCAAAACAGTCGCCCAGCGGGCGCGCGCCTTGAAGCATGTCCTGGCTCTCCTTTGCGCCGTCCGGGCGCCGAGCCGCTATCTCACCGAGGACCGGGCCGCTCTGGAACGGCGCGCCGACGGGTACGCCACCCTTCTGGCGCGCGAGGGGGTCCTCGATTCCGGGTTCGCGGAGCGTGTCCGAGCCGTCCCACTCTCGTTTGCGTCGCCCTCGACCACGACCCGCGACCACCGTATCTCGCCCGCGAGCAAGGCCGCGAATCGGATCCGGATCGACCTCGAGCAGGCGCTCGCCGTCGGCGGCCTCTACGACCTGAACCGCCTCCACCTCGACGTGGAGTCCACAATCGACGCGGGGCTCCAGCGCGAGACGGAAGACCTCATGGGCCGCCTCTCCGATTCCACCTACCTGGCCCGGAATGGACTCAATGGGGTGCACCTCCTATCGCAGGGAGATCCCAAGCGCGTGATCTACAGCGTCCTCCTGTGTGAGCGGACACCCCAACGAAACGAGATCCGGGTGCACGCCGACAACCTCCGCCGCCCCTTCGATGTGAACGAAGGGGTGAAGATGGCCCTTGGGAGCACGGCGAAAGTACGCACGCTGGTCCATTACCTGGAAATCATGGAGGAGCTGCATCAGGAGCTCTCGAACCGCAATGCCCTCGCGATAGGCGATGCCGAGCAAAAGGCGCGGGACCCCCTGACGCGATGGGCCTGCGAGACGCTCCTGGACTACCAGTCCATGCACGCCATGCCCGTCGACAGCTTCCTGGACCGCGCGGTCGAGCGGACCTATTCGGCGAGCCCGGGGGAGCGTTTCTTCACAGGAGGCGGTGTCCACACCTTCGTCAACTTCGATCCGACCGATGACCGCAAGACGCTCACGATTCGCGAAGCGGCAGCCCATTCAACGAACCTGGTATTCGTGCGACTCATGCGCGACATCGTCCGTTATCACCTGGCCCGCCTGCCATACAGCGCCGAGGACGTGCTTTCGGGCGAAGACTCCCTGACGCGGCAGAGCATGTTGGCGGGGATCGCCGAGGAGGAATCGAGAGCCACGATCGCCCGGGCATACCGGGACTACCACGGTCTCACGCCCCGCCAATCGCTCGACCGTCTCCTGGGTGTGGAGAGCCGATCGCCGCGCCCACTCGCGATCGCCTATTTCGCCTGGCATCCGGGTGCTCCCGCCGATTCCCTCGGCGCGTGGCTCCGGAAGTACGCCGGCTTGCGCGGGCGGTTCACGGCCCGGGGCATCGGCCCCTGGCTCAAGCTCGAGGATTGCGCCTATCTACTCGGGAAGGATCCGCTCGAGGTTTGGTGCGCCGGGACCCTCGCGCGCGATCCCGGACTCTCGCAGGAGGGACTGATCCAAGCGAGCGGTAAGGCGCGACGCCAGGCATGGGAGTGGCTATTCCGCACGCAGAATCGCCACGCGCAGGACCTGAGGCTCAGGGCTCGGATCGAGCGCGATGCATTCACGCGAATGACCCCGTATTGGCGGCGACTTGGATTCCCCTTCGAGCGGCTCGTGCCCTCCTACGCGACCGCGATCGGGAGCTCCGCGGATCGACCGTCGGCGCTGGCGGAGCTCATGGGAATCATCGTGAACGAAGGGTTGGACCGTCCAGCACAGCGGATCAATCGCCTCGTGTTCGCGCCCGGGACCCCGTACCACACAGCGCTCGAGGCCGAAGCTCCGCCAAGCCACCGTCTGCTCTCTCCCGCGGTCGCGAGCACCGCCCGGAGCGTGCTCACCGACGTCGTGGAAAGCGAGGCGGGCACCGCCCGCCGGCTCAAGGACTTGTTCCGCGATGCGACCGGCAAGCCCATCCCGGTCGGCGGCAAGACGGGAACGGGAGACAATCGCTTCGACACGTTCGCGCGCGGCGGGAAACTCCTATCGTCTCAGGTCGTCAGCCGAACGGCCGCGTTCACCTTCTTTATCGGCGGCCGGTACTACGGAGTCGTAACAGCGTCCGTTTTCGGGCGCAGGGCGGACCAGTACCGGTTCACGAGCGCCCTGCCGCTCCGCGTCTTGGAGCTTCTCGCCCCCTCGCTCGAGCGGCGCCTCGACATGCCCCCACCGCAATCCGAGCAGCTTGCCTCACTTGAGCACCTCGACCTGGACTCTGCCCGTCCGGTCGAGCACGTCCACCCCGACGTCACGCTCGTATCGCCGAATGATCAGATCCACCGACCCCTCCCCGACCCGAAGCCTCCGAATCGTGATCTCCTCCAGACTCTGCGGCAGCGCCGGGTGATCGAAGGTGACTCGCGAGGTGACTCCGTCCACACTGAGCCCGAGGCAGGACTGCAAGAGTAGGTACACGGCGCCCGCGGCCCACGATTGCGGCGCGCACGCGACGGGGTAGGGTGTCGGTCCCGCTCCCGCGCCCCGCGGGAAGCCGCAGAAGAGCTCCGGCAGTCGGCTCAAATCCAGGAACACGGTGGCGTCGAAGAGGCCCGAGAGAAGCCGGATCGCCGGTTCCTTGAAGCCGTAACGGGCGAGCCCGGCCGCGATGATGGCGTTGTCATGCGGCCAAACCGACCCGTTGTGATAGGACATCGGGTTGTAACGGGCCTGTCCGGCTGCAAGCGTCCGTATTCCCCAGCCGCTGTGAAAATCCTCTCGCTCGAAGCGCCGCGCCAGGCGTTCCGCCCTCGACCGATCGGCGATACCGGTCCAGAGGCAATGCCCCGCGTTGGAGGCGAGCACCCGGCACGCGCGCTTCTCACCATCGAGCGCAAGCGCGTAGGCTTCAAGGTCGTCACACCAGAACATCTCCTCGAATCGCCGTTGGATGGCTTCTGCCTGGTGTCTTAGACGGTCCGCGAGGTCGCCCATCCCGAGGGCGGCGGCAAGGGCCGACCCCTCCCTGCGAGCGGCGAACACGTAGCCCTGGACCTCGCAAAGCGCGATTGGGCCCTTGGCCAGCGTGCCGTCCTCGTGGAAGATCGAGTCGCCGGAATCCTTCCATCCCTGATTGGCGAGCCCCTTCGGCGAAGCGCGGAAGTACTCGACGAAGCCGTCGCGATCACGGTCCCCGTACCCCTCCATCCAGGCGAGCGCGAGCTCGATGTTCGGCCAGATGCGCCGGATCAGGTCCAGATCCCCGGTGCATCTGGCGTAGGCTCCCGCGAGCATGACGAAGAGTGGCGTCGCGTCCACGCTTCCGTAGTAGCGGCGAAACGGGACCTCTCCCAACGCGGCCATTTCACCGCGGCGCATCTCGTGGATGATCTTCCCGGGCTCCGCGTCGACGTCGAAGCTCTGCTCCTGCGCCTGGGTCTCTGCGAGGAAACACAGGACGCCATTCGCAAGCCCGGGGTTCATCCAGAGAACCTCCAGCGCTGTGATGATTCCGTCCCGTCCGAAGGGGGTGCTGAACCAGGGAACTCCGGCGTACGGATACGGGCCGCACCCGGTTTCGGTCAGCATCATGTGCAAATCGGACCCCGAGCGGTTCAGCCAATCGTTGAATTGCTCGTTGGATGAGGCCACGACACACTGGTCCGCCTGGTCGCGTTCGAGCGCCTCCAGCGCGGCACGCCTCGCCTCCCCGAAGCGGAGAGGCTCCTTCGGAACGCGCCCCACCTCGCAGGCGAATCGAACGACGTAGGACGTTGCCTCGCGGCTCTCGAGAGCGACGTCGAATTCGAACTCCGATTCGGAAACGCGTGCCGGGGTCGGCTCGCAGGAAATGCGGGTCCTCCGCACGACGCCGTCCAGACCTTCGTACGAGAGAGTCACGCAGGAGTCCCCAAGGACCGGCGCGAGCTTCCGGCCGGTGGCGTCGCGCCGCGTGCCTCGGACCTCGAAGATGTCGGCGAAGTCGACATCCCAGCGACACCGGAGGGTGACGTGGATCGGCTCGAGCCCGTAGTTCGAAACGCGGATCCGCTCATAGCAAACCCCATCCCACAGGAGCTGCTCCCTCGCGACGTGGATCGTACCGCGCGAAATCGCGAGCCGCCCGTTGGAGCGAACGTCGGGGTTGGTCAAATCCACCGATAGGACCGTGTTGTCGTCGCTCACGCGGGAATTGAGCAGGAGCAGACGGTCCTGGTCCAGCAGCAGCCCGAGGCGCGACAGAAAGCGCGTGCCCTCGTGGTAGAGACCCAGCTCTCCCATCCCGACCGTCTCCATGTCGCCGAAACGGTCGAAAACGGCGAATGTATCGCCGTGTTTCAATACCCGCGTGCGGTCATCGATTCGCGAGGAGGTCGCGAGGATATAGAACTGGTCTTGTAACCGGATGATGTCCATGATCCCGATCATCATATAGCATTCGGAATCCTCTTTCCGGAACCGCCTGTCCTTCCTACAATTCAACGCTTATGGGTACGGCAAAGACCGACGTGGCAAAACGCGTTCGCCGGGCGCTCACCCGGATGGCCAGCCGCCAAGCTTTGGGAAGCGAGGTCTCGGATCAGACCACTCCCGATGAACTTGCGCGGGCCGCCCGGAGCTACCTCGGAAGCGCGCAGATCGTGATCGCCTCGAACCGGGAGCCTTACATGCACGTCAAGGCTCCCTCGGGGATCGAGGTCGTCCGGAGTCCGGGAGGGCTGGCCTCCGCGCTCGACTCCGTGGCGCGTGCCACCGGGGCCACCTGGATCGCCCAGGGCGCCGCGGACGCCGATCGCCTCGTCGTGGATGAGGAAGGAAAGGTGCGGGTCCCGCCCGGCAACGAACGGTACACGCTGAAGCGGCTTTGGATCGAGCCGGAGGCCAGGGAGCTCGAGTACCGCCGATTCTGCAACGGTTGCCTCTGGCCGCTCTGCCACATCGTCTACGTGAGACCCCACTTCGTGGCGGCACAGTGGCGCGCCTACCAGGAGGTCAACGAGCAGTTCGCCGAGGCGATTCTTGCCGCGATCGGCTCCAAGCCGGGACTCGTCCTGTTGCAGGACTATCATCTTGGCCTCTGCGCATCGGTCCTCCGGGCTCGGCGTCCCGATCTCTCGATCATCATGTTCTGGCACATCCCGTGGCCGAATCGGGAGGTGTTCCGCACCTTCCCTTGGCGGCGCGAGCTTCTCGAGGGGCTTCTCGCCTGCGACCTGGTTGGCTTTCACATCCAGTATCACGCGAACAATTTTCTGGACACGGTGGCCCAGGAACTTGAAGCGCAGATCGACCACGAGCGATTCGCGATCCGCCGCCGGGGCCGCAAGACGTTCGTGCGGACCTACCCGATCAGCCCCGATGCCGCCGAGATCTCGCTCGCCGCTTCCGAGCCGTGGGCCGCGCGGGCCGCGGATCAAATCCGGGAACAGCTCGGTCTGGGGGGCGTGAAGATCGTGCTCGGAGTGGATCGCCTCGACTACACGAAGGGAATCCCCGAGCGGATGGTGGCCTATAAGCATCTCCTCGAGACCCGTCCTGAGCTTCGCGGTCAGGTATCGTTCATCCAGATCGGCGTTCCGTCTCGTGTGGATCTGCCCGAGTACCAGTCGCTGGCCGCCACGGTCGAGGAGTTGGCCGTGCGGCTCAACCAGCGGTTCGGTACGGCGGAGCGCCCCGCGATTCACCTCATCACGCGGAACTTGGGGTTTCGCGATCTGATTCCCTATTACGTGCTGGCCGACGTGGCCGTGGTGAGCGCGCTTCACGACGGGATGAATTTGGTGGCGAAGGAGTACGTCGCGGCGAAAGTGCATTTGGACGGCGCGCTGGTCTTGAGCCCCTTCACGGGGGCGGCGCGGGAGCTGGACCAAGCCATTCAGGCGAGCCCCTACGACACCGAGGCTCTAGCCGCCGCGATCGGGCGCGCGCTCACGATGGACCCGGCGGAACGCGCGCGAAGGATGCGGTCCATGCGCGAGGTCGTGGCCGGACAGAACATCTATGACTGGGCGCGCAAGATCCTGCGGGATGCGCGGCGTCTGCACCTCGTGCCGGGAGCCCCGCGTCCCGGCGCGTCCTCACGGTGACGCGGCCATTCTTCGAACGCCCGACCTGGCGGAGCGTCCGGCGGATCCTGCGCGAGGCGGACCGCACTGTGCTCATCGCGCTCGACCTGGACGGAACGATCGCTCCCTTCGCGCGACGTCCCGACCTGGCGAGGGTTCCGGAACGGACGCTTCGGTCGCTCGCGCGTGGCGCGGAGGCCCGAGCCGTCAGGATCGCAATCCTGAGCGCGCGCCCGCTCACGGACATGAGGCGCATGGTGCCGGTACGGAACGTGCTTCTCATCGGCCAGTACGGTCTCGAAGGCCCCCTGGGGCCCCCCACGCAGCTCCTCAAGCGGCTGCGGCGTGGGTGCGCGCGCGTGGCGCGAGCGCTGAGACCGCTTGTCGCGTCGGTCCGCGGCGCGCTGCTTGAGGTGAAGGGATTGACCGTGGCGGTACACGACCGGAACGTCCGGGATGCCCGGCGGCTGCGAGAGCTGCGTCGAGGGCTCAAGGCGGTAGCTTCGATGGAGGCAAGGAGTCATGGCTTTGTTCCCGTTCCGGGGCGGCATGTGGTGGATTTCGTGCCGCGGGGTCACGACAAGGGGCGCGCGCTCCGCGCTCTCAGGGCGAAGTTGAAGCCTGGGTGCGTGTTTTGTTTCGGCGATAGTCTCGGGGACGAACCTGCGTTTGCCGTGCTCGGCCGCCGTGATTTTCCGGTTCGCGTCGGCCGCGTCGGGACACGCGCGCGGTACCGGGTGGCGACCCTCACGGGGGTCACCCGTTTTCTCGATGCCGTGGCGGCTTGTCGTGCCGGCTCGGCGTGACCGAAGGAGGTGGAACCGTGCGAGTAGAAATGAGCTCCATCCTTCCCCCTGATTTCGGGACGCAGCTTCAGTCGATCCTGACCAGCGTCTCGGAAGGGCTAATCCTGTTCCTGATCTCGGCCGGCGTGTTCCTGCTTGGCTATCTTCTCGCGACGCTTCTCTCCCGCCTGGTTCAGACGCTCGTGTCGTTGATCGGCATCGACACGTCCTACGCGCGGCTGAGAGAGGCGGGGGGCCCGGCTCCCGAGTTCCCCCCGAGCCGCTTCGCGGGGTACATCACGTTCTGGTCGATCATCCTCGCGTCCATCATGGTCTCCCTTCGGATCATGGGCATGGACTTAGCACCCTCCATCACGGCCCGGCTTCAGGACGTCGTGCCACGCGTGCTGACGTCCGCTCTCGTCCTCCTCCTTGGGATTCCGATCGCGGCTGGGGCCGGGCGGATCATCGGCACGCTCCTGTCCTCGACCGGCGTGCGGCTGGGTCGCCTCCGCTCCCAGGCCATCGTCACGGTGCTGGTCGTCTTCATGGTGCTCATGGCCCTAGAGCAGCTCGGGCTCGCGGCGCAGCTCGTCATGGCGGTCGGAATCGCCGCGGTCGGCGCGGCGGGTCTCGCGTTGGCCCTCGCGTTCGGCCTCGGATGTCGCGACTTGGCGCGTGATCTCGTGGTCGAGTACCTGCGCGCCACCGACAGCGAGACTCCCGCCAACCGGTCATGACCGACACCGGCTTCCGTTTCTCAACCGTCGCGCACCTCGAGTTCCCCGCCGGTCCCGTCGCGACCGATTTCGCGACGCTCCGCGAGGGGATTGCCACAGTCCCACCCGGGTCCCTATTCCATCACATCATCCGGATGGTCGTGCGCCACCCGCGCGCCCACGATCTGCCGCCCAACGACTTCGCGCGCTGGGTGGGGGTAGCCCTACAAGACCCGGAGACCGCGGAGCGCCTCGCCTTCGCGGGGACGCAGCCTCTCCTTCCGATGGAAGAGCTGCGTGCCTCGCTGCTCCGGATCCTCGACGACGTCATCGGTCGGAAACGTCCGGACATCGGGACTCCGCATGCTGCGGCTTTCCACTTCGTGACCGCGCGGAGCGTGAAGGCGCCGCTCGGCGTGGAGACGGAACTACCCGAGCAGGTCCCCGAGGTTTGGCGGCACGTGGATAGCGCAGCCGCCTTCTACCACCTGATCGAGGCGAGAGTGCTCGGTCCTGTGGAGGACGATCTGGTTCTCTGGCTCGAGCGTAACGGCGGTCACAAGCTCGCGGGCGTCGCGGAATCGTTGACGATGGGAGGGATGCCCCTGCTCCGGCTCCATCGCGAAATCGGCTCCCGCTGGCGCCGGGCGCTCATCCCGGCCCGCCTTGTGCGGCGGACCGAGGAGTCGGAGTCCGTGCGACGTCAGGAAGCACGTGAGGTTGTGGCGCGGTTTGCGGGGCGCCTCCGCAAGACACCTCAGGATGCCAAAGGATGAACGAGACCGTCCCGAGCGTGGAGGTGGACTCCCCCTTGCTGGATTCCGCCGAACCCGAGATGAACGGATGGCTTCACCGCTACGAGCGGGTCGTGGGTCCGGACACACTCCGGGCGCTCGAGGCGATCGCGCGGCGGCTCAAGGGCCATCGCATCGTCATGGTTAATACGACCAAGACGGGGGGAGGCGTCGCGGAGATCCTGCACCGCCTGGTGGTCATCCTGAACGAGCTGGGCGTTCCAACCACCTGGGAAGTCATGGAGGGGGACGACCGTTTCTTCGGCGTGACGAAGAAGATCCACAACGCGCTTCACGGGCATTCCGAAACGCTCACCGCGGAGGATCGCGAGATCTACATGGAGCGGACTCGCCGCGAAGCACAACGCCTTGCGCTCGACGGCGACCTCATCCTGATTCACGACCCGCAGCCCGCGGGGCTCATCGCACTCCGTCGCGCACCCGGCCAGCGCTGGGTATGGCGGTGTCACATCGATCTCTCTTCCCGCGACCCGGATCACTGGGAATTCCTGCGGCCGTCCGTATGCCAGTACGACGCGTCGATCTTCTCGGCAATCGAGTTCGTCCCCCCGCTCCCCATTCCCACCTACCTCGTGCCGCCCTCCATCGACCCGTTCTCCGCCAAGAACCGCGACATGGAGCAGGAGGAGGTCTCATCCATCATGGAGCGCCTCGATCTGCCGCGCCGGGGTCCCTGGGTCACGCAGATCTCCCGCTTTGACCGCATCAAGGACCCGATCGGGGTGATCGAAGCCTTTCGGATGGTGCGCGCGAGGCGGCGCGCCCGGCTCCTCCTCGCGGGTGGAGGAGCAAGCGACGATCCCGAGGGCGCTCAGGTGCTGGCGGAAGTGCGGGAGGGCGCGGCGAAGGTGAAGGACGTGACCGTGCTGGAGCTACCGCCCGGATCGGACGTCGAGATCAACGCGCTCCAGCGCGCCTCGGCCGTGGTCATGCAGAAATCGCTCCGGGAAGGCTTCGCGCTCACGGTCTCCGAAGCGCTGTGGAAGCGGCGCGCCGTCGTTGCGAGCGCGGTCGGCGGGATCCCCTTACAGGTATTGCACGAGCGCACGGGGCTGCTCTCGCGCTCGATCGAAGGCGCGGCGCTCCAGACCATCCGCCTTCTCGACAACTCCGACCTAAGGCACGAGCTGGGCGCCGAGGGGCACGCGCACGTCCGCGATAACTTCCTCCATACGAGGGAAGTTCGCGACTACCTGGCGGTGTTCACCTCGCTCCTTTGAGCGGATCGCTCTTGCGCGCGACGCACTCCAACGTCCCCCCACGGCCGCCGAGCGCCTCGAGAACCACGAGGAGGAACGCCGGAAGGAAGATCGCGGCCATCAGCGCGGCTTCCAGAACGTATCGGGCGGATCCGAAGAGCGACCGTTTCCCCTTCAAGACGTCATAGAATTCGTCACGGGGAAACCCCAGCGCGTTGAGGACGCTTTGCAGAATTCCGTACAGGTTCTGCTCCCAGGAGAGGGTCCGGATGACCTCCACCCGAAATCCCGCCTTGCCCAAGGCGGCCTTCAGGGAAGCCCGGTTGAAATGGAAGAGATGCCGCGGCGGATCCAGGTGAAACCACGACCCGCCGAAGAGGCGCGCCTGCCACGAATCGATATTCGGCGCGGCAACGAGGAGGGCGCCCCGCTCGTCGATCCATAGCGCGCAGAGGCCCAGGACATGATCCGGGTCGGGCAGATGCTCCAGCACATGCCAGATGGAAATGAGATCGAACGACCCCGGCGGGTACGTGTCGGACTCAAGCGGTCCAACGTGGAGACGAATCCCCGCCAACTCCGATGCTCTTCGCCCCGTCTCCTCCAAGAGCTCCGTCCCGTCGCAGCTCAACCCAGAAGCCGAAAGACGCGCCAGGAACTGACCGCTCCCGCAGCCCAGGTCAAGGACCCTCCCCACACCGTCGGGGCGGATCTTCGCCACGAGCCGCCGGGCGAGCCGGGCCCGGCCGTCGCGAAATCGGCCGACCACGTCCTCGATGAGAGGAACGAACTTTCTTGCCCCGGCCCCGTAGTAGTCGGCGTCGTAGGAGGCCGCGATCGCATTCGGACGTGGGCGCGGGTCGAGCAACATGCGTTCGCAGCGCCGGCACCGCCTCAGGCCGAACCGTGTCTCCGCGACGCGAAAGCCGCGCGATGCGGGCGCGAGGTCCGGGGAGCCGCAGGCACATGCGACGACCG
>Ga0066698_10000805_pt1 | contig 12674 bp, 16 predicted proteins | sample GraSoiAngelo_147_FD_66457 | JGI IMG/M metagenome (GOLD analysis project Ga0066698, IMG submission 66457) | Grasslands soil microbial communities from the Angelo Coastal Reserve, California, USA - 14_1009_05_40cm | ecosystem: Environmental > Terrestrial > Soil > Grasslands | place: USA... | reverse complement strand
CTCGAGGCCGCGATTGACGCCGGCCACGCGCGCGGCGGCGTCCTCTGCGCACGCGCAGCGCCACAGGATCGTCGACTCGGGAAACTCGCCGACGCGCCCGCCGAGGTGCTCCAGCAGGCCGAGATAGGTCTCGACGTGGCGCGATTCGTCCCAGACCTGCCGCGCCATGTCCATCGTGAACTCCCACGGCGCGTCGGGAAAGTCGTAGACGGTGCGGCCCGCGCCCTCCATCGCCTGTAGCTCGCCCACCATGATGCCGTGCACGCGCTCGCGGATGGACTCGTGGCTGGCGAGATCGGGGAACGGCGGCAGGCGCTGCTCCACCTTCAGCTCGGCGACATCACGCGCCCGCATGCGGACGAAGCGATCCTCGCGGGCGAGCTTATCGTAGGCGATCGGTCGATCCACGCGTGGCCTCCTCGCTGAACCGCGGTTCAGGCGAGTGTAGCCGACGCGCTGCGCGCCCGCAAATCGAACGGCCGTCCGTCCGCGCCCGCAGGTGCCTTGACGCGGGACCCTCTGCCCGCTATAAACGCCGCACTTCGGTGCCAGGAGGCTCGCCCTGGACAGCGTGCTTCAGCTGCTGCTCAACGGTCTCGCCGTCGGCTGTATTTACGGTCTCGTTGCGCTGGGCTTCGTCCTCATCTACAAGGCGACGGAGCTCGTCAACTTCGCGCAGGGCGACCTCATGATGCTGGGCGCCTTCACCTGCTATATGTTCGTCGTCTGGTACGGCGCCGGCTACTGGCTCGCCGTCGTGCTGGCGGTGGTGACCGTGGCGCTCTTCGGCGCCGCGCTCGATTCGGCCGTGCTCCGCCGCGTCCTCGGTCAGCCGCAGTTCGCCGTCGTCATGCTCACCATCGGGCTGGGCGCCATCTTTCGCAGCTTCGCGTCGATCGTCTGGGGATCGGAGATCTATACGCTGCCTACGCCGTTCAGCGCGCGGGCGACGCGAATCGCCGGCGTCACGATCAGCCACGAGTACATCTCGATCATTGCGGGCACCGTCATCCTCTGCGCGGCGCTGTACGCCTTCTTCACGTTCACGCGCGTGGGGGTCGCGATGCAGGCGGCGTCGCAGAACCAGCTCGCCGCGTATTACATGGGCATCCCGGTGAAACGGATGTTCTCGCTCATCTGGGCGATCTCCGCGGGCGTGGCGGCCATCGCCGGCATTCTGCTGGCGCCGGTCTCGCTGATCGACATCAATCTCGGATTCCTCGGCCTCAAGGCCTTCGCGGCGGCGGTGCTCGGCGGATTCGGCTCGATCCCCGGCGCCCTCGCCGGCGGTGTCACGATCGGACTGATCGAGCTCTTCTCGGGCGCGTACCTGCCCCAGGGCGTGAAGGACGTCGCGGCGTACGTCGTGCTGCTCGTGGTGCTCGCGATCCGCCCGCAGGGCATGTTCGGCACCATCGCGCGCAAGAAGGTCTGAGCCGTGCGCTTTCTGCTCAAGACCTCCTACGAGCAGGATCTGCGACTCTTCCGCGATGCGGTTCAGCGCAACTGGTACATCGCCCTCGGCCTGGCGCTGCTCGTGCTGCCCGCGCTCGTGCCCACGTACCTCGTGGACATCAGCCTGGTCTTCATCTATGGGCTCTGCGGCGTGTCGCTGATGGTGCTGGCCGGCTACACCGGCCTCGTCAGCCTGGGGCACGCCGCGTTTCTCGGCATCGGCGCGTACGCGCACGTGTACTTCGTGCAGGACCTGGGACTGCCGTGGGTGATCTCCGTCGCGCTCGCGGCGGCGGTCACGGCGGGGGCCGGTGTGCTGGTGGGCCTCCCGGCGCTTCGCATGACCGGCGTCTATCTGAGCATCGCCACCCTCGCATTCGCGCTGATCATCCAGGAGGTGCTGACGCGCTGGGAGCGCGTCACGCACGGCCTGAAGGGACGCGCGGTGGACAAGCCGGTCATCTTCGGCGTCTCCCTCGCCCACGACGCGGCGTTTTACTTCCTCTGTCTCGCCGCGCTGATCGGCGGGCTCTGGCTCACCGCGAACCTGCTCCGCGCGCCGACGGGACGGGCGTGGGTCGCCATCCGCGACAGCGAGATCGCGGCGCAGTCGATGGGCGTGAACCGCGCCCGCTACAAGACACTGGCCTTTGCGTACTCCGCGGCGCTCATGGGCGTTGCCGGCGCGCTCTTCGCGCACAAGGTCGGCTTCCTGGCGCCGGACATCTTCAGCGTGCTGCTCTCGATCCAGTTCCTCCTGATGGTCGTGGTGGGCGGGCTCGGCAGCCTGCACGGCGCGCTGTTCGGCGCCGCATTCGTGGCGCTGCTTCCCGTGCTGATATCCGAGGCCCGAGACCGGGTGCCGGCCTGGGCCGGCCAGGTCGTCGCGCTCGCGGGCAAGGACGCGGGGGCCGCCGCATTTCTCGGCGTCGACCGGTTCGTCAAGCAACCAGGGCTCGAGCCGGGCCTGTTCGGATTGATCCTCGTGCTCTTCATCCTGTTCGAGCCGCTCGGCGTCTACGGCCGCTGGCGCAAGGTGCAGCTGTATTTTTCGACGTTCCCGCTGTACAAGCGCGCGACGTTCCGCCGCCAGAAGACCTACATGCGCTCGGAGCGGCTGCGTTGACGCTGCTCGAGGCCGAGCAGCTGAGCATGAACTTCGGAGGCATCCGCGCCCTCGACGGCGTGAGCTTCGAGGTCAACTCCGGCGAGGTCTTCACGATCATCGGCCCCAACGGCGCGGGCAAGACGACCATCTTCAATCTGATCTCGCGCATCTACGAGCCGACGCGGGGCCGCCTCGCCTTTTGCGGGCGCGACCTCCTCCGCGTGCCCGCGCACGACATCGCCGCGCTCGGGATCGCACGCACGTTCCAGAACATCGAGCTGTTCGAGCACGCGAGCGTCTTACAGAACCTCCTCCTCGGGCGCCACGCGCACGCACGCGGCCGGTTCGTGGAGGAGCTGCTGTTCTTGCCGCGCGCCCGCGCGCGGGAGGTCGCGCATCGCGAGGCCGTCGAGCGGGTCATCGACTTTCTCGATCTGCAGGCGCATCGCGACAGCCTCGTCGTCAATCTCCCTTACGGCGTCCGCAAGGTGGTCGAGATGGGGCGCGCGCTCTGCACCGAGCCCCGGCTCCTGCTCCTGGACGAGCCGTCCTCGGGCCTCAGCGTCGAGGAGACGGAGGACATGGCGTTCTGGATCCAGGACATCCGCACGGTGCTCGGCATCACGGTCCTGATGGTCGAGCACGACATGAGCCTCGTCAGCGCCGTCTCCGATCGCGTGCTCGCGCTGGATTATGGCCGCGTGTTGACGGTGGGCACGACGCGCGAGGTGCAGGCGCATCCCGACGTCGTCAAGGCCTACCTGGGAGCCTGACGCATGGCGGACGCGCTGCTGACGGTCAGCAACCTCGAGACGTACTACGGTCCGATCATGGCGATCCGCGGCGTGAGCTTCAGCGTGCCGGCGGGTGCCATCGTCACCATCCTCGGCGCCAACGGCGCGGGCAAGACCACGATCCTCAAAACGATCTCCGGCGTCATGGATCCCCTCAAGGGGACGGTGACGTTCGAGCGGCGTGAGATCCAGGGCCTGGATCCCGATGCCGTCACGCGGCTCGGCATCAGCCACGTGCCCGAAGGCCGCGAGGTCTTTCCGTTCCTGTCCGCCGCCGAGAATCTGCGCATGGGCGCCTACACACGCCGGGACGCCGCCGGCGTCGCGCGCGACCTGGAGATGGTCTACGACTACTTCCCCGTACTCCGCAGTCGCGCCGATCAGCGAGCCGGCCAACTCTCGGGCGGCGAGCAGCAGATGCTGACCATCGCCCGCGCGTTGATGGCGAGACCGACGATGATGCTCCTGGACGAGCCCTCGCTCGGGCTGGCGCCCAGGCTCGTGAAGGAGATCTTCGAGATCATCGTGCGGATCAACCGCGATCGTGGCGTCACCATCCTGCTCGTGGAGCAGAACGCCAACATGGCGCTCCACGTCGCCGACTACGGCTACGTGCTGGAGATCGGCCGCATTGTGATGGAAGATACGTGTGCCCGCCTCCTGGACAAGGAGGACATCAAGGAGTTCTACCTCGGCATGAAGTCGTCGAGCGTGCGCGGCACGCGACGCTGGAAACGGAAGAAGACGTGGCGCTGACGGCCGAGCCTCGAAGGCCCGCCGCCGGCGACCGGCGCGCCTTCACGGTGCACGGGCAGGACACGCTGCCGCGATTGTTCCGCCATGTCGTGCGCGAGCGCGGGTCCGCGGTGGCCATGCGCGAAAAGCACCTCGGCATCTGGCGCTCGGTCTCGTGGGCCGAGTATGGGGCGAAGGCGCGACAGGTCGGCCTGGGTCTGGTGGCGCTCGGGTTGCGGCCGCGCGACGTCGTGTCGATCATCGCCGACAACGGCCCGGAGTGGCTCTACACGGACCTCGCCACCATGTCGGTGGGCGGCATTCCCAACGGCATTTACACGACCGACTCGCCGCGGCAGGTCGAGTACATCGTCAACGACAGCGGCACGCGCTTCTTTTTCGCCGGCAACGAAGAGCAGCTCGACAAGATCCTCGCGGTGCGCGCGCGGTGCCCCGGGCTCGTGAAGATCTTCGTCTACGACATGGACGGCTTGCACGGCTTCGCCGACGCGCAGGTCATGCCGTTCGAGGCGCTGCTCGAGCTCGGCGCCCGCTACGACCGCGAGCATTCCGGCGCCTGGGATCCGATGGTCGACATCGCACGACCGGAGGACCTGGCGATCCTCGTCTACACGTCGGGCACCACGGGACCGCCCAAGGGCGCGATGCTCAGCCATCGCAACATCCTGTTCCAGCTCGGGTACTCCGACTTCATCGTCGATCTGCACCCGGGCGATCAGCAGCTGTCGTTCCTGCCGCTCTGCCACGTCGCCGAGCGGACCTTCACCGTGTTCAATCCGCTGAGAACGGGCGCCACCGTGAACTTCGCCGAGAGCCTCGATACGGTGCCCTCTGATATCCGCGAGGTCGCCCCGGCGCTCTTCTTCGCCGTCCCGCGCATCTGGGAGAAGTTCTACTCGGCGATCGCTCTGCGCATGCGCGAGGCGACGTGGCCGGCCCGCGTCGCGTATGGCTGGGCGATCGGCGTCGGCGCGAAGATGGCCGAGCGTCGGATCGCCGGCCGCCGTCCCTCGCTCGGGCTGCGGCTGGCCTTCCGTGTCGCGGATTTCGTCGCGCTGGACAACATCAAGCGCTCGCTCGGCCTGCACCGGGCGCGCGGCGCGGCCACCGGGGCGGCGCCGATCGCGCCGGAGCTGATCCGCTGGTACATGGCGCTCGGCATCGACCTGCGCGAGGTGTACGGGCAGACGGAGAACACCGGGCTGGCCACCGCCATGCCGACCGATCGGATCAAGCTCGGCACGGTCGGCATCGCGCGGCCGGACACCGAGGTGCGGATCTCGCCGGAAGGCGAAATCCTCTTGAAGGGCCCGCACGTCTTCATGGGCTACTACGGCAAGTCCGACAAGACGGCCGAGACCATCGTCGACGGCTGGCTGCACACGGGCGACGTCGGCACGCTCGACGCGGACGGCTTCCTGACGATCACCGACCGAATGAAGGACATCATCATCACGGCCGGCGGCAAGAACATCACGCCCTCGGAGATCGAAAATCAGCTGAAGTTCTCGCCCTACATCGCGGACGCGGTCGTCATCGGCGATCGCCGCAAGTTCCTCTCCTGCCTCGTGATGATCGACCACGAGACGGTCGCCCAGTTCGCGCAGGAGCGCAACGTGCCGTTCACCAACTTCACCTCGCTGTGCCGCGCCAAGGAGGTGCAGGACCTCATCTGGGGCGAGATCGAGCGGGTGAACACGCAGCTGGCCCGCGTGGAGTCGGTCAAGACATTCCGGCTCATCGAGCAGATCCTCACGCCAGAAGACGACGAGCTGACGCCGACGATGAAGCTCAAGCGCGCGCTCGTCAACGTCAAGTACAAGGACGTGATCGAGAGTATGTACGCAGAACGCTAGCGGCGTCGCGCAGACCGCCGACGGCCGGAGGGAGCCAGCGATGAACACGCGCGTGATCGTGGGAGCGGTGCTCGGCATCGTGGCCGTGGCAGCGGGGGCGTCGGCGCAGAAGGACACGCGCGGCGTCACCCGGACGGAGATCGTGCTCGGCATGCACACCGACCTGTCGGGACCGGCCGCGACGTACGGCGTCTCGTCGTCGAACGCCGTCAAGATGCGCTTCGACGAGGCCAACGACAAGGGTGGCATCCACGGGCGGAAGATCCGGCTCGTGGTCGAGGACACGCAGTATCAGGTGCCGCGTGCCGTCCAGGCGGGCACGAAGCTCATCACCCGCGACCGCATCTTCGCCATGGTGGCCGGCCTCGGCACGCCGATGAACAACGCGCTGTTCAAGGACCAGCTCGACGCCGGCGTGCCCAACCTGTTTCCGCTGTCGGCGGCGCGCTCGATGTTCGAGCCGTTCCACAAGCTGAAGTTCTACGGCGCGGCCACCTACGTCGATCAGGTCAGGGCGGGTATCAACTACTTCGCGACCAAGAAGGGCAAGAAGGCCGTCTGCGCCATGTACCAGGACACGGACTTCGGCAAGGAGGTGGTCGACGGTGTCCAGGCCCAGATCGACAAGCTGAAGCTCAAGCTCGTCGAGACCGTGACCCACAAGCCGACCGACCAGGACTTCACGGCGCCGATCACCAAGCTGAAGTCGGCGGGATGCGATCTGGTGGTGCTCGGGACGATCGTGCGTGACTCCATCGTGCCGTACGCCACCGCGCGGAAGATCGGCTGGACGGACGTCGACTTCCTCGGTTCCGCGGCCACCTATGATCTGTTCGTTGCGGCCGCGCAGGGTGGCGTGACGGAGGGACTCTACGCGATGGGCCTCACCGACATGCCCTACCGCGATACGCTCGGCCCCAGCGCGCAGGCGTGGTTCGATCGCTACAAGGAGCGCTACAAGGTCGATCCGAACATCGGCGCCATCTACGGCCACGTGGCCGCGGATCTCACGGCGGTGGCGCTCGAGAAGGCGGGTCCCGAGCTGACGCTCGACACCTTCGTCCGTGCGATGGAGTCGATCAGGGGCTACCGCGACATCTTCAACGGACCGGAGGTGAACTTCGGGCCCGACAAGCACCAGGGCGCGAACTCCTCCTTCCTGGCGGTCGTCAAGGGCGGCCGCTGGGTGCGACTGACGGACCCGTTGGCGTTCTGATCCGGCGGCGTGTCGCTCACGAGCCGCGCGGCCGCCGCTGCGCGCGGCCCAGGAGCGTGGCCGGCACGATGGTGCCCTCGCCGAAGCGGCCGGTGATGCGGTCGACCGCGCGCGCCAGCCGCTCGCGGCGGACGGCGTCGGCCTCGAGCAATCCGAGCTGACCAGTCGCCTCCGCGGCGAGGGCGGACGCCGAGACGCCGATGAGCCGCACGGGCTGCACCAGCCTCTCGCGCGCCAGCAACATCGCCGCGCGACGGTAGAGCTCGAGCCCGTCCTGCGTCGGATCACCGGTGTGGCTGCGTGTGAGCGTGCGGAAGTCGGCGTAACGCAGCTTCAGCGTCACCCGCGCGGCGGACAGCCGCTCGGCGCGCAGCTCGCGGGCCACGCGCTCGGCGTGACCGCGCAGCGTGGCGTCCAGCTGCGCGCGGTCACTCGTGTCGCGCTCGAACGTCGTCTCCGCGCCCATCGACTTCGGCGGCGTCCACGGCTCGACCGGACGCTCGTCGCGGCCGAACGCGAGCGCGTACAGGCCCGCGCCGTGATCGCCAAGGCGCGCGACGAGGGTCGCGCGCGGCAGCCGCTGCAGCTGGCCGATCGACGCGATTCCAAGCGCGGCGAGGTCCTTCGCGGTCGCCCTGCCCACGCCCCACAACCGCTCGATCGGCAACGGCGCCAGGAATTCGGCCTCGCGGCCGGCTTCCACAACGACGAGCCCATCCGGCTTGCGCAGATCGGAGGCGACCTTCGCGATGAACTTGTTCGCGGCGAGTCCGGCGGACGCCGTCAGCCCCGTCTCAGCGCGGATCCGCCCTTTGATGCCGCGCACCGCCTCGGGCGCCGGACCGAACAGCGAGGCCGTCCCCGTGAGATCGACGAAGGCCTCGTCCACCGAGACCGGCTCCACGAGCGGTGAGAAGTCGCCGAGGATCGCCATGATCTGGCGTGAGGCGGCGACGTACTTGTCCATGTCGACCGGCAGGAACACGGCGTCGGGACAGAGTCGGGCCGCCCTGGAGATCGGCATGGCGGAGCTCACTCCGAAGACGCGCGCTTCGTACGAGCACGCCGAGACGACACCGCGTCCCTTGGGGTCGGCGCCGACGATGACCGGACGGCCGCGCAGCTCGGGGCGGTCGCGCTGCTCGACGGACGCGTAGAACGCGTCCATGTCGATGTGAGCGATGGCGCGAGGCGCGGCCACGGGTCAGGCCCGGGCCAGACCGACCTCGGAAGCGACGGAGGCGAGCGCGTCCACGACGAACGCGATGTGCGTGTCGAGCTCCACGCCGAGCTCGGCGGCGCCGCGATAGACATCGTCGCGATTCACGGTGCGCGCGAAGCCTTTGTCCTTGAGTTTCCTGCGCACGGACGCCGGCTCGAGCCCGTCGATCACCTTGCCGGGCCGTACGAGCGCGCACGCGTGCACGAACCCGGTCAGCTCGTCGCACGCATAGAGGGCCCGGTCCAGCAGGCCGACACGCTGCATGCCCGAATAATCCGCGTGGGCGAGGATCGCGTGGACGATGGCGGGGTCGACACCGCGTGCGATCAGGATCTCGCCGCCCTTCACGGGATGCTGAGGCGCGTGAGGGTGCATCTCGTAGTCGAAGTCGTGGAGCATGCCGGCGATGCCCCAGTTCTCTTCATCCGCGCCGTAGCGACGGGCGTAGGCGCGCATAGAGGCTTCGACGGCGCGGGCGTGCTTGCGGAGGCTCTCGCCTTTCGTGAACTCGGTCAGGATCGACCAGGCGAGATCGCGGCTGACGATGTCACGGCCTCCGGACGGCGGTCAGGCTCGGCGGACTGTTTGCTGGCTCCGCCACTTGTCGATGGACTTCTTGGAGAACACCCACCCGCCGTTGAGCTCCAGGCACGGGATCCGACGCTCTGCGGCCATGACGCTCAGCGTGGACTGGTCCATGGCCAGGTACCGCGAGGCCTCTTCCAGGCTCAGCACGTCCTTCGGGGTCACGCGCGTTCCTCCTTGTCGACCGTCTTGCGCAGCGTCTCGACCTCCGCTTCGAGCGTGCGGATCCGCTCGACGAGCTGTTCGAGCGCCTTCGTCACCGGGTCGGGAAGGTCGGTCTGGTTGAGATCGACGCCGTCGACCCGCTGTCCATCCTTGTATGTTACTCGGCCCGGCACGCCGACGACAACGCAGTTCGGTGGCACCTCGCGCACGACGACCGAGCCCGCGCCGATGCGGCTGCTGTCGCCGATTGTGAAGCCGCCGATGACCTTGGCGCCGGCGCCGACGGTGACATTGTTGCCGAGCGTCGGGTGGCGCTTCTCCTTCTTGAGGCTGGTGCCGGCGAGGCTCACACCCTGGTAGAGCGTCACGTTCTCGCCGACCTCGGAGGTCTCGCCGATCACCACACCCATCCCGTGATCGATGAAGAGCCCGCGGCCGAGTCGTGCGGCAGGATGGATCTCGATGCCCGTGAAAAAGCGGGAGAGGTGCGACACCCAGCGCGCGCTCGTGGTCCAGCCCGCGCGCCACAGGCGGTGCGCGACTCGATGGAAGGCGAGCGCGTGCACGCCCGGGTAGCAGAGAATCACTTCCCACGAAGAGCGCGCCGCCGGGTCACGTTCCATCACGGTCCGGATGTCGTCGCGCAGCCGGTCGAACATCACACGCCTCCCCTTACTCGGCTCGTTCCCCGCGGAGCCGCCCCAACGCGTCCAGCGCGGCCGCGCGCATCGCGCCCGCCGCCACCTCGGCCGCGTGCTTGCGATCGTCCGGAAGTCCGTCGAGCGCGTCCTCGATTTCCTGGGCCTTGAGCAGCGTCAGCTCCTCCACCGTGCGCCCCGCGGCGAGCTCGGTGGCCACACTGGCGGCGGCGATCGTCGGCCCGCAGCCGTACGCCTGAAACCGCGCCTCGGCGAGGCAGCCCCCGTGCACGCGCAGGTAGAAGCGCGTGAGATCGCCGCAGCCGTCGTACTCCTCGCTGCCGGTGCCGTCGGCATTGCGCATCAGGCCGGCGTTCCTCGGGTTGAGGAAGTGCTCGACCAGCGTCGCGCTGTATCTCATGCGGCCGGAACCGGCATCGCCTTGCGCACTTTGGCCACGACCTCCGCCACCGACGCCACCACGTAGTCCACGTCATCGGCGGTCGTCGAGCGGCCGAGCGACGAGCGCACGGCGCCCATCGCCCAGTCGAGCGGCACGCCCATCGCCACCAGCACGTGCGAGGGCTCGACGCTGCCCGCCGTGCACGCGGAGCCCGCCGAGACGGCGATGCCCTTGAGATCCAGGCCGAGCACGATCGATTCCGACTCCACGTTGCGATAGGAGAGGTTGGCGGTGCCCGGCAGCCGCTCGGTCGGATGGCCATTGAGGCGGACGTCGGGCACGCGCGCGCGAATGCCCTCCCACATGCGATCGCGCAGCGCGCTCACGCGCTCGGCCTCGGCCTTCATGTCGCGCGCACGGACCTCGACGGCCGCGCCGAGCCCGACGATCCCCGGCACGTTCTCGGTGCCGGCGCGGCGCCGTCGCTCGTGCTCGCCGCCGTGCTGGATGGACACCATCTTCGTGCCGCGGCGGATGTAGAGCCCGGCGATGCCCTTGGGCCCGTAGACCTTGTGGCTCGAGAACGACAGCGCGTCGATGCCCATCGCGTCCACGTCGATGTCGACCTTGCCGAACGTCTGCACGGCGTCGACGTGGAACGGCACGCCGGCCTCCCGCGCGATCGCGCCGATGGCGCGCACCGGCTGCACGGTGCCGACCTCGCTGTTGGCGTGCATGATCGAGATCGCGATCGTGTCGGGGCGCAGCGCGCGCCGCACGGCGTCGGGATCCACCATCCCGTACTGGTCCACGGGCAGATAGGTCACGGCGAACCCCTGCGCCTCGAGCGCCTGGGCCGAGCGCAGCACCGCGTGGTGCTCGATCGTCGAGGTGATCACGTGGCCACGGCCGCGCGCGAGGGCCAAGCCCTTGAGGCCGAAGTTGTCGGACTCGGTCCCGCCCGAGGTGAACACGAGCTCGTCCGCGCGCACGCGCAGAAAGCCCGCGACGCGCTCGCGCGCGGCGTCGACGGCGCTGCGCGCGTCGCGGCCGAAGCCGTGCACGCTCGAGGGATTGCCGTAGATCTCGCTGAAGTATGGCAGCATCGCCGCCACCACCTCGGGATGGACCGGCGTCGACGCGTTGTGATCGAGGTATACACGACGGGTCATTCCTTGCTCTCCCCCATACGCGATGCTACGCTGCGCCCGCGATGGATTTGTCCGGAAAAAAGTTCGGCATGCTGCTCTCCACCGGCCCCGAGGACGCGACGAATCTCGACGCCGCCGTCGGCCTGTCGCAGGCCGCACTCGCACGCGGCGCCAACCTCTACCTCTATCTGATCGATGACGGCGTGCGCGCGCTCGACGACGCGCGCGTGCGCGCGCTGCCCGAGCGCGGCGCGAAGCTGTTCGTGTGCGCGTACGGCTGTCAGAAGCGCCGCGTCCCCCTCGACCATGCGGACCTGGTGACGTACTGCGGCCTCGTGGTGCTCACCGACTTGATCAACGCCACCGAGCGCTTCATCGCGCTCAACTGAGCGCACGGTCGTGGCCGACGAGCCGGTCGTGGTCCTCATCAGCCAGGATCCGCGCGCGACGGGCCGCGCCTTCGAGGCCATGCGCATCGGCGTCGGTATCGTGGCCGGCGAGAACGACGTCACCTTCGTGCTCTCCGGCCCCGCCGTGCATCTGCTGGACGCGGACACCGACGACCTCGTGGACGGCGACGACGTCGCAAAGTTCCGCGCCAATCTCAAGCGGCTCGGGGTGCCATTCCACGTCGAGGCGGGCACCGTGCCCGAAGACGCGGATTGGAACGCCGACGGGCACGAGATCGTGCGCGTGACGCGGGAACAAATCGCTGATCTCGTGCGCGCCGCCCGTCGCGTCATCGCGTTCTGATGGCGCGCGCCCTCCACGTGCTCAAGGGCGGCGACAGCACGCTCGCGCTCGCCACCATCGAGCGACAGCTCGGCGCCGGCGACCACGTGACCGTCGCGCTGCTTGCCGGCGCGGCGGCGGCCGCCCTGCCCGCCGGTGTCGCCGTCCATCGCGTCCCCGACGAGTGGTCGTACGAGCGGCTGCTGGAGGCCGTCTTCGATGCCGATCACGTGACGGCCTGGTAGCGTCCTAGCGGTTCCGATATTCATCGAGCCACGCCATCTGGATCGCCTCGAGGAGCTTCTCGTTGCTGCCCTTGGGGTCGTCGCCGAACTCAGGCAGCTCCGTCACATAGCGGTGCAGGTCGGTGAACCGCACCGTCAGCGGGTCCGTCTCGGGGAACTTCTCGCTGAGCGCGATGCCGATGTCTTCCGCGTCGCGCCATGTGATCATTTCGGGATCTCCACCACGACGTCGCCGCGCACGACCGCCTGGCAGCCGAGACGCGAGTGGATCGTGAGGCCTTCGGCGGTATCGAGCCGATCCTCCTCGTCCTCGGCCATCTCGGACAGGTTCTCTTCGCCGTCCTTCAC
>Ga0066698_10000803_pt1 | contig 12686 bp, 10 predicted proteins | sample GraSoiAngelo_147_FD_66457 | JGI IMG/M metagenome (GOLD analysis project Ga0066698, IMG submission 66457) | Grasslands soil microbial communities from the Angelo Coastal Reserve, California, USA - 14_1009_05_40cm | ecosystem: Environmental > Terrestrial > Soil > Grasslands | place: USA... | reverse complement strand
CGACGGCGTCGATCGCATCGAGCGGCTCTGCCGCAACCTGGTATCGCCGGGCGATCGATCGTTCGGCGACCTCGTCCGGATATCCCAGCCGAATCCGCAGGAGAAACCGATCGAGCTGGGCCTGCGGCAGCGCGAAGGTTCCCTCGAACTCGATCGGGTTCTGCGTCGCGAGGACGATGAACGGCTCCGGCAGTGGGCGGGTCGTTCCTTCGATCGAGACCTGCCGCTCCTGCATCGCCTCGAGCAGCGCGGCCTGCGTTCGCGGGGTCGCCCGATTGATCTCGTCGACCAGGAGGATGTTCGTGAAGACGGGTCCCGGGGCGAAGCGGAGCGACCCTGCCTCGTACAAGCTGGAGCCCGTGATGTCGACCGGCAGCAGGTCGGGCGTTCCCTGGATGCGGTTCGACTGGAGCGCGAAGGCCCGTGCGACCGCTCGGGCGAGCAGCGTCTTGCCGGTTCCGGGGACATCCTCGACCAGGACGTGCCCCTCCGCGAGCAGCGCGGTCAGGACGAGCGTCAGCGGCTCATGGGCGCCGACCACGACGCGTTCGACCGCGGTCCGGAGGTCGTCCCACAGCAACCGCGACGCCCGACCTTTGACCGGCGCTGCGGCGGGCGTCGCTCGATCGCCCGCCCCCGGCAGCTCCGGCGGGACCTGAGGTGCGAGATCGGTGTCCGCGGTGGGCTCCTCGGTCGGGTTCGTCGTGGGTGGGTACGGCGCGGCTGACGCGGGGGTTCAGGCGACCGGTCGAGCCTGGCCGGCGGCGATCCGGCGGAGCACCGCCGGGAGGATCCCGCCGTGGCGGTAGTAGCCGACGTCGATCGGCCCGTCCAGCCTGGCGATCGCCTCGAACCGCCGCTCGCCGCCACCGTCGGCCGGATCGGCCCGGGCCACCACGGTCAGCCGCTTCCGCGGCGAGAGGTCGTCGGCCAGGCCGTGGATCTCGTACGTCTCGCGGCCGGTCAGGCCGAGCTTCGACGCGCTGTCGCCCGGTGAGAACTGGAGCGGCAGGACACCCATCCCGACGAGGTTCGAGCGGTGGATCCGTTCGAAGCTCTCGGCGATCACCGCCCGGACGCCGAGGAGCATCGGCCCCTTCGCGGCCCAGTCGCGGGAGGATCCCGAACCGTACTCCCGGCCGGCGAGGACAATGAGCGGCGTGCCCTCCCGCTGGTAGCGCAACGCGGCGTCGTAGATGAACTCCTCCTCGCCGTCGGGCAGATGGACCGTGTACGGGCCTTCCTTGCCGGGGACGAGCGCGTTGCGCAGGCGGATGTTGGCGAACGTCCCACGAGCCATCACCTCGTGGTGGCCGCGGCGGGCGCCGTACGAGTTGAAGTCGAGCGGGCCGACGCCGTGCTCCTGGAGCCAGGTGCCCGCCGGCGACCACGACGCGATCGACCCGGCCGGCGAGATGTGATCGGTCGTGACGGAGTCGCCGAGGACCGCCAGGACGCGGGCTCCCTCGATGTCAGGCACGGGCGCCGGCTCGGTCGTCAGGCCGTCGAAGAACGGCGGCTTGGCGATGTACGTCGAGTCGGGGTTCCAGTCATATCGGTCGCCCGCCGGGATCGGCAGGGCTCGCCACCGATCGTCGCCGTCGAACACCACCGCGTACGTCCGCCGGAAGAGCTCCGGATCGATCGAGCGACCGATGACCTCGCGGATCTCGTCCGACGACGGCCAGAGGTCGGCCAGCATGACCGGCCGCCGATCCGAGCCGGTCCCAAGAGGCTCGAGGGTCAGGTCGATGTCGACCCGGCCGGCCAGGGCGAACGCGACGACGAGCGGTGGCGACGCGAGGTAGCTCGCGCGCGCGAGCGGATGGATCCGGCCCTCGAAGTTCCGGTTGCCGGACAACACCGCGGCCACGACGAGTTCGTTGTCCTCGACCGCCTTCGCGATCGGCTCGTCGAGCGGTCCCGAGTTGCCGATGCAGGTCGTGCAGCCGTAGCCGGCCAGCGCGAATCCGAGCTGCTCGAGCGGCGCCATCAGGCCGGCCGCTTCGAGGTAGCCGGTCACGGCCTTGGAGCCCGGGGCCAGCGACGTCTTGACCGTGGCCGGCACGGTCAGCCCGCGGGCGACCGCGTTCCGGGCGAGCAGCCCGGCGCCGATCATCACGGTCGGGTTGGAGGTGTTCGTGCACGACGTGATCGCCGCGATCGCGACCGAGCCGGACTGGATCGTCGTGCGCCGGTCGCCGACCTCGATCGTGACCGGCTGGTAGTAGTGGTCGTCATCGCTCACCGCGGCGTCGGTCGGCGCGTCGGCGACCGGCTCGTCGCGCCTCGCGTCCGACGCCGCGAACGACGGTGGGTCGCTGGCCGGGAACGATCCCGCCGAGGACGACTCGACCTCCCCGCCAGCGGGGCGACGGCCTTCGATCTCCCCTTCGCCGAGCGCGACCAGCCCGTTCGGAAAGTTCGTCCGGAAGTTCGTCCGGAGCGCAGTCAGCGGAACCCGGTCCTGCGGCCGGCGCGGCCCGGCGACGGACGGGTCCACCGTCGCGAGGTCGAGCTCGAGGGCCTCGTCGAAGTCCGGACCCGGGCCGGGCTCGCGCCACAGCCCCTGCTCTTTCGCGTACCGCTCGACGAGCCCGACCCGGTCCGCCGACCGGCCGGTCAGCCGCAGGTACGACAGCGTCTCGTCGTCGATCGGGAAGAGCGTCGAGGTCGCCCCGAACTCCGGGCTCATGTTGCTGATCGTGGCCCGATCGGCGAGGGCGAGCCCGGCGAGCCCGTCGCCGGCGAACTCCACGAACGCCCCGACGACGCCGTGCGATCGCAACATCTCGGTGACGACGAGGACGAGGTCGGTCGCGGTCGAGCCCTTCGGCAGCTCGCCGTGGAGGCGGACGCCGACGATCCGCGGCATCGGCTGGTACAGGGGCTGGCCGAGGAGGACCGCCTCCGCTTCGATGCCACCGACGCCATAGCCCAGGACGCCAAGGCCGTTGATCATCGTGGTGTGCGAATCCGTCCCGACGAGGGTGTCCGGATAGGCGATGCGCCCATCGCCGTCGCCGTCCGGCGCGTCGATCACGACCGTCGCCAGGTACTCGAGGTTGACCTGGTGGACGATGCCCGTGCCGGGCGGCACGACCCGCAGGTCGCGGAACGCGGTCTGGGCCCAACGCAGCAGCTGGTAGCGCTCGCCGTTCCGCTCGTACTCACGCTCGACGTTGAAGGCGAATGCGGCGGCCGTCCCGAACATGTCGACCTGGACGGAATGGTCGATGACGAGATCGGCCGGGACGAGCGGGTTGACGAGCGCCGGGTCGCCGCCGAGGTCCGCCATCGCATCACGCATGACGGCGAGGTCGACGATCGCAGGGACGCCGGTGAAGTCCTGGAGGATCACCCGGGCCGGCATGAACGGGACCTCGGCCTCCGCCGCGACCGCGGGGCGCCACGACGCGAGGGTCTCGACGTCGGCCGGGTCGACGAGCCCGCCACCGGCGTGGCGGAGCACGTTCTCGAGGAGGATCTTGAGCGTCACCGGGGCGCGGTCGAGCTCGATCCTGCTCCCGAGCGCGCTCAACCGCCAGGCATCGGGAAGGCCGGGCCCGAGGCTCGCCCGGGCACCGAATGGATCGGGTCGGACCACGCGTCCTCCGTCGGTTCGGTCAGTACACTCGCTGCGTGGAAGAGTACCGCCGACCACGTCTGAGCCGCCGATGAAGGCCTGGGGCGGCCGCGACGAGCGCGCCGGTGGCAGCGATCGCGACGAGAAGATGCGCGCGATCGAGGAGGCCGGGATCGACCTCGATCCGACCGCCGACGACGAGCACGACGGCGACCACGACGCTGGTCCCCACAGCCACCCCCACGTCCAGAGCGAGGCGGGCGGGCCGCCGATCATCGGGATCGTCGGGGCGGGCGCGGTCGGAACCGCGCTCGGCGTGGCCCTGCAGCGGGCCGGCTGGCCGATCCATGCCGTGGCCAGTCGCGACGCCGCGCGTCGCGAGCGCTTCCGCGGGCTGGTCCCGGGCGCACGCGGTTTCGCCGACGCCCAGCCGCTCGTGGAGGAGGTCGAGCTGATCATCCTCGCCGTCCCCGACGACGCGATCCCTTCGGTTGCCGGCGACCTCCACATGTACGGCGGGCAGGCGATGATCCACACCAGCGGCCTGCTCGGGGCAGAGGCGTTGGCCGGAGCGATGGCGGCCGGGACGCAGGTCGGCTCGTTCCACCCGCTGGTCGCGTTCGCCGATCTCGAGCGAGCCGTGGCGGCTCTCCACGGCGCGACCGTCGCGATCGAGGGCGACGAGCAGCTCCTCGATCTGCTCGCCCGGATGGCGGAGGTGATCGGCGCGACACCGGTCCGACTCGCCCCCGGCGCGAAGCCCGCCTACCATGCCGCCGCCGTCCTCGCCGCGGGTGGCTTCGTCGGGCTGCTCGACGCGATCGCCGAGCTGGGGCGCGTCGCGGGTCTCGACGAGGCCGGCAGCCTGGCGATCTACGGCTCGCTCATCGAGCAGACCCTGGCGAACGCCCGCGGCCTTGGGATCGACGCCGCGCTGACGGGTCCGGCGACCCGCGGCGACCGGGGCACGTTCGTCGCCCACACGGCCGCGATCGACCGCGTCGCACCTGGTGTCGCTGCCCTCTACCGCGACCTCGCGGAGCGCGAGGTCTCGATCGCGGAACGGCGGGGCGCGCTGACACCGGAAGCCGCCGAAACGCTGCGATCAGCGCTCGCTCCCGCGCTTGCAACGCCCGATTGAGGCGCTACCATTGCCGCCCATGGAGCGCAGCATCGCCGCACGGTACGCGGCCCGCCAGACCGCGCGGTTCGTGACCCCGTCGGCCCGGGCGCGGGAGCGCCGGCTGGGCCTGCGCGGCGCCGGCTCGTTCCATCCCGCGACGACCCGACTGACCGTCCTGCAACGGCCGGGTGACGGCATCCTCGCCCAGCTCCGCGGTGACTGGCGCGCCGTCCGCGCCGCCCAGCCGCGACGCGCCGCCAACGGTCGCCTGCGGCCGACCGTCTCGTTCCGCTGGACTGGCTCCGACCCCGCCGGGGCGACCCACCGTTCGAGCGCCGCCACGGCGCCGTGGCGCGGCTGAGGACGGCCACCGCCACCTCGGCCGGCGGCATCGTCGTTCGCTTCGACGACGGAATTCCCTCGCTCGTCGTCGGTGCCCGCCGTCGCGACCGCGACGTCCTCACCTGGACCCTCCCCAAGGGCACGCCGAACCCGGGCGAGTCGCGGGAGCAGACCGCCCTCCGCGAGGTCGCCGAGGAGACCGGTCTTCAGGTCCGCATCACCGACGAGCTCGAGTCGATCGAGTACTGGTTCGTCCAGCGCGGCAGCCGCATCCACAAGACGGTCCACTACTTCCTGATGGAGCCGGTCGGCGGCGACCTCGCCGGCCACGACCACGAGTTCGACCAGGTTCGTTGGGTCCCGTTCGACCAGGCCGCCGGCCTGCTCACGTTCGAGACCGAGCGGGCGCTGGTCGCCAAGGCGGCCGAGGTCGTCGACCCGGGCGCGGCGGCGCGGGCGGCGACCGCGGTGATCCGGCCGACCGCCGGCGCGCCGATGGGCCGGGCCTGAGCCCGGGCCGACGATGACCGAGACCTCGCTCCAAACGCTCCACGAGACGCCGCTTCAGGACCGCCACGTCGCCCTCGGCGCGCGGCTGATCGACTTCGCCGGCTGGCAGATGCCCGTCCAGTACGCGGGCATCCTCGAGGAGCATCGCGCCGTCCGCGAGCGCGCCGGCCTGTTCGACCTGTCGCACATGGGCGAGCTCTTCGTCGAGGGACCCGAGGCGGGATCGGCGCTGGCCTACGCCGTCGTCACGAACCCACCGTCGCTCGCGGAGGGCCGCGCCCAGTACTCGATGATCGTCGCGCCCAACGGCGGGATCCTCGACGACCTGATCGTCTACCACCTGGCGGCGGATCGCTTCCTCGTCGTCGCGAACGCGAGCAACGCCCAGGTCGTCAGCGACCTGCTGGCCGAGCGGCTGAGCGGCTTCAAGGCGGTTCTCGACGACCGGTCCCTCGCGACGGCGCTCGTCGCCATCCAGGGCCCCCGCTCCGTCGAGATCCTGCGGCCCCTGACCGACGTCGATCTCGATGCGCTCCGTTACTACGCGATCGCCGAGGGCAGCGTCGCCGGGATCCCGGCCCTCGTCGCCCGGACTGGGTATACCGGCGAGGACGGCTTCGAGGTGTTCGTCGATACCGGCCGCGCGGTCGCCCTGTGGGACGCGCTGATGGCCGGCGGCGAGGGCCACGGCCTGGCGCCGATCGGCCTCGGCGCCCGCGACACGCTCCGGCTCGAGGCGGGCATGCCGCTCTACGGCAACGAGCTCGATCCGACGACGAACCCGTTCGAGGCCGGCCTCGGCCGGGTCGTCAAGCTCGACAAGCCGGACGACTTCGTCGGCCGCGCCGCCCTCGAGAAGGTCGCCAGGGAAGGCGTCGATCGGAAGCTCGTCGGGATCGTCCTGCGCGGACGGGGGATCGCCCGCCACGGCTATCCCATCCATGCCGGCGAACCCGTCAGCGGGGTCGTGACGAGCGGCACCCAGTCGCCGACCCTCGGTCAGGCGATCGCCATGGGCTACGTTGCCACGCCTGACGCGGAGCCGGGTACGATGATCGACGTCGAGATCCGCGGCCAACGGGTCCCCGCCGAGGTCGTGGCCCTGCCGTTCTACCGCCGGGCCCGCTGACCGGGCGCTCCGGCGCCCGACCCCCGCCCTGTGACGGAGGAGAATGCACGCGATGGTCCCTGCCGATCTGCACTACACGAAGGACCACGAGTGGGTCCGCGTGGATGGCGACGAGGCGACGGTCGGGATCACCGCCTATGCCGCCGACCAGCTCGGCGACATCGTCTTCGTGGAGCTCCCGGAGGCGGGCCGGAGCGTCACCCAGTTCGCGGCGTTCGGCGTCGTCGAGTCGGTCAAGGCCGTGAGCGATCTCTTCGCCCCGCTGACCGGTGAGGTGGCCACCGCCAACGACGCGCTGGCGGGGTCGCCCGAGCTCGTCAACAGCGACCCGTACGGCGACGGCTGGATGGTCCGGATCCGGCTGTCCGAGCGGGGCGAGCTGGACGAGTTGCTCGACGCCACGGCCTACGACGCGCTGATCGCCGCCGGCTGAGCGATGCCCTACGGTCCCCATACCGCCGACGACCGCGAGCGCATGCTCGCGGCGCTCGGCATCGGCGGCGTCGACGAGCTGTTCGCTGATATCCCGGAACCGCTCCGGGCCAGTCGCCTGGACCTGCCGGACCCGGAGCCGGAGCTCGAGCTGGCGGCGCGTCTGCAGGGGCTGGCGGGTCGCAACCGGACGGACCTCGCCTCGTTCCTCGGCGCGGGCATCTACCGCCACTGGTCGCCGCCCGCGGTCGACCAGATCCTCCTCCGCGGCGAGTGGTACACCGCCTACACGCCGTACCAGCCGGAGATCAGCCAGGGGACGCTCCAGAGCATCTACGAGTACGAGTCCCTCCTCGCCGAGCTGGTCGATCTCGACGTCGTCAGCGCCTCGCACTACGACGGCGCGGCGGCCACGGCGGAGGCAGCGCTGATGACCTGCCGGGCGACGCGCCGCGAGCGCGTCCTCGTGTCGAAGGCCGTCCATCCCCACTATCGCCAGACCCTTGCCGCGTATTTCGGCGGCGGCCTCCAGCTCGAGGAGATCCCGCTCGTCGCCGACGGCGAGGCCGCCGGAACGACGGACCTGGCGGCCCTGGAGCGGCTGCTCGGCGACGGCGCGCCGGTCGCCGGCGTCGTCGCCGCCCAGCCCTCGTTCCTCGGTCTCCTCGAACCCATGGCCGAGATCGGCCGGCTCGCCCACGCGGCCGGCGCCCTCTTCGTGAGCGTCATCGAGCCCGTGTCCCTCGCGGTCCTCGCGCCGCCGGGTGCGTACGGCGCGGACATCGCCGCCGGCGAGGGCCAGCCGCTCGGGATCGCGCCGCAGTACGGCGGCCCGTACCTCGGGATCCTCGCCTCGACAGACGGGCTCGTCCGCCAGATCCCGGGCCGCCTCGTGGGGATGACGACCGATGTCAACGGCCGGCGGGCCTATGTCATGACGCTACGCGCGCGCGAGCAGGACATCCGTCGCGACAAGGCGGCCAGCAACATCTGCACGAACCAGGCGCTGCTCGCCCTCGCGGCGAGCGTCTACCTCGCGACGATCGGCCCGCACGGCCTGCGCGACGTGGCCGCCCAGGGCGCGGCGCGCGCGGCACGGCTCGAGACGGCGCTCGCCGCCGTCGGCGCCGGGCGCGTCCATCGCGGGCCGTACCTTAACGAATTCGCCGTCGGCGTCCCGGACGCGCGTGCCGTCCATCGCCGGCTCCTCGAGCGCGGCGTGCTGGCCGGGCTGGCCCTGGCCGACGTCCTGCCGGACGAGCCGTCGCTGTCGGACGCACTCCTCGTCTGCGCGACCGAGCTCACGACCGACGACGAGATCGCCCGGTTCGCGTCGGGTCTGGCGGCGGAGCTCGCCGTCCACGACCACACGGCCCCGACGATTCCCACTCCGAGCGGCGAGCCCGTGGAGGCCGCCCGATGAGCGTCGTCGGCGAGAAGCTCCAGCCGACGCTGTTCGAGCGATCGCGCCCCGGCCGCGGCGGGGGCAAGATCCCACACCCGCCTAAGGATGCCCTCGACCGGATCCCGTCCGCCGCCCGACGGGCGACGCCGCCGGCCCTGCCCGAGCTCAACGAGCCGGAGGTCGTCCGCCATTACGTCAATCTGTCGCACCTGAACTACGCGATCGACACGGGCTTCTACCCGCTGGGCTCGTGCACGATGAAGTTCAACCCGAAGCTCAACGAGTGGGCGGCCCGCCTCCCCGGCTTCGCCTCGCTCCATCCGCTCGCCCCCGACGAGATCGCCCAGGGCACGCTCCAGCTGCTGTGGGAGCTCGAGGGGGCGCTCGCCGAGATCAGCGGGATGCGGGCGGTCACCCTCCAGCCGGCGGCCGGCGCCCAGGGCGAGCTGAGCGGGATCCTGATGATCCGGGCCCACCATCGGAGCCGCGGCGAGACCGAGCGCGACGAGGTCCTCGTCCCCGACAGCTCGCATGGGACAAACCCGGCGACCGCCTCGATGGCCGGCTTCCGGACGATCACGATTCCGTCGGCGCCCGACGGTGGTGTCGACCTCGACGCATTCCGATCCGCCCTCGGGCCGCGGACGGCCGCGGTGATGATCACCAACCCGTCGACGCTCGGGCTATTCGAGAAGCGGATCGGCGATCTCCTCGACGCGGTCCATGAAGCGGGCGCGCTCGCCTATATGGACGGGGCGAACCTCAATGCGATTCTCGGCCGGTTCAAACCGGGCGAGGCCGGCTTCGATGTCATGCACTTCAACGTCCACAAGACCTTCTCGACGCCGCACGGTGGTGGCGGCCCCGGCGCCGGGCCGGTCGGGGTGGGCGACACGTTGCTGCCGTACCTCCCGACGCCGCGCGTCCTGCGGGCCGACGACGGCACGTTCCGCCTGGAGCGCCCCGGTGAGCGGCCCACCTCGATCGGCCGGCTTCGGAGCTTCGTCGGCAACACGGGCGTCCTCGTCCGCGCGTATGCCTACATCCGGGCCCACGGCGCAGCCGGCCTGCGCGAGGTCAGCGACGACGCGGTGCTCGCGGCGAATTACCTGCGGAAGCGGGTTGGTGAGGCGTACGAAATCCCCTTCGACCGCCACTGCAAGCACGAATTCGTCGCCTCCGCGGCGGGCCTCAAGAAGCGGACCGGCGTCCGGACGCTCGACATCGCGAAGCGCCTGATCGACAAGGGCTTCCACCCGCCCACGATCTACTTTCCGCTCACGGTCGAGGAGGGGATGCTGATCGAGCCGACCGAGACCGAGTCGGTCGAGACGCTCGATGCGTTCGCCGATGCGCTGATCTCCATCGCCGCCGAGGCGGAGAGCGACCCGGACCTCGTCACGAGCGCGCCGCACACCGCGCCGGTCGGCCGGCTCGACGAGGCGACCGCCGCCCGCCAGCCGAACCTCCGCTGGCGGCCGATGGCCGGCGCCGAGATGCCCTGCCCGGATTGAGCCGGCGCTTCGGCGCCGGTCGTGAACCTCTTGACCGGAAAAGCCGTACTGTCCGTCCAGATACCGGGGAAGACCATCTCCACACCGGAGACACAACATCACCCACGACGCGGCGCCTGACAAGGCCGACCTGGGTCGCTGCCGCGACGCCGAGCTGATCCGCCGCATGCAGGCGGACGACCTTGATGCTTTCGAGGTCTTCTTCGAGCGTCACCGCACGCTCATCTACCGGACGGCGTACGGCCTGACCGGCGATCGGCTGGCGGCTGAGGAAGTGCTCCAGGACACCTTCGTGCGTTCGTGGAGCCATCGTGCCGGGCTGCGTCTCGACGTCTCGCCCGTGCCGTGGCTCCATCGTGTCGCGCTGAACCTGTGCTATTCGCGGCTCGACCGCCGCCAGCTGCGGACCGAGCCCATCGGCGACGGTGGTGCGATCGCCGGCGTGGCATCGGCGACGGCCGAGCCAGCCGAGCGTGCCGAGAGGCAGGAGCTGCGCCAGATCGTGCGCGAGGGGATCGCGGCGTTGCCGCCAAAGCATCAGAGCGTCGTCGTCCTTTTCTACCTCCACGGCCTGTCGCTCCAGGAGACGGCCTCGTTCCTCGACATCAGGCTCGGGACGGTGAAGTCGCGCCTGCACTACGCACTGCGCTCCCTGCGCAGCCATCTCGAGGGTGACCGCCGCTTCCGCGGCGCGCATGCCTACGCCGACGAGCCGGCCAAGCTCGCGAGACGGGCCTCGTGATGAAGCTCGGGGTGACCTGCGAGACGTACCGGGGCGAGCTCATGGACCTCGCCGATCGCTGGGAGATCCGGCCTGGGACGGCGACGGCGCTCGAACACATCGGCCGCTGCGCGACCTGCGCGAAGGAGCTGGAGGGCGCCGCGTTGACGATCGTCGGCCTGCGCCGTCTGTACGACGAGGTCTCGCGCCTGGAGCCCGAGGGTGACTCCTGGGATCGACTGCGCTCCCGCGTCACCCGCCGGCGGACAGCGACCTATGGCATCGGATCGCCGATCCTCGGTGCCCTCGTCGCCTGGTCGCTCGTCGCCGCCGTGGGACTCCAGTTCGTGGCGTTCGACGGCGGTCTCGACCGGGGTCGCGGTCCGTCGGCCATCACCACCCGCGACGCCTTCGAGCCAACGGTTCGAATGGCGAGCGAAGACGGCGGCGCGACAGCCTCGTCGACCGTCAGACCATGGATTCGCGATGGCGACGTTACGGTAGGCCGTGCTGACGTCGTCGCGGCGCATGCCCGCCGTGTGTCAAATGCGTGACGCGGCAAGGGCCAGGCGACAGCGATCAAGGAGGTGTCGACGACAGACCCAGTGATCGTCTAGGCCATTTGACAATGGAATGACGGCGTCCCCATAGTACCGACCACCGTGGCAGGGGCCTGCCACACGCGTCGGTCGAATCCTCCAGATCGGACCTTTTGATCGGGCTGCAGAGACGGCCCGACGGCCAGGAGGAGGCGGTGGGGAGCCGCCGGGAGACGACCTGAATCGACGGGAGGAGACACTACATGCGGAAACGCTTGTTCACGCTGTTCGCCATCGGGGCGATCCTCGCAGGAGCGTGCGGGCAGGCAGCCAGCCCGTCCCCCTCCAGCGCTCCGGCCGCGAGCGAGAGCACCGCGCCGAGCAGTCCCGAGGCATCGGCGTCGGCGGCGGCCAGTGGTGGGATCGATCTCACCGCGACCAAGTACAAGGCCGAAGCCGTCGGCAACAAGGGTGGCAACCTCGTGATCGGCATCTCGGGTGACCCGAGCTCGATCTGGTTCAACACCTACGACACGTTCGCCAACGACTGCGAGGCCTTCTGCCCGGCTTTCTGGAGTCTGTGGAACAACACCATGGACCTCAAGTACTACGGGCAGCTGACGACCGACGTTCCGACGGTCGCCAACGGTGGCGTCACGGTCAACGGCGACAAGATGGATGTCCAGGTCAACTTGATCGACGGCGCGAAGTGGTCCGACGGCCAGCCGATCACCTGCGACGACGTGATCTTCATGCAGAAGTGGATCCTGGACAAAGCCCAGGTCGGACTCTCCTCGGGGACCTCGGGCTACGAGGACATCACGAGCATCGACGGCGCCGGCACGTCGAAGTGCGTGCTGCACTTCGGCAAGATCTATGAGCCGTACCTCGGCCTGTTCTCGCCGCTTCTCCCGAAGCACTATCTCGAGAAGTCGTCGGTCGCCGACGCGCAGAAGAACCTGTACGTCGACACCAAGCTGACCGATGGCGTCTACAGCGGCCCGTACATCCCGACGGCCTGGTCGCATGACGCCCAGATCAACTACGTCCCGAACACCCAGTTCTGGTCGACGATCAAGAAGTCCGATCCGCCGTTCGAGAACGTGACGATGAAGTTCTACGCGGACACGGACGCCGAGATCGCCGGCTTCGCCAACAACGAGATCGACGTCGGCCTCGAGTTCAACCAGAACCAGGTCGCCGCGATGTCGGCGGTCGACCCGGCATCCGTGGACAAGGTCCTCGGGCCGACGTACGAGCAGCACACCTGGAACTACAAGTCACTGACCGACAAGTTCGGTGACGCCGGCGCGAAGGCGATGATGGAGGCCCTCCATTACGGCGTCGACAAGGATGCGATCAACCAGACCATCACCGGTGGTGCG
>Ga0066698_10000799_pt1 | contig 12705 bp, 11 predicted proteins | sample GraSoiAngelo_147_FD_66457 | JGI IMG/M metagenome (GOLD analysis project Ga0066698, IMG submission 66457) | Grasslands soil microbial communities from the Angelo Coastal Reserve, California, USA - 14_1009_05_40cm | ecosystem: Environmental > Terrestrial > Soil > Grasslands | place: USA... | reverse complement strand
GGCGAGCGACGGATCGCGCCAGAGCCGGTCGCGGCGCACGAGGCGCAGCATCCCGAAGCGGCGCGGGTCCTGGAACCGGAGGCTCGAGCCGTCGGCGAACGCCAGGCGCACGTGCACGTGCGGGAGCGGCGCGGGGCGCCCGTCGGTCGAGAATAGCCAGCGGCCGCTCATCCCCAGGTGCGAGAGGAGCGTGAGGTCCTCGTCGAGGTCGATGAGCAGGTACTTGCCGTGGCGCCGCACGCCGGTGACCCGGCGCCGCCGGAGCCGGCTCGGGAGGCTCGGGGCGATGCGCGACCGGAGCTTGGCCCCCGAGAGCCGTACGGAGGCGATGGTTCGGCCCCGCACGCTGACTTCGAGCATGCGCCGCACGGTTTCGACCTCGGGAAGTTCGGGCACGCGGCCACGCTAACCCGGGCGTCAAGGGGTGCGAGAGCGATGGGATCGCGTCGTTGCACGTCGTCGGCGCCGCGTGGCATGCTGCCGACGGTCACGGACGACTCCTCACCCCTGGACGGTTCTTCCCCCATGGACGACCAAGCGCGCTTCGAAGAGTTCGCACGCCTCGCCACCGAGCAGCGCAACCCCCGCACGGTCGACCTCGACACGCTGGAGGTTCCCGCGATCCTCGCGCGCATCTCGGCCGAGGACCACACCGTGCCCGCGGCGGTGGCGAAGGAGCTGCCCCACCTGGCGCGCGCGGTCGAGCTGGTGGTCGCCTCCTTCCGCGAGGGCGGGCGGCTGGTCTACGTCGGCGCCGGGACGAGCGGGCGTCTGGGCGTGCTCGACGCCTCGGAGTGCCCGCCCACGTTCGGCTCGCCGCCCGACATGGTTCAGGGAGTGATCGCGGGCGGCCACGGCGCCCTGGTTCGCGCGGTCGAGGGCGCCGAGGATCGGGTCGAGGAGGGCGAGCAGGCGATGATCGAGCGGCGGATCGGACCGCGCGACACCGTGATCGGGCTCGCCGCGAGCCGGCGCACGCCATTCGTGGTCGCCGCACTCGCCAAGGCGCGGGCACTCGGGGCGAGGACCGCCTACGTCACCTGCACGCCGCGCTCGGAGTTCACGCTCGACGTGGACGTCGCGATCTGCCCCGAGGTGGGCCCCGAGGTGCTCATGGGCTCGACGCGCATGAAGGCCGGGACCGCACAGAAGCTGGTTCTCAACATGATCACGACCGCGGCGTTCGTGCGCCTGGGGAAGGCGTACGAGAACATGATGGTCGACCTGATGGCCACGAGCGAGAAGCTGGTGGAGCGCAGCCGCCGCACGGTGATGAGCGTGACGGGCGTGGACTACGCGGCTGCGGCGCGCGCCATCGAGGCGGCCGGCAAGAGCGTCAAGACCGCGATTGTGATGCTCGAGCTCGGCTGCTCGCGCGCCGAGGCCGAGGCTCGGCTCCAGCGCGCGGGAGGATTCGTGCGGGCCGCCTTGCAGGGAAGCCCATGAGAGCGTGCGCGAGATGAGCCCGCGGAGAACCGGCAGGGTCGCGGCCCCGAGCGCGGCGCTACCGGCCCGCTCGGGGGCCAGGCGACAGGCGGCGCCGGCCGCGGCTCGCGACGCGCTGGCCGCGGTGCGGAGCTACCGGTCGCGGGAAGAGCATCTGGTCGTCGGCCTGATGTCGGGGACCTCGGCCGACGCCGTCGACGCGGCGCTGGTACGCTTCATCGGGCTCGGTCTCGACTCCCGGTACGAGCTCGCCTCATACCGGGAGACATCGCTGGATGATTCTCTCCGGCAGGAGATCCTCGACGTCGCGAGCGCCGACGTGGTTCCGCCGGAGCGGCTCATGCGGCTCGACGCCGCGCTCGGCGAGCGTTACGCCGCGGCCGTGCTGGACCTGCTGGCTTCGGCGCGCCAGGACCCGAGCGGGGTCGAGGCGATCGGCTGTCACGGGCAGACGGTGCGTCACCTGCCGCGTCACGCCAACGGCAAGGAGGCGCTGACGCTCCAGATCGGCTCGGCCTCCGTGCTCGCGGAGCGCACCGGGATCACGGTGGTCTCCAACTTCCGCACCCGCGATACGGCCGCCGGGGGCGAGGGGGCGCCGCTCGTCCCGCTCGCGGACTGGTGGCTCTTCCGCTCGACGCAACAGTCGCGCCTGCTCCTGAACCTGGGCGGTATGGCGAACGTGACCTACCTGCCGAGCAACCGGGATGTGGGGGACCTGCTCGCGTTCGACACCGGGCCCGGCAACGCGGTGATCGACGCGCTGATGAGCCTCGCGAGCGGCGGGCTCAAGAACTTTGACGAGGATGGAGCCGCTGCGGCGCGCGGCCGGGCCGGCGAGGCCCTGCTCGCCGAGCTCCTCGCCGACCCCTTCTTCGCGCTGCCCCCGCCGCGCTCGACCGGGCGCGAGCACTTCGGCGACCGCTACGCCGCCAAGCTGCGCGAGCTCGGCCGCGGGATGGGGCTCGCGGACGACGACATCGTGGCCACGGCGGTCGAGCTGACCGCCCGATCGGTGGCCCTCGGGATCGAGCGCTTCGTCGCGGAGCGGGGGGGAGTGGACGCGGTGTTCGTGAGCGGTGGAGGCGTGCGCAACGCGACCCTCTTCGCCGCGCTCGAGCGGCGGCTGGCACCGGCCCGGGTGCTGCCGCTCGCCACGCTGGGCGTGCCGCCGGAGGCAAAGGAGGCGCTGGCGTTCGCGTTCCTGGCCCATCAGACCCTGTGCGGGCTTCCGGGCAACGTTCCCGCCGCCACCGGCGCCGCTCGCGCCGTGGTGCTCGGCAACATCACGCCGGGCGGTTGAAGAGATGAAGCTCTCCGCGGTCGGGCGGGTGGCGGCGCTGGCCGGCGTGCTCGCTTCCTGCGCCCCGCTTCCGCCGGCCGGCAACGTTCCCGCACCGCCCGCGCCTTCTTCGCAGGCGGGTCCTGGGCCGAAGGCCGCTCCCGTGGCGGCCTTCCAGCTCGACCGCGAGCCGTCGATCGATGTCGGGCTTGCCTGGGACCTGGACAGCCTGAGCGTCGCCCCGACGCGGCCGGTCGAGATCAGCAGATACGACCGAGGCGGGCCGGTCCCGCTCGGACAGGCCTCGCTGCTGCGCGCGCGGGTGAATGGCGACGGCTGGAGGCTCGAGTGGCGCCAGGCGGACGGCAAGTCGGTCGTCATGTCCGAGGTCCTGCGCGACACCGTCTGGGTCGGGGACGAGGCGTCGGGGAGTCCTGGGCCCGGCAGCGATGCTCGCGAGCCGAGACGGTCGGGCTCCGAGACGGGCCTCGAGCCGCTGGTCCGCTGGAACGGCAAGACGTGGCGCGGGCGCTTCAAGATCTTCATCGGCCCGCGCGGCAAGCTCACGCTGGCGGTGCGGGTCCCCCTCGAGACCTACCTGGTGGGGGTCGTTCCGGGCGAGATCGGCTCACTGAGCGACGAACTCGTCCAGGCCGGGCGCGCCCAGGCGATCGCGGCGCGGAGCTACACCCTGTTCTACCTCGGGCGGCGAGGCAGCGAAGGATTCGACCTCTACGGCACGGTCGAGGATCAGCTCTATCTCTCGGTCGAGGCGGAAAAGCCTCTGGCGTCGCGCTGCGTGCGGGGCACGCTCGGCTACGTGGCGCTCTCCGGGGGCCGCCCGATCCGGGCGAACTACTGCTCCACGTGCGGCGGGATCACGGCCGACGTCTGGGAGGCCTGGCCCTCGGATCCTCTGAGCTACCTGGTGAGCGTGCCCGATCGCGGGGGCACTCGCGACTACTGCGCCGACTCGCCCGTCTATCGATGGCGCGAGGAATGGACGGCCCAGCAGTTCCTCGCCGAGGTCGGGCGCTTCGGCCCGCCGGAAGGCATCGCGCTTCCCGAGCGCGGGATTGGGGAGCTGGTCGACGTCCGGGCCGAAGCGCGATCGCATTCGGGCCGCGTGTGGCGGCTCACGATCGATACGACCACCGGCGAGATCGTGGTTCCCGCCTACTCGCTTCGGCGGGTGCTGAGGCGCCCCGGTGCGGAGGCCATCCTGCGCTCGAACCTGTTCAAGATCGACGTCCGCCGCGACCCGGCCACTCGCAAGGCCCTGGCGGTGGTCGCGAGCGGAGCGGGCTCCGGGCACGGCGTCGGACTGTGTCAGACGGGCGCTCGCGCCATGGCGCGCGGAGGGCTGAGCGCCGAGAGGATCCTCAGCCACTACTATCCCGGCACCGAGCTCAAGCGACTCTATTAGATGGGGAGGGACCACCGTGCTCCGGCTCCCCGGGTGGCAACGCGGCACCGGGCGAGCGCGATCGAGCGCCAGGACTTCCAACGTCGCTCCCGCGCGCCCTCCAACAATTGACACCCCCCGAGGGTGCGACCTATCCTGCCACGGCTCTTGGAGACAGGTGCGTTGAGCGCTGCGCGCCCCATCCAGCGGGGTTGTAGTTCAGTTGGTTAGAACGCCTGCCTGTCACGCAGGAGGTCGCGGGTTCGAGTCCCGTCAACCCCGCCATTAGTCCCGCGATCCGGTGAGGAGCGGCGCCGCGGTCCTCCCCTGGTAGCGTTTCCTGATGGACTTCCTGGGCTCCCCCCGAGCCCACCCCCAGCCCGGCCCCCAAGCACCGCCCCAGGCCCCGTCCCCGACCCTCGGCAGGCCGCCGTAACCCCCTCGCAAACGGGCCTCAACCATGCTCCGGAGCGGCCGATTTCTTATTGACGGGTGGGGGCCGCTCCGTATACTGCCCGTGCTTTTTGAAAAGGCCCGCACCGTGCTGCACAGGGTCGCATCCAATCCGCGTTGCAGAGCCTTAGGGATTCTGAAACCGAGCTGGCGCGGTGACCCGGCTCGCTTGAGGGCGACAATGACGAAGAAGAAGGGTGTGCCCGGAGACGACGAGTTCGCAATCCCCGACGACGAGCTCGAGGACTACGGCGAGGACGACGAAGAAGAGGAAGATGACGACCTCCTGGACGACGAAGAGTTCGAGGAGGACGAGGAGCTCGACGAGGATCTCGAGGACGAGTACGACGAGGAAACGTACGACGAGGAGGACGACGACCTCGACGACGTGGAGGAGGCCGAAGAGAAGTAGGAGAGTCCAGTCCTGATGCGAACCCTGAGAAGGAACTCCCGCGCCTGGCGCTGGCTACGTGGAGGCGGCTGAAGAGATGATCGACTTCGGCCCACACATGCTGGACGGTCATGGGTGGGACAGGGCCCTGTCCCGGTGAGCGCCGGGACGGGGCCTGATGCGTTTTGGGCCCAGGGCCCGTGGAGAGTCCGATGACGCGGCCCGACTGGCCCACCGGCGTGCCCCAGAGCTTCGGCGGGCTCGAGCCGGAGTTCTCCGATCTCGATCGCGCGCGCTGCGCCATCCTGCCGGTGCCCTACGACTTCACCACCTCCTACCAGGGCGGGACGCGCTCCGGTCCCCGGGCGATCCTCGAAGCGTCGCGCAACATGGAGCTCTGGGACGAAGAGCTGGGCGCTACCTACCGCGCGGGCATCCACACGCTCCCCGAGCTCGAGCCCACCGCGCTCGGTCCCGAGGCCATGGTGGATCGCGTGGAGCAGGCAGTGAGCTGGATCCTGGACCGCGGGAAGCTTCCCGTGATGCTCGGCGGCGAGCATAGCATCACGGCGGGGGCGGTGCGGGCGGCCGCGCGTCGCTTCAAGCGGCTCTCCGTGCTCCAGCTCGACGCGCACGCCGACCTGCGCGACCGCTACCTCGACTCGCCCTACAGCCACGCCTGCGTCATGCGCCGCGTGCGCGAGCGGGTACCCGTGGCCTCGGTGGGCATCCGTTCGATGAGCGAGGAGGAGGCCCAGTTCCTGCGGCGCGAGCCCGCGCCGATGTGGAGCACGCGGCAGTTCCGGGCGCTGGGCGGCAAGTGGCAGCCCGTGCTTTCGGCGCTCACGGAGGAGGTGTACGTCACCTTCGACCTCGATGCGCTCGACCCCTCGATCCTTCCCGCCACCGGGACCCCCGAGCCCGGCGGCCTCGACTGGTTCGAGGCCGTCGACCTCCTGCGCGCCGTCTCCGAGCGGGCCAGCATCGTCGGCTTCGACATCGTCGAGCTCGCTCCGATTCCAGGCCAGGTGGCGTCCGACTTCCTGGCGGCGCGACTCACCTACCGCGCCATCGGCCTGGCGCTCGCGGGCGTCGGCACCGGCGTCGCGAAGTCCTGAGTGACTTCCCCGGGGGCTTCGGACACCGCGGTCCCACGGCGGGGGCCGGGTAGCGCCGTGACGGGCCGGCCCCGGCTGGTCCTGCGCAGGAACCAGGACCGGCGGGTGCGCGGCGGACACCCGTGGATCTTCAGCAACGAGGTGGCCGCCGTCGAGGGCAACCCTCCAGACGGCGGCCTGGTCGACATCTTCGACCACCGCGGCGCCTACCTCGGCCGCGCCTACTACAATCACCACAGCCTGATCTGCGCGCGAGTGCTCACCCGCCGGCGCGACGAGATCGACGTGGAGTTCTTCGCGCGCCGCTTCGAGCGGGCGCTGCGACTCCGGGAGACCCTCTGCCCGGGCGAGCGCACGCTGCGGCTGGTCTACGGCGAGGCGGACCAGGTGCCGGGTCTGGTGGTGGACCGCTACGAGGACGTGCTCGCGGTCCAGATCCAGACGCTCGGGATCGAGGTGCGCGCCGAGATGGTTCGGGAGGCGCTCGAGCGCACCGTCGCCCCGCGCGGCGCCGTGCGGGTCGCGGACTCGCCGCTGCGGGCGCTGGAGGGGCTGCCGCGCGAGCGGGGCCTCTGGTGGGGCGAGGTTCCGCCGCGGGTCGAGGTGGAGTTGGAGGGCTTCCGGGTCGAGGCGGATCTGCTTCTCGGCCAGAAGACCGGTCTGTTCCTCGACCAGCGGCTCAACCGCCGCCACCTGGAAGCCTGCGCCCGGGACAAACGCGTGCTCGACCTGTTCTGCTATCAGGGTGAATGGGCGCTTCACGCGGCGAGGGGCGGAGCGCGCGAGGTGATCGCCGTGGACTCCTCGGCACCCGCGCTCGAGGCGGCGGCGCGCAACCTCGAGCGCAACGGACAGGCGGGCCCCGTCAGGCTGCGGCAGGGAGACTGCTTCGATGTGCTGCGCGAGCTGGAGCGCGCGAACGAGCGCTTCGGCGTGATCGTTCTCGACCCGCCGGCGCTGGTCAAGTCCCAGCGGCATCTCGCCCAGGGGGCGCGCGCCCACCGCGACCTGAACGTGGCGGCCATGCGGTTGCTCGAGGCGTCGGGCACGCTCATCACCTGCTCGTGCAGCCACCACCTCGATGACGCGCTGTTCCGCCGGGTGCTGCTCGAGGCGGCGCGAGCCGCGGCCAGGCCGTTCCGGGTGCTGGCGTGGACCGGCGAGCCGCCCGATCACCCCCAGCTCCTGGCGGTGCCCGAGACCCACTACCTCAAGTGCGCGGTGCTGCAGGCCATTTAGGGCGCGCGAAGGGGCCCTCGCGCGGGTCCCTCAGTCAGACTTATCGCCCGCCGGCTCCTTGGATCCTCCGGGGCGGGCCGCGGCGGCTGCGCCGGACTTTTTGAGCTCGTCTACGTAGTTGAGGCGCAGCTCGGTCAGGACCTGCCTCAGCACGCGTTCCTCGTCGGGCTCGAGGTTGCCCTTCGTGCGCGCCTCGAGCGCCGCGAGCGTGTCGATCGTGTCGCGCGCCATCTCGAGGTTGCTCTCGACCTTCCGGGTCAGCGGGTTCATCAGCTTGCCGAGCGCCATCATGCCGCTCTGCTGGAGGCCCAGAACAAGGTGCAGGAACAGCGCGGCCTGGCGGGAGGGAGCGCCCTCGGTCACGGCTGGGTCTCCCCCGAGGGCGCGGGCGATCGGCGGAGACTCTTGGCCTCCTCCCACAGCGCGTCCATCTCTTCCAGCGAGGCCTCGCTCGGCTTGATTCCGCGTTCGGCGAGCCGGCGCTCGATGTGGTGGAAGCGGTCGCGGAACCTGTGGTTGGCGGCCCTGAGCTCGCGCTCCGGATCCACGCTCAGCTTGCGCGCCAGGTTGACCACCGCGAACAGGAGGTCGCCGATCTCGCGCGCCACCGCCGGGTCGGTGTCGGGCCCCAGGGCCCGCTCCACCTCGGTGGTCTCCTCGCGCACCTTGGCGAGCGCCCCCGCCGCCGCCGGCCAGTCGAAGCCGACCGCCGCCGCCTTCTCCTGCATGCGGTAGGCGGCCACGAGCGCCGGAAGGCTCCGGGGCTGCTCGCCGAGGAGCGACCCTCCGCCCTGCTCGCGCTTCTTGATCTCCTGCCACTGGCGGTACGCGGCCCCGCCGTCCCGGACATCGGCCTCGCCGTAGACGTGGGGATGGCGGCGGATCAGCTTGTCCGCGGCGCGATCGAAGCTCTCGGCGAGCCCGAACTTGCCCTTCTCGCCGAGGAGCTCGAGGCAGAAGATCGCCAGGAACGCGAGGTCTCCGAGCTCCTCGGCGATGTGAGCCTCGTCACCCGACGCGATCGCCTCGCCCGACTCGACCGCCTCCTCGGTGATGTAGGGCGTCATGCTCTCGAGCGTCTGCGCCCGGTCCCAGGGGCAGCCGTCCGGCCCGCGGAGCCGGCGGCAGACGCCCACAAGCTTCGCGAAAGCCTCCTGCTCGCGTTCGGTCATGAGCGCAGCATAGCCGCCGAGAAAGGTCGGGGCAAAGTTCGCGTCCACGGCTTAGGGTCCGCACTCCTCCTTTGGAGGGCGCGGCAGGCTAGGCCGTGGCCGCCTCCGCCCCGGACGTCGAACCTTGCGGGCCCTCGCCCATCGGCGCCGGCATGACCCGCACGTTCCGGACCGGCGACAAGAGCGGAAAGAGAGCCGGCACGAGCGACAGGATCGCTCCGATCCAGATCGTCCGGTGCAGGCCGACCGTCTGGCCGAGGATCCCGCCGATCGTGCTTCCGATCGGGATCGTGCCCCAGACGATGAAGCGCACGGTCGCGTTCATCCGTCCCTGCATCCGCGGGGGGCAGATCGCCTGCCGGTAGCTCACCTGGTTGATGTTGTACGCCATCTGGGCGAAGCCACCCGCGAGGCCGGAGGCGATCAGGAAGGGGATCGGGTTCCGCCTCGGAGCGATCGCGATGAGGAACGGGTTCAGGCACCCGATGAACAGCGAGCCGATGATCGCCGGGCCCAGGCCGATCCACGCTCTCAGCCGGTTGGCCACCGCCGCGCCGACGAGCGCGCCGACGTTTCCGATGGCGAAGACCACGCCGACCTGCTGGGGTGTCAGATGAAGCTCGCGCGGATCGACGGCGTACAGCAGGTAGATCGCGAACCCGATGCTGCCGGACAGGTTCGAGGTCGCCGTTCCGGCCGAGATGGCGCGCAGCGCCGGATTCCGCAAGACGAAGCCGAGTCCCTCGCGGACCTCGCGGAAGATCGAGCCCCTCGGCTTGCCGCTCTCGTCGAGGGGGTGGACGACCGGCGGCTCGGGCCGCCGGATCAGGAACACGAAGAAGGCCGAGAGCACGAACGAGAGCGAATCGACGAGGATCGCGAACGGCGCGGTCACGACGCCCACGAGGTAGCCCGCGATTCCGGGCCCCGCGATCTGTGCCGCGGACTGGCTGATCTGGAGCTTCGAGTTGCCCTCGACGAGCCGATCGCGCTCGACGATCGACGGCAGGTAGCTCTGGTTCGCGACGTCGAAGAAGACCGTCAGCGTGCCGGTCACGAAGCCGACGACGTAGAGCTGCCAGATCGTGAGCACGCCCAGGGCGTAAGCGAGCGGGATCGTCGCCAGGGCGATGGCGCGGCCGAGGTCGCCGATGATGAGAATCGGGCGGCGGCGGAGACGATCGACCCACGCTCCGGCGGGCAGGGTGAAGAGGATGAACGGGAGGAACTCGATCGTCCCGAGCAACGCGAACCGGAAGGCCTCCACGTGGAGGACCAGGGCCGCCACGAACGGGATCGCCAGCGCGCTGACCTGCGAGCCGAAGACGCTGATCGACTGTGCGCTCCAGAGCTTGAGGAAGTCGGCGTGGCGCCAGAGGGACCTGGCGGTGGAGGTTGACACGGGAGCTCCGAGGGGAAAGCGCGCGAGGGGACAGCGCGGGTCAAGCCGCCACGGCGCGCTTCCTACGCCTCGCGCCGAGCGCCCACACCGCCAGGATCACCAGAAACAGGGACACGATCGGAGCCAGGATCGCGGCAACCAGCAGCATGGCGGCGGTGGCGTCCTCGGCCAGCGAGAGGAGCGGGTTTCCGTGCCCGAACGTGACGGCGGTGCTCCCCAGCCTCAGCTTCGCCTTGGCCGCGTGCAGCAGGAGCGCCCCGCCGCCCAGCACGACGGCGGCCACCTGCCCCCACGGGGCCGGCCAGTGGGCGAGGACCGCGTAGGCGCCGAGCCACGCGGCGGCGGGACGCAGCACCGTGCCGACGAGGTCGAGCATGTGGTCCACGACCGGGATCTTGTCGCCCAGGATCTCGATCACCGCGGCGGCGCCGAAGCAGACGAGCGCCGGGCTCGAGGCCAGCCAGCGGGCCCCGGGCTGGAGCTCGATCATGCCGAGTCGCGCGGCGATCCCGAGCACCAGCAGCGGGAGAAAGGCGCGCAGCCCGCTCGCCGCGGCCACGCCCACTCCGGCGAGCAGCGCGAGCCAGAGGCTCAAGTCCATGAAGTGTTCTCCTGGCCCGGCTGGCGGTTCACGAGCAAGGCGGGCTGGCCCGCTCGAGGGGCCGTTCGTTTGCCGGTCCCGAACCGCGTGGCTATTCTACGGCGCTTCTTCGGGCCCCGCGGGAGAATGCGCCGTGCCGATGCCGGTATCAACCTGGGTCGAGGTCGATCTCGACCGCTTCGCCGCGAACCTTCACGCGGTGAGATCGCTGCTCCGGCCGGAGCAGGAGATCCTGCTCGTGATCAAGGCGGATGCCTACGGTCATGGGGCGGTGGAGATCGCCGAGGCGGCGGAGCGCGAGGGCGTGGCGCAGCTCGGCGTGGCCACGCTTCACGAGGGGATCCAGCTCCGCAGGGCCGGCTGCCGCCTGCCCATCGTCGTGCTGTCGCCGCTCCTGCCGAGCGAGATCGACGAGGCCGTGGCCCACGAGCTGGCCCCGACGGTGCCGGATCTGGATTTCGCCCGCGCGCTCTCGCTGGCAGCCCTGAAGAGCGGGCGGCCCCAGCGATGCCACGTCGAGATCGACACCGGGATGGGGCGCACCGGGGTGCGCGACGACGAGGCGGAGCCGTTCCTGCTGAGTCTTCTCGAGCTCCCGGGGCTCCGGCTCGCGAGCCTCTTCACGCACTTCCCGGACGCGGACGCCGAGGATCTCGAGTTCTCGCGCGAGCAGGTGCTGCGCCTGCGCGCCTTGCTCGACCGGCTCGGCGCGCGCGGCATTCGCGCTCCGCGGGTCCACGCGGCGAACAGCGCGGGCACCCTGAACCTACCCGAGGCGCGGCTCGACTGGGCGCGGGTCGGGCTCATCGCCTACGGTCACCGCCCGCCGAACGCGCGGGTCGAGATCCCGCTCCGTCCGGTGATGGCCTTCAAGAGCCGGATCGTCCAGCTCCGGGACCTTCCCGCCGGCGCCTCGATCAGCTACGGCCGGAGCTTCGTCACCCGCCGGCGATCGCGCATCGCAGTGGTGGCGGTCGGCTACGGTCACGGCTACTCGTGGCTGCTCTCCAGTCGCGGGCACATGCTGGTGGGCGGGGCGCGCGTCCCGATCGTCGGGCGGGTCACGATGGACCTGACGATGGTGGATGTGACCGACGTTCCCGGCCCCGGAATCGGCGACGAGGTGGTGCTGTTCGGAGAGCAGGGGGACGAGGTCCTGAGCCTCGAGGAGGTGGCTCGCGGCAGCGAGACGCTTCCCTACGAGGTGATGTGCACGATCGGCAAGCGGGTCGCGCGCATCTACGTGCGCGGCGGGCGCCCCGTGAAGATCACCTCGCTGGTGGGCGAGAGCGCCGAGTGGGTCCAGCAGGCCGCGCAGCACTTCCGTCTCCGGGCCCAGGCGGTCGCCGCCGCAAGGCGCGGATGAGGGTGTTCCTCATCGTGCTCGACGGCGTCGGAATGGGCGCGCTCCCCGACGCCGCGGACTACGGCGACGAGGGCAGCAACACCCTGCTCCACGTCGCCGAGGCGGTCGGCGGTCTCCGGGTGCCGGCGCTCGAGCGCCTCGGCCTCGGCAGCCTGATCGCGCTTCCCGGGGTGGGCGTGCGGCGGGAGCCGCTTGGCGCGCGCGGGCGGCTCACCGAGCGCTCGGCCGGCAAGGACAGCACGACCGGCCACTGGGAGCTCGCGGGGCTCGTGCTCGAGCGCCCGTTCCCCACTTACCCGCACGGGTTCCCCATCCAGCTCCTGGATCGGATCGCCGAGCGCGTCGAGCGCGGCTGGATGGGGAACGAGGTGGCCTCGGGGACGGAGATCATCCAGCGTCTCGGAGCCGAGCACCAGCGCACCGGGAAGCTCATCGTGTACACTTCGGCCGACAGCGTGTTCCAGGTGGCGGCCCACGAGGAGACCGTGCCGCTCGAGGAGCTGTACCAGGCGTGCCGCGTCGCGCGCGAGATGCTCCAGGGCAAGCACGCCGTGGGGCGCGTGATCGCGCGGCCGTTCACCGGACCGCCCGGCGACTACCGCCGGACGCCGAGACGGCGCGACTTCTCGCTTCCGCCTCCGGCGCCGACCGTGCTCGATCGCCTGACCGAGGCTGGCCATCCGGTCGTGACGGTCGGGAAGGTCGACGACCTGTTCGCCCAACGCGGCGTCACCGAGGCGATGCACACGTCCGGTAATCCCGAAGGCCAGGACATCCTGGTCGATCTCGCGCGAAGGAAGGGCAGCGGCCTGGTGTTCGCCAACCTCGTG
>Ga0066698_10000796_pt1 | contig 12709 bp, 10 predicted proteins | sample GraSoiAngelo_147_FD_66457 | JGI IMG/M metagenome (GOLD analysis project Ga0066698, IMG submission 66457) | Grasslands soil microbial communities from the Angelo Coastal Reserve, California, USA - 14_1009_05_40cm | ecosystem: Environmental > Terrestrial > Soil > Grasslands | place: USA... | reverse complement strand
AGTCGCCGTTGCGCGCGATGTGGTCTGCGCCCACGAGCACCACGTCCACCTGCGCGGCGCGCATCAGCGCGCCCGCGGCGGCATCCGCGATCACCGTGCAAGGGATCCCCGCGTGGGTCAGCTCCCACGCTGTAAGCCGCGCGCCCTGCAGCACGGGACGGCTCTCGCCGGCGAACACCTGCACCTGCCGCCCCGCCTCGTGCGCGAGGTATATCGGCGCCAGCGCCGTGCCGATCCCGCCGGTGGCCAGCGCGCCCGCGTTGCAGTGGGTGAGCACCTTGGCCCCATCGGGAAGCAGCGCCAATCCATGCTCGCCGATCTTCCGGCACATCGCGCGGTCCTCCTCCCAGATCGCCGTCGCCTCCACCTGGAGCCGCTCCCACAGCGCGCCGCCCTCGCCCGGCGTCTCCCGTGCCGCGGCGAGCATGCGGTCCAGCGCCCAGCGCAGGTTCACCGCCGTGGGACGGGTGGCGGCGAGCACCGCGGCGTGTCCCTCGAGCTTCGCGAGGAACGCTCCGCGCGCCAACCCGCGATCGTCGCGCAGCCCCGCCACCAGCCCCATCGCCGCCGCGATCCCGATGAGCGGCGCCCCCCGTACCTGCAGGTGACGGATCGCGTCGGCCACCGCCGCGACGCTCTCCAGGTCCCGCGTCGCGAAATCCTCGGGGAGCGCCCGCTGGTCCACAATGCGCACGGCGCCCGAGGGCGACCAGGCGATGGCTTGGACGGGCATGGGGCATGAACCTAATGCGGAATGCGGAGTGCGGAATGCGGAGTTTCAAGGCGAGTTCGAAGCCAGCCAGAGGGTTCGAACTCAACGGATTCATTCCGCACTCCACATTCCGCATTCCGCACTCTCGGTATACCATTCTCCGCCATGAGCTACCAAACCCTCCTCTTCGAGATCAGAGAGGGCGTCGCGCTCGTCACCATCAACCGCCCCGACAAGCTCAACGCCCTCAACGACCAGGTGATGGCCGAGCTCGGCGACGCGGCCGAGCGCATCGCGACCGAAGACGCGATCAAGGGCGCCATCATCACCGGGGCCGGCCCCAAGGCCTTCGTCGCGGGCGCCGACATCGGCGACCTCGCCAAACAGGGCCCCTTCGACGGCAAGGCCCGCGCGCTGCGCGGCCAGGGGGTGCTGCGCCGCCTCGAGACGTGCGGCAAACCGGTCATCGCGGCCGTCAACGGGTTCGCGCTGGGCGGCGGGTGCGAGCTGGCCATGGCGTGCCACGTGCGTATCGCCAGCGACACCGCCAAGTTCGGCCAACCGGAAGTGAAGCTCGGCATCGCCCCCGGGTACGGAGGCACGCAGCGCCTGCCGCGACTGGTCGGCAAGGGACGGGCGCTGCAGCTGATCCTCACCGCCGAAATCATCGACGCGCAGGAGGCCTACCGGATCGGCCTCGTGAACAAGGTGGTGCCGGCGGATCAGCTCCTCGCCGAGGCGGACAAGCTGCTGCGGGGTATCCTCTCCATGGGACCCCTCGCCGTCCGCCTGTCGATGGAGGCGGTGGGCGAGGGTCTCGAAATGACGCTCGAGGAAGGCCTGCTGCTCGAGGCCAACCACTTCGGACTTCTGGCCGCCACGCAAGACATGAAGGAAGGACTCACCGCATTCCTGGAAAAGCGTCCGGCCAAGTTCGCGGGGCGGTAGTCGCAGCCGCCCTCCTGGGCGCCCTCGCCGCGGGGGCTTGCCTGGAGGACCGCCCCCGCCCCGCCCCGCCCACCATCCATCTCACCATCGACCAGGACTCGGTGCGGTCACCCGACACCGTCACGGGAACGATTTCCGTCCGGGACGACGACGGGATCGACTCCGTTTGGCTCACCGTCGACAGCGTGCGCCGCGGTGACGATGGGTTCTTCCAGTCCACGTTCGTCTCCACCTATAAATTCCCGGTGCCGGCGGGTCTGGTGCTTGGCAACAAGGTCCCGATCCTCGGAGAGGCCCGCGACGTCATTGGCTTCCTGGGCGTCAAAGACAGCTTCGTAACGGTGCGTGGGCCCTAGGGTTACGAGGGCACTAAGTGTTGACCTGACAATGCTTTCCGGCTATTTTTCATAGGCTAATGAGCGACAAAAAACGCAAGCGTCCCGTGGCCGTGCGCGAGGCTCTGGATGGCTACCTCGCCCGCTCGGGACTGGCTCGCCGACTCGCCCAGGCCCAGGTCATCCCCGACTGGCCCCGACTCGTGGGGCCGCAGATCGCGGCGGTGACCGACCCTGAGTCGGTGACCCCGGACGGCACGCTGTTCGTGCGGGTGCGGACCAGCGCCTGGATGAACGAGCTGCAGCTGATGGCGCCCGACATCATGGCGCGGGTGAACGCCGGCCGCGGGCCGGGACGCATCAAGACGATTCGCTGGCTTCTGAACACCAAGTAGCACTCGAGGGATATGGCAAAAGCGAAGGCGACCCCGACCAAGCCCAAGGGCAACGGCGACTACCAGGCCGACGCCATTCAGGTCTTGAAGGGCCTCGAGGCGGTGCGGCGCCGGCCCGCGATGTACATCGGGTCGGTATCGGCGCGCGGCCTGCATCACCTGGTCTACGAGGTCGTCGACAACTCCGTGGACGAAGCGCTCGCGGGCTACTGCACGAGGATCGACGTCACGATCCACGGCGACAATTCCGTCACCGTCGTCGATAACGGCCGCGGGATCCCCGTCGACCTCCACAAGACCGAGAAGAAACCGGGCGTCGAGGTGGCGCTGACGCTGCTCCACGCCGGCGGGAAGTTCGACAAGGCCACGTACAAAGTGTCCGGCGGCTTGCACGGCGTGGGCGTGTCCGTCGTCAACGCGCTGTCCGAGAAGCTCGAGGTGTGGGTGGATCGCGACGGCAAGCGGCACCACATGGCGTTCGCGCGCGGCGATACCGTCAAGAAGCTCAGTGTGGTGGGGAAGGCCAAGGGCACGGGAACGACGGTCACCTTCAAACCCGACACGGACATCTTCACCGAGACCCGGTTCGACTGGGCGACGCTGGCGAACCGGCTGCGGGAGCTCGCCTTCCTCAACAAGGCTCTCACGATCACGCTCAAGGACGAGCGCAAGGGGTCGCAGAAGGAGGAGACGTACTTCTATAAGGGCGGGCTCGCGGAATTCGTAAAGTGGGTGATCGGGACGCGCCGGACGCTGCACCAGAAGCCGATCACCTTCGAGGCCACGCGGGAGGGAACGGAGGTCGAAGGCGCGATCCAGTACGACGACCAGTACTCCGAGAACACCTTCACGTTCGTCAACAACATCAACACCCATGAAGGCGGCACGCATCTCACGGGCTTCAAGTCCGCCCTGACGCGCACCATCAACGAGTGGGCCAAGAAGGACGGCCTCCTCAAGAAGGAAGAGTTCACGCTCACGGGCGACGACGTGCGCGAAGGGCTCAACTGCGTCCTCCACGTGAAGGTCAAGAACCCGCAGTTCGAGGGGCAGACCAAGACCAAACTCGGCAATTCGGAGATCGAGGGGATCGTCAAGAGCGTCGTGAACGAGGCGCTCGCCGAGTTCTTCGATAAGAACCCCAGCGTGGCCCGGGCGGTCATCGGCAAGGCGCTCAACGCCGCGCGCGCGCGCGAAGCGGCGCGCAAGGCGCGCGAGCTGGTGCGCAACAAGAGCGGCCTCGATGGCGGGTTGCTCCCGGGGAAGCTGGCCGACTGCTCGCTCGACGACCCCAAGATCTGCGAGGTCTACCTCGTCGAGGGCGACTCCGCGGGGGGCTCGGCGAAGCAAGGCCGCGACCGCGGCTTCCAGGCGATCCTGCCGCTGCGCGGCAAGATCCTCAACGTGCAGAAGGCGCGGATCGACAAGATCCTCTCCAACGAGGAGATCCGCACCATCATCACGGCCATCGGCACGGGGGTGGGCGAGGACTTCAATCTCGAGAACGCGCGCTACCACAAGATCATCATCATGACCGACGCCGACGTCGACGGCGCGCACATCCGCACGCTGCTCCTCACCTTCTTCTACAAGGAGATGAAGCAGCTGATCGACGCAGGCTACATCTATATCGCGCAGCCGCCGCTGTTCCGCGTGGGCAAGGGCAAGGAGGCGTACTACGCCTACGACGAGAAAGAGCGTGACGCGTACGTGAAGCGGTTCTCCAACGGCGCTGAGGGAAACGCCAACATTCTCATCCAGCGCTACAAGGGGCTGGGCGAGATGAACCCGGACCAGCTCCGCGACACCACGATGGATCCCTCCCGGCGCACGCTCCTCAAGGTGACGATGGAGGACGCGCTCGAGGCATCCTCATTGTTCGAGACGCTGATGGGCGACGAAGTCGAGCCGCGCCGCAGGTTCATCGAGGAAAACGCCAAGTTCGTGCGCAACCTGGACGTCTAGGAGCGCCGCGACGCTCGCCATCTCGATCTTCCTCGTCGTTTGCGCCGTCGCGCTAGGCTGGTTCTTGCTCCCCCGGCGCGAGGCCCCCCCCGAGCCAACGGCGGGCCGCCGGCCGAACGCCGACATCGACTACGCCGAGCTGGAAGAGGCGGAGCGGGAAGTCCAGGAAGCGCCCGACGAGGACAGCGTTCGGGATTGGGGACCGGGGACCGGGACCCCCCCTCCGGTGTGACCGAGGTCACCTGTGGCGGCGGCGCCTCGGTCTTGGGGGCTTGACTGGGGCACGCACGGGCCCTAATCGTGTAATCTAGGTTCGACTTCGGCACATTGACGAGTTCGGCCCCGTTGCGCCCGCGATCGGCCAAGGGGGCCGTTTGCTTTTCGGCTCGTTCCGGTGGGGGACATGGACCCTAAGGCGCTGCTGGACAGCCTCGACGTGGGGGTGGCGGTGCTGGCGCGGGACTGGACCGTGGAGGAATGGTCCGCCACGGCGGCCCGCCTCACGGGCCTCGCCCCGGACCGTGTCCAGGGCCAGAGCTTCTGGGCCGTCTTCCCCACGGCCAAGGGGACCCACGTCGAGCAGGCGCTCGCCGAGGTGCTCGCCAACGGCGCGCCCCGCAGTGTGCTGTTCCCGGCGCGCTCCGGCGACTTCGAGGGCGTGATCTTCGATACGCACGTCAGCCGGACGCCGCGCGGGCAGCTGGTCCTCGAGTTCCGCCAGGTCCGTGAAGAGCTGTCTCCGGAGTCGCGGGCCGCGCAGATCCTGATGGCGTTCGAGGCGGAGCGGCGCCTCTATCACCAGATGTTCGACACGCTGCCGAGTCCCGCGCTGGTCGTCGTCGTAGACGGGTCGATTCTCGAGGCGAATCCCGCGGCGGTGGCCCTCTTAGCCGCGACCGACGCCCGCGCGCTGCGCGGTCGCAACCTGGCGGAGTGGGCGCCCCCAACCCAACGCCCCGGGCTCCTCGCCGCGCTGCGCGACGGCGTCCAGAAGCCGCAGCAGGTGCGGCTCGGCATCGAGGTGGGCGGGGACCAGGTGGCGGAGGTGGAAGGCGTCATCACCAACGTGGATCCGGGTCGCAGCGCCGCCAAGCTGCTGTTCCTGGCCGTGGACGTCTCGCGGGAGGTGCTGCTGCAGCGCAAGCTGCTGCAAACGGACCGACTCGCGCAGCTGGGCGCCCTGGTTTCGGGCGTCGCGCACGAGCTGAACAACCCGCTCGCGGCGATCGCCGCGTTCGCCGAGCTGCTCGCCGTGGACGCCACGTCGCCGCAGCTGCGCGAAAGCGCCGAGGTGATCCACGCCGAAGCGGACCGGGCGGGCCGCATCGTTCGCACGCTGCTCGACTTCGCGCGGCAGCGCCCCCACAGCCGACAGCCGATCGATCTCCGCGACACCGTCGAGCGCGTGGTGGCGCTGGAACGGAGCGCGCTCAAGAAGGCGCGCGTGCATTTCTCCACGGACATCCCCGAGCACCTCCCCGACCCGGTGGGCGATCAGCAGGAGTTCCAGCAGGTGCTCCTCAATGGGATCGTCAACGCGATCCAGGCGATCGAGTCCAGCGGCAAGCCCGGCAAGATCCTGATCTGGGCGCGGCGCACCGACGGGTACGTCTCGATCTTCATCGACGACACGGGCCCCGGCGTGCCGCCGGAGCTGCTCGAGCGCGCGTTCGATCCGTTCTTCACGACCAAGGGCGAGCAAGGGACGGGGCTGGGCCTGGCGATCAGCCTCGGCCTGGTCAAGCAGATGGGCGGGCGAATGTTCCTCGTGAACGTGGAGGGCGCGGGAGCGCGGCTGGGCATCGAGCTGCCGGCGGCCGCGGCGGCGAGCGCGCCCGCGGCGCCGGAGCGCCTCCGTCCCGCCGAGCGCCCGCTCTCGGTGCTGCTGGTCGAAGACGAGCCGAGCGTGCGGCGCGGCCTGGAGCTGATGGCCCGGCGACTGGGGCACACGGTCGAGGTGGCGGCCGACTACGCGGCAGCCGCGCGGCGCCTCGAGCCCCGCGAGGCGCGTTACGACGTGTTGCTCATCGACATCCACCTCGACGAGCACCACACCGGCTTCGACCTGTTCGAGCAGCTGCGCCTGGAGGGCCGCGGCCGCGAGCGCCGCGTCGTGTTCACGACCGGAGACTCGATGTCCGCGAAGACGCGCGACGCCTTGCGCATCTCGGAGCGGCCGGTGCTGCGCAAGCCGTTCAACCTCGAAGATCTGCGGGAGATGCTGGATCGGGTGGCCGGCACCTAGTTCAGCGGCCCGAAACTCTCTCCGGTCGAGTGATGGGTCAGCAGCTGCCATCGCCCCGCCCTACGCACATACACCCTCACATAGCGGATCGTGTACTCGCGCCAGCGCGGGTCGGACGATTGTTGGCGTACGTGGATCCGCCCGGTGGTGAGCGCGATATCCCCGTGAACCTCCACATCCAGGGAATCGAGGTCCCGGGCGAACACCGTGTCGCGGCGCGCGCGGAGCGCGGCCAGCCGCTGCCCCCGCTCTTCGAGGGTCCCGGTCGAGTGCTTGAAGCGAAAGGAGGGGGCGTACACACTGTCCAGGTAGGCGACGTCGCCGCGCATGGTCGCTTGCTCGATGCTGCGCTCCAACGCCGCGACGACGGCGCTATCCCCTGATGCAGCGGCCACCTGCGTGAGCGCGGGGGCCGGCGGCACGACCAACGTGGCGAGGAGGCAGAGGCAGGACCTCACGGGGCGCGCTTACGATTGCGGCGCGGTGGCCCCCTCTGGGTCAGCGCGCGACCGTGAATTGTCGCGGTGCGCTGACGGCCGAGACGCCATCGCCCTGGGGCACGAACCACGTGGCCGCGGCGATCTCGTCCAGGCTGCGGAACGGTGCCCAGGCCCGCACCTCCCACACGTGGGGGGTTCCGCTGTAGGAATACAGTCCGAACGGGCTCAAGTCCGGGATGCTGGCGATGGTGTCACTGGTGAAGATGTAATAGCTCGGAGGTGGCGGGATGTAAATCTCCGCCCCGCTGTAAAAGATAGCCAACAGATAAACCGCGCCGGTCATTCGACTCCAACGGTATTCAGTGCGGGAGTTGATGCCGCTGGCCCCGTTCTCTGGCGCGATCAGCACCGGCGCGGCAGGGATGCTGAGGGTGATGGCGGCGGCGTTCGCGCCGATTCCGGTCCTCAGAACCTCGGTATACGCCTGACCGGCGACTGCCCGGGCGGTGAGGCTAAACATGGCGCCCGGGAGGTCCGGCGTGACGTAGGTAAAGCTGTTCGCGCCGCCGGAATCCGTAAGGATCATCCAGGCGGGCGGCCGGGCGGAGGAGGTTTCGAAGCCTGCGCGCAGGATCCTGGCAGAAACAGCGAAGCCATCCGGGACGGCCACCGACCCGCTGATCGATCCGGCCGGCACCGTCGCGGCCATTGTCACCGGCGGACCCTGGGAATACCCGCCGTTCGACAACGTGAGTGGTGTGTTCCCATAGCCTTTGTACGCGACCGGCAAGCCGGACGTGGGATCGAATTGCCATTGCAGCGCGTGCAGCGTGCCGACTGTCGTCTCAGGGCCGAGCCACTGCGGCTGCAGAGTGTAGTGATCCACTCCGGCGGGCCCGGGCCAACGAGTCTCGTGTGACTCGAACAGCACGGAGGTCCTGTGGTTCGCCGGCTCCGGCAAGCCCGTGCCTCCATACACGTCACCCCAGACATACGCCCCCCGGAACGGGGATAGCAACGGGTCTGGGGGCACGACCACCAGCGGGTCTGTGCGGGTCAGCCCGGCGTAGATGAGCGCCGCGCGCTCGGACGTCAACCCGGTCACCAGAGTGTACGGCGCCCGGACGGCGCTTATCGTGAAGTGGCCATTCGCGTCGGTGAGCACCAGGGGTCGCCCCTCGATGAGCACACCCACTGACACCTGGGGCCTGAGGTACTCGTCGACGACGGTGCCGCTTACGGTGATCGTGTTGTCGGGACCGGAGACGGATGCATCGCTGCAGGCCATGAGCACGACGCCACTCAAAGCCAGCAGGGAGCCGAGGGAGACCGCTTTCATGAGCCTACCCTCCTGACCGCAGTTGTCGGACAGTCCGAGTCACCCGCACTTCCCATGCCACGGCCGGCCTCCGAACTCGCCGCTCACCCTCGCTTGCGCGCCTTCGCCTCCGCCTTGGGTCTGCCCCCTTCCCCCTTCATCTCCTCGACACCCTCCTTCGTCACCCGATGGGAAATGAGCGGGAGCGGCCGCTCCGCGAGCCGGTCCGCGATGACGATGGCCTGCGTCAGCGCCGCAAGCCCAAGCTCGACCCCCGCCGCATCGCGGGCGAACACCGAGGCGATCGGCTCGCCGGCCAGGACTTTATCGCCCGGCTTCACGGTGATGACGAACCCGACCGAATGGTCGACGCTGTCCTCGACCTTCTGGCGGCCGCCGCCGAGCGCGATGATCGCGCGCCCGATGGTGCGCGGCTCGACGCGCGTCACGACGCCCGTCTCCTGCGCCTTGTAGATCTCGACCGCCTGCGCCTGCGGCAGCCCCGACGGGTCCTCCACGATCTTGGGGTTCCCGCCCTGCGCTTCGATGACCTGCTGGAGTTTTTCGGCCGCACGGCCGGAGCGCAGGGTCTCTTCGAGGCGCTTGCGGGCCTTCGCGGCGGTCTTCTCGACGCCGGCGAGCAGCAGCATCTCCACGCCCAACGCGTACGTCACCTCGAGGAGATCGGCCGGTCCTTCGCCGAGCAGCGTTTGGATCGCCTCCTCCGTTTCGAGCGCGTTGCCGCAGGCCCGGCCGAGGGGCCGGTCCATGGCCGTGAGGAGCGCCACCGTTGGGCAGCCGCGATCCACTCCGAGGGCGATCATGGTGCGCGCCAGGTCGAGCGCCGTCTCCGTCGGCGGCAGGAACGCCCCGCCGCCGTGCTTGACGTCGAGCACCAGTCCCGTGAGCCCTTCGGCCAGCTTCTTCGACATGATGCTCGCGGCGATCAGCGGGATCGCCGCGACGGTGCCGCTGACGTCGCGCAGGGCGTAGAGCTGCTTGTCGGCGGGAGCGATTTCAGGCGTCTGGCCGAGCATCGCGCAGTGCAGCTTCAGGACCTGCGCCTTGGCCTCGGCGAGGGAGAGCCCGGTGCGGAACCCGGGGATGGCCTCGAGCTTGTCGAGCGTCCCGCCGGTGTGCCCGAGCCCGCGCCCCGACATCATCGGGACGGCGATTCCGCACGCGGCCACTAGGGGCGCGAGGACCAGGGAGACCTTGTCGCCGACGCCGCCGGTCGAGTGCTTGTCGACGCGCGGGACGGGCCAGCCGTCGAAGGCGAGGCGATCGCCGGAGCTCAGCATGGCGTCGGTCAGCGCGCCGAGCTCGGCGCGCTCCAGCCCGCGCCACAACACGGCCATGAGCAGCGCCGACATCTGATAATCGGGCACCGCCCCCGCGGTGTATGCGGCGATCAACTCACGCCACTCGGCCGGGGTCAGGACGCCGCCGTCCCGCTTGCGCTCGATCAGGGGAACCACGAACATTTACCGCCCTCGATCGCTCTGGAGTTGCTGATGCACGTCCTGCGTTGTGTGTCGCTCCTCGCCCTCACCGCGGCGCCGCTCGCCGCGCAGACCGCCGCCGAGCACATCGCCCGCGGGGACAGCGCGCAGCCGTTCCTGCACCCCGACGTCGCGCTGCGGCACTACCAAGCGGCCCTGGCGCTCGACTCGCTGAGCTTCGAGGCCAACTGGAAGGCGGCCCGGGCGATCAGCGACGTGGCGAAACAGCTGCTGGGGGATTCCCTGAAGGATCGGCGCGACAGTCTTTACTCCATCGGTCGCACCTATGCCGAGCGGGCCCTCCGGGCCGACTCGACCAGGGCGGAGGGGCATTACGCCATGGCGCTGGTGCTGGGGCGCCTGTCGCGCACCCGTGGCGGCAAAGAGCGGGTCCGCTTCGCGAAGATCATCTTCGATGAAGCGACGCGGGCCGTCCAGATCGATTCGACCCTCGATCCCGCCTACCACATCCTCGGCGCCTGGCACGCGGAGGTGAAGCGGCTCTCCGGCTTCACGCGCTTCTTCGCCAAGATGCTGTTCGGCGCCGGGTTCATGAGCCGGGCGAACTGGGACGACGCGGTCAAGAACCTCGAACGCGCGGTGGCCTTGAACCCGCGCCACATCTATCACCGGCTCGAGCTCGCGGAGGTGTACGGGGACATCGGGCAATACGCGAAGGCCCGCGAGCAGTACGACACCATAGCCACCCTCCCGATCGGCGACGCGATGGACGATTACTACCAGCGGGAAGCCGCCGAGCACCTCGCCGAGATCCGGGACAAGAAAGACAAGACCTGACGGCCGACGTCCAGCGCGAAGCTACCGCGCACCGAAGAGGGGAGCAATGGCTTGACGCGCCCTCCGCTCCGGGGCGAAACTAGACGCCATGTCCGTCTCCACCACCCTCACACCAGCGGAAGCCGAGCGACTCGCCGCACGCGTGGCCGAGCTCGAGCACGAGCGCAAGCATCTCCTCGCCGTCATCGAAATCCTCAAGGACATCTCCGGATCGCTACACTTCGTGGACATCCTGCAGGCGATCGCGCGCAAGCTCGGCGAGGCGTTCGGCCTCGACCGCTGCTCGATTTTTCTCACTGAGCGCGGCGGCAAATCGGCGCGGCTCGTGGCGTCGTACGAGGACCCCACGATCCGCAACTATCTGGTGGATCTGGACCGCTATCCGGAGCTGCGCCGCGCGATCCAGGGCGGGGAGACGGTGTTCATCGCCGACGCCGCGACCGATCCTTCGCTCAAGCACGTCAAATCAGAGTTGATCAACCGCCGCGTGAAGTCCATCACCGTCGTGCCGATCAATTGGCGCAGCGCCGCCATCGGCGCGATCTTCCTGCGCACCTTTCGCGACGGGCCGACCTTCTCCGACGCCGACGTGCAGTTCGTGCAGGTCGTCGCCGCGCTGACGGCCCAGACCCTGCGGAACGCCCACCGCTACGAGCGACTGCTGCAGCGGCAGCACCAGTCGGACGATCACCTGCGGAGCGTGGAGCTCGAGCGCGTGGCGCTGCTCGCGTTCCTGCGGCGGCTGCTCGAGTCCTTCGGCCAGCGGGAGGGCACCGGGGCGGAAGGGCTGCTGTCCCACGCCTCGACCGAAGAGCTCGACCGCCTCGTGGGCGTCGCGATGGCGGTCATTCAGGAAGAAGCCAAGGGCCGGTGACGGACGCGGCGGCCCGGGCCGCCGAGCTGCGGCGGATCCTCGAGCGCGCCAACCACGCGTACTACGTGCTCGACCGGCCGGAGATGTCGGACGCCGAGTACGACCGGATCTTCCAAGAGCTGCTCGAGCTCGAGCGCACGCATGCGGAGCTGCGCACCCCCGACAGCCCCACGCGCCGCATCGGGGCCGAGCCTTCCCCGGCCTTCCAGAAGCACCGCCACCTGGTGCCCATGCTGTCGCTCGCCAACGCGTTCAGCGCCGAGGCGCTGACGGCGTGGGAGGAGCGCAACGCGCGGCTCGTCCCCGAAGTGGTCGGCGCCGGCTACACGCTCGAGGTGAAGATCGACGGGGCCGCCGTGAGCCTGACCTACGAGGACGGCGTGTTCGTCACGGGCGCCACGCGGGGCAACGGTATCGAGGGGGAGAACGTGACCCCGAACCTCCAGACCGTCCTCGACGTCCCGCTCAAACTCCAGGGCGGTGGCTGGCCCCAGAAGATGGAAGTGCGGGGCGAGGTGTACCTGTCGAAGTCGCGCTTCGCACAACTCAACCGCGAGCGGGAACAGGCCGGTGAACCGCCGTTCGCGAACCCGCGGAACGCGGCCGCGGGCGCGCTGCGCCAGCTGGACCCGAAGATCACGCGCGCGCGGCGGCTGCGGATCTTCTGCTTCCACGTGGAGGCCCCCGGCCAGAAGCTGCCCTTCGACACGCAGCACGACCTGCTCGAGCAACTCGGGCGCTGGGGCTTCCCGGTCGAGCCGAACCACGCGCTGGTCCCCGACCTCCCGGCGGCCCACGCGGAGATCACGAGGCTCGAAGCGCTGCTGCCGACCCTCGATTACGGGGCGGACGGCGTGGTGGTGAAAGTGAATCCGCGCGCGCTGCACGCCGAGCTGGGCACCGTCGGGGACCGCGAGCCGCGCTGGGCGATTGCGCGCAAGTTCGCTCCGGAAGTGCAGGTGACCAAACTGCTCGACATCCGCATCAACGTAGGCCGCACCGGAGCCCTGAATCCCTACGCCGTGCTCGAGCCGGTGGAGATCGGCGGCGCGACCGTGTCGCAGGCGGCCCTCCATAACGCCGACCTGATCGCGGCCAAGGACATCCGCATCGGCGACTGGGTGGAAGTGACGCGCGCCGGCGAGGTCATCCCCCAGGTGCTCGGCCCCGTGCGCGA
>Ga0066698_10000792_pt1 | contig 12739 bp, 10 predicted proteins | sample GraSoiAngelo_147_FD_66457 | JGI IMG/M metagenome (GOLD analysis project Ga0066698, IMG submission 66457) | Grasslands soil microbial communities from the Angelo Coastal Reserve, California, USA - 14_1009_05_40cm | ecosystem: Environmental > Terrestrial > Soil > Grasslands | place: USA... | reverse complement strand
CTCGCATCGCCTGCGGCGGCAAACACGCAGGTGAAGTCATCGCGAGGACCGCCTGATACCTCTGCTCCACGACGCTCAGCTCCACCAACATGCTCGGGAGTGTGTCGCGGATCAGGCGGAGCCAGCGTCACCCATCAGGCGAAGCCGCGTAACCCGTCAGCCGGAGCCAAGAAGTCACGCGTCAGGCGGAACCACACAACTTGTGCGTGGGGCGGGCAGGACTTGAACCTGCGACCGGAGGATTATGAGTCCCCTGCTCTAACCGACTGAGCTACCGCCCCGCGTGTCAGAGCATAGGCACGTTACGGAGTGGCTGCCTCCATGCCGGACCCGGATCCGTGCCGGATCAGAAGCCCTCGTCGTACTCGGCGTCCGTGACGGGCTCGCCCCACTCGGGCGTTCCGGCGCCGTTCACGGCAACATGCACGAGAGGAGACTCCGGACCTCCGCCATGGAAATGCCACTCGCCCGAGCCGACATGGATCACGTCACCCGGCTCGAACAGGTGTCCGCGCTCCCCTCTCGTCCGCACCCGCCCACGACCCGTGACGCAGACGAGGAACTGCCCACCGGGATGGCGATGCCAATGGGTCCGTGCTGCAGGCGAGAAGTGGACCACACCGATGTTGGTTCCGTCGGACACGGTGATGGTGCCACGAAGCCAGACCTCGCCGGTGAACCTCCCGGCGTGGCCACGCTCGAAGACCCCGTCCGTTGCCCTCGCCACGTCCACGATCCACCAGCCTATCGGCGCGGGACCGATCCGGAGGGCGAGCCCGGGACCGAACGCTTCGTCCCGCTACGATGCTCCTGGCATGACCGAGCATCGGATCGAGACCGACCCCTTCGGCCCCATCGAGGTGGACGCGACCCGGTACTGGGGGGCGCAGACCCAGCGCTCGCTCCAACACTTCTCGATCGGCTGGCCCGATGCCGACCGGATGCCCCGCGAAGTGATCCACGCGATGGGGATCCTGAAGGAGGCTGTCGCGCAGGTCAATATGGAGCTCGGCCTCCTCGATCCGGCGCTTGGCGCGCCGATCATCGCGGCGGCGGAAGAGGTGGCTGCGGGCTCGCTCGACGACCACTTCCCGCTCTACGTCTGGCAGACAGGCTCGGGCACGCAGACGAACATGAACGCGAACGAGGTCATCGCGAACCGCGCGATCGAGCTGCTGGGCGGCGAGCTCGGCTCGAAGACGCCGATCCATCCGAACGATCACGTCAACCTGTCGCAGTCATCGAACGACACCTTCCCCACGGCGATGCACATCGCCGGTGCGACCCTGATCGTCGAACGGTTGCTGCCGAGCGTTCACGGCCTCCGCGACGCCCTCGATGCGAAAGCGGGCTCGTTCTCCGACATCGTGAAGATCGGACGTACGCACCTGCAAGACGCGGTCCCGCTGACGCTCGGTCAGGAGTTCTCCGGGTACGCGGCGCAACTCGAGGCGGACGTCGGTCGGATCGAGTCCGCCCTTCCCGGTCTGTACGAGCTCCCGATCGGTGGCACGGCTGTCGGGACCGGACTCAACGCTCCCGACGGGTTCGGGCAGCGGTGTGCAGCGAAGATCGCCACCCTCACGGGCCTGCCCTTCGTCCAGGCTCCGAACCTGTTCGCGGCGCTCGCCGCGCACGACGCGATCGTCTTCATGAGCGGTGCGCTCGCGACTCTTGCCGCGTCGCTGATGAAGATCGCGAACGACATCCGGTGGCTCGGTTCGGGGCCGCGTGCGGGGATCGGCGAGCTTCGCCTCCCCGAGAACGAACCCGGCTCCTCCATCATGCCGGGCAAGGTCAACCCGACCCAGTCGGAGGCGATGACGATGGTCGCCACGCAGGTGATGGGGAACGACACCACCATCACGATCGCGGGGTCGCAGGGCAACTTCGAGCTCAACGTCTTCAACCCGGTCATGATCAAGAACCTTCTGCACTCGACGGTCCTGTTGGCCGACGCGTCCCGGGACTTCCGGGAGTTCTGCGTCGAAGGTCTCGAGGCCGACCGCGCTCGGATCGAGGACCTGGTCCACCGTTCGCTCATGCTCGTGACGCCGCTCACGATGAAGATCGGTTACGACAAGGCGGCCGAGATCGCGAAGAAGGCACACAACGAGGGGACGACGCTGAAGGAAGCGGCGCTCTCGCTCGGCTACCTGACGGAGGCCGAATACGATGAGGCCGTCGTCCCCGAGAAGATGGTGTAGCGATGACCGAGCCCCGTATCCCGTGGACGCACAAACCCACCGGTCGCGTCGGTGGTCACGACCGTCGGGCGCGTTCAGCGGGACGCCTGGCGCTGCTCGCGGAAGCGCCGCTCTTCGAGGGTCTCGCCAAGACGGAGCTCCGGAGGATCGCGAAGGTGAGCGGAGCGCGAACGTTCGACCCCGGCGACGAGCTGGTGAAGGAAGGCGTCCCCGGGCGTATCTTCTACATCGTCGTGGAAGGCCGGGCCAGGATCGTTCGGCGCGGGAGGACGATCGGACGCGCCGGCCCCGGCGATTCGTTCGGCGAGATGGCCATCCTGACGACGGCTCCACGCTCGGCGAGCGTCGTGGCCGAGACCCCCATGGAGGTTCTCACGCTGTCCGGCGCCGACCTGCGAACGATCCTGTTGGACGAGCCGAGGATCGCCGTTCGCCTCTTGGACACGCTCGCCCAACGACTCGCGGATCTGGATCGACGGTTCATCGCCTGACCGGCGTCGATGCTTCAGACGAGCGTCACGATGAGCGGTGCGTGATCGGAGGGCTTCCCTTCGCCGTACGTGGGCTTTCGCTCGTCGCGGTCGACCGCGACCGACTCGAGCCGGTCGGCCACCGGCGCGGTGCCCAGGGCGAGGTCGATCCGCAAACCCCATCCCTTGTGGAACGCGCCCGCGGTGTAGTCCCAGAACGTGAACGGGCCGGACACATCGCCGGCGGCGGCGCGTCCGAGGTCTGTGAGACCCCACGCCTCCAATGAGCGCACGGCGGCGCGTTCCGGCTCGCTGGCGAGGATCGAGCCACGCCAGAGCACGGGATCCCACACATCGCGATCGTCGGGCGCGATGTTGAGGTCCCCACAGATCACGAGCGGATCCGCCGGATCGAAGGTCTCCGCGACCCACGTACGGAACGCGTCGAGCCACGCGAGCTTCGTCTCGTACGCGGGCGTGCCGACCGCCTGGCCGTTCACCACGTACGCGCAGACCACCCGGAGGTCACCGGTCTGCGCCGAGAGGACCCTGGCCTGGCCGGGGATCGGGTCGCCCTCGAAGCCGGAGCGGACGTCCTTCAGGCCCACCCGGGACAGGATCGCGACCCCGTTGTACGCGCGCTGACCGAACGTCGCGCACTCGTACCCCGCGGCGACGAGCTCCATCGTGGGGAACAGCGGGTCCTCGACCTTGGTCTCCTGCAGGCATACGACGTCCGGTTCGTGGCGCTGGATCATGGCCAGGACGCGTGGGAGTCGCTGCTTGATCGAATTGACGTTCCAGGTCACGAGCCGCACGGGCGGCAGCTTAGTCCTGCCGAACGACGCGATCAGCGACCGCTCCGGCCTCGCGGACGCGATCGGGGATGCCGGCCCCCCGGTAAGCGCCGCCGGCGACGTAGAGGCCCGGGGGCAGCGCCGCTTCGATCGCGCCCAGGCGCTCGAGGTGACCCACCGCGTACTGCGGCATCGAGCCCGGCCAGCGAACGAGGGCTGCGTGCTCCGGTTCGGCCGTCAGCCTATAGACACCCGCGAGCGCGTCCCGCGCGGACGAGAGGATCTCGTCGTCGGAACGATCGAGCTCATGCTCGAGACCGTCTCCCCCGACGTACGCCCGAACCACCGCGCGGGAACCGAACGCCTGCCGGGGCCACTTCTTCGAGATCGCGGTTGCCGCCGTGATCGGCAGCGCCCCTCGCCGGGTCACGAACCCCGCGGCCTCGGGGAGCCGACGGTTCGTGCCCTTCGGATACACGAACAGCGCGATCGCGGTCGAGGCGGCCGAGATCTGGCGGATCAGCTGGGCGGCTCGTGGTGCGACCTCCGCCAGGAGCTCAGCCGAGACGGACGCGGGCGTTGCGAGGACGACGGCGTCGGCCGGGAGGTCGTCGCCGTCGTCGGTCGCCACGCGGTAGGGGCCTCGTTCCTCACGTCCGAGCTTGACCACGGTGGCGCCGAAGCGGAGCGTGCCGGGTTCGAGCGCCTCGGCTAGCGCGGCGGGGAGACGATGGAGACCGCCGCGGATGGTTGCGAAGGGGGTCGTCGGACCGGCGGGGACCCGCCGCACCGGTACCGCCTTCGCGCGGGCGCCCGCGCGAAGGCTCCCCAGCTCCCGCTCCCACAGCGCCAGCTCGGGGAAGGCGGCTTCGACGCTCAGGCGATCGATGTCTCCCGCATAGATCCCCGCGAGCAGCGGGGCGACGAGGGCCTCAGTCGCCCCGCGACCGAGCCGCCGTCGCAGGAGCGCCGCGACCGACGTGTCCCGTTCGCTGTGCCGGCGCGGGACCAGCGGTTCCGCCATCGCGCGCAGTCGAGCGGCGACGGGCATGCCCTTCCATCGCACCAGTCCGGTGGCCGAGGCCGGGATCCCGAGCCGACCGGACGGAACCGGCAGCAACCCGCGTGGCGTGAGGACCTGCGACGCGGTGGCGCCTTGCGGCACCAGCTCGCCCTCGAGTCCAAGCTCGTAGCACAGATCCAGTGCCCAGGGCTTCCGAACCAAGAGCGCATCCGGTCCCGCCTCCAGATCCAGATCTCCCACCCGAACCGATCTGATCACGCCGCCCGGCTCACGATCGGTCTCGACGACGAGCACCTCGACGGTGTAGGGCGACCGAAGCATCCGATAGGCGACGGTGAGCCCGGTGATGCCGGCGCCCACGACGACCACGCGTCGGCTCATGGGATCGCTGCTTCTCGCTCGGCCAGGTGCCGGCGGACGACGTCCGCGAGCATGGCGGTGAACGTCGGGTCCGCGTTCGGCATCTCCGTTCTCGCGAACGCCATCCCACACTCCTCGGCGATCGTGCGCGCTTCGATGTCCAGGTCGTAGAGGATCTCGAGGTGGTCCGCGACGAACCCGACCGAGCACACGACGACGGCCGGGGCCCCGCTTCCGCCGAGGTCCCTGATCAGCGCTTCGATCGGCGGGCCCCACCACGGGTCCGCCGTACGTCCCGCGCTCTGCCACGCGGTGGTGTAGCGATCGAGTCCCACGTTCCGAGCGACGAGGTCGGCCGTCTCGCGGAGCTCGGCGTCGTAACGGCATCCGGGCGCGCAGACCGCGGCGTGGCAGCGGAGGCACCGGCTCGATCCGTCCTCTTCGTTCCGGACGGGAAGGCTGTGCGCCGAGAAGACGACCGTCGCGCCCCTCCGTGCGTCGGCCGGCAGCTCGAGGAGCGCGGCCCGAACCCGATCGGCCAGCATCTCGATCAGCGCCGGATGATCGTGGTAGTTCCGGATGAAGGAGAACCACGGGCCGCCGTTGGCGGCGACCGCGGCCTCGACGCGTTCCGCGTAGGTGGGGATCGACATGGCCGACCAGTGTGGGGCCATGACGATCCCGACCGCGCGTTCGATCCCGTCGGCGCGCATCTGGGCGACCGTATCGGCGATCCAGGGCGGCGAGTGCTTCATCCCCAGGTAGCACCGGAACCTCCCGACATCGTCCCGGTTGAGCGCGGCCTCGAGGCCCGCGGCCTGCGCCCGCGTGATCTCGAGCAGCGGGAACCGACCGCCGATCGCCGCGTAGCGCGACCGAAGCTCCGCCAGGTGCTCACGCGACGGTGGCCGCCCTCCTCGGATGTCGGTGTAGTACCGCTCGATGTCCTCGGCGCCGGCCGCGGTCCCGTAGGCCATCACGAGGACACCGATGGGCTGCTCGCTGGTCACGTTGCTTCGACCCTCCCCATCCCGGCGCCCGGTGACGCCGCGGCTCTGCCCCAGGATAAGGAAGCTCGCCGGGACGGTACGCGTAACGTTCGGAGCCGGAGCGCGTACGGTGGGTTCGGTGACACTCAACACGTCGACGGAACCGCGCCCGGCGGCAGGACCCACCCCCGAAGGACGGGAGGTTCACTCAAGGGTCGTCGGCGGGGCGATCGGGCTCCTGTCGGCGGCGGTCGCCGTAGGCGTCGGACACCTGACGGCCGGCCTCGTCGGCGGAACGTCGAGCCCCGTGATCGCGGTCGGGAGCACGGCGATCGATGCCTCGCCCGAATGGTTGAAGAGCTACGCGATCCGGACGTTCGGGACGAACGACAAGGCAGTCCTCGTTGGCGGGATCGGCTTGGTCGTGGCGATCGTGGCGATCGTCGTCGGCGTCATCGCGCTGCAGCGGCCGAGGGTCGGCGTCATCGCCCTGGTCGCCCTCGGGGCACTGGGCGCCGCCGCGGCGATCGGTCGACCCGAGAGCGGCATCGGAGGCGCCGTCCCGTCGATCCTGGCCACCGTTGCGGGGCTCGGGACGTTCTCGCGGCTCCGCCACGCGGCGGGGCTCGCCACGCCGGTCTCGGCTGGCGAGACCGGAGGGAGGCTTCCGCCGTCGTTCGATCGGCGGCGATTCCTCCTCGCCGGCACCGGTGCGGCCGGGCTCGCGGCGGTCTCGGGACTGGCAGGCCGGTTCCTGCTGCGCAGGGCGGAAGCCGGCGCGTCTCGTGCGGCCGTCCGGATCCCGGCGCCCGCCGACGTCGCTCCGCTCCCGCCGGCGGGCGCCGACCTGCATATCCCCGACGTCGGGCCGTTCATCACACCGAACGACCGCTTCTACCGGGTGGATACGGCGCTGCTGGTCCCCTCGGTCACGGCCGAGGGATGGACGCTGCGGGTCCATGGGATGGTTCGCAACGAGCTGTCGCTCGACTACCCGACCCTGCTGTCGCGGCCGTTGATCGAGCGTGACCTGACGCTCACGTGTGTCTCGAACCCGGTCGGCGGTCGTTACATCGGCAATGCGCGCTGGATCGGCGCGCCGCTCGCCGACCTGCTCCGGGAGGCCGGTGTGTCCTCCGGGGCCGATCAGATCGTCTCCCGATCCGTCGATGGGTTCACCGTGGGGACGCCGACGGCCGTCGTCATGGACGGTCGCGACGCGATGCTCGCGGTCGCCATGAACGGTGAACCGCTCCCGCTCGAACACGGATTCCCCGTCCGGATGATCGTCCCCGGGTTATACGGCTACGTGTCGGCGACGAAGTGGCTCGTCGATATCGAGCTCACGACCTTCGGCGCCTACGACGCCTACTGGGTCCGCCGCGGCTGGGCGCAGCAGGCGCCGATCAAGACCGAGTCGCGGATCGACACGCCCAAGCAGTCCGCGACCGTCGTCGCCGGTCGTGTCACGGTCGCGGGGATCGCGTGGGCACAGCATCGGGGGATCTCACGCGTGGAGGTGAGCGTCGACGGCGCCTGGCAGCCCGCTCGGCTGGCCGCCCAGGACACGATCGATACCTGGCGGCAATGGGTCTTCGTCTGGGACGCGACACCGGGCGATCACACGCTCGCGGTGCGGGCCACGGACGACACGGGCGCGACGCAGACCGCGGCCCCGGCCGATCCGGCGCCGAACGGCGCGACCGGCGACCACACCATCTCGGTAACGGTCGCCGGATGATGGTCGCGCCGCCTGCCTCGCGGGGTGCTCAGGCGAGCTCGGCGAACAGCTGGAGATACGCGCCGAGGTACTGGGGGGCGAGATAGCGTTCCCGAACACGGTGCTCCGCCGCCGCTCCGAGACCCGAAGCCAGCGAAGGATCCGCCAGCAGCGATCCGATCGCGTTCCCGAACGCCGTCAGATCGCGCGGATCCACCAGGATCCCGCTCACACCGTCCTCGATCTGGTCCCGGATGCCCCCGACCCGGCCGGCGACGACTGCGCGCCCCTTCCACATGGCCTCGGTGACTGTTAACCCGAACCCTTCCGCGAGGCTCTTCTGGACGACCACGTCGGCATGGCGCTGGAGCGCGTTCACGATCGTCGCGTTCTCCTCCGCATCGTCCGTGGGCAGGTTCGCGATGTGCACGCGACCGCGGTGCGGGGCCGGCAGGCTCTCCCACAGTTCGTGCACCTCCGCCAGCACCGTCGCGGCCTCCGGGTCGTCCACGACCGTCCCGGGCATGGGTCCCGCGAGCATCAGATGCGAACCGGTGATACTCGGCTCGTCGAAGAACCCCCGGATCACCCCGAGGGGGTCCTTGAGGGCATCCCAGCGGGATACCTGGACGACCACGGGCACGTCTGACGGCGGCGGCGCCTCCTGGGTCATCTGCGCTCGGTGGGACACGCGCCCCTGCGTACCGTCGCTCCGCGCGAAGGTCGCGTCCCCGCAATCGCCAAGACCCGAGATGAGTCCGGCCGCGCGAAGGATCGCGAACGTCCGCTCCGGGTCGATCGCGACGTTCTTCGGGGATCCATGATCGATGCACGGTGGGAGCACGTGGACGCGATCGGCTTCCAGACCGTCCCACGCGTACGCCGCTCTCGTGAACGTGATCGCCTGTGCCGCACGAGCGTCGGGCACGAGGAAGTCCCACGCGGAGCGGACGAGCGGGCTCGGCGTATCCGCTCCGATGTGGCACGTCCAGATGACGGTCGCGCCGAGCGATCGGAGGACCGGGACGAGCCCCAGTGGCTGCGGATCGTGGACCACGACGATGTCACCCGCTCGTACCGATCGACGGATGTCGATCGCGTTGGAGCGGGTGACATCGTCGTAATGCCGGCGCTCGGGGTCGCCCAGCGGACCGCCGTCGCCGAGCACACCGTGGAGCCGGTTATGGATCCGCTTCGTGATCGTGAAGAACTCGGGGTCACCGTCGATCACCATCCAGCGCGTGTCGATCCCATCGTCCACGAGGTATCCCAAGCAGGACCGGAGCAGCTCCGCGACGCCACCGCCCGCGGACGTCGAGTTGACGTGCCAGACGGACCGGCCTTGGAGGACCTCACGAGCCGCGGCGAGACGCTGTTCGTAACGACCGCCGGCATCGGTCCCCGCGATCGTCCGGAGGCTCGCCGCGGCCCGAGCGTGGATGGTGACCGTGTGCATCAGGAACCGATGTCAGGATCTCAGCGGTCGTTTCCGGATCGAACCCGTTCGATCCGGACACGAGCATCGACGACCACCGCCCCGCGTTGGAGGACCTTCACGGGGTTGCAGTCCATCTCGACGATCTCCGGATGCATCTCCGCCATCGCGCTCACCCGCAGCACCAGCTCCTCGAGCGCGGCCACATCCGCCATCGGAGCGCCGCGGTAGCCGTCCAGACGCGGATACGTCGCGAGTGAGCGGATCATCTCTCCGGCATCGAGGTCCGTGAGGGGCGACACGCGAACGGAGACATCGTTCAGCAGCTCCGCCTCGATCCCTCCGGCGCCGCAGGCAACGACCGGACCGAACCGCGGGTCGACCGCAACGCCGACGAGCATCTCGACGCCTCCCTCGATCTCCTCCTGGACGCGGAAGCCTTCGAGGCGCTCACCCGCTTCATCCAACCGTCGCGCCATCGCAGCGGCCTCGGCCGTCACCTCGTCGGCGCCGAACAGGTGCAGTCGCACGCCTCCCACGTCCGTCTTGTGCACCGGGCCGATCGCCTTGAGGACGACCCACCCTCCCAGTTGGCGGGCCGCCTCCCCCGCCACGGCGGGGGAGGCGGCCCGCTCTGTCGCCGGGGTCCGGATCCCGTAGCAGCGCAGCAGACGCTCGACGTCCTCGGGTTCCAACCACTCGCCACCTCTCCCCAGAGCAGCCGACAGGACGCCCGCGGCCTCGTCGGCACGAACGTCTTCGAACGCCACGACCGTTCCCTCGGGTCGGTTCCTCCATCGCCCGTACACCGCGGTATGCGCGAGCGCGATCGCCGCTTGCTCCGGGAAGGCGAACGAGGGGATGCCGACGGAGCCGGCCCTGAGCTCGTCCGGCACGCCGCGTGCGCTCATGAACGCGGTGATGACCGGGATCGTGCCGTCGAGCGAACCGACAGCCTCCGCGATATGCCGGGCGACGTCCGGGGCCTGCGATGCCATCGGTGGGATGTAGATGACGACCAGGGCGTCGACCTCGCCCGAGCGCGCCACGACCCGGATCGCTTCCGCGTACTCGGCCCCGCCGGCCGAGGCGATCATGTCGACCGGATCCTCCGTGGACGCTTCGGGAGGAAGTGCCCGAGCCAGCTCCGCCGAGGTCTCCTCGGAGAAGCGCGGCACCGTGAGCCCCCGCGCCTCGGCCGCGTCGGCGCATTGCACCGCGAGACCGCCGGCGTTCGTGATGATGCCCACCCGGTTCCCCGTGGGCGCGGGCTGGTGCGCGAGGATCGCGGCGACGTCGAGCATCTCCTCCAGGGTGTCCGTGCGGATCACACCGTTCTGCCGGAACAGCGCGTCCAGGGCAGTGTCCGATGCGACGATCGCAGCCGTATGCGAGGCCGCGGCCCGGATGCCGGCGGGACTCCGCCCGCTCTTGACCGCGACGATCGGCTTCCGAGAGCCGATCCGCCGGGCCAGACGCGCGAACCGTTTCGGATTCCCGAACGACTCGAGGTAGAGCAGGATCACGTCGGTTCGTTGGTCGTCGGCCCAGTAGCTCAGGATGTCGTTCCCGGAGATGTCGGCCTTGTTGCCGACGGAAACGAACTGGGAGAGCCCGAGGCCGAGGCGAGCCGTCTGGTCCATCACGGCGAGGCCGACCGCTCCGCTCTGCGAGAGGAACCCCACGCGCCCCTCCACGGGAGCGGTGGTCGCGAAGGTGCCGTTCAGCCCGACCTCGGGATCCGTGTTCACGATGCCCATGCAGTTCGGACCGATCAGCCGCATGCCGGACGCGCGACACACCTCGAGGAGCTCACGCTCGCGCCGCGGTCCTTCTCCTCCGATCTCCGCGAACCCGGCGGAGATCACGACGAGGGCGCGGACCCCTCCCTCGGCGCACTCGCGTGCCACGGCGACCACCTGAGCGGCCGGCACCGCGATGAACGCGAGGTCGACCGGCGCCGGGACGTCCCGGACGCTCGGGAACGCGGCCACCCCCTGTACCGCTGTGGCGCGCGGGTTGACCGGGTAGACGACGCCATGGAACCTCCCTTCGAGAAGATTCAGGAAGAGCCGTCCGCCGATCGCGCCCGGGTCGCGCGAAGCGCCGATCACCACGATCACATCGGGCTCCAAGAACGACCTGACCGCGTCCGCGTCCGCCTCGATGTCTCGATCCTCGAGGCGACGGTCGACCGGCGTGATCGGAGCCGACGTGCGACGCACGACCACATCCTACGCAGAGCGGTCGCGCGACCCGGAAGATCAGCGACTGAGGGGCTCGGCGCTCGGACCGAGCGAGCCCGAGAACTCGATCCGGTCGCGGCCGGCGAGCTTCGCCCGATACATCGCGGCATCGGCTTCGCGGATCACGTCCTCGGGCCGGGCGTTCCCGTCGGCGCAGATCGCGACGCCGAGGCTCGCGGTCGTGGTCACCCTCCGGCCCGCGATCGTGAAGGGTTCCTTCAGCTCCTCCGCCAATCGTTGGGCGAAGAGCCGGGCATCTCCAGGCTTCAAGACGTCACCCACGAAGATCACGACGAACTCGTCCCCACCGTACCGGGCGACGGTGTCGGTCGGTCGAACGGCGGCCGACAGTCGCTCCGCGACCTGGATCAAGAGCTCGTCCCCCGCTCCGTGGCCGAACGAGTCGTTCACATCCTTGAAGTCGTCGAGATCCAGGAAGACGAGCGTCGCTCCGACGCTGGGCTCGCGAGCGGTGCGGGCGAGCGCCATGGCCAGCCGATCCAACAACAGCTGCCGGTTCGGCAAGCCGGTCAGTGCATCGTGCACGGCTCGATGCAACAGCTCGTCCTCGACGAGCTTCCGGGCGCTGAAGTCCTCCAGCATGCCCATCGCGTAGAGCGGCTGGAGGTCTGGCCCGCGGACCAGCGTCACCACGGTTCGGCACCACAGGAACGATCCGTCCTTCCGGCGGAAGCGGTGCTCCGCCCGGCAGCGGTCCCGGTGGCCGGCTCGCAGCTCGGCGAGCTCATCGAGGATCTCTTCGTCGTCCGGATCCACCAGATCCGCGAGCGGGAGGCCGCTCAGGTCCCCCTCCTCGTATCGGCCCAGCCATTCGATCGTCGCGTTCGCTTCGGTGATCCGCCCGTCAAGCGCAAGCGTGAACACACCGATCGCGGCCGCGTCGAAGAGGGTGCGGAACTTGAGCTCGCTTGCGGCCATCGCCTCTTCGGCTCGCTTGCGCTTCGTGATGTCGACCATGACGCCCTGCCAGTAGAGCGTTCCGGTCGACACGTCCGGGACGACCGCCGACTTCTCGCTGACCCACACGACGTGACCGTCCCGGTGGAGCAGCCGGTACTCCTCGCTGAGGGCCTGCAGGTTCTTGCGTGCGCTCTCGTCCGCGGCGACGAGCCGATCACGGTCCTCGGGGTGCAGGATGCGCAGCCAGAGCTCGCTCTCGTCGAGCCACTCGCTGAGTGGGTAGCCGAGCATCTGTTCGACCTGCGGGCTGATGTAGAGCGGGATCGAGTGACCCGGATCGTCCGCGATCAGACGGTCGAGGTACGTCGCGACGCCCGGGATGTTCTCCGCGAGCGTGCGGAACTGCTCCTCGCGCTCCTCCACCGTCTGGGCGTCCTCGGCCTTTCCCACGGAGGAGCCATCGTGCTCGTCGGTTGTCTGCATGGGCGTCGGCGCCGAGCGGACCCACGCCGCGGTCGGCACTCCCCCAGAGTCATCGGTCGGGATCAGGCAACCCTGAGGAGGAGGTCA
>Ga0066698_10000789_pt1 | contig 12772 bp, 13 predicted proteins | sample GraSoiAngelo_147_FD_66457 | JGI IMG/M metagenome (GOLD analysis project Ga0066698, IMG submission 66457) | Grasslands soil microbial communities from the Angelo Coastal Reserve, California, USA - 14_1009_05_40cm | ecosystem: Environmental > Terrestrial > Soil > Grasslands | place: USA... | reverse complement strand
CGCCCGAGGTGGGTTCGTCCAAGAAGAGGACGCTGGGTTCGTGCATGATCGCGGCGCCGAAGGCGACCCGCTGCTTCCATCCGCCCGGAAGGCTGCCCGTGACCTGGTCCTGCTTTCCTTCCAACCCCGAAAACGTCAGGACCCACCGCGCTTTCTCCTCGCGCTCACGCTCGGCGACACCGTAGACGCCCGCGAAGAAATGCAGGTTCTGCCGGATCGTCAGATCGTCGTAGAGGGAGAACTTCTGCGACATGTACCCGATCCGCTGGCGTACGCCTTCGGCGCGCACGTTCCCTCGCTCGCCGGCCAGTCGGATCTCGCCGTGGGTGGCGTCGAGCAGGCCGCACAGCATCTTGATCGTGGTCGTCTTGCCCGCGCCGTTCGCGCCAAGAAGCCCGTAGATCTCGCCATAGCGGATCTGCAGGCTGACGTCGTTCACCGCCCGGAACGATCCGAATTGTTTGCTCAGGCCTTCGGCGCCGATGGCGATCTGTCCCCGAAGATGTGCGTGGTCCTGGCGTCCGGGAAACGGCGTCTGCGTCGGCTCCTCGCCGAGGGCCCGCAGGCTCGCGACGAACACGTTCTCGAGGCTCGGCTCATCCACGCGGATGTCGCTGACAGGAAGCCCGGCCGCGCGCATCTCTCTCGAGACGGTGCTTCGCGCTTCGTCCGGTCGACGGGCGAGGAGGTCCAGATGGTCGCCGAACCGCTGCACGTCGACGATGTCCTTCTCGGGGCCGGCGATGCCCGACAGCAGGTGTTCGGCGTCTCGCAGTCGCTCCGTCTGAACCTCCAGCCGCTTGGTCCCCAGCCCTCGGCGCAGTTCGGACGGAGTCCCGATCTGGCGAAGCTCACCGGCGTGGATCAATGCGACCCGGCCACATCGCTCGGCTTCATCGAGATACGGCGTCGCCACCAGGATCGTCAAGCCTTCCGCGGCGAGATGCGTGAGGGCGTCCCAGAATTCCCGCCGTGAAACAGGGTCGACTCCGGTGGTCGGCTCGTCCAGCAAGAGTACGCGCGGCTCGGCCACGAGCGCACAGGTGAGCGCGAGCTTTTGCTTCATTCCACCGCTCAATCGACCCGCCAGCCGGTCGCGGAAGCGTTCCAGGTCGAACATGTGGAGGTATCGGCGACCGCGGGCGGCAATGTCGTTCGGCGGCACGCGCCGCAGATCGCCCGCGTACCGGACATTCTCCCCGACCGAGAGGTCCGGGTAGAGGCTGAAGGCTTGCGTCAGATAGCCGGTGTGTGACCGCGCCTCCCGCGCCGGCCGGCCGAAGATCTCGGCAACTCCATCGGTGGCTTCGATCACCCCGGCGAGGATCTGGAACGTGGAGGTCTTGCCCGCGCCATCGGGACCAATGAGGCCGAAGATCTCGCCGTCGCCGACCTCGAAGCTGATGCCGCGCAAGGCTTCGAGCGGGCCATAGCGCTTCTGTAGATTGCGGACGCGAATGGCCGTCATCGGCGCGTTCGGCGTGCCGGCCACTCGCTTCCCTCGACGAGGACCTCGCCGTCGGCCGGCATCCCCGGCTTGGCGAAGCCCACCGCGCCGCGCAAGAGAACCTTCACGCCGACGACCTGCTTCACCCGGTCCTCGCGGAAGTAGGTGTTCTCCGGCGTGAACGAAGCCTGGGGGTCGATGCGCATCACGACCGCGTCGATCGGCGTCGTCGGCGCCGAATCGAGGTACACGCGCGCGGCCTGGCCCACGCGGACGCGGCCGATGTGACCTTCGGGAACGAAGCCCCGCAGGTAGACTCGCCCCAGATCGATCAGCGTGATGATCGGCGTGCCGGCCATGACGACCTCGCCCGGCTCCGCGGTCCTCGTGGCCACCGTTCCGGCGAATGGCGCGATGACGTTGAGGTCCTTGCGGTTCGCCCGCGCCTCGTCGAGCTGGGCCCGCGCGCGCTCGGCATCGGCTTGCGCGGCCCCGACCTGACGCTGCGCGACCACGACGGCGGCCCCCTGTGTCTTCTCGTTGTTCTGCGCTTGTCGGGCCTGCTGTTCGGCGATCAACCCCTTCTCGAAGAGTCGGGTGAACGCGTCCCGATCCCACTTCGCCTGCGCATGCGTGGCCTCGGCCTGGGCGAGCTGAGCCTCGGCCGCTGCCAGTCGCGCCTCCGCCTGACGGAGGGCCGCCTCCGCCTGCTGCTCGCGTGCGCGGATCTGCTCGTCATCGAGCACTGCGACGACCGCCCCCTCGCTCACCTGGTCGCCCTCTCGCACGGAGATCTCGCGAATCCGTCCGGAGGTCTTGGGCGCGATCGCCGAGTCGTCGCCTTCGATCCGGCCGCTCACGGCGATCACGCCCGGCGGCAGCGAGGCGGATGCGAAGAACAGGCGCCACACCGCGAACCCGCCAAGCGCAGCCACGACCAGAAGCACGCCGGCAACGACGAGACGCCGCCGCGAGCGGTGGTCGGGCTCAGCCGCCGCAGGTCGCGAAGGGACTCGTTCCGGCGGCACCTGCCGTTGCTCAGCGGGCGCGGCCACGACGGCGCTCTCCGTTCGTGTCACCGGTCCGCGTGGGCGCGGTGAGTCCGTGGATGATGAGATCCTGGATGTGCTTCACGTACGTGGCGGCCTCGGGGACCCTGCCGCGCACCCGCCCTTCCGCGAACAGGCGCGCCCGGAGACGCGCCGTCGCGAAGAAGAAGAGGAGGCTCCCGACGAGACTCAGGTGGGTGAGCAGCGGGTCGACGGGACGGAAGCTCCCTTCTCGAACGCCGCGTTCAACGATGCGCCGCACGACATCGGCAACGCGAAGAGGATAGGCGATGATTTCCCCATCGAGACGCCGCCCGCCGGTCAGCACCTCCCGAAGCATCATGACCGGGAAGTGGGGGTTTCGCGCCGTGGCCGCATCAGCGACCAAGCCGACGAGGTCGCGGAGGAGATCCGGGGCGCGGCGCGGCGAATCGGCGAGCTCCTCGGCACGCTCGACGATCTCGGAAAACGTGGTCCGGACGATCGCCCGGTAGAGCTGCCGCTTGCCGCCGAAGTGGTAGTTGATCATCGCCTTGTTGACGCGAGATCTTTCGGCGATCGCAGAAACGGGCACCCCGTCGTAGCCGCTCTCGGCGAAGAGCTCGGTCCCGGCCGTGAGCAAGGCGTCGCGGGTGGCAGCGGGATCGCGGCGACGTCGGGGCCGTCGCGCGACGCGAACACTATTAACCATACGTTTAGTTAAACGTACCACGCGAACAAGGGTCGGGCAACTCGTCCGGTGGTGACGGTCATTCTCCGCGCGGCGACGACGCCCGCCCCGGCCCGAGCAGGATCAAGGCCGCACTGACCGCCTGAAGTGCCGCGCAGGCCCCGAGCGCCGGCCCGTAGGTGCCGGACCAATCGCGCACGACCCCGACGAGCGATGGGCCGAAGGCGAACGTGAACTGATTGATCCCGACCACGAGGCCGACGAGCGCGCTGAAGCGCTCGCGCGGCCACTCGGCGGCGAGAATCAGGCCGGGTAACGTGGTCAGGTTCCCGACCCCCAGCCCGAAGAGCGCGCAACCCGCGTAGACGCCCGCCACCGACGGCCCGTGCGCCAGCAGAGCCAGGCCGATGAGCTGGCTGACGAGCGTCGCGCTCGCGACGAGGCGTCGGTTCAAGCGATCGACCACGAAGCCCGTCACCAGACGGCCGACCAGCGCCGCCGCCGTCGTCGCGCTCACGGCCCGCGCGGCGCCGCCCGCTCCGAGCGCCGGCGTCACGAGCGCGACCAGATGCGTGAGCACGCCGACCTGCGCGGCGAGGCCGAGGGCGAAGGGCGCCGACACGCTCCAGAAGCGCCACGTGCGCAGGGCGCCCCTTCGCCAGCGTCGCTCGCCGCCCGTGGACGGTCCGGCGGGTGTGGAACGAGGCGGATCGCCGTCGGGACCGATCCCGAGCGCTTCGGGCCCCCGCCGCATGACGCCCGCGGCGACCGCCAGCAGCACCACGAGGATCACGAGAGCGGCGGTCGCGAGCGCTCGCGTGAAGCCGACCAGGCCGATGAGCAGCATCAGCGCGGGCGTGACGAGCACACCGCCGAGCGTCGCCCCGTTGAACGCGAGGCTGACGACCAGGCCCCGCCTTCGCTGGAACCACGGGGCCAGGATGATGTTGATCGCCGCGCCGCTCATCGCGCCCCAGCCCACGGACATCACGAGGAAGGCCGGATAGAGCTGCCACGGGTGCGTGACGATTCCGAGCGCCGCGACGCCGGTGGCCATGGCGCCCGCGCCACCCGCCACGACGCTACGCGGCCCGAAGCGCTCGTACAGGTCGCCGATCGTCGCCGTCAGGAGCGCGCCGGCGACGTAGTACACGGTGACCGGCGCCGACACGGCGGAAGCCGACCATCCATGCAGCTCCTGGAGTGTCGCGACGTAGACGGTGAGCCCGTAGAAGCCGAGACCGAAGCTGAACAGCGCCATGACGAAGGTGGCGCCTACGACGTTCCAGCCGTAGAAATATCGCGCGCTCATGCCCGGCCTCGACGCTACCCGCTGCGCCATCCGCCGTCTCGCCGTTTTCGGACGTGATCGCCCCGAGGCGCCTACGGCGCCGGCTCGCGCGTGCTAGGCTCGCGCTATTGTGAGGGTCGGCCCCGCACTCGACCGGAGCACTTGCGATCGCGCGCGGATCGCCCGCGACCCGCGGTTCGACGGAGCGTTCTTCACGGGTGTGCTGACCACCCGTATCTATTGCCGTCCTACTTGCCCGGTGAAGCCCGCCAAGTCGCGAAACGTCGTGTTCTTCCCTACCGCCGCCGCAGCCGAGCGCGCGGGGTTCCGCCCCTGCTTGCGGTGTCGACCCGAGGCAGCGCCGGGGACGCCGGCGTGGCGCGGCGCGGCGGCGACGGTCTCACGCGCGCTGCGACTCATCGAGCGCGGATACCTCGACGACGGCAAGAGGGTCGGGGACCTCGCGGACACGCTCGGTATGACGGCCCGGCACCTGCGCCGATTGTTCGTGCGCCACGCGGGCGCCTCGCCGACCGCAGTCGCGACGACCCGGCGCGTGCAGCGCGCGAAAGCCCTGGTCGACGGAACGGCGATGCCGATGTCCGCGATCGCGTTCGCGGCGGGCTTCGCCAGCATCCGACGCTTCAACGCCGCGTTTCGCGCGGTCTACCGGAGGCCGCCGACGGTCGTTCGCCGAGCCAGGCGCGGGACGAAACTTGCGCTGATCGAAGTCGACAAACGTCACGGTGTCCCGAGGCACTCGACGACCCTCGCAGTAGCGAAACGGTAGCTAAGACCAAATCGGGAATTCGGACGTGGCCGACCCGGGCAAGCGTGCTAAAGAGAGGCGGATGACCCTCCTGGACGATCAGTCATCCTGACGGGCCGGTGCGACGTGGTGTGTGAGCGAGTCGTCACGTGAACCATCTCATCGCGATTTATGGTCTCTCGGCGGTGTTCCTCGCTGTCATGCTTGAGTCAGCCGGCGTGCCGGTGCCGGGGGAAACGGCACTCATTGCGGCCAGCGTGCTCGCCACACAGGGACTTCTCTCTCTAACCTTGGTGATTGTGGTCGCCGCCGCGGCGGCCATCATCGGCGACAACGCGGGGTACTGGATCGGCCGCGCGGCGGGGCGGCGCCTTCTCGAGCGCTGGCGACCCGTCGCTCGGTACACCGAGAAGATGCTCCCGCCCGCCGAACGCTTCTTTGCTCACCACGGTGGCAAGGCTGTCTTCCTTGCCCGCTTTATCCCCGGCCTTCGAGTGATCGGTGCGCTCGTCGCGGGCATCGCCGGCATGGAGTGGTGGCGCTTTCTCGTGTGGAATGTGGCGGGCGGGGTGGTGTGGGCGACCAGCGTCGCGCTCATCGCGTATGGCCTCGGCGAGGCTGTGGCGAGCGCGATAGGCCGGTACGGCCTGATCGCAGGGGCCGTGGTCATCGCTGCCGCTGCGGTTCTCTACGCCCTAGTGCACGGCCTGCGTCGGTGGCGGGCCCATGACCGCTGAGTGGCGGCGGTGCTTCGCTCGCCTCTCGATGACCTCGCCGCAGCGCGGTTCTCGGCCACATGGGCCAGGACGGGGGAGGAAGCGTACGAAGGGAGCTATATCGCACTCGCGGCGATGTTCACCGTGAGGGCGAGGAGCGCGGCGTTGAAAAAGAAGGACACGACGCCGTGAGCGGCGACGGTGCGGCGGATCTCCTTAGTCGTGATGCCCACGTCGGAGACCTGCGAGGTCATGCCGATGACCAAGGAGAAGTAGACAAAGTCCCAGTAGTCCGGCTTTTCCAAACCGCCCGGGAACGCCATCCCGCGGACGCCGCTCTCGTCGTAGAACTCGTGCGCGTAGTGCAATGCGAACATCGTATGGATGAAAGCCCAAGACAGCACGATTGTGATCGTCGAGAGGATGAGCTCGACTGACCGTCGCGGTGCCGCACCGGCTGCGGATGTGCCAAGCAATCCGACGATGGCGAGGATGCTCGCCAGTGCCGCGGCGACGGTCAGGATCAGGATGACGATAGCCCCCTCATCCTGGGCCGCCGCGCGGCGGCGGATTTGGTGCACATCGGCCCGCGCCATCATCTCGAAGGCGAGTATCACGTAGAGCCCGACGCCGATGTCCCAGCCGACGAGGTCACGCATCACCGGTCGCCAGTCGGTCAGTACGGCGAGCGCCACGGTGGCCGCGATGCTGACCATAAAAGATGCGAACAGCCGTGGTCGGGCCCGAATGATCCGCCACACCCAGGGTGCTCGGCGAGTTTTCCGGTTGTCGGTCTGCATCAAGATCTCAGACGAGTAGCCGTCACTGCCCATGATCGCGAAGTCGAACGGTTTGTTCGAGGTTCGCTTCGAGGGGCTGGCCCTTGCCGCATTCTAGGACGCCGGTTCATCATTCAATGACCTGATCCGCTCGGACGAGGAGAGTCTGAGGAATCGTCAGGCCAAGCGCCTTCGCGGTTCTGAGATTGATCACGAGCTCGAACTTGGTCGGCTGCTCCACAGGGAGGTCGGCGGGCTTGGCACCTTTCAGGATCCTATCGACGAAGTACGCGGCACGTCGGCCCACATCGTCGAAGCTAGCGCCATACGACATGAGACCGCCCGCCTCCACGTAATCCCGGGCCCAGTAGATCCCGGGCAACCGATGCTTGAGGGCGAGCTGCACCAACTTCACCCGATGCGCGTAGGTGAAGGCACCAAGAGCCGCGATGATGCCTCCCGCGCCGTCTTTCTTCGCTCGCGCGAGGGCAGGGTCGAAGTCATCGGGGTCTTTGATCTCGATGAAGGACACGGTGATCCCGAAGTGTCGCGCGGCGGTCTGCAACTCGCGTCGAATTTCGGGGAACGGGCTGTTCGGAACGCCGACGACGGCGAAACGTGACGCCAAGGGCACAGCTTCTCGTAACAGTTCGACGTACTTCTGGCTGATGCCCGGGACGACGCTTGTGAGGCCGGTGATGTTGCCTCCCGGTCGCGCCAGGCTCGCCACCAGTCCCTGCTCGACGGGATCGGGCACAACGGTCATGACAATAGGGATCGTGGAGGTTGCCCTCTTCGCTGCCAGCGTTTCCAGGGTAGAGGTCGTGACAATGGCGTCCACCTTCGCCTGCACGAGATCGGCGACGAGGCCCCGCATACGGTCAGCCTTGCCGTCCGCGAAGGCGCGCCTCACGATGAGGTTGCGGCCCTCCACGTAGTTCAGCTCACGCATCGCCTCCAGGAACTTCTGCCAGAATCCCGACCGCGTGGGATCGGCCCCGAGCGTGAGGAGCCCGACCTGATACGCCCTCTCCACCTGCTGCGCCCCAGCAGCGAGCGCCACGGACCGAGTCCCCAGTGTCAGCCCGCAGAGGAACGTGCGCCGGGTCATTACTCGATAACCTGGTCTGCCCGAAGCAGCAGGGTCGGCGGGATCGTCAAGCCTAGCGCCTTGGCCGTCTTGAGGTTGATCACCAGCTCGAACTTCGTGGGCTGCTCGACCGGCAGGTCGGACGGGCGGGCGCCCTTGAGGATCTTGTCGATGTACGCGGCCGACCGCCTGACGAGGTCCGGTAGGCTCGGCCCGTAGGACATCAAGCTTCCCGCATTCGTGAACTCGCGGACAAGCGCGATTGTCGGGAGGCGATGCTTGACCGCAAAGCCAGCGAGTCGTGTCGCGTGAACGAAAAATACCGATTCGGGCATCACCAATAATGCGTCCACGTGATGCTTTACGATTGCGGCTAACGCGTCCTCTATCAGCTCCGACTTAGGAAGATCGATTAGTTCGAGTCTGATGCCCAACATCGTGGTGACGACCTCTGTTTCTCTCAGTACCGGCGTGTTGGCCGGGTTCGCGCTGTTCCAGAGTACGGCGACCCGAGAGAGCCGCGGAATCGCTTCTCTGAGCAACTCAAGCTGCTTGCCACTCAGCTCCGGGGTCACCGCGGCGTTGCCAGTGATATTCCCGCCGGGGCGCGCCAGGCTTGCAACTAGCCCAGCGTGGACCGGGTCCGCAGATGCGACTAACACAATTGGTATCGTGGTGGTGGCGCGCTTGGCAGCGACTGCAGGCAGCGTGCTACCGGCCGCAATAACGTCCACACTGTGGCGAACCAGCTCCGCGGCCGCGTCAGGAAGAACCTCGTGTCGTTCTACCAGCCTCACCTCTAACAGAAGATTCCGACCCTCAACGTAGCCGAGGTCTCGGAGACTGTGTCGAAACACCTCGACCAGGCCACCCACCGCGGGGCCGCCGTGAACCAGGAGACCTATTCGATAGACCTTCCCCATCTGCTGCGTCTCGGCGGCGAGCGGCGCGACGAGGAGACCCAGGGTCACTGTGCTAATGAACGCGCGTCGGTCAATCACTGGATGACCTCGCTCGCTCGCGTCGGGATCGATTGCGGGATCGTGAGCCCGATGCTTCCACCATAACCACCATTATTCCGAAGGCGCCCAGCACTTTCAGTTCAGCAGCTTCCACAGCACTCCCGGCCACAAGCATCAACATGCACCCGATACTTACTGCCGCGAGGCGTGAGCGTATCTCCATGAGATTTTCCTCTGAGACGGCCAATCTTTGGGGCCTAACCGCCAGCGCTCAGCGGCCGGCGGAGCCGGACCGCTGGACCGGCCTGTTGGGCGGCCGTCGCGCCGCTTCACGAAACGGTTTCTATGTGAGCGGCTTCGTCATGAAGATGCGGCTGGTGCCCAGCGGAAGGCATGGAACGGTGCCGAGGACCCGGTAGCCGTGGCGCTCGTAGAAGCCCGGCGCCTGAAAGTTGATCGTATACAGAACTGCGCCGACGCAGCCGCGCTGCCGAGCCTCATCCTCCGCGAGCCGCAAGAGGCGACTGCCGAGTCCGTCGCCCCGCAGGTTGTCAGGAAGGAAGAAGAGGTCGATAAACAGGAGGCCGAGCGAGGTCCGGCCCGTGAGGCCGCCAACTGGCTGCTTGGTCTGAGGATCGCGGACGACCACCGCCAACGGCCGACTGTCCCGGATCCCGCACTGCTGCTCGTTGAAGCGTGCCAACCCGGAACCGACCGCATGCTCCTCCTCGGCGGTAGGAGCATCGGTGAGGCTGACGATGGGTTCGAGGCGATCGGCATCCGGCATGGCCGGATGAGTGGCCTTTACTTCTTCGCCTGCTTGGCGATGATCTGGTCCTTGATCTTGTCGTAGGTGGCCTGGGGGATGAGCTTCTTCTTCACCAGCTCATCCTTCCGAGCATAGGGCCGGTTCTCGATGATCTTCTTCGAGTGGGCTTCGCCGATCCCGGGCAGGGCCTTCAGCTCCTCCTCAGACGCTGTGTTGAGGTCCAAAGGAGCTTTCTTAGGCGCAGCGGGCTTGGCTGGCTGCTTGGTCTCCGTCTTCGCTGGTTCCTTACCTGCCTGAGCGTAGAGGGGCGAGGTGAGCGAGCCCAGAGCAAACACAGAGACGACCAGTGCCGTGATCAACCTCAGCATAGCGGCCTCCTTTCAACCGATGGAGTATTAGACCATGTCGCGCGTGATTGCGGCTTCGGCCGTGCTGGTGACCTCGACGCCCTTGCGCTCGCCTTCCAACGCGCTCTTGGAGGTGAGGATCTTCTCGGCGCGGTGCTTCGGCGTGTAGGACTCGGGCGATGTGAACCGCGGTTCGGCTGTTGCCTGTGACGTGACGAGCTCCCCGCACTCTATGCAGAATTTTGCGCCTGCGGGCAGCTCGCTGCGACACTTCGTGCAGGTCAGCGCTACACGGGGCTCCGCATTCCAGGCAGAACTTCGCCTGTGGTGGATTCTCGTGCTGGCACCGGGGACACTTCATGCCGAGCCTCCAGTGGTCCGGCCGGGCGTGTCGCAGGGCGACAGTAGCCCGCGCACGGCGACGGCATCAACGACAGATCCTGGTCAGATCTTGGCTGCAACTCGCAGCAGCGGCCGCGTCTGGATGACGTGCTCGTGCGGTGCCGTGCTGGTGCGCGTCGGGCCGTTCAGCTAGACTCCCCGGCAGCCATCCTCAACCGAGGTGCCCATGCGGCGAATCGGGCTCGCGGTCGTTCTCGCTCTCAGCCTCATACTTTCGCCGCTCGTCGCCGACGCGCAGCCGGCGGGGAAGGTCCCCCGAATAGGTTTTCTGTCGCCCGCCTCCCCTTCTGACGCAGGTCACAATCCCAGCGACTTGGCCGTCTTGTTCGCGGCCTTCCGGGAGGGCCTGCGCGAACTGGGTTATGGTGGAAGGTCAGAACATCAAGATTGAGTCCCGATGGGCGGAGGGGAACTACGACCGGCTTCCCGGCCTCGCGGCCGACCTGGTCCGTCTCAAGGTGGACGTCATCGTGACGTATGGTACGCCGGCGAGCCAGGCTGCAAAGCAAGCGACCGGCACGATCCCCATCGTCATGGCGGCGATTATTGATCCTGTCGCGAGCGGGCTCGTCACGAGTATCGCGCGGCCAGGCGGGAACCTCACCGGGCAGTCCATGATGTCGCCGGACCTGGCTGAGAAGCAGTTAGAGATCCTCAAGGAGGTCGTCCCCAAGATTTCTCGGGTGGCCGTCCTCCATAATCCGGCCAACCCAGGCAACGCGCCACAGCTGCGACACGCACAGGATGCGGCTCGGGCCTTGGGCGTGCGGCTTCAACTCCTGGGGGCGAGAGGTCCCAGCGAGATCGACAGCGCCTTCGCGGCGATGACCAACGAGCAGGCCGGCGCGGTCATCGTTCTCGTAGACGCGGTGCTCCAAAATAACCGAACACGAATCACCGACCTCGCGGCACGGCACCGCCTGCCGGCGGTGTACGGGCTGAGCGAGTACGCTGAGGTGGGTGGCCTTTTGGCCTACGGGCCGAACCGTCTCGACATGTTCCGGCGCGCCGTCACCTACGTCGACCGAATTCTCAAGGGCGCGAAGCCTGGCGATCTCCCCGTAGAACAGCCCACCAAGTTCCAGCTGGTCATCAACCTCAAATCCGCGAAGGCGCTCGGCCTGAGGATTCCGCAGTCGGTGCTAGTCCGCGCGGACGAGATCCTCCAGTGATGAACCGGCGCACGTTCCTGTGCGGGCTTACCGCGGGGACTCTGTACGTGCCGCTCGCCGCCCGGGCGCAGCAAGCCGCGCAGGTTCCTCGGGTGGGCGCCGCGAGCTGTGCTGGGCGCCAGGAGCGAGCGCAAGCGTCAACGCATCACGCTTGCGCTCCCGAGGGGGTCCTACCTAACTCCGCGTAGTAAATGGTGGGCCGTCGGGGACTCGAACCCCGGACCCGCTGATTAAGAGTCAGCTGCTCTGCCAACTGAGCTAACGGCCCGGCCACCTGCGCGACAACACGAGCGCGACTCGCGAACACGGCTTCAAGTGGTGCGCCCGGCAGGAATCGAACCTGCGGCCTTTGGCTTCGGAGGCCAACGCTCTATCCAACTGAGCTACGGGCGCAGCGTGCCACGCATATTCTCTTGTTGGGGTGACCGATGGGAATCGAACCCACAACCCCTGGAGCCACAGTCCAGTGCTCTAACCAATTGAGCTACGGTCACCGCGCGAAACCGCAAGCGCTGATCTTACAGGAGCGCCCTTGACGCGTCTAGCCTTCCATCTCCCGCGGCGAAGGGCCGCCGTCGATGACGATCGTCTCGCCGGTCATCCACGAGGACGCGTCGGAGGCCAGGAAGATGCAGGGGTACGCGATCTCCTCGACCTTGCCCCAGCGGCCCATCCCGACGCGGGCGGCGATGGCGTCGTATGTCTTCTTGCCGTCCGGCCCTGCCTGCTTGAGCACGTCGAGGTACCCTTCCGTCTCCACCGGGCCCGGCGCGATGCAGTTCACGCGGATTCCCTTGCGTCCCCAGGCGGTGCCCAGCTCGCGCGTGAGCGTGATGACCGCCGACTTGGCGGCCCCGTAGTGCGGCATCATCGTCGAGCCGTAGACGCCGGCGATCGACGAGATGTTGATGATGGCGCCGCCGCTCTGCTGCTGCATCATCTGGCGCCCGGCCCACTTGCAGCCGAGGAACGCGCCGGTCAGGTTGATGCCCACGACCGTGTTCCAGCCGTTGACGGAGATGTCCTCCGGCTTGGCGCGGAACGAGGCGCCGGCGTTGTTCACCATGATGTCGAGCCGGCCCCACTCCTGGACCACGCGGTCGACCATCGCCTTGACTTGCTCTTCCTGGCGCACGTCGACGGCCATCGCGAACGATCGCTGGCCGGCGTCGCGGACAGCCTTGACGACGGGCTCGAGGTGCTCGAGCTTTCGCGAGCAGAGCGCGACGTCCGCCCCGGCCCGCGCGAACTCGATCGCGATGGATTTGCCGATGCCGGTGCCGCCGCCGGTGACGATCGCGGTCCTGCC
>Ga0066698_10000787_pt1 | contig 12791 bp, 10 predicted proteins | sample GraSoiAngelo_147_FD_66457 | JGI IMG/M metagenome (GOLD analysis project Ga0066698, IMG submission 66457) | Grasslands soil microbial communities from the Angelo Coastal Reserve, California, USA - 14_1009_05_40cm | ecosystem: Environmental > Terrestrial > Soil > Grasslands | place: USA... | reverse complement strand
GAGCGTCGCGCTGTCGAAGCGGCCGGTTTCACGAATGCCCGCGCTTCGCTGGAAGTCGCTCACCGCGGCCTGCGTGTGTGGCCCCATCCGACCGTCGACGGCGCCCGGATCGAATCCCTTGGCCTTGAGAGCCTCCTGAGCGGCCCGAACGTCGCGTGCCGCGACCATGCCACGCCCGCGCGGCGCCTGGGCTTCTTGGTTTTCGCGGGGCGCTTGCACGTCCTGATTGCCACGCGGGGCGTCCGCGTCACGATGCGCGGGCTTGACTACGCGGGGGCCCGGGCCGCGGGGGATCGGCGCAGTCATGGCTGGGCTGAGGCGGTCTGGCTCCTTGCTCTCCTTCTCGACGGGATTCTGCGCAGGAGCGGTCTGACTCTGGGCCAGGGCCGACCCCAAGATCAGGCACGTCGCGCCGGCAAAGCTCACGATGCCTATCAGTCTGCTCATTGCGTTCTCCTTGCATGTGCTCGCGTTGACTCGTCGATGTGTTGTCAGCGGCTGCAATCGACGTGCCCGCGTAGATTCATCTGGAATTGACGCGCACACGCGCACACCAGCGCTCTGCATAGGCTCGATGCGGAAAGACTTGCCAGGCAGGGCGGCGCCGACTCGGTCATTGATTCCCGGTGTTGAGGGAGCCGCGAGGCGCGGGCTAGCGGCCACCGGGAACCCTCTGTGCCTGGACACGAGGGCTAGACTGAAGAAGAGATTCGTTGGAGGAGGTGCGACATGTTCCGGAAGACGCTCAGTCTCGTGCTCGTCGTCGCCGTGCTTTCCCTCATGCTCACCGCGCCGGCTTGGGCGGGCAGGGGCGGAGGCGGATTCCATGGCGGGTCCCACCACGGCGGATTCCATCACGGCGGCTTTCACGGTGGGTGCTGCTGGGGTCCGGCGTTCGTGGGCGGTGTGTTCGTCGGCGCGGCGCTCGCGTATCCCTACTACGGCTACCCGGCCTACGCCTATCCTTACGACTATCCCGTGTACGCCGAGCCCGCCTACCAGCCGCAGACGCAGGTGGCCGTGTCGCCGTCCATTCAACGCGACGTCTGCTACTCGACCGGCTGCTATCACCTACGAGGCGATGGCGTCACCATCCCGTACTCGTGGGTCTGGGTGCCTGCCGCGCCGGCCTTGCCCCCGGGCCGTTGAGACGCCGGGGTCCCATCTCATTGCCCGGCCTCAGCGGACCTCGTAGCCCGGGGAAATCTCCGTCTCCATCTCCGCGGGCGAGGCGGCGCGGCCGTCGAAGAACATGGAGATCTGATCCCCGAGCGTGCGCTTGCGGTTGATCCTCACGAAGATGTTCCACTCGTCGTGGGCGCCGGCCGAGTGCGCGGCGGAGGCGCGCATGGCGTAGTAGCGCAGGAAGGCGCGGCGCGTGTCCGGGTTGTCGGCGATCCGCTTGAGGTCGGCGTCGGCGGCGGCGCGGCCGGCCAGCCACCGGCCGAGACAGCCGGTGATGTCGTCCCCGCTGCAGCCGAAGAACGCGCGCATGTCGCCCGGGCCCGTGAAGTGCGCCATGTCGAAGTCGCGCCCGGCCCCGTCGTCGCCCGCGAGGACGCGCGTGAACATCACCATGTAGTCGCCCCCGCCGGGCGACTTGGCCCCGATGCTCGGCATCTGATGCGCGCCGGGATCGAGGATCCACGCGCCGCCCCCGTAGACTTTCTCGAGGCGCGCCTTCACCGCTGCGGCGATCTCGACGTTCACCTTCTCCACCCCGCCGCCCCGCGGGCTGATGGGGGTGCTCATGTAGATCACGAGGCGCCCCGCCTGCCGCGCCGCCCGCGCCTCCTGCCGGAGCCGGAGCGTGAGGGTGTCCACGGCCCCGCTGAACGCCGGGTCCGTGCAGTACTTCATGCCGAGCACCGTGTCGACGAGCGCGCGCGGGGGCGGGCAGCCCTGCGCCGCCGCCGGCCCGGGGCCCGCGAGGAGAACGGCCACGACGAGCGCGCCGAGAATTCCCAAAGTTCGCATGGTCAGCTCCCTGGCTCGGCCGCGAGCGGTCGGATGGACGCCGCGTCGCAGCTGACGCGCACGCGCGATCCGACCTCCGCGACGCCGCGACGGGCGGGATCGTACGTCACCGCGTGCAGCGAGGTTCCCGCCACCTCCACCGTGTACTCGACCTTCTCACCGAGGAACGTTCGGCTCCGCACGATACCGACGGCCGTGGCCTCGCCCTCGGGCGGCTTCGCGTTCTCGGGGACGAGGGTGATGGACTCGGGGCGCATCACGAGGAAGATGGACTGACCCTTCGTGCACGCGTCGTCGGCGACCACGCTCAGGGGCGATCCCCACACCTCGACGTCGACCCGTCCCCCGCTGACGCCGAGCACGCGGCTTTCGACGAGGTTGACGCGGCCGATGAACTGGGCCACGAAGGCCGAGCGCGGCGCGCGATACAGGTCCACGGCCGTGCCGAGCTGGGCCACGGTGCCCTGGCGCATCACGGCGATCCGGTCCGAGATGGCCATGGCTTCTTCCTGGTCGTGGGTGACATAGACGGTGGTGATGGCGAGCTGCTTCTGGAGCCGCGAGAGCTCGGCGCGCATCTGGACGCGTAGCTTCGCGTCGAGGTTCGAGAGCGGCTCGTCGAAGAGCAGGAGCTGGGGCTCGACGACGACGGCGCGCGCGACGGCCACGCGCTGTTGCTCGCCGCCCGAGAGCTGGTTGGGGAATCGCCGCTCGTAGCCCGGCAGGCCGACGAGGTCCAGCACGCGTCCGACCTTCTCGTGAACCTGCGCGCTGGACATCCGGCGCACGCGGAGGCCGTAGGCGACGTTCTCGAACACGGTCAGGTGAGGAAAGAGGGCGTAGTTCTGGAAGACGAACCCGATGCTCCGTCGGTAGACCATGAGCTGGGTGACGTCCTCGTCGCCGATGTAGATGCGGCCCTGGTCGGGCTGCTCGAAGCCCGCCACCATCCTGAGGGTGGTCGTCTTCCCACATCCGGACGGCCCGAGGAGCGTCAGCAGCTCGCCGGGCTCGACGGAGAGGCTCACGTCGTGCACCGCGGCAACGTCGCTCTGACCTTCCCGATGGAAGCGCTTGGACACCCCCTCGATGCGGAGCCGCGTGCCGGCGGTCATCCGCCGAGCAACGAGCCGGCCTGGCCGAGGCTGCCCGCGTTGAGCTTTCGCATGGCCAGGCTCGCGAGCACGACGGCGAGGTAGACGAGGGCGATCACGAGCATGGAGAAGGCGGAGGCCTGCCCGAGCTCGAGATTGGTGATCCCTTCGAGGATGCGCACGGTCACGAGCGACCAGCTGAGCGAGACGAGGAAGATCGTCGCGCTGATCGCCGTCATGGCGCGGATGAAGAGCACGGTCATGCCGGCGAGGAGGGCGGGCCGGACCAGGGGCAGGACGACACGCCGGAAGGTGACGTCACGGCGTGCGCCCAGGCTCGCGGAGGCTTCCTCGAGCGAGGGATCGATCTGCGCGAGCACGGCCGTGGTGGCGCGGGTCCCCGCCAGGCTGTAGCGGAACACGTAGCAGACGACGAGGATGAAGGCGGTGCCCGTGAGGACGAGGGGCGGGTCGTTGAAGGCGACCAGATAGGCGATGCCGACGATGGTGCCGGGCAGCGCGTAGTTCATCATGGCGGCAAACTCCAGTGCGCGGCGCCCGGGAAACTCGGTGCGCGCGACGAGGAAGCCCAGCACCACCGCGAAGAGGCCGCCCACGGGCATGCAGAGGACCGCGATGATCAGCGTGTCGCGCACCGCCTTGAGCCCGCCGCTGAAGACGTGGGCGTAGTGCACGAAGGACAGACGGTTGTCCGCGCCGAGGCCTTTCACGAGGGAGGCGGCGGCGATGAGCGAGTAACAGACGAGGACGAGGAGAGCCACCGCGCCGCAGAGCACGCCGAGGCCGGCGATGGCGACGGGGGAGAGGCTCTTGATCCGGGTGACGGCTCCGAGCTTGCCCGTCACCGTCACGTAGGAGCCGCCGCGGCGCTCGATCCACCGGCGCTGCCCCACGAAGATGGCGAGGGCGGGGACGAGCAGGAGAAAGCAGAGGGCGGCCCCGCCGCGCATGTCGTAGAGCCCGGTGATCTGCAGAAAGGCCTGCGTGGGCAGCACGGGAAACCTGGTGCCCGCGAGGATGAGGGGCGTGGCGAAATCCGCCAGGGAGGCGGCGGACACCAGGAGGAAGGCGTTGGCGATCCCGGGGATGGCGAGGGGGACGGTGACCGTCCTGAAGACGCGCCGGCGCCTCGCCCCGAGGCTGAAGGCGGAGTCCTCGAGGTTCGGGTCGATGTTGGCGATGACGGCCTTGAGGGTGAGATACGCGATGGGGAAGTACGTCAGGGTCTCCGAGAGGAAGGTGCCGGAGAGGCCGTAGATGCTGACGTTGGTCAGCCCGAACACGTGATACGAGATGAGCCCCCGCGGCCCGAGGGCAAAGATGAGCGCGATGGCCGCCGTGAAGGGCGGCGAGATGAGGGGCAGGAGCACGACGGCGTCCAGGACACGGCCGAGCCACCTGGGAAGACCGGCGCGCAGCGCGAGGAGCGCGAAGGCGAAGCCGAGCACGGTGCCCGCGACGCCCACGAGGGCGGCGAGCACGAGACTGTTCACGAGCGCCGCGCGGTGGGTCCAGTCGGTGACGAGGCCGCGCACGGCATCGAGGCTCGGGCCCTCGTTCCAGAAGACGAGGACGAGCAGGCGCCCGAGCGGATAGAGCACGAAGAGGAAGACGGCCGCCCACACCACCATGGCGGTGGGCAGGATGACGGGATCGCGGACGGCCTGGCGGTTCACCGGGGCGGCTTAGTCTCTGATGACCTCGTTGATCCAGCGGTCCACCAGGCGCTTGCGATTCTTCCCCACCCACTCGAGGTCCACGGGAAGAAGCTTCGCTTCCTTCATGAGCGCCTGCACGTCGGCATCGATGCTGGCCCCGGGCAGGGTCGGCAGCATGTAGACGTTGTTCTTGTCGAGGAGGTCCTGCATCTCCTTGCTGAACGTCCACTCGATGAACTTCACAGCCGCCTCGCGATTCTTGGCGCCCTTCACGAGGGCGACCCCTTCGATGACGGCGGCCACGCCTTCCTTCGGGAAGCTCACGACCACGTCGTACCCCTTCTTCTTCGCTTCCATGGCGTCCGGCATGTGGGCGATGCACACCATGGTCTGGCCGAGCGAAGCGGGCACCGTGCAGCCCCCGCCGCTCTTCGTGTAGACCTGCACGTTCTTGTGCAGCTTCTTCTGGTAGTCGATCGTCTTCTCCTCGTCCTTCCCGAACGCGTAGTAGATCGACAGGATGCGCGTGAGGGCGGTGCCCGACGTGCGCGCGTCGGCCGTCTGGATCTGGCCCTTGAAGGCGGGATCGAGCAGATCGTTCCACGACGTGGGCGCCTTGAGGCCCTTTTCCTTGAGGAGCTTCGCGTTCGACATGAAGATGAGCGTGTTCTTGCTCACGGCGGTGTAGTACCCGTCCTTGTCCTTCAGCTCCGCCGGGATCTTGTCGATGTTGGCCGTCTTGTACGGCTCGATGATCCCCGCCTCCTTCGCGGCCGCGAAGCCGTCGCCGGGCGCGCCCCAGATGACGTCGGCGCGCGGATTGTTCTTCTCCGCGGTGGCGCGGGCGACCAGCTCACCCGTGGACAGCCGGAGGAAGTTGATCTGCACGCCCGTCTTCGCCGTGTACGCCTTGAAGATGGGCTGGGAGAGCGACTCGGGCCACGCGGTGTAGACGTTGACGGTCTGGGCCAGCCCGGGGCCGGCGAAGACCAGCACCAGGAGCAGCGAAGCGAAGAGTCGCAGCGTCGACGCCATCGTCAATCCCTCCCCTCGTTGGGCGGAAGTTCGCTCCACCGCATCAGGTGGTCCCCGGCTATCCGTTTGCCGTGGCGATCCTGCCAGAGCGCGGGGGAGAGGTCAAACGCGTCGTTCAAGGGTGGGCGTCGACATGTCACGGTCGAGGAGGATGACCGTTTTACCGGGTAGGGAATTTCCATCGTTCGCGCCAGGAGACCGCGGGCCCTCAGGGATCTTGCGTGAGGCTGTCGATTCCCTCTCTCCGTTTCCGACAAGGCTTGGCACGCGATGTGCCTCACAAAAGCCAAGGAGTAACGACGCGACGAGAGATGCTGGGCGGTGAGCGACGCCCGGATCCCTGGGGAGAGAGGGGTGATCACATGGCGGCAAAGAAATCTGGCCGGCGGAGAAACAGCGAAGGCGCGAGCAAGGACGTCGAACGCGCGATGCGTCGACGGAAGCGCGGCACCTTGCGGAGCGGCAAGGGCGGGAAAGGCGGCAAGGTGAAGAGTCGCAAGCAGGCGATTGCCATCGGACTCTCGGAGGCCCGCAAGAAGGGGAAGAAGGTGCCGCGGAAGCGTGCGCGGCGCTGACGTGGACACGGCAACCGAGCCGCGGAGGGAGACCATATGGCTGGCCAGGAACCGAAGCCCGACTTCGGGCAGAGCAAGTGCCCTGACTGCGACACCGTCATGAAGCCTGTCAGCCTGCCCAAGGGGAAAGGCGAGACGGCCGAAGCGCTCGAGTGCCCGAAGTGTGGGCGCCGAGTCGCACCGACGAGTCGCTGAGGGCGTCGTACGCCTGTCGCGGCTAGCGCGGCGCGACGAGGAAGCCGGAATGAACGGCGCGAATCTCCACTTCGACGCCGTCGGAAAGGGCGAGCATCTGCAGGCCGTCGCGGGAGAGCTCGGCGCGGCGCATGGCGCCGGGGACGATGCTCGTGACCCACGCGCGCAGGGGAGCGCCCTGGGGGTTCACGAGCTCGACCACCGCCTGTAGCCCCACGCCCAGCCGCGCCGCCGTGTCCGCGTCGAGGCGGATCGCGCGGCCGCGTCCCTCGTCCAGATCACGGCCGGTGGCCAGGCGAACGCGTATCCGGGCTTCGCGAAGCGACGCGCGGCGGGCTGCGGTGGCGGCGGCGTCGATCACGCCCGCGCGAGAGACCACGCCGTAGCTTGCTTCCGCGGCCGCCGGGGAGACGTAGCCCTCGGCGAGATCGCGGGCCACCGACTCCAGGTCCCGGTCGAGCGCGTCACCGAAGCCGCCGCCGCCCGAGCTCTCCATGATCAGGAGATCCTCCGGCTGGATGGGGAAGCCGCTGATCTTCCCGGGCAGCGCCGACGGCTGGATGGGCTGGTCATTCCGGCGCACCCAGAAGCGGTTGGTCGCGCCCGCGCCGCCGCCGCAGACGCCGAAGGGCGGGAGAACGGCTCGTTCCGCCAGCACGGAGAGCTGGCTGGCCGGCGCGTGAATGCGCACCTCGCGCACGAGGCCGAGCCCGCCGCGCCAGCGACCGGCGCCGCCGGAGTCGTCGCGAAGCGCGGTCCGCTCGACGCGCAGCGGGTAGAGTTGCTCCACTGCCTCGATCGGCTGCAGCGTGGTCATGTCGCTCTCCGTCCACGTGCGCACCGCGTTGTTGCCGTCGCCGCCCTCGAAGCCTCCCGTGCCCCCCGCGGGGTACTCGTAGAAGATGAAGGTCTCGCCCGTGCGCGGATCGGGCCCGCCCACGTAGCAATGGTTGCCGCCTCCCTTGTGGTCGCCGGCGACCCGCCCGTCCAGGGCCTGGGCGAGGGCGCCCATCACCGCCGTCTCCACGCAGTACTTGACCTCGACCATGCCGCCGCAGGGCGCGGGCGGGTTGGCGTTGACGATGGTGCCGGGTGGCGTGATCACGGTCAGCGGGCGGAACGAGCCGGAATTGACGTCGGTGCCCGGGTCGAGAAAGGACTTGATGACGGTGAACGCCCCGGTCGGGGCCATGGCGGGGCCCACGTTGGTCGGGCCGGCCGTCTGCGGGGAGGTGCCCGTGAGATCCACGGTGATCGTCTCGCCCGCCACGGTGACGGCGGCGCGCACGGTCAGCGGCTCGAGCCGCACTCGACCGCTCTCGAGGTGCGCCTCGTAGCGATACCGGCCGTCGGGAAGCGCGGCGATGGCCTGCCGCATGCGCGTCTCGGCGCGATCCATCAGGACGGCGATGGCCGAGCGGATCGTCGCGGCGCCGTAGCGGACGGCCAGACCCTCGATGCGCTCCGCCGCCTTCTTGCAGGTGCCGATCATGGCCTGGAAATCGCCCTGACGTTCCCGCGGTCCGCGCATGTTGCCGAAGATGACGTCGAGCACCGCCTGGTTCGGGCGGCCGCGGTCGACGATCCGGATGGGCGGGATGCGGACGCCCTCCTGGAAGATCTCCGTGGCGTTTCCGGAGAGGCTGCCCGGGCTCATCCCGCCCACGTCGCCCCAGTGAGCGCGAACGACGGGAAAGACGAAGAGGCTGCCGTCCGCGAAGAGCGGGTAGATCATGGCCACGTCGTTGAGGTGCGTGCCGCCCGTGTAAGGGTCGTTGTGCAGGAAGATGTCGCCCGGGTGGATGTCGTCGCCGAACTTCTCCCCCACCGCCTTCATGGACCAGGCGATGGGCACGATGTGCAACGGATGGTCCTGTCCCTTGGACATGGCCACGATCTGAGCAAACCCGTCCATGAGCACGCAGGAGAAGTCCTCGCCCTCGTAGAGGATGGACGAGTAGGCGGTGCGGACGAGGGTGACGCGCATCTCGCGCACGATGGACCCGAAGGCCTCGCGGAGCACCTCGAGGGTGATGGGGTCGATCATGCCGGCGCCTCCCGATCGAAGCGCAGGTTGCCGTGCTCGTCCACGGCCCCGCGCCAGCCCGGGGGAATGACCGTCGTGGCGCCGAACTCCTCCACGATGGCCGGGCCCCGCAGGAGGGCGCGCGCGGGCAGGCGCTCCCGCTCCCAGACCGGGCAGTCCCGTGGCGCATCCTCGAACCAGACCGTACGGCGCTCCACCAGCGCGGCGTCGAGGGAGGTCACGGCCGTCGTGTGGCGAGCGGGGGAGGGCTTGGGGACTAGGCCGTAGGCTGCGAGCCGGGCGTTGACCAGCTCGACCGTCGCCGCCGGGTCGGCGTGGCCATACATCTCGAGGTGCCGGCGGTGGAACGCGGCTTCGACGGCGTCGAGCGCCTCGGGAGCCACGACATCGCCCACCGCCACGTTCAGCTCGAAGGCCTGACTGCGGTAGCGCAGGTCGAGAGAGCGAAGCAGCCGCTGCTGGCCCGCGCCGAACCCCTCGAGCTCGAGCTGGCGCCGCGCCGCGCCCTCCATCTCCGTGAAGAGCTCGTGGAGCACGGCCATCCGCTCGCGCAGCAGGCCGACGCGCGTGCGGACATCGTCGTGCTTGATGTCGGACGCGAGCAGTCCCAGCGCCGAGAAGTTGCCGGGATGGCGCGGCACCAGCACCGACGGGATGCCCATGCCTTCCGCGAGGGCGAGGGCGTGCATCGGCCCCGCGCCGCCGAAGGCGACCAGCGTGAAGTCGCGGGGATCGTGGCCGCGCTGGATCGAGATCTCCCGGATGGCGGAGGTCATGCGGGCGACGGCGATGGTGACGATGCCCTCGGCGAGCTCTTCCACCGTGAGTGATCCGCCCTGACGCTCTGCGAGATCGGAGATGGCCGCGCGGGCGCGGGCTGGATCGAGCGCGATGCTGCCTCCGAGCCGCCGGCTCGCCCCGATGCGGCCCAGCACCACGTTGGCGTCGGTGACGGTGGACTCGGTGCCGCCCAGCCCGTAGGCTGCGGGCCCAGGCGCGGCTCCCGCGCTGCGCGGCCCTACTTGAAGGCTGCCGTCCACGTCGAGCCAGGCGATGGAGCCGCCGCCCGCGCCCACGGTGTGCATGTCGATCTGGGGCACCTTCACGGGAAAGGCGCCGACCATGCCGTCGGAGGTCGTCAGGGGCGCGAGGTCGCGGACCAGGCACACGTCGGTGGACGTCCCGCCCATGTCATAGGTGATGAGATCCCGGATCCCCGTCGCCTCGCCCACGAAGCACGCCTGGCTGACGCCGCCCGCGGGCCCCGAGAAGATCGTCTTGATGGGGAGACGGCGCGCCGTCTCCGTCGTCATCATTCCGCCGCTCGAGGCGATGGTGAGGACGCCGTGGGTGTAGCCGGTGGCGAGAAGCCGCTCCTCGAGGCCCGTCAGGTAGCTCTCCATGAGGGGCTGGAGGTAGGCGTTGAGCACGGTGGTCGAGAAGCGCTCGAACTCCCGGTACTCGGCCACGACCTCGGCCGAGCACGACACGGGCAGGCCGGGGTGTCGGCCCTTGGCCGCGTCGGCCACCGCGCGCTCATGCGCGGGATTCAGGTAGGAGTGCAGGAAGCACACGGCGAGCGCTTCCGCCCCGCCCGAGAGCGCGCCCTCGAGGGCTCGCTCCACGCTGGCGGGGTCGAGCGGCACCAGCACCGAGCCGTCGGCGGCGAGTCGCTCGGTCACCTCGAAGCGGTGTCGGCGCTCCACCACGGGCTTGGGCCGCACGAAGGTGGGCACGAAGAGGGCGGGGATGTTGCGCTTCGTGCGTCCGATCTCGATCAGGTCACGGAAGCCGGCCGTGGTCACCACGGCTACCCGCGCGCCGCGCCGCTCGAGCACCGCGTTGGTCCCGACGGTGGTGCCGTGGACGAGGCGCCGGACGTCACGGCTCGCGATGTCGAGCGCCTGGAGCCCGGCCAGGACGGCCGCGGCCTCGTGGCGCGGGCGCGACGGCACCTTGGTCACCACCACGCGGCCGGTGCGGGAGTCGACGGCGGTCAGGTCGGTGAAGGTCCCGCCGACGTCGATGCCCACGATGAACATGCGGGGATGATAGCAGAGTGTTCCCCCGGCGGCGGTTCCTCGCCCCTTCGCGACGCGTGGAGACGAGGGTCGGCGAATCGGAGCAAAAGACAAGGGCTTCGGAGAACCTCTCCGAAGCCCTTGGTGCCGGCTGGGCGCAGGGCGCTCCGCGCTGTTTGGAGCTAGAAGTCTCCACCCTGCGGCATGGAGGGCATGGCGTGCTTCTCGTCTTCGGGCATGTCTGCGACGATCGCCTCCGTGGTCAGGAGCAGGGACGCGATCGAGGCCGCGTTCTGCAGCGCGATGCGCTCCACCTTCGTCGGGTCGATGATCCCCGCCTGCATCATGTCGACGTACTCGTTGGACTCGGCGTCGAAGCCGTGGGCCACGTCCTTGGCCGCCTTGACCTTCTCGACCACGACGGAGCCCTCGAGCCCGGCGTTCTGGACGATCTGTCGGATCGGCTCCTCGAGCGCCCGCCGCACGATCTCGGCCCCGGTGGCCTCGTCGCCGGAGAGCTTGAGCGCGAGGCTGTCGAGAGCCTTGGAGGCGCGAAGAAGCGCCACCCCGCCGCCGGGCACGATGCCCTCCTCGACGGCCGCCCGCGTGGCGTTGAGGGCATCCTCGACCCGCGCCTTCTTTTCCTTCATCTCGGTCTCGGTGGCCGCCCCTACCTTGACGATGGCCACGCCGCCCGCGAGCTTGGCGAGTCGCTCCTGGAGCTTCTCTTTATCGTAGTCCGAGGTGGTCTCCTCGATCTGCACCCGGATCTGCTTGATGCGGCCCTCGATGGCGCCGGTCTTGCCGCCACCCTCGATGATCGTGGTGTTGTCCTTGTCCACCACGACCTTCTTCGCCTTGCCCAGGTCCGCGAGCTTGAGGTTCTCGAGCTTGATGCCCAGGTCCTCCGTGATGGCCTTGCCTCCCGTCAGGGTGGCGATGTCCTCGAGCATGGCCTTGCGGCGATCACCGAAGCCCGGGGCCTTCACGGCACAGCAGGCGAGGGTCCCGCGCAGCTTGTTGACCACGAGCGTGGCCAGGGCCTCGCCCTCCACGTCCTCGGCGACGATGAGAAGCGGCTTGCCGGACTGGGCCACCTGCTCGAGCAGGGGCAGCATCTCCTTCATCACGCTGAGCTTCTTCTCGTGGATCAGAATGAGGCAGTCCTCGAGGACGGCCTCCATGCGGGCGGGATCGGTCACCATGTAGGGAGACAGGTAGCCGCGATCGAACTGCATCCCCTCGACGACGTCGAGGGTGGTCTCCATCCCCTTGGCCTCTTCGACCGTGATGACGCCGTCCTTGCCCACCTTCTCCATGGCCTCGGCGATCAGTTTGCCGATGGTCTTGTCGTTGTTGGAGGCAATCGTGGCGACCTGGGCGATCTCCTTCTTGTCCTTGGTGGACTTCGAGAGCTTCTTCAGCTCTTCGACCACCTTCTCCACGGCCTGCTCGATGCCCCGCTGGAGCCCCATGGGGTTCGCGCCCGCCGTCACGTTCTTCAGGCCTCCGCGGTAGATGGCCTGGGCGAGCACGGTGGCGGTGGTGGTCCCGTCCCCGGCCAGGTCTGACGTCTTGGAGGCCACCTCCTTGATCATCTGGGCCCCCATGTTCTCGTAGGGGTCCTTGAGCTCGATCTCCTTGGCGACGGCCACGCCGTCCTTGGTGATGGTGGGGCTGCCGAACTTCTTGTCCAGGACGACGTTCCGTCCCTTCGGCCCCAGGGTGACCTTGACCGCGTGGGCGATGACGTTGACGCCGCGCAGGAGCGACGCGCGGGCTTCCTCTTTGAACAGGAGCTGCTTAGCCATGAATAGATCCTTTCAAGTGGTGCAGCCGATCGACGGCGGCCGAGGCAACCATCTAGGAGCCGAGAATGCCGAGGACGTCCTCTTCCTTCATGATCAGGTACTCCTCGCCGTTCAGCGTGACCTCGCTTCCGGAGTACTTGCCGAACAGCACGCGATCTCCTGCCTTGACGTCCAGGGGGGTCTTCTTGCCGTCCTCGCTGACCGTGCCTTTGCCGACGGCGAGGACCTTGCCCTCCTGCGGCTTCTCCTTGGCGCTGTCCGGGATGATGAGGCCGCCGCGGCGAACCTCCTTTTCCTCGATCCGTTGGATCAGGATGCGGTCGTGGAGCGGGTGCAGGGTGGTCTTCAGTGACTGAG
>Ga0066698_10000784_pt1 | contig 12806 bp, 10 predicted proteins | sample GraSoiAngelo_147_FD_66457 | JGI IMG/M metagenome (GOLD analysis project Ga0066698, IMG submission 66457) | Grasslands soil microbial communities from the Angelo Coastal Reserve, California, USA - 14_1009_05_40cm | ecosystem: Environmental > Terrestrial > Soil > Grasslands | place: USA... | reverse complement strand
GCCACTCTCCAACCAAGGCCCGCCAAAGAAGTCGCTGAACAGCCTGTCCATCGCTGTATGCAGGCCGGCCAGCTCTCCGATTGGACTCCAGCGACTCAACGCCATCTTTCCTACACCTCCTGTTTTCGATGAATTGGGCGAATCGCTTTCGCAGGTGACATACCACGCTCCATCCAGGCTCTAAACCAGCCGGTTTGAAGCGGTTGCGAGGCGGGGAAATGACCTGAAGCGGGGTGCCCGGGGCCATCCCGGCGTGCCCCGCAAGAGAAGGTTTCATGGACAAGGTGGGGAAGGCGACATGTTCGAGGCGACACGGAGGGCGAGGCGCTGCCCTGACCGAGGCCCTGGTCGAAGACCATCAACGAGGATGACACCACGATCGGAGTTGCTGAACTGTGCCTCAAACGCAAGTACACCCCAGGCACCCATGGCAAAAGAGGATCACACGCAGCCAACCGTTCCACAAAACCGATCGAGGTCCGCGACCGATTAACCAGTTGTTAGCGCCAGGCCGGGACGCAACATGGGGGGGTTGAGAAGGCGCAAGTTGCCCACACGGTAGATTCGCGCCGGGCGGCCACGCTCGACTCTGGATTTCCTTGTCTCGACCACGAAGCCTTTCGTGCCGGTCACCTTTCTGTGGAAGTTTCGTGGGTCTAGATCCATGCCCCACACGATCTCGTAGACCCTGCGTAGGTCCGCGATGGTGAACTCACGCGGACAGAAGGCAGTCGCAAGCGGGGTGTATTCGAGTTTGGATCGGGCACGGTCGAGGCCATCCTTGAGGATCTCGGCATGATCGAAAGCGAGAGATGACCGAGGCCGAAGCAACTGGGCGACTTCGACCCAGTCCGCCCCCGCCGCGTCGCTTCCGGCAACCGGCGTGGGTAGGCCTGGCGCCAGGGCGAGATAAGCGACTGAAACCACGCGCTGTCTCGGGTCCCGGTGTGGGTTGCCATAGGTGGCGAGTTGCTCCAGGTGGATGCGTGCGGCATCCAGACCCGTCTCTTCGCGAAGCTCCCGCCGAGCCGCCTGTTCGAGGTTCTCGTCGGGTTGGACGAAGCCGCCGGGCAGGGCCCATCGGCCGATGAACGGCTCCGCTGCTCTCTTGACGGCCAAAACGCACAGCCGGTCACGTATCAGCGTCAAAAGAACGAGGTCGACGGTCACCGCGAACGGCGGGTAGGGACGCTTGGTCTCCCTGGCCATGCGGTCATTCTATCTAATAATCGTCATCTTGACGAGAAAGCCTCACAATGTTATCGTCTAATTGACGATAAAGGGAGCAAGGAGGCTCAAGATGGCAGACATCACACGGTTACCCTTCGTCCGGCATCTAAGAGGAACCCCGACCGGCTGGGTCCAACACCTGCGTCGAGGCCGGGTCGCCCGCGCCGGCACCGGGCTTTCGTTCTGGTTCATGCCCCTGTCGGCTGTGCTGTCCGAGGTGCCGGTGGACGACCGGCAGGTCCCGCTCGTCTTCCATGGCCGGACCACTGACTTTCAAGATGTCGTCGTCCAGGCGTCGGTCACCTACCGCGTGCACGATCCGGGCCTCGCCTCGACACGCTTTGACTTCTCGATCAGCTCTGTCAATGGCAAGTGGCGAAGCACGCCGCTCGAGGCCTTGACCGGCATGCTCACGGAGGCGGCGCACGAGCAGGCTCTCGCGCTGATTTCATCGATGACCCTCGCGGAAGCCATGACTAACGGCCTGGTCGCGGTCGCGGAGCGAATCGCGGCTGGGCTCGCCGGGGATCCCAGGATGTCTCAGACCGGCATCAGTATCGTCGACATTCACGTGGCCTCCATCCGGCCGGAGCCGGAAGTGGAGCGGGCTTTGCAAACACCGACCCGGGAAAGCATCCAGCAAGAGGCCGACCGGGCCACGTTTGAGCGGCGTGCGCTGGCCGTCGAACGGGAGCGCGCCATCGCTGAAAACGAGCTCCAGACCCAGATCGAGCTGGCCCGTCGAGAGGAGCAACTCGTGGGCCAGCGCGGCACCAATGGCCGCCGCCAAGCGGAAGAGGCCGCGGCGGCAGGCAAGATCCAGACCGAGGCCGAAGCGGAACGGGAGCAGCGGTTGGGCGAGGCGCGTGCATTGAGCATCAGGGCTCGCGGCGAGGCCGAAGGGGCGGCCGAAACCGCAAGAGTGGCCGCCTACCGCGACGTATCGGAAGGCATCCTGCTCGGCCTGGCCCTGCGCGAACTTGCCGGCAGCTTGCCCAAGGTGAGCAACCTCGTGCTAACACCCGATCTGATCACGCCGCTCCTCACGCGGTTCGGTGTCGGGCCCGAAACGGCCACCACAAAGTCGCCGGCCACCTCGGGAAGAAAGCCATGAGCCTGACACCTAGAGCCGTGGTCGTGCATCGGCCAACCGAGTACGAGGAGCTGATCGCGCGCCACGGCACCAAGGGTCACGCGGCTTTCTTCCTCTCGAGCCGCGGCAGGTCCGTGGAGGAGGTCGAACGCCGTTACGCGCTGCAACTCGCGGCGATGACCGCCGTCACTTCGTCGCTCCCGATGGATTGGCGTCGTGGCGTCGTGGAGCGCGCCGATCTACCGCGGTTTCTCTTCTGGCCCGAGGACGTCATCATCGTGGTCGGTCAGGACGGCCTGGTGGCCAACGTCGCGAAGTATCTCCACGGTCAGCCCGTGATCGGAGTCAACCCGGATCCCGAGCGAAACCCGGGCGTGCTCGTACCTTTCGCCCCGGATGCGGCGGCTCAGCTTCTTCGTCGGGTCTCTGACGTGGGACGGTTGCCGGTGCAGGCTCGAACCATGGTGCAGGCCGACCTGGATGACGGTCAGTCTTTGCTGGCTCTCAACGAGGTGTTCGTCGGTCCCCCCTCGCACCAGACCGGGCGCTACACGTTGACGTTGGCGGACGGACGCTCTGAACGGCAGGCTTCCTCGGGAATCATCGTCAGCACCGGCACGGGAGCTACGGGCTGGTGCCGTTCCATCTCGCTCGAACGGCGGAGCGAGGTCAAACTGCCGGGCCCGGTTGAAGATCGGCTCGCCTGGTTTGTCCGCGAAGCTTGGCCGTCCCCAGCATCCGGCACTCAGCTGACTCAGGGGATACTCGACGCGCCGACTGCGCTCTACGTCGCCGTGGAATCAGACCAACTGGTTGTCTTCGGGGATGGCATCGAGGCTGACTTTGTCGTTGCCTCTTGGGGCCAGCGAATCCAGCTGCACGAGAGCGAAGTGAAGCTCCGGTTGGTCCACTAGCCCGAACATAACGGCGTGGCGCGCCTGTCCTACGTCCTCATTCCGGGCCGGCATCACGCCCTGACTCGTTTCCAGGCGAATTATCTGCACGAGCTCGTGAGTGGTCGGATGCGCGATCTGGAGGGGGAAATGCTGGAGTTGGCGCCCGAGCCGACCTTGGTCTGGGCGATCACGAGCGCCAACCATCACAACACCAGGCGCAACCCGATTCCAGCCAACCGGCGCGAAGTTGCCATCGAGCTCTTCAGCTCGCAAGAGGGCTTCCGGTCTCTGGTCATCCCGGTGTTCGATACGCAGCCCACGGAGCGCTTTGCGGAAATCACGCTGAAGGCGATCGAGGCCGGCGCCGAAAGCTTGCCGCTCGACCCAACCAACTGCGTGGTCGCGGTGTCGACTCCATCGGTGATCGAGATGTACCGAAAGCTCGGTTTCCGGATCGCGCCCCTGGAGCTGAACCACCCTGACACTCCGCTGCGGGCCTGGCAGGTGCTCGAGCTATGCGCGGCCGGGGATCCCGCATGGAGCGACCTCGCTCATAGGGCGACGGTCGACGTCTTCGATCGCTACGGTCTTGCGGCCCAGGTTGCCATGGTGCTCCATGACCCCCTAGTCAGTGCAGAAGGGTCACTGACAGACACACGCAACTACCGCGCCTACGCCGCATCTTTCGAAGCCTCGGCGGAGCGCAAGTGGGCTCAGGCGCGACCCTACGTGCTTCCAGGCCGGATCGTTGACGTCGGCTGTGCTACCGGAGCCATCCTGGAGCTCGCCGCAAGAGACTCCGGACTTCGGGAGTCGGACCTCTTCGGGATCGAGGTGGCGCAGCACCTGTTCGAGGAATGCGTGCACAAGAAGTCGCAAGGCGTGTTCGCGAACCCAAACACGTTCTTCTTCCAGCGAAACATCCTGAGCGGCAAGGTCTTTCCGGACTCCTCGATCAATACGAGCCTGACCTTCTCCCTGACTCACGAGATCGTCAGCTACGCGGGTGGCATCCATGCTCTGACGACACTGTTGGGCGCCCTCTTCTCGCAAGCGGTGCCTGGTGGCGTCTGGATCAACTCGGACGTTTGCGGGCCGGTGGACGGTGAGCGCGAAGTGCTACTTCGTTTCAAAGAGGCGGGCCTGGCGCACCCGCCGCGCAACCTTGACGAACTCGATCCCAACGAGACGAAGCGTTATCTCGACAGCCTGGCGCCGGCTGCCAGATTTCAGCAGTTCGCGCAGGACTTCAGGAGACTTGCCCGTAGCCGGTTTCCCTTCCAGCAGGTCGATACCCGTTCGGTTCGGCTCCGCCTCCGTGATGCCATGGAGTTCATGAGCAGGTTCACCTACACCGACAACTGGCTGTCTGAGTGCCATGAGCGCTTTTGCACCTTGGCGTGGCACGACTGGACCTCGATCGTGCGGTCAGCCGGATTTGAGATCGACCCGCGGTCGGGCCCGTGGACTAATGAGTGGATGGTGGAGAACATCTTCCGACCAGCGGTCGAGCTGACGATGCTGAGCGGCGAGGTCATTCCCTCGCCCGCCACTCACGTGTTCATCGTCGCCATCCGTCCGCTGGCTGAGGTGTAAGCCGGCGAATGCCCATCGAATTTCGCGTGGGTGACCTGTTCGCCGACAGCCAGCTTCCCTCGCTGGCTCACGGCTGCAACTGTCGTGGGTCGATGGGTCGGGGCATCGCCGTTGAGTTCCGCCGGCGTTGGCCAGCAATGTACGACGCATACCGAAAGGAATGCAAGGAAGGCCGATTTCGTCCGGGCGACGTCTTCGTTTGGGCTGCAGCCGACCAGACCATATTCAACCTGGCTACCCAACCGCTACCCAGGCCGTCTGCGCGACTCGAATACGTCGAGGCGTCGCTGCGGAAGGCAGTCAGGATCGCCGAGGAGCGGAGGATTCCTTTAATCGGCATGCCGAGAATCGGCGCTGGTTACGGCGGTCTCGAGTGGCCGGACGTCAAATCAATCATCGAATCGATCGCTGTGGAGACACCTGTTGTCCTCGCCGTCTACGAGCGGCCTGGATCATCGTGACATCGCGTTCGGCAGCAAGACAAACCACGCCCATCGGCGCAGTGCAACGCGACCCGACCGGTCTACGCCGACCGGCGGTGGTTGCCTGAGTAGCCTTTCGCCTGATCGAGCGGAACAACAGCCACCGGCCGGAGGAGGATGGCGCCCTTCTGGACCTGGACCTCGAAGAAAGCCTCTTCGCCCAGACCTAGCTCACGCCTCACCTCGGCCGGCACGGTGACCCGCCCGGCAGGGTTCATTGAAACGATGCTTCGCACGCGGACTCAAGCATACCTGACGTGTCGCCAAGGCGTCAATGCGGTAGATAGTCAAATTGACAGCTTGACAATGAGTCAGGAGCGGACTTATCCTCACAGGGCAATGAGTTTCATAGGCAGAACGACGACGGATTGGGAACCCGCAGCCGAAATGACGGCTGCGGTCGCCTGCCCGCGCCTATATAGCCGGCAAGGACATCTGTCCTCGGGTAGGAACCCAATCGCGCGTCACCGGGCCCGGAGTCTCCTCTGTGGGAGCAACTGGAACTCCCACGATTAAACAAGGAGCCGACAAGGGGCCTGGCGACGCCAGGCCCCTTTCTTTTTGCCCGGAGAATCCGGGACCCGCACATTGAAAACCGAAGAGGCATGGCAAGCCAAACATCACCAGCGTGGTGGCAAGAGCGCCGGCTCGGGCACAAGCGAGCCCAGCGGGCCGTAACCCCGTGGCCAGCGGCTGTGGAGGTGCGAATCCTCCCCGGCGCACCACCATCACGCTTCCTTCGTCGCGCCCTCGTGGTCCCCTGGAGGGGACGACTGCCTGTCGAGCAGGAGGTGGCGGGTTCGATCCCCGTCGAGGGCGCCATACCTCACACCAGGGTGGTCTAACCGGTAGGACACGTGGCTCTGAACCACGGGATGGGGGTTCAAGTCCTTCCCCTGGTGCCAAACAACCCGACCTGGCCAAGTGGGAAGGCGGCGGTCTGCAGAACTGCCACGACCGGGTTCGATTCCCGGGGTCGGGTCCAGCTGCTGGAGTAGCTCAGAGGTAGAGCGGCACGTTGAAGGCGTGCGCGTCGGCGGCTCAAAACCGTCCTCCAGCGCCATTCCCGAGTAGCTCAGCGGCTAGAGCAACTGGCTTACACCCAGAAGATCGCAGGTTCGAGTCCGTGCCTCGGGAACCACACCCTTGTGGCCTAACTGGTAAGGCGGCCGGCCGTTAACCGGAAGCATCGAGGTTCGAGTCCTCGCGAGGGTGCCAATCAGGGGATGGCCAAGCTCGGTTTAAGGCGCGCGGTCCGGACCCGCGAGAGCGGAGGTTCGAATCCTCCTCCCCTGACAACGCCGGTGTAGCTCAAGCTCGGCAGAGCGCACGTCTCCAAAACGTGGAGATGGAGGTTCGAGTCCTTCCGTCGGTGCCACTTCCTTTGCTTATGTGCGGCTGGCTGCCGGGGTGGTCGTGGCTCAACGGTTACAGCGCTCGGTTGTGGCCCGAGCGATGTCGGTTCGACTCCGACCGATCACCCCAGCGCTAACCGTATTGCGGAGGGTTGGCCGAGTCTGGTTGATGGCAGCTGTCTCGAAAACAGCCAGGGCTTTCAGCCCTCCTGGGTTCGAATCCCAGGCCCTCCTCCAAACGCCGCCGTAGCTCAGCGGAAGAGCGTCCGGCTTCTAACCGGACGGCCGGAGGTTCGACTCCTCCCGGCGGTTCCACGTCACGCGAATGCCCTCGTAACTCAAGCAGGCAGAGTCCGGTCTCTCAAACCGAGAGATGGGGGTGCGAGTCCTCCCGGGGGCACCAACAGCGTCGTAGCCCAACCAGGCAGAGGCACCAGGTCGAGAGCCTGTTCAGTGGAGGTTCGACTCCTCTCGGCGCTACCAAATGGGTCCGCAGCTCGAGCCGGGCGAGCAACTGCTTCGCACGCAGAAGGTTGGGAGTTCAAATCTCCCCGGATCCACCATGGGGCTGTCGTCTAGCGGTAGGATTCCTCGCCTTCAACGAGGCAGACGCCGGTTCGAATCCGGCCGGCCCTACCAATAGATTGCGTGGCGCCGAGGCGGCTCCGGGATCTCATAAGCCCCGCGATCCGGGATCGATACCCGGCCACGCGACCATGGCCCGTTCGTCTAGGCGGATCAGGGCGCCGGTTCCTCAGGCCGGATACGGCGGTTCGAATCCGCCACGGGCCACCATAACCACCGGGGGTAGCTCAGCAGCCAGAGCAGCGGTCTGATATGCCGCCGAGCGGAGGTGCGAGTCCTCCTCCCCGGACCAACGAGCGCCAACCGCCCTTAGCTCAGCGGCGAGAGCAGCTGCGCGACAGGCAGACGAGCGGTGGTTCGAGTCCACCAGGGCGGACCAACCAGAAAGTTCATTAGCATCCACAGCTTTCATTCACTTAAGGAGGTGAGGAGTATGCCGGCGATGAATGAGATCATCGAACGGCGATTCGGATTCATCGGCGCGCGTGCGCGCCTCATAACCGCACCGGCGACGGGCCGTGTCACGATCGATGTCCGTCGCGATCGCGACCGTGAGCACTTTGAGCTCCGCTTGCCGAACACCGCGTCAGCCGCAGTGCTCGATGCAGACAAGTCGGCGCGACATCTACTCCTGTTGGTCACGACCGATGGCGAGAAGAGTCGTTTCCTCTGCGGCCATGACGAACGACACTGGTTTGTATCGGCGATCCCCGAGGCGGCATCCGGAGTCGTAACTGTCCGCAACGCGATGGAAGCGCTGCAGCCGGCGGCCGTGCGGGCTGCGGCCCACCAGATTCGCCCAAAGGAGCGGCTGCGACGCCGCACCAAGGTGTTTCGCCGCCAGGGGGAGTGGTTCTTCGTGCCGGTGTCGGACCTCGAGCCTGATCCGCGTCTTGTGCTGCGTCGTGAGCCGCTCAGCCGCGGCCGCGGCACGCCGCACATCATGGAGTTCGCGTTCCGCCGCGGTGGAACCACGGTCTACGTGAGCCGGGTGTATCCGACCGGCCTCATGCAGGAGAAGTTCGATGCGCTCTCAGACGACGATCGTCGCAAGCAGTCCTGGCGCCAGATGGTTCGTGATGCAACAGTTTTTGCGAAGGGCCGGATTCCTCACCCTGATCACGCCACTCTCGTTCTGCGGGAATGGCATCAGGTCTTCATGAACACCGAACCTGGCGCTCGCGCTATGCGCCACGTCGCCTTTCTCGACTAGCAGTTCTTCGGGAGTAGCTCAGCTGGAAGAGCGCCGGCCTTATAAGCCGTCGGTCGCAGGATCGAGACCTGCCTCCCGAACGTAATCGCCTCGCGAGACGGATCTCAGGCGGGTCTGCGAAGCCTGCCATTTCCGGGTTCGACTCCTGGGCGGGGTACCAACGCCGGCGTAGCTCAATCCGGATGAGCGACTGCCTAGTAAGCAGAGGGTTGCGGGTTCGATTCCTGCCGCCGGCCCCAACTGACCTTGCCCGAGCCGGAGCTGAAGGGTTATCGCTGGACCGGGAGTAGCTGGATTCCAGCACCCGGCTGATCCCTTGGCGACAACACGCTCGGCATCTCCCTTGTGTGTCATGGTCCGGGCCGGCGGAGAGCAGATGCTTCGCACGCTTCCTGCGCCGCCGTTCCCGGGCCGCCCTCGCCCTCTTAGCTCAGTGGAAGAGCGCCGGGCTTCGAACCCGTATGCGGGCGTTCGACTCGCCCAGAGGGCTCCAACCAACTGCCTCGCGAGGCGGACTCAGGCCGCTCCCCTAAAGCGACCGGACCAGGTTCAACTCCTGGGCGGGGCCCCAACCAAAGTCGCGGTCGTTCAGCAGCCAGGATGCCTGCGTGCCATGTAGGCGACAGGGGTGCGAGTCCCCTCCGCGGCCCCAACGCATAGGGATGGATGGCCGAGAGGCTTATGGCGGCGATTTGCTGAATCGCTGAGGACAAGCCGTCCTCCGCTGGTTCGAATCCAGCTCCATCCTCCAACAGCAACGTCACCCGTATCGGGTAGAGCGCCTGACGAGCGTCAGGAGGTCGCGTGTTCGAAACACGCCTTGTAGCTCAGTCTTCCTTCGGCGACAACACGTCCGGGTTGCCGGCGTAACTCAACTGGTAGAGCGGCGCCTTTTAAGCGACCCGATAGGGGTTCGAGTCCTCTCGCCGGCACCAATCATCCCGAGATGGCGTAATGGCAAACGCAGCGGGCCCAGACCCCGTGGCCCCTTCAGGCCGTGGGAGTTCGACTCTCCCTCTCGGGACCATTTGACAGTCTCTGGCGCCGGGCCGGAGGTAGAGGGTTATCGATCTGCTCGAACGCACCGAGTGGAAACCGGCGTCCCTCACCAACAACACGCCCGGGCATTACTTCCTTAGTGAGACGGCGTTCGGACCGGAGTTTCTCGGTTATCGCACCATTTAGGGGAGGAGGCAGCGCAAGCGGTCCCGGGTTCGACTCCCGGCTGGCATGCCCCGTCCGAGGGCGCAACACGTCCGAACGCTTTCGCCGTATCAGCGCCGAGCCGGATCTCGAGGGTTATCGCCTTTCAAGCGGGTTGTTGCGGGTTCGAATCCCGCCGGACCATTCGCTGGCCTGTAGCTCAATTGGTAGAGCGCCTTTCCCTTGATACGCAACATGCTCGGCACCTAATCCCGCGATCAGCCTGGACCGGAGGCTACGGTTTATCGGTCCGCAGCGGTTCAATTCCGCAACGGAGGCAACTCCGTGTGCACCCGTGCCGCAACACGTCCAGGCCAAACCCACCACTGCGCACAAAAGGAGGTGAGAAGCAGTGAAGTACGTCCGTCACGTTTCGACCAGGATCACTCCCCAGAGGGAGCCGATCCCGGGATCGGCTCAGGTCCCGAACTCGGCCGGTGGCTACGCCTACCCAGTCGACGACTGGGTCAGGCTCGACCGCTTCCTCATCCTCGGCAGTGAGGGCGGCAGCTACTACGCGGGTGAGCGGGAGCTGACCCGCAAGAACGCAGAGGCGGTTCTCCGCTGCATCAAGCAGGATGGCCTCAAGGCCGTGGCCTGGATCCGCGAGATCTCGCACTCGGGCCGGGCGCCCCGCAACGACCCGGCCATCTTCGCGCTAGCGATGGCGGCCAAGCTCGGTGAAGAGCCGACCAGGAAGGCTGCGTTTGCCGCAGTCCCGGACGTGGCGCGCACCAGCACTCACCTTTTCCAGTTCGCTGAGGCAGTGCAGGCCTTCGGCGGCTGGGGCCGCGCCACCACTCGCGCGGTGGCCGGTTGGTACGAGCGCGAGAACGTGGGCGAGCTCGCCTACCAGGCGGTCAAGTACCGCCAGAGGGAGGGTTGGACCCACGCCGACCTGCTTCGCCTGAGCCACCCGAAGGCGCCGAGCGCGGCGCACAAGGAGCTCTACGCCTGGATCGTCGACGGCGTCGTGCCGGCCGACGGCGAGGCGCTGAGGCAGATCGAGGGATTCGAGCAACTGCAGAAGGCGACCGCGGCAGTCGAGGCAGCCAGGCTCATCACTGAGTACAAGCTGCCGTGGGAGACGGTTCCGACCGAGCTCCGCTCGAGCCCGGAGGTCTGGGCGGCGCTCCTCGAGGAGATGCCGCTCACGGCGATGATCCGCAACCTCGCGACCATGACCAGGGTCGGCCTGGTCGTCCCGATGTCGGACGCCACCCGCAAGGTGGTCGGCGAGCTGAAGGACCGCGACAGGATCCGCAGGGCGCGTGTGCACCCGATGGCCATCCTGGCTGCGCTCAAGACTTACGAGCAGGGCCACGGCGAGAGGGGCAAGCACACCTGGACTCCGATCCAGCAGGTGGTCGACGCGCTCAACGAGGCGTTCTACCTGGCGTTCGACAACGTCGAGGCGACCGGCAAGCGCTGGCTCCTCGGCGTCGACGTTTCGGGTTCCATGTCGATGGGCGCCGTTGCCGGCGTCGCAGGCATGACTCCGAGGGTCGTCGCGGCGGCGATGACTCTGGTCACCGCTGCCACCGAGCCTCAGCACGTGGTCATGGCGTTCCAGGGATCGTTCGTGCCCCTGGGCATCTCGCCGAGGGAGAGGCTCGACGACGTCGTGCGCAAGACCAACGGTCTTCCGTTCGGTCGAACCGACTGCGCACAGCCGATGCTTTACGCCACCGAGCGCAAGCTCAAGGTCGATGTGTTCGTGGTTTACACCGACAGTGAGACCTGGTTCGGCCAGATTCACCCGGTGCAGGCGCTCCAGCAGTACCGCCAGAAGATGGGAATCCCGGCCAAACTGATCGTGCAGGCCTTCGTGGCCAACCCCTTCAGCATCGCCGATCCCAACGACGCCGGCATGCTGGATGTGGTCGGTTTCGACACTTCGGTGCCGACTCTGATCCGCGATTTCGCCGTCAGCTAGGTGGGTGACCGGCGCGTCCGGTCATCCACCGTCCGCGGCTTGCCATGCCCGTTCGGGAGCCGAGGCGCTCTCGGGGCAATAATCGTGTACGAAGTTCGGCAGGCATTCGGCAACGCGGCCTTGACACAATCCCCATGGTGGGTAGTCACTTCGATGCCATTGGATTCGGCGTAGCACAAGACCGGATCAACGACCTGCTCAACGACGCGTTTATGCACGGCACGAAAATCCCGGTTTCAGGTGACACCTCTTACTCCGTCTGGAGGCCTGGTGGCGGTCCTGAGTTGTGGGTTGGCATTCGCGAGTCCGGTGCAACCAGGGACTTACTGGCGTTGACGCCTTACTTCCGTGGACCTTCGCGGCTCAGAGTGCGGATTGAGGGAGTTGAAGGGGATCCTCAGTATCCGTTTGAGGGCAGGATCGCCGTCTGGGCTATCGCGCGCGGTCAGGACGACCAGGAGTATCCCTTCTCCATCGATCTTGCCGACTACGCACTTCTAGGCGATCTTGGTGTCGGCAAAGAGCTCAACATGCCGATCGCCGGTTTCGCCCATTCCCTTGAATGGTGGCCAGACGAGGCGAGCTATAAAGCTGCCACTTCCGATCTGCAGCTCGCACCGAAGTCCTTCATTCCGGTCGGCATGTTCAAAGACTCAGGTGCGCCACCATCGTCTGGGCTTTTCACTGGGATCGTGAAATGGTCTCAAAGGCTTGTGAATCGAGCGACGGCGCAAGAGTTCTTGCACGTGCAGGTCGACACGCTCAGCGGTGGGATCGACGTGGTCGCAGACGTCGGCTCCGTTCAAGGTGTGCCGGCTATCGGCGGAGTCGTCAAAGCCACGTGCTGGTTGTGTTCGGCTGTTAGCTAGTTTGGGGGACAGGTCTTCAGGAGCTCAATAAGACCGGTCCTGAGATCACGGCCGGAGTTCAAATAGTGTCCCGTCCCCCCGACCAAATTTGGATTGAGAATCCTCAATTTCGGGTGGTCGCGGGAACTGATGTGTCACAGCCGGATCACAGGTTCCTGGAGAACCCCGCTCTTGAGGTCGACGTTGCGCCGCCTCTCGGCCAGACGGCCCAGCAGCCGCCAGGGGCCGCCCCTCCCGACCTTGCAAACACCTGCGGCCTGTAACTGCGATAGGCTCGTTGGGGTCACCTGCGACTGCATTTGGGGAGGAATGAACGTGAAACGCATCGTCAGGCCTCTTAGTTGGCTT
>Ga0066698_10000782_pt1 | contig 12818 bp, 13 predicted proteins | sample GraSoiAngelo_147_FD_66457 | JGI IMG/M metagenome (GOLD analysis project Ga0066698, IMG submission 66457) | Grasslands soil microbial communities from the Angelo Coastal Reserve, California, USA - 14_1009_05_40cm | ecosystem: Environmental > Terrestrial > Soil > Grasslands | place: USA... | reverse complement strand
GTGTACGCGGGGACGGAGTCCGCGACCGGAGCTGCACCGAGACTCGAACCGCCCGCGGGAAGCTCGATCGATCCGCGACCTTGTAGGAACGGGACCGCATCCTGCACCTGCGCGACGATCTCTTCGAATGCTGCGCCGACCGAGGATGCCGCGCGCGGGAGCGTAGCGAGGGCGAGGATCGCGAGCGCCACGGCCAGCGCCGCGTCGATCCACCGCGGGCGAGCGGGACCCCGGACGCCCGCGCCCCGGGCGATCGCGCGATAGCGATCGCGCGAAACGGGATAGCGGCGACGAGGACCCATACCCATCCGTGTGATCAGCGCTGCAACCTTTCCTCGTCTCAAACCTATAGCCCGAAACCAAAGCGAAAGGGCGCCGGCCTTACGGCCGCCGCCCTCCGCTGGTGGGTGGGATGAGGGGCTAACAGCTTGAGCGCGCGTTAGTTGGTAAACGCGCGCACGTGATGGATGTTTCGTCCTCCCCGGACGGTTTAGCCTGCCTGACCGTCCCGCCGGGACTGTACCCCCGGCTTCTGGGGGTCGCAAGTCCCAAGCCTCATGACCTTCGACGTATTCGGGCCGGCCACGGCGGTTGTGCGACACTCCAAACGTGGCCGTAGAGCGGGAAAAGCTGGCTCCCCGGGGGCTCGAAGGGGTGGTCGCCACGACCACCGCCATCTCGTCGGTCAGCGACAACTTCCTCCAATACCGGGGCTACCGGATCGAGGAGCTGGTCGGCAAGGCCGAATACGAAGAGGTCGCCTATCTCCTGCTCAATGGCGATCTTCCGAACAAAGACGAGCTTCGCGACTTCAAGGCCGAGCTCACGAAGCACCGCACGCTCTCCCCTTTCCTCCGGGAGATCCTCCGGCAGATGTCCGAGAGCGGAACTCCCATGGACGTCCTCCGGACCGTCGTATCAGCGTCGGCCGTCGAGGACCCCGGCGAGGGCGACAACTCTCACGAAGCGGAGTACCGCAAGGCGATCCGCCTCACGGCGAAGCTCCCGACGATCCTCGCGACATACATCCGGCGGCGGCGCGGCGAGCAGCCGGTCACGCCGGACCCCACGCTCGGTCACGCCGCGAACTTCGCGCGGATGGCCGGGCTCGATGACGCGCATCCGCGCGCCGCGGAGATCCTGAATGCGTGCTTCATCCTGCAGGCCGAGCACGGGCTCAACGCCTCTACGTTCGCGGCCCGCATCACCGCGGCGACGCTCGCGGACATGCACGCCGCCGTCACGGCGGGACTCAGCGCGCTCAAAGGACCGCTTCACGGTGGCGCGACCGACGGAACGATGAAGATGCTCGACGAGATCGGGACTCCTGAGCATGTGGAGAGCTGGGTCGCGAAGGCCATCGCGTCGAAGTACAAGTTCTCCGGATTCGGCCATCGCGTCTATAAGACCGAAGATCCCCGCGCGAAGTTCCTCCGAAAGTTCGCGCAGGACCTCGCGCAGGGGTGGAAGGGTCCGAGCTACTTCGACATCCAGGAGCGTCTCGTCGCGGCGATCATGAAGGCCCGACCGACCATGTCGCCGGCGGCAGCCGACAAGGTGAACATCGTCAACGTCGATTTCTACGCCGCCACGACGTACACGTTCCTCGGCATCCCGGCGGACCTCGGCACGTCGATCTTCGCCGTCGGCCGGATGGCCGGCTGGTGCGCGCACATCATGGAACAGCACGGCGACAACCGGCTGATCCGACCTGAATCGGAATACACCGGACCGACCGGGAAACGCTGGGTGCCGCTCGCGGAGCGCTGACCTCACGGCGTAGCAGTTTCAACCCCGCAACTCTGATGACCGGACGGCACAGCGGGCCCACGCTGTCCATGTGCGGCGCCTGGTGCTCGTCGTCTTCGCGCTCTCGATGTGGTCGTGCACGGCCGCGCCGCCCGTAGCGGCTGCGCCCGCGTCCGCCACGATCGATCCCTACTTATCAGTCGCGAGTGGGAGCCCGCGCCCGTCTTTGGTCGCGATGCCGTGGTCAGTTCAGGCAGACTTCGATTGCGACGGCCGGCCCGATCGACTCGAGTTCTTCGGTCGGGACACTGGCGCTCCCCTCGCAACCGTGCTGGCGCGTTTGACTCTGGCGTCGGGCACCGCGAGCGAGGTCAGCCTCGGCATCGATGACGGTTTCTCTCCGGTCATCGGCGTCACCGACGTCAACGGCGATACGTGTGACGACGCGATCGTGAGCGTCGGTCACGGTGCATCCACGGTGTGGACTGGCTTCCTGGTCTACGACGGCGCGCTGCGCCGCGTCGAGGAGAATGGCGAGCCCGCGATGTTCCTGTTCGCGGGCTCGGTGCGACACGGCAACTCGATCGAGTGCCGGCGCACGAAGGACACACCTGAGCTTGTGGCACGCGGGGTCTCGGACTACACGTCGGATTACGCCTGGGATCTGGTAGAGGACGTGCATCACTGGTACAGCCGCTCTGGTCTCGTGCTGTGGTCGACGACCCGCACTGTCATTCTCGTCAGCGTCGCGTTCGCGATGCCGCCCAACCAAGATCGGTACTGGGGCCTCTCATGCGGGACCGTCAAATTCCCTGGCTAGGCGTCGTAGCTCGCGAGAATCGCATCCCACATCGCGTCTGACGCGAGCTCGCCAAGCGTGACCTCATCGAGCTCCGGGTTCGCGACCTCCTGCGTCGAGATCATGTAATTCACGTCGCCGTCCCAGCGCGTGTGAAACGGCTGGATGCCGCGCGCCATCGACGCATGGACCTGGCGCCCGATGGACTGCAACTGGAGCCGATCGAGCTTCTGATTCGTCACCACCAGCGAGAGCGTCGTGTTGCCGGATCGGGCCTCGCGGCCGGCCACTGGAGCTGCCGGCTTCCCGCGCACGATCTTTCCAGCGCGATCGACGATGCAGCCGTAGGCGTTGACGACGACGAACGCGAGGATCTTCGTCGGCCCGGCTACCCGGTATGCGCCGCCCTGCCCGGCGACCTCGGCACCGGAGCCGTGGCTGGCTGTCGCGGAGCGGCCCGCCCCGCGTGGCCCGAGCGGGAACCGGCCTGGAACCATCGCGCGCACCGCCGTGCGCCCGAGCTCCTTGTCCGGATAGATGGAGTTCGAGCGGATGCCGTAGTCGAAGAGGATCGCGCCGGAGACGAGGGCGATGTCCGTCCATTTCGTCGAGTAGGCGCGCTTCTTGAAGAGCTCCGCCGCGACACCGGCCGACGCCTCGAGGCCGTAGAGCGAGCCGCCGGCGAAGCAGACGACCTCCACCACCTCACGGTGTCCCGCGCTGACATCGGGCGATCCGCCGCGCACGTCGATCGACACGCTCGCACGCGATCCGAGCGCGAAGACCGTGCAGCCGGTCGGACCTTCGTCGTACTCGGCGACGCCGATCTGGAGACCGGGGAAGTCGAACTCGAGTGTTCGGCCCGCGGGAAGGTCGGTCCGTGGGACGAGCCGCGTGTTGTCGTTCGATCGGCGCGGCTCGTCCACGCCCAGATAGTGCCTACATTCGGAGCGAGCGGTCCCGCCGCGGGCTAGCGCGTTCTTCTGAGGGCCTGCTCGATTTGATCAAGATGCTGCGTCCGGTGGCCCGAACGGTCGTAGAGCAGGGGCCGGTCGAGCGTCATCAGTGCGGAGAGCTTCTCTGCCGAGAGCGCCTCGACCAGACGATCCATGTCCTCGGCCGCGTCGCGTGCCTGCGCCGCGGCGACGGCCGGTGGGGTGTCCGTCCACTGCCGCATGCCGGCGCCGTTCGTGAGGTCGGTGAGGGCGGGCTCGGCCGTAACGGGCGTCTCGCCGTCGCGCACGAATTTGGCCAGGCGCGTCTCGGCGAGACGGTCCCAGAACGCGAGATGCGCGAGGAGGGCCGAGGTCGTCCAACCACCGTCCATCGCAATCGCCCGCTCGCCGAGCCGTTCGATCACGGCGATCAGCCGCTCCCGTGTCGCCCGGTTGCGGTCGTTGTGATTCACGAGCGCAGCGACCTGCGGAACGCCTCGTCCGTCGCGGTCCTTAGCGCCGTCGCCGCGAGCGCGTCGATCACCACGAACGCGCTCTGGTGCGCGTAATCGCTCACCGACGCCTCGCGCATCTTGTGCGAATGGCCAGGGACGTCGTCGGGGCTTACCGGAAAGCCGATGTAATCAGTCGGGACCTTCTGCGAGACGTTCCCGATGTCGCCCGACGCCGTGATCAGATGATCCCGCGTTGGTGTCTTGCCCCGGCGCGCGAGCTCGGCGGCGAGCGCGTCGCCGAGAGCGAGGTTCGCCTCGACCGGGAGGTACGGCCGCATCTCGTCCTGCATGTTCACCTTTGTCCCGGTCTGGAGGGCAGCGCCCTTGGCCATATCTTCGAACCGATCGATCATTTCCTTCAGGGCGTCCATGTCCGCTGCACGGATGCCGAAATCGCCGACGGCGCGCGACGGGATAATGTTCGAGGCGAGGCCACCCTCCCGGATGATTCCGTGGACTCGAGCCGTCGAAGGCAGGTGCTGGCGCCAGCCGTCGACCGCGACGAAGAGCGCGATGAGCGCGGTCAGCGCGTTCTTTCCCTTTTCCGGCGAGACCGCGGCGTGCGCCGCGAGGCCCTCATAGATGACGCGTTTGACCATGATCCCGAGGAGCTTCTCGCTCACGTTCCAGTGTCCGCCGCTGCCCGGGTGCGAGAAGAGCGCGGCGACGGTGTTCTTGAACACACCCTTTTCGAGAAGATCGATCTTGCCCCCACCGCTCTCCTCGGCAGGAGTGCCGATGAGCTCGATCCCGACTTGAAGATCTTTCGCGTTGGCAGCGGCGGCAAGGAACGCTCCCACGATCGTCATAGAGATGAGGTTGTGGCCGCAGCCATGCCCGACGTCGGGGAGCGCGTCGTACTCAGCGAGCAGCGCGACCGCTGGGCCAGGCGGCCCGACGCGTGCTCGGAACGCGGTCGCGAGGCCGCCGAGGTCACGTTCCACAACGTGGCCGTGCTTCTCGAGGAGCGCGGTTATTCGGCCGACCGCGCGATGCTCCTGATAAGCGAGTTCCGGATCGGCGTTGATCTCGCGGGAGAGCCTGATCAGTTCGTCGCGGAAGCGGTCGGCGCTCATTTCGTGATCCGCTCGCGGAGTGAGCCGTCCGTGGCGACGCGCACCGCGGCCGCACCGAGCGCTTCCGCGGTGATCATGGCATTGCGATGTGCGAGGTCGGTGATGCTCGCTTCGCGCATTTGATCGGAGTGACCGGGGATCGATTTGTCGCTGACCGGGAAGCGGACCCAGTCCGTCGGGACCTTCGTGGAGACGTTGCCGAGGTCCGTCGAGGCGGTGACCAGCTTCCCGCGCTCCGGCTTGACCCCGAGGCGCTCGAGCTCGGCCGAGACCACGTCACCAAGCAGCCGGTTCGCGCTCACCGGCGCGTAATACGGCAGATATTCGGTGATCTCGACCTTCGTGCCGGTGAGTAGGGCGGCGCCCCGCGCGATCTCACCAAAGCGCTCGACCATTCCATCGAGGGTCTCGCGCTCCTTCGCGCGCAGACCGAAGATCGCCTCGGCACGGGCGGGCACGACGTTCATCGCCTTGCCGCCGTCGGTGATGACGCCGTGGACGCGCGAGTCCGTCTCGAGATGCTGGCGCCACCCGTCCACGCCAACGAAGAGGCGGATGACCGCGTTGAGCGCGTTGCGCCCCTTCTCGGGCGCGGAGCCGGCGTGAGACGCCACGCCGGTAAAGGTCGCGCGCTTTCCCACGACACCGAGGCCGGTCCCGCTTACTCCCCAGCCGCCCTGCGCGGCCGGATGCGATGAGAGGACCGCAATTGTCTGATCGAAGACGCCCTTGCGTAACAAGTCGATCTTGCCTCCACCCCGCTCTTCAGCCGGCGTGCCAATGAGCTCGACGGCGACCTCGAGACGATCGGCGTGCTTCGCCGCGACGAGATAGGCGCCAACGTTGCTGATCGCTATCAGGTTGTGCCCGCATCCGTGCCCGACGTCGGGAAGCGCGTCGTACTCAGCGAGGAGAGCGACAGCCGCGCCCCGGTCGGGTCCGACCCGACTCCGGAACGCCGTCTCGATCCCGGCGATGCCTCGTTCGGTGCGATGTCCGGCCTTCTCGAGAAACGCCGCGATCGCACCGATCGCATGACGCTCTTCATATGCGAGCTCGGGATGCGCGTGGATATCGCGCGAGAGCGTGACGAGGTCGGCTACCTGGGCCGTGGTCAAGGCCGGCATGGCGGGGTATACTGTCCTACACAACCCATTCCCCTTCTCACCAGCCGGATGCGTGCGCACCTCTAATGCGCCCACCGGATCTCACGAAGCCAGAGACCTTGGCAACAAGGCCGCAGGCAAGCTAAGGAGCGAACACACCGCTTGGATAATCCAGAGCCCACCCCAGAAGAACCCACGAACACGCCCGCGAGCAAAGAAAACCCCACCCCGGTCGCCACCGCCACGAACGGGCCGACCAACGGCCCCGCGATCAACGGCGGCGCCGCCACTGCGACGGCCGCTCGTCGAGAGGCGCCACCCGCAGCACCCGGCCGCAAGTACTACACGATCACCGAGCTCATCGAAAAAAAGCCAAAAGAGCTCGCGGAGATCGCCAAAGAGTTCAATGTCGAAGGCGCTGCCGGCCTCGGCCAGCAGGACCTCATCACGCGCATCCTCCAGGCCCAGACCGAGGCCCAGGGCAACATCTTCGCGCAGGGGATCCTCGAGATCGTCGAGGATGGCTTCGGATTCCTGCGCCGCCGCTCACTCCTCCCTTCGCCCGAGGACGTCTACGTCGGATCGAGCCAGGTTCGTCGCCTCGGTCTTCGGACCGGCGACTTCGTGACCGGCCAGACCCGGCCGCCGAAGGACAGCGAGAAGTACTTCAGCCTCCTCCGCGTCGAAGCCGTGAACGGCATCGACCCCGACCAGGCCAAGCGCCGCCCGGTCTTCGAGAACCTCGTCCCGGTCTTCCCGGACGAGATGTTCGATCTCGAGGTCGACAACGCGAACCTTTCACAACGCCTCATCAACCTCGTCAACCCGCTCGGCCGCGGGCAGCGCGCGCTCATCGTGTCGCCGCCGAAGGCCGGCAAGACGACGCTGCTGAAGGACATCGCGAACGGCATCACCGGCAGCCACCCCGAGGTGCACGTCATGGTCGTGCTCGTCGGCGAGCGCCCCGAGGAGGTCACCGACTTCCGCCGCTCGGTGAAGGCCGAGGTCTTCGCCTCGAACTTCGACGAGCCCACCGAGAATCACACCCGCGTTGCCGAGCTCGCGCTCGAGCGCGCCAAGCGACTGACCGAGACCGGACGCGACGTGGTGATCCTGCTCGACTCGATCACCCGCCTCGCGCGCGCGTACAACCTCGCGGTCCCGCCGTCCGGCCGCACGCTGTCCGGCGGTATGGACCCGGTCGCGCTGTATCCACCGAAGCGCTTCTTCGGTGCCGCCCGCAACATCGAGGGCGGCGGGTCGCTTTCGATCTTCGCGACCTGTCTCGTCGACACCGGCTCGCGGATGGACGACGTGATCTACGAAGAGTTCAAGGGAACCGGAAACTCCGAGATGATCCTCGACCGCAAGCTCCAGGAGCGGCGGACGTTCCCGGCCATCAACATCCCGGCCTCAGGCACGCGCCGTGAGGAGATGCTTCTCGCGCCCGAGGTCATGCGGCAGGTGATCCTCCTGCGAAAGATGCTCTCGGCGGTCGGTCAGATCGAAGGCACCGAGCTGCTCCTGCAGCGTCTCGGCAAGACCAAGACGAACAAGGAGTTCCTCGCCGCCATCGCGAAGTCGATGGAGGAAAAGTAGCCCTCGAAGCGGGTTAGGGACGACGCGACCTACGTCCGCAACAGCGCGTTCCTTCTGTGGATTTTCGCGTTCCTCGTCTGTCTCGCCGCGCTCGGCTTCATCGGATTCGGTTACCTCGGACACGCCCTCGACGGACTCCCGAAGCTGCCCTAGCCAGTGCTCTCGCGAGGGAGTGCATCCAACCGTAGCTTCGTCCCCGGATGGACGCGGTCAGTGGCCCCTCGGCAGCGGCAGGATTGGCAGGGCGTAGAAAAGCGCGGTAAGCCCGTACACCGCGAGGCTGGCCTTGGGCTCGACGAACGCGAGAGCGATCCCCACGGTGTACGTGCCGAGGCCGATCGGAAAGAAGCGCCCCTCCTCCCAGAGGCGCCGCGCCGTCGCGGGATCACCGGTGAGCCGGCCGTCGCGGGTCGCGTAAAAGAAGACGCTCGAGAACGCGATCGCGATGAGGATCGCGCCCAGACCGTAGACCACGAGCGCCGGTGTCGCCTGGTCGGTGAGGACGTAATCGCCGACGAGCGATGTGGGAAACGGGACGATGCCAACAGCGACGAGCAGGATCAGATTCAGGTACAGGAACCGTCGGTCGGAGCGCCGTACGTGCTCGAGCAGGGTGTGGTGGTTGACCCAGATGATCCCGATCGTCAGGAAGCTGATGAGGTACGCGGCGTAGGCCGGCCAGAGATCGAGGAGTCTTCGGAAAAGGTCAGGCTCGCCTGGCGGAACGCGCAACTCGAGGACAAGAAGCGTCGCCGCTATCGCGAAGACGCCGTCGCTGAAGGCCTCGAGGCGGCTCGTCCGCACGGCGCCATTTTGACGGCACGCCGCGTGCGGCGGTGATGCACGTGGATCCGACTCGCCTCGACATGCACATGCACACCGAGTACTCGCGCGACAGCCAGGTCGCGCTCGCCGACTTCGCCCAGCTCGCGCGCGAGGCCAAGCTCGGCGCCGTCTGCATCACCGACCACGACACGATCGAGGGCGCGCTACGCCTCCGCGAGATGGAGACCGGACTCCAGGTGATCGTCGGCGAGGAGATCACGACCGCGGATGGCGAGCTCGTCGGCCTCTTCCTCAAGGATCGTGTGGCCCCCGGGCAGTCTGCCCAACACAGCATCGATCTCATCCACGACCAGGGTGGCCTTGCCTACGTTCCCCATCCTTTTAGCCGCAACCGACGCCGGCACCTCCGCCGATCGGTCTTGGAGCGCGTCGCGTCGAAGCTCGACATCGTCGAGGTCTTCAACGCCCGCGAGGTCGCGTCGGCGAGCAATGTCCAGGCCCTTGAGTTTGCTCGCGAGCACGATCTGCCCGGCGGCGTCGGAAGCGACTCGCACCGGCGGGTCGAGATCGGCCGGGCGTACGTCGACGTCGCCCCGTTCGCGAGTCCGCAGGAGCTGCTGCTCGTGCTGCGCGAGGGCAAGGTGACCGGAACGCTCTCCGGCCTCGGCATCCACGTGCGGACATGGGTCGATATCGGCCGCAAGGTCATGCGAACACGCGTAGCGCGCCTTCGCGGCATCGTACGGTGACCGGGAGCCGCCCCGCGATCTGACCGTCGGCGTGGACGGGGATGGTCTCGGATGAGGCGATCTCGATGACCTTCCCTCGGAGGAGTCGTGGCGGTCGGCCCGGCCGGCCGCCGCGCCAGATCTCGGCCATCCAGCGAATGAGCTCGAGCCGTCCTCTCCGTGGGAAGATCGCGACGTCGAGCAGGCCGTCGGTCATGTCCGCTTTGGGCACGATCGGCAGCGCCCAACCGTAGTACGGGCTGTTCACGATGAGGATCTGGAGCACGCGGTGCCGCTCGCTCTTGCCGTCGACGGCGATCTCCAACTGGTGCGGAGTCGCGGTCGCCCACCGCATGACGCGGCGGAAGGCGGGTCCCCAGCGCTGGCGTTCGGCAAGCCGAGCCGCACCGAAGGCGTCGGCGTCGAGGCCGATACCGCAGGTCTCGAAGAAAACCTTTCCTGCCACCTCGCCGACATCGGCGCGTTTGGTCTTGCGCTCCGCGATCACGCGCGCAGCGGCGATCGGCTCGAGCGGGATGCCAAGACCGTTCGCCACATTCATATAGCTCCCGAACGGGAGGATGCCGAGTGTCGCCTCCCTGTCGAGGAGCTGGATCGCCGCCTGCGCGACCGTGCCGTCGCCACCGGCGACGATCACAACGGGGAAACGCTCCGCCACCGCGGCCTTCGCGAGGTCGGCCGAGGTCGGGTGGTCGACGCGAGTCTCACGGCGCTCGAGCGCGAAGCCCGCCGCCTCGAGCAGGTTGACGCATTCGGCGAGATCGCCATCCGCTGCGTGTCTCTTGCCGGCGCCAGGATTGACGATCAGAAGCGCGCGCTCGCCCATTCCCCGGACTTTGGTGGCACGCCGCGCGCCACCTCAAGGCAAGGTCGCTCTTTGTTCTGCCATTTTCGGAGGAGAGATGGTCCGCCCGAGTGCGACCGGCCTCGCGACCGCGTTCTTCCGGCTGTACCTCCTGGAGTCGCTCGCTGCGGGTCCGGCACGGCCGGCGGCGCTGCTTGCGGCGATCGCCGCCGAGCGCCTTCCGTTCGCCTCGGGCGCGTTCGGCCGCGCGCTGCAGTCGCTCATGGAGGGCGGCTACCTCGGAGTCGCCGACGCGGCTTCGGTACATCTCACGCCGCTCGGGGCAGCCGAGCGTGTGGAGGAGCGCGAGCGGTGGTCGGTCATGATGCCGACTCTCGAGCGGCTGCTCGGCGCGCCGGAGCCTCGTCCGCTCGCGGTGGTGCCCGAGATCCCGGTGCCGCGCGCGTTGCCGGTCGCCGAGGCCTACCTGGACCGCGTGCTCATCGCGTCGGTCCGCGAGCGCATCGCCGCTGTTCGCGACGGTGGTCCGTCCTTCGTGGTCGTGCTCGCGCAGGTCGACGTCGATGGTGTCGGCGAAACGACCCGGCGCGCGATGGTCCATCGGGCGATCCGTGCGACGCTCGGCGCGACCGCGACGCTCCTCGGCGGCGACGTCTCCGCCTACCGCTACGGCGAGGCGGGGGTCGCGCTGCTTGGGCCGGTGGGTCGCGACGCCGATCGCGCCGAACGGCTCACCGCACTCGTGCGAGCTCGCCTGGATGAGCTCATGCACACGATGACCTCGAGCGTGCGCGCGTTCGGCGCGGCGCGCTGGCACGTCCGCGCTGGAGGAGCGAGATGGACGGACGAGGTCGGGACGACAACCGTGCTGCTCCGGACCGCGGAATCCGCCCTCGCAAAAGACGGTGCGGATCGCGAAGCTGCCTGATTGGCTAAGATACATAGGTATTGGGGCAGCGGAAGGCATCCGAGCTTAGGAATCCTGGCTTGCGCGTCGGAGACGCGGCCGAGCTCCTGGGTATTTCGATCGACACGCTTCGCCGGTGGGCGGCGGCGGGAAAAGTTCGTGTACGGCGTTCACCGGGCGGACAGCGCCTCGTCGACCCGACGGATCTCCGCCGTCTCCAGCGTGCCCGCAGCTCAAAGAAGGACCGGCCCATCGTCGCCCAGTCGGCGCGCAATCGCTTTCCCGGCGTCGTGACGCGGGTGAACAAGGACCGCGTCGCCGCGGTCGTGGAGGTCCAGGCAGGACCGCACCGGCTCGTGAGCCTCATGACCGCCGAGGCCGCCGAGGAGCTCTCGCTCAGGGCCGGCGTGAGCGTCGTCTGCGTGGTCAAGGCGACGAACGTCATCGTCGAGGTTCCTCGCGCGCGGTGAGGCGATGGTCGCCTCTCCTCGCTGTCCTCATCGCGGCTGCCTGCGTCCGGCCTGGCGGCAGCGTCGATCGCCCCGAGGTCCTGCTCGCGACGACGACGAGCTTCCAGGACTCCGGACTCCTCGACGTGCTCGCCGCCGACTTCCAAAAGCACACGCCCTACCGGCTCCGGGCGACGGCCGTGGGCACCGGCGCGGCACTGGCGATTGGCGCTCGTGGCGACGCCGACGTCCTCTTCGTGCACGCGCCGACGCAGGAGCTCGCGTATATGCAGGACGGCAACGGCGACCGGCGGGTGCTCGTGATGCACAACGACTTCGTCCTCGTCGGTCCACCATCGGATCCAGCGCACGTTCGGGGGAAGAACGTCTTCGACGCGCTCCGTGTGATCGCCTCGGCGGGTGCGCCCTTCATCTCTCGTGGAGACAACTCCGGGACCGACATCTTCGAAAAGAACCTCTGGAAGCAGGCGGCGGTCAGTCCGACCGCGCCGTGGTACGTCGAGGCTGCCACCGGGATGGGCCAGACGCTCACCGTCGCGTCGGAAAAGCGCGCGTACACCCTCTCCGACCGCGGAACCTTCCTCGCCCGGAAGAGGCAGGTCGACCTACAAATCGAGGTCGAGCGTGACCCGCCGCTCATCAACATCTACCACGTCATCACGGTCAGCCCGAAGAAGTTCCCGAAGGTCAATGTCGCGGGCGCGAACGCGTTCGCCGACTACCTGGTCTCGCCGGAAACGCAGGGTCTCATCGCGTCATTCGGCGTCGACAAATACGGTGAGCCGCTCTTCTTCCCCGATGCGGGAAAGACGGACGCCGACGTTCGCTGAATGGACCTGATCCTTCAGGGCCTCGGCGAGGCAATTTCGCGGATCCTGTCGTTCGATCCCGACGTCCGGGAGGCCACCGGCGCCGCGCTCCTCGTTAGCGGGACCGCGACGCTCCTATCGATCGTCAGCGGTATCCCGGCGGGCGCGTGGCTCGGGCTCAATCGGTTCCGGGGTCGCGACCTCGTCCTCTCGCTCGTCAACACCGGAATGGGGCTCCCGCCTGTGGTCGTCGGACTCTTCGTCGCGGTGCTCGTCTGGCGGAGCGGGCCATTCGGTGGTCTCGACTGGTACTGCACCCGTCAGGCGATGGTCGCGGCGCAGTACCTTCTCGCTGCGCCGACGGTCGTCGGGCTCACGGCCGTAGCCATCCAGTCGGTCGACCCGATGCTCCGCTTGCAGCTCGCCGCCCTCGGCGCCACGCGGCGGCAAACGCTCGGCATCCTCGTGCGCGAGGCGCGGCTCCCGATCCTCACGGCGGCGATGGCCGGCTTC
>Ga0066698_10000777_pt1 | contig 12834 bp, 10 predicted proteins | sample GraSoiAngelo_147_FD_66457 | JGI IMG/M metagenome (GOLD analysis project Ga0066698, IMG submission 66457) | Grasslands soil microbial communities from the Angelo Coastal Reserve, California, USA - 14_1009_05_40cm | ecosystem: Environmental > Terrestrial > Soil > Grasslands | place: USA... | reverse complement strand
AGAAGAGAAACAAGATCGGTTAGCATCGACGGATTATTTTTGAACGCGAGAAGTGTACCGCTTGACCTCAGATCCTCTGGAGTCGCGGCATCCATCATCCATTCCTGAATCGAAGGCGGCTCCGCGTTTACCCCCTCAAACACCTGTCCTTGACAATTTTTACCTCGGTCAGTTACTCCACGTGACGGTGAAGGACGGCAACGTCGCCGCGCCCACAACGTTGTAGTCAACGCAGTAGTCATATCCGCCCGCAGCAATTGTAACTGCGTTTCCGGATATCAGCTCGGTAGAGCCAGAGCAGCTTGTGGCGGAGTGACTAACATACCCCAGCCGCGTGTAGCCAGTTGGCAAAGTAAACGTGGGCGTCGATACACCACCACTGGTTGAGAAAGCTGCTCCGGCAGATGCACAGTCAAACCTCAACGTTCCACCCAGAGGAGCGACGGGATTCGTCTCGTTCGTCAAATTCGCACATCCACTCGTAGCGCCTGGAGGAGCGGGAACCACAACAGCAGGAAATGACTGAGTCATCGACGCAACAACTACACCGGTCACCACGACCGAGATGAGCGAGAGAGGGACTAACAGTCTCATACTCAACCTGAACCCGGGATACTTGCCTCTAATAACGCCCGGCAACACTGCTAGAGTCACCGCCGCCATGAACGCGTTGCCGAGTAGCAAGAGCACTGTTGAGGGATTCATTCTATACTCTTACATGAAAAAGACGAGGAGGCAGGCATAAAGCTGGCCTGTCCACTAGAGACTAGAAAGTACTACAAGCGAACACTTCCGCAAGCGAGGAGGAAAGGCCTCCTATGCCACGAGCAGGGAGAGAACCCCGGCACCCTCGACCTCGACTTCTTGAACGACCTCTACTTCTTGGCCGTACTTGAGACACTTTAGAGCAACTGTCCAAGATTCTCAGCTCGGGAGACATCTGCGGCTTCCTTGGGTTGAGTGCGAAAGACAAACGCCTTGTGAATGAACGTTATGGATTCGTTCTGCACTATCACGAAGTCTCTGAACCGACGTGCTAAGAATTGGGCTTCTACTGGATCAAGGCAGCGTCCTGCACTCTGCTAACAGAACAAGGGACACTCTGAACGAGTTGGGACAGTCAATGATTCCGACCCCCAACCAGTTGGGGCCGACGCGGGGAATATGCGTCTTCGATGACTTTCGTCAAGAAGTTATGGATGGACGCCGCCTATCGGAGCGAGCGAGGCTTGAAGTTTCGCTTCCAGTCAAGCTCTTCTGCACGGTCTCAGCTAGTCATTAACGTGTCGGCTGTTGTTGATCTTCATCGGAAGAATTCGAACCTGATTCAGCTAGAGTTTCTGGGATCTCGACTTAGCTGGCAAGGTAAGGGAGTAGACATGTTTCGGAGGCTACCAAGGCCATAGGGAGTGATCGCGGCCGTAGGGGTTCGCTGCCGATTTAGAAGGACTTGACCGATTGCTAGCCGTTCCCAGATGAACGATCGTCTTGGTGTCAATTTGTTGATGAGTCAGTCGTCCAAGCGAGGGTTGGGGCCTCCATGGATGGAGGGCGCGGTTGATTCCGGCATTGAGGTAAGACGAATTCTACTATTGACTCGGCTTCGAGCGGCCTCCAAAGGGATGACGATGCAGCAGCTTGTCAGAGAGTGCAAGGGGTTCCAGGATGGAATGTGGCTGGGAAGACCCCTTGAGAAGTTGTCCTACTGGTGCTTCAGAGCATGATCGACAATGGCCTAGCAGCGGTGAAGAGAAGGTTCGTGATGACAGTCAGAGGTTTGGAATATTTGAAGGACCCTCTAATGTGGCGCCTCGAACGGGTGACGATAGGAGATGTGGAGCAGAAGCTGTTTTGGGACGAGATACACGAGACTTTTGATAAGGCATATCGAAGTCTCTCCTCTCCCACGTCTCAAAACACCTGAATCGTACCCTGCTGGCTCATTTCGCTGGACTTGTCCTCAAGCCACTTGAACCATGCACTGAGCGTGGGTAGGTAGGAAGCGTTTTTCTGCACTTCGTTCCAATAACCTTGTTTTTGACACTGTTTGATGAACCAGGAATGGCCTCTTGTCAGACTAAGCTGTCTCTCTACGAGACGGCTATCACCATGTTCCGAGGGGACTCGATTGTCAGGGGAGGTTCCAACCGGTGCCCACTGAGATATCTATTGAAGTGCGCTGGAAGGTCATCGAGCTTTGGATTTACGGTGACGCGCCCGAGAAAGTTGCTTCTAAGACTGGAATTTCCGTCGGGTCCGTGCGAAATATTATCGTGGAGGTCCGAGAGGGCAGGTACCCCCAACTGCAGCACCTTCTTCCGTACCTCGACGAGCTTCGGCGGTTGTCACGGGAGCTGAGAAAGAACAACCTCTCACCTCAGCATGCCCTGACCGGTACCATCCTGTTCAACGCCCTGATGAAGCTCGGGGTCGACCCTGCGGAGTTTAAGACACTCTTTCAATTCCTGAGAAAAATTGCACCTGGGAACTTTCCTGTTGAGCAGGTTGTCAGAGCTGCTAGTACAATCGAAAAACTAGAATCTGAAACGGGCCGAAGCTTTCGAGAACTCTCCTCGGAGGCGAACAGCCTGGTTTCTGACGTTGCGACTTTGAAGGAGCAGAAAACGGCCCTCGAAAACAGCATAAGATCTCTCCGGGCCCGTGAGATAGAAGCCAAGAACAGTTTGGACAATAGGCTTGTCGCGAACAAGGTAACCACTGAGGCCTTGGAAGAGTTCCTAGACGGCAAGACTGTGCTGAAAGAGGCGGATCTCAGCCTCCTTGACTTTGAGGCGCTTACAGACTTCGTTAAGAAGGCCAAGTCGGAAGGGTTCCTAGACGCATCCCTAGAGTTGTCCACGCTTGAGGGCCGGACCGGGAAGAAGCATCATGCCATCGTTGCGGAGTACAAGGAAGCTCTCGCCGGGAAGGAAAAAGTCGACACTGAACTGGTCCAGGTTGGCCACGACACATCCCGGGCGAGAAAAGACCTGCAGAGCTTGCGGCAGGCAAACTCGAGACAGCTCGAGCACAACCACGTAACAGAGGAACAACTCGAACAATTCGTGAGAATCCGGGACCGACTAGCAGCGAAGGGAGTTGAGCTGGAGAAGCTCGGGATTCTTGAAGGACTAGTTACTCAACTAGAACAGCACCATTGGCAGCCCAGGCAGATTGTCGACTATCTCACAAAATCTGGCGACCTTCGAGAAATAGTATCACAGGTTTCACAAGAGCTGGCAAAAACTCAGAAGGACTTAGATGCAAAGAAAGAGGCCCTTCTGGTCCTAATCGGAGAGGCCGCACAGGAACGAGCGGAGCTTCAGAAGATCCTCTCCGTGGAAACGACGAAGAAGACTGAGCTGGCCCAACTCGAACAGCTGCTGAGCGACAACAAACTCCGGATCGACTGGGCGGAGACCCTTGAGAAGCTCCTCGGGACACAGCCGCGGTCTCAACTGCGCAGCTTCTCCGTATGATCGAGAAGTTGCAAACCATCATCAAGACAAGAGAGACTGTCAAGGGACTACCCATCGACTACGGGGACATGCGTGAAGAGTTTGACCTTCTGTTACAAACTGCGTCTGGAAAGAAGCTGGTTCCGAGAGAGGTTTTCGAAAACGAGACAGCCGAACTCAAAGAGATGAATCGCGCACTGCAGTTTGACCGTTTCGGAAAGCTCGAGAAGGAGAAGAAAGAGTTCTTGAAGTGGAAATTGGAATTCGAAGCGGCTGCAGAAGAGAAACTTCTCGCGATGGCAGCGAGTCTTGTCGGAAAGGGCGAGGTTCATCTCATGTGGTGCCCGAACAAAGCCTGTCGCACTGGCGTCGCGATCAGACCCGGCGCGGACAAATCTCCTTCCATCCATCTCTACACATGCCCACGTTGCAAATCTTTTCTCTATCACATATCCACCAGTCTGCCCCCCAGGGGAGCGACTGTCGTAGTAAGGCGTGGATTCTAGGACTTGCCCCTTTCTCCAATCTCATGGATTCCAGGAGTCGGGTCCGCAAGCATCCGAACGTAAGTGCTCCATCAGATTTGGCAAAATAACTGTCAAATCTGTCAACAAAGGTGCCAACAAAACTGCCAAAACAGTTGCTAAACGAAAACGAGAAGGCCCGGCCGGGCCTAGGCCAACCCCCTAGTGGCTAGGTCCGAATTTTTTTTTGGCCGGAAATTTTTTTGGGACTTTGTTCCCTAGTGAAGGCACAGTTGGAACGGCCGTTGCAAGTTTCGACACCGGCCGTCCTAAGAGAAATGGATGAAACAGAATCTTTGCGGCAATGTGGGAGTCCTATCTCTGTTTATCGATTCACCATGTCTGAGATAGCGCATTCTGTTCAGCAATTTGGGTATTTTGCGTCTTCAGGCTGAGAAGTTATGTGGGCCTCGGCCGTCGAGATCGCCTCCCGACGAAGACTGTAGCTGAAGCGCTAACCGCTGTGATAAGGGCCATAGTGAATAGCTGGTTGGACGAGAAACCGAGGATTGTTGTGCTTGAGATTGTGTTAGCCGGTGAAGGAGTGTGAGAATCGATCCTGAATGTCTGAGTTATCGTTTGGGATGCTGATCCACTGGTCGCGTGGACGGTTATTGTATAGGTTCCGGGGATGTTGGAAGTGAAGGTGAGCGTGGAGTTCGCGGTCCTGTCACTGGGTAGGATCACTTGGTTTGGGTTGAGTGCTGCGTTGACCCAGCTAGCAGAGGCGTTGGCCGATAGGACTATCGTTCCTGTGAAGCCATAGTGGCTGCGAAGGGTGATTGTTGAGGTGGCGCTGACGCCTGCGAGGACAGGCGTCACAAGGTAGCTGGCCGCGATGGTGAAATCAGAGACGTTCACGGTTGTGAACTTGAAACTGGTGTGGTTCAGCCAGTCTGAAACGGCTAAGGTCACGTTGTAAGACCCCGATGTTGTGTATGCATGGGTAGTGTTGGCCCCCGTGGATGTTCCACCGTCGCCGAAGCTCCAGTTGAAACTGTAAGGCGAAGCTCCACCGGTTGCGCTCCCGTTGAAGATTATGATCTGGTCGGGTCCTGGTTGACTCGGTGTGTATCTGAGGCTGGGGCTGGCGCCAGCTAAGAATTCGGTCATGGCTAGTGCTCTGGCGTCGTTGGGGGTCAGCGGGGGAAGGTTCCAGACCGTCTCAATTGTCTTGAGAAGAGAGTAATGGTTGTAGCTAATGCTTGAAGTATAGTTTTGCCTGACCGCCGGGCCGGCCCATAGGGCCGGAATGTGGGCTGAGTTGCTGCCCTCGTCCCATGTTAGAAATAGGGCCGCCTTCTGGGTTCGAAAGACGGGGCTGTTCAGTATCTGTGGGATAACTTGTGATAGGTAATTGTCGCCTACTGAGGTTGGGCAGTCGTGCATGTCATTGCAGAGGTTGGGGGTGAGCCATAGGAAGTTCGACGCTGTGGTTGTTGAGGCTAGGTCTGATATGAGGTTGGACGCCTTGGTTCCCGCTGGCACGACTCTGTTGCATTCAGAAGTTGTGTTCAAGACATGGGCAAAGTATACGAAGGGATTATGTCTAGGCACGTAACCCGCTGAATTGTACTGGTAACAGTTGTTGGGCATGTCCTCCATGTACGCCTTCCAAGTCATGCCAGCTGCTTCAATCCGATCCGTGATGGTGGAGTCCGGAACTGGACTCCAACCTCGACAGGCGTGCGGCGGAGCATTGCAAAGTGCCCAAGAATCATGCGGATTACCAGAGACAAGGGCCAAATAGTTTGGAAGGCTAAGATAGCTGCTAACGTCATAGTAGTTCGAGGAAACCCCGTAATCATTTGCCAATCGATTAGTGTAGGGTGTTGATGGATTGCCGATGATGTCGGCGTAGTTCCTGTTCTCCATGACGACAATCACAATGTAATTGATAGGTCGACTTGTAGGGACGACTGCTAGACGCGTGTCTGAAAGTCCGTTGTCGCGGGTCCTGATTCGTGGCGAATGGCTTATGGATTCTGGAGAGGTTCTTTGAAAGCCCAACCCCAAGAAGGAGGTGCTCAGACAAAATAGAATGAGTATGCGAGAGGCACGCGGGGGAATTGAGGCCACGCCCGATTCTGCGAGACTCGTTTCGGGGTTAAGTTTTTGGATTTTATCTATAACTAGAATTAGAAGGCTCCGAGTCGATTTCCCTAGCAAACCTAGGGCTTGCAGATGTCATAAATCCCACTATTTTCGCAGCCTGTCCGTGCCTGTTACAACTCTGCTTGCAGATGGCCTTGGGTGAAGAATCCTTCAGCGTGCTGGTCTTGGTAGATTCAAGACGGCGTTTTCACAGCATGCACCAGAACGCTTCGAGAAAGGAACCCAGCGGGGGTGTTCCTCTGGAGGACGCCCTCTAAACCGGTCATAATCTTCAGAACTGAAGGGTTGTTCAGCCTGGTCGTTAGTCCGGGAGCCAGTTTGTGCCAGCCATCCATTGTTATGACTGTCATTCCCGACTGACGAAGATACTGTGCAATTGTTCTGGGCAGGAAGGCCTTCAGGATCGGGCCTTTCCGAGAAATGTTCTGAGCGAGGTAGAGGAAGCCATTGGGGGCAAGAATGTTTGAGAATTCAAGGACTAGCCTACCCTTTGGTTGCAAGACCGTGCACATTTCCGAGATGGCTCGCCCAGGCCGTCTGACGTACTTGAGGGCCCGAATACAAACCACTGCTCCGAAGCAACCTCTCCGGAAGGGAAGCCTCTCGGCATCTGCGACCACTAAATGAACCGGTGCGGGCACTCCCGGGCGATTGCGTCGGAGTCTCCTGAACTCTCTGACCATCTCTCTGTCAAGGTCCAGCCCCACAACGTTTTCACTCGTCGATATGTTGCGAAGTATCCTTCCTGTGCCCATGCCCACTTCGAGAATGTTCGACGGTCCGCAACGAGACATTATTGCTGAAACATACGCTATCTCCCTCTTGGAAACTAGGTCCCCGCCTAAGTTCTTGAAAGTTTGACTCTCGTATCTGGAGGGGTCTAATTTGTACGAAGTCTCCGGGGGTGTCGTGAGGAGCAACTCCTACGAATACAATCGGGTTCTGCTGTTCATCATAATTACGTCTGTCCAAAGGTGGAGGATCAGGGCCTTTTGACGTGCCCTGTGAGATCTTCAGACTCGTTTCGTTCTCAACATGCTCTCGCCAACCGCCTGACTCTCTGTGCTTCGCCAGCTTGATGATATACCTCAATGATAGAGGCTAGGGCCGCAGGCCAAGAGTACTTCTGGTTGACGTAGTTTTGTGCGTTTTCAGCGACTGACCTCCTCAAGGGACCGTCTAGTAGCAAAGTAGAGATAGCATTTCCTAACCCCACATGGTCCCATGGGGACACTATTGCTCCCCGATTGCTTCCGAGTATCTCAGGTATGGACCCTATTGCAGTCGACACTACAGCTCTCCCGAGCGCCATACATTCCAGCATCGACAACGGAGGGTCAACTGACACGTGAGAGGAAAAAGGCATAGCGATCACGGAGTGCGAGGTCAGGGATTCAACTAGAGGTCCTGGCCCGAGAATGCGTATCTCTGGAGAAACACGGTCATGGCATTCTCTCGCTTCGAGTGGACTTCGAACAGCCACCATAAATTTCGCATCCGGAATCTTCTCTCTGACGATCGGCATGCACGAGAGGAAAGTGTAGAGTCCCCTTTCTTTAGTAATTCCAGAAGTGAGGATGACGTTCCTACCATCTTCCACATCATGTTCGGGATTTTCGGTGAGACACGTTTCTGGAACCCCGTAGGGGATAACTGAAATCAGCTTTCGAGGAATTCTTCCGTCGCGAGCAAGGTTATCTTTTGCATAGCTTGTGAGAGCAATAATTCGGTCTAAGCCAAAAGTAGATGGTAGAGCATTTTCTAGGGCAATGTGCAATAGTGTTAGCATCGCTCGCCTAGAGCCCACCGCGGCCTTCCTGACGAGTGATGGAATGAATGTGAATGTGAAGACGGTTGGAGCACAACTACGAATTCTTGAGAGTTTGGCGTAGTGATATATCTGCTGCCCACCGTGGAAATGAACCACGTCAGGTTTCAACTGTCTAATAATCTCCCTTAGCCTGTTGAGGTTTTCAACAGAAAAGCGGTGACCAACGGTTCGAATTCGATAAGGCCTATGCAGCTGCGGAATATTCTTCTCAGGAGAATCGGTAACCACCACAACATCACTTCCAGCCTTGACGAGCTGGGTGCCAAGTTCATGTGTGATGCGGGCGTTGCCTTCTAGTGGATTGTCGAATGACTCGCTGACATCGCTTCTAGTCTCTCCGAGGAGAGAGGATACTAGGCAGACCTTCAAAGAGTCCAATTAGCTTTCGAACATTCCCGAAGCCAATAGGCTGTCAATTGTCCTAGGAGTCACCCTCCCTGGATTTGAACGCTATAAGACGTTGGTAACCTTCGACCCAAAAACCTTCGACTGTGCACGTCGAGATACTGAGTTCTCTCACAGGCTATGTCCCAGGAGAATTATGAGTTCGAATATTGTCAGCAGATACGCTGCGTATCGCACCAGCCAATTCTCTTGTTGCCAATCTTACAGCGTCTTCACTACCATAGTGAGGTGCCCAACCTTTTGACCTCAGCTTTGTTATGTCGAGGTGCATATTCTTGACGTCTCCCACCCATCCTCCTCCGTTTGACCCTTTCGAGAAGACGACGCTAACCTTCCCTAGGCCCATCTCCTCGACAACGATTCTCGCGATTTTGAGAACCGTAACTTGGTCCTCGGAACCCACGTTGTACACTTCAATCAATCTACCGTTGAGTTCAAGCGCGTTGAGAACGGCGTTGGTACAGTCACTTATGTGGATGTATGATTTGCTCTGAGTCCCGTCTCCCAAGATCTTGAGCTCAGATGGATTCCTCTGCAACCTCCTAATGAAATCGACAGTGACACCATGAATGGCCCTCGCTCCTACTATGTTCGCGAATCTGAGGATTAACGCCCGCCTGGCATACGTATGAGCGTAGGAGGAAATGAGTGCTTCGGCCGCAAGTTTGGTCGCCCCGTAGAGGGAAATGGGTTGGAGAGGTGAGTAATCTTCTGGTGTTGGCATAAGTTTTGCCTCGCCATAGACAGATGATGTCGAAGGGAAAACAATTCTCGCCGCTGAGCTCTTTCTCATCTGTTCAAGAAGAACGTGTGTTCCGTACACATTTACGCGAAAAGAGGTAGCCGGATCTCGAAGGCCGTCGCGAACTTCGGGACAGGCGGCCATGTGAAAAACGCTGTCTACGTCCAATAAGGCTCTCTTTACGTCCGATGGGTTTGTGCAGTCTCCAACTATCAGACGTAGTTGACCATTCGATCTTTCCCTCGAGAGCGCGCGAAGGTTCCTCTTTGAACCGAAACTCAAGTTATCCAGCACCGTCACATTCCTCCCACTTCGAACCAGAGCCTCTGTGAGATGACTTCCAAAGAATCCGCAGCCTCCTGTTACCAAAGCGTTCATGCTGGGTCAAAACTCCTGGAGGAAAATCTCTCTTGCGGTACACAAGGACGCATTCGATAGTAACGCGTCTCCGAAATTCTCAATGGAATTTCGAACCACCAGAGAGAACTCCTGCTCGTCGACAAGGGAAGTAAATTCAAGTAGATTTTTCTGGATTTGTCTCAGATTCCTTTTCCCCATTGAGACCTCCCAGCGCTCCTTCTCTTTGGCGAAAGTCACGTTTTGACCAAACAAACAACTTTGATAACCTTCTCCTGACCTCCAGTTTGATTGGCTTCGGGACGAGGAGAAAAAGACCGAGTGCGATAAAAAACGAAACCGACGTAATCTCGCCCAGTGCGAGGGACGTTTGGCCATCGTAGACGATGCTGACTTGAACTGTCTGATTGGAAGGTATCACGTAGAACCCGTTGGAATATGTGTCTATTCGGAAGTGCTCTAACTTAGAACCCCCCTCTACGGCCACCCAACCGTCGTCGAATGACACGCCGAGACGGAGAAGCGTAGGGGTTGTGGCTTTCAGAGTTACACGATAGCTCACAGGTGATTGCTCCACCCAACTAAGGCTTGGAGCTGAGACGTAGTCGAAAAGTGTCCGAACGTCGGGAGGGTAGAAAATGGAGAATTCGGGCGCGATTTCCTTTGAGAGATCTTTGATTGTGATCTGAATGCCACTCTTTCCCTTCGAAGGAATCTCCTGCCATATCCACAGTGCTTGAACCGAACTCCATGTTGGGGTGCCACTCATCTGAAAATGACTCAAAGGCAGATACAATCTCTTCCACCCTGTCCAATTCAAGTATAGACTTTGGAGAGGCCAAAAGAAATACTGGGACTGTGGTCCCATAAACGAAAATCTCAGCTCACGACCCGACCCGTCGCCGTACACATCCAATGCGAGTCCCCCGGAAAACGAGGCAAGTTGATCGAGCCCCCAGAGTGATTGATTTAGATTCAAGTAGAGAGCGTGAAATCCGACTGAATTCGAGTCCGCTTGCCAATTGACTTGAAACTGGCTTGTTGATGAGTCATTCGCGGTTGCGACATCTGTCGCAACCGAAGTTCCATAGACTGACGTTGCGTTGCTCGGAATGTTAGTTTCTGAACGTTGCAAGGTAACTATGGAGTCACGTTGGAGATTCATAGCCCTGCTTATGCTAGTGCCGTTTGAATAAGCGCTCATTTCAACAGCCAGTTCATCACGCAAAATCCTCACACTCGCAGACTCGGAATCACTAATCAGGTAAAGTAATCGATTTTTTCCTGCGGCCAGGTGCGTTAGGATCGCCGTGTCGTTGATTGGTGAGTCAAAATCAATAAGGATTGGGGTTCTGTCGAGAAGAGATACGAATGCTCCGTTGCTGTTGTCTTGAAAAAAGACAAAAGCTGTCGAGCCCTTCGGGAAAAGGTTGGACGAAAGAAGCGGAAGTAGCGCTTTATCCGTTCCCCAGACGGGGAGTATGGTTTGCGAGGATGAGAGAATCGGAGTATAGTTCGGGTTCCGGTAAAAGTTCAATTTTCCAAGGCTATTCTCCAGCGGAAATCCGTATGGAGGGATGAATGAGGCATTTTCAGGTGATACTACATCGTTCCGATGAACGACGTATTTTACACTCATCAATGAAAGAAGGTCGCTAATCGTTGGAGAACTCAATGAGTGATATAGGAGATCCACCACTTCCACCCCTTCTCTCGTTCCTAAAGGGAGATTAGCGCTAACGAAAAGTCCTGGCGCGACCTGAGGGAAGACATCCGTCATCGAATATAGCCCCTGAAATGCCCAGGTGTATTTTACGTACTGAAGAGCGGTTGGCCGCGGGAAGGGGAGTATTACGAAGTCCTGAGGCTGAGAGGCTAGCCAGTGGCTAGCATCAGAATAGTAACTCGGTATTACCACAGGTGCCATGAAATCACCCGGCACTCCTGCGATTAATGGAGCCGAGTTCAAGAGAATGATGATAACTAGAGCAATTGGAATAACCCCACGCATGATAGGACGTAGTCTAACCCTACTAGTGCTAGCAGCCGCCCAAGCAGGGTTGAGGTGACCCTTGTCGACCGGTCTTTTTTGCCCAAGAGCTGCTCCCAATCGAGCTTCTACCGCCTCTGTTAGATAGCCCAACATGTATACTAGGGAAAGAACTACAGGGACGGTCCAGAACTCGAAACTCGAGGGAAATTGGAGAAGATTGAGTGGCGTTGGAGCAGCACTCTGGAGAATTCGGTAAGAACTAAGTACATCTGACGATTGTGACAGAATTAGGATTCCGAGTGTGTAGGCCAGCGCTGTCAGGGCAAAGAATTGCAACGTTTTGTTTCTCCTTCCGAACAGCAGAGACCCGAAGGCGATGATCGGAATCACCAGTCCGGTGAAAGCCCCCAAACCTACTTCGTAGAACAAGCCCGTAGGATGCCATGTGGGAATCCCGTAGCCAACCAAGCGGATAACATTCAGTGGGTCCGAGAATGTAGGGCTGTTCAGGAATTGGGACCCGACATTCGCGGTAGAATGAGTGAGAAGCGTGTATACCGATGAGAATCGCTCGAGGGATGGAGCTATCCAAGAAGCGTTGGCGAGAGCGGCTCCGATAATAGCAACCGCGAAGAACCGGACCGTCCTAGTCAGCGAATTCCAGGACCTGTCTTTCGCCATAGAGAAAATCGCATAGAGACAAACGAATTCGATGGCAATTGGCAAAAGACGAACCCTATGAGCGAGGAAGATCGAAGAAGCCCCCGTTAGGAGTGCCCATGTTCGCCATCTTGACCCCCCACGTATACCCCTTGCCACTCCAACAACCATCATTGGTAGGGCAGCGTAAGCGTAGAAAGTGAACCAGTGACCCAGATAGAGTTCTCCCGTCATGTATGGATTGTACATGTAAAATGTTGCACCAACGAGCGGCCCCGAACGTCCACCTAGGGGCAATAGGTGTCGAGCTGCGAGGTAGGCAGAGGCACCTAGAAGAGAGAGAAGGATCGTTAGCGTTCCTCTGTTTACCAAGTCGGTGGAGAGCCCGACCCATTGCAGGGCGACTGGCAAAAAGTAAAACGGCAGCTGAGCAATGGACGTGAATGACCCATCGTTTCCGAAAAGCCAACCCTTGTCATACCATGTAAATGAGAGGTGGTGAAGATAGTTTGACGGATCTATTGGAAACTCCGAATCTGCAGGTCTAATTGTCCCCGGTAAGCCGAGTCGAAAGAAGGTAGGAAACGCTAGGAAGACAATGATTATCGAGTCACGCAATGTTGCACTATGCGTCTTCAGAAATTGGGTCGCAGGGCGCAACAAGGTTAGAAACCATTTGTCAATTTCGAGAAGGGGATAGTCCTTGACCCTCGGTGTCGCGATAATCGACTAACAAGGTCAGCTCGGAG
>Ga0066698_10000770_pt1 | contig 12845 bp, 7 predicted proteins | sample GraSoiAngelo_147_FD_66457 | JGI IMG/M metagenome (GOLD analysis project Ga0066698, IMG submission 66457) | Grasslands soil microbial communities from the Angelo Coastal Reserve, California, USA - 14_1009_05_40cm | ecosystem: Environmental > Terrestrial > Soil > Grasslands | place: USA... | reverse complement strand
AAGACCACGCTGATCCGGATGATCACCGACATCCTGAAGCCCGACTCGGGAACGATCCGTCTCGACGGCCGGCCCGTGGGGGGCGACGAGAAGCGTCGCATCGCCTACCTGCCCGAGGAGCGCGGGCTCTACCGGCGCGCCAAGGTCACCGAGCTCCTGAGCTACTACGGGGCGCTCAAGGGCATGGCCGCGAGCGCCGCCCGCGATGCCTCGAGACGTCTGCTCGAGCGTGTCGGCCTCGCCGACCGCGCCGACGATCAGGTGCAGACCCTGTCCAAGGGAATGCAGCAGAAGCTCCAGCTCTGCACCGCCCTGATCGGCGATCCGGGCCTGCTGATCCTCGACGAGCCGTTCAGCGGCCTCGATCCGCTGAACGTCCAGATGCTCGAAGAGATCCTCCAGGAGCGCAGCCAGGCCGGCGTCACGGTGCTGCTCTCCACGCACCAGATGAACAAGGTCGAGGAGCTCTGCGACCGGGCGCTCATGATCAACCGCGGGTACATGGTGCTGCATGGCTCGGTGCCCGAGATCCGCCGGCAGTACTCCGATCACGCGGTCGTGGTGCGTGCCTCGGGGCGGCTCGAGGACCTCCCCGGGGTCCGCTCCGTCGAGCCCTTCAACGGCGACCTCAAGCTCACCCTGGAGGCCGACGCCACGCCGGATTCGGTGCTCAGAGCCCTGGTGGAACGCAGGGTGGTGATCGAGTCGTTCTCGCTCGCGACGCTTCCGCTGGAGGACATCTTCGTGAAGGTGGTGCGCGAGGGGCTGGGACTCGACCAGGGGCGGAGCGAGCGGGCCGCCGAGGTCGCGCCGGGTGCGCGATGAGCTTCTCCTGGCCCCGCGTGCTGACGATCGCCAGGCGCGAGTTCCTCTCGACCGTGCGGCGCAAGGCGTTCGTCTTCACCCTGATCGGCATGCCGGCCTACTTCGCGTTCGTGAGCTGGATGGCGATCAAGCCCCAGATCGCCGAGCGCCTCCAGGCGCTCAAGAGCCTGACCGTGCTCGCCGTGGTGGACTCGTCGGGCCTCTACCACGGGGCCCGGCGCGAGATCCGCACCGAGTACTCGCCCGGCGACAACCCGTTCAGCACCACGAGCGGGTCCCCTCAGGTGCAGTGGTTCCGCACCGAGGTGCACCTCTATCCCGACCAGAAGACCGCGACGGACTCGCTCAAGGCCGGGCGCGTGAGCCAGGTGCTCGTGATCCCGCCCGATTACCTGGCCACCGGCAAGCTGCGCCGCTACGCCTCCCAGAGCGGGCTCTTCAGCTCGGGCGCGGACCGGCCCGTCACGCGCTGGCTGGTCGCGAATCTGCTGGCGGATCGGGTGGATTCGATGCGCATCGAGCGCGTGGTCCGGCCCTTGCACGGGCTGGATTTCTACGCCATGAACCGGCAGGGCCAGTTCGAGCTCAGGGACGAGCGTCGCGAGGCGTTCGACTTCCTGCTGCCGATGTCGTTCGGCCTGATGCTCGGGCTGTGCATCGTGATCGGAGGCCAATACCTGCTCCAGGGGGTGAGCGAGGAGAAGGAGTCGCGGATCCTGGAATCGCTGCTCTGCACCGTGTCCGCCGAGGAGCTCCTGGGCGGGAAGTTGATCGGACTGGGAGGCGCCGGCCTCACCCTGGTGGCGGTATGGATGTTCATGGGGGCATCCTTCGGGGGACCCGCGGCCGCGCTGGCGCAGATTCACCTCTCTCCGGCGCTGTTCTTCTTCATGCTCACCTACCTGTTGCTCGGGTACCTGTTCTACGGGAGCCTCATGACCGGGATCGGCGCGGTGACGAACAACATGCGCGAGGCGCAGCAGTTCGCCTTCATGTTCACGTTCGCCAACTGGGCGCCGTTCATCATGCTCACCAGCATCATCGGTCGTCCGGACGGGCGGCTGGCCGTGGGCCTCTCCCTGTTCCCGCCCACCGCTCCGGTCACGATGATGATCCGGATGTCGGTTCCCGGCGGTCCCGCGGTTCCGGAGTGGCAGGTGGGCCTCTCCATGGCGTTGCTGGCCGCCGCTGCCTGGTTCGCGCTCATCGGCTCGGCGCGGGTGTTCCGGATCGGGCTCCTGCTGCACGGCAAGACGCCGAACCTGCCCGAGATCCTTCGCTGGGCCCGGAGCGGATAAGACCAGCGCCCGCTTGCGGATTGCACGATCGCGAGTTGCGGGCTGTCGGGTGGAGCAATCTCTTCAGCCGCATCTTGCCGGCAAATCATTGACCGGCCCGAGAGAGCGCCAGCCCGCAAGATTCCTCTTGGCAGGCGGCCTCGGACGCTGAGACAATCATTTAGCGCTCTGGATGGGTGGAGAACTCGACAGGGTACGGGTTTTGCGAACAAGGCTCAGCGGGTTGCCGGAACCTTCCCGGCGGCCCTGACATTTTCGAGAGCCCGAAGGCGCTGCGTAAAGCTATGGGTCCCTCATGGGATCCCCGGCGCTCAAGGGACGGAAGCGGTCGTACAGGCGACAAGTGCCAGACTCCTCGCTTCTCTCTCGAAAGGCGGACGCGTACCGCGTCCGCGTCACAACGGGATCGCCCGGTCTATGGCCGGGCGTTTTCGTTTATGGGTCGTGCAGGCGCCCGGGTCCCCGGGAACCGCGCGCGGCCTTCCGGAACGGCCGGGCGCGACGACGCTGTCGGCCAGGTCCAGCCCCTCGGCACCGCAGGGTCAGGGCAATCCCAGCCCGACCCTGACCGGAATCGCCGGCGAGGGGACCCCCCTCGAGGAACAAGAAGTCGTAGTGGGCGTCGGCGAACAGACTCCCCACGGCCGGCAGCCTGACCTGGATGCCGCTGCCGAAACCAAGCGCCGCGTTGGTTTCGACCTGCTTCCGCTGGGCCACATGCCCATAGGGGTCGCGGATTTCCTTGCGATCGGGCCCGTGGGGAAGGCGGGCGCTCTTGCGCGGCTCCATCCGAAGGGCCAGAATCGCCCATCCAATGCGACAGCTCCGGCTGGGCCTCGCACAGCTCAATCCCACCGTGGGCGACGTGGACGGGAACGTGGCCCGGGTGGCGGCCTACCTCGAGCAGGCGCGCGGCCTGGGCGTCGACCTGCTGGCGTTTCCGGAGATGGTGATCACCGGCTACCCGCCCGAGGACCTGCTCCTCAAGCCGTCCTTCATCGAGTACGCGATCGAGCGCACTCGAGACCTGCTGCCGCGCACGCTCGGAATGACGGTGGTGGTCGGGACCGTCGACCGCGATTTCGACCTCTACAACGCCGCCGCCGTGCTCCACGACGGCCGGTGGATGGGCACCTACCGCAAGCGCTACCTGCCCAACTACGGCGTGTTCGACGAGAACCGCTACTTCATGCCCGGTACTCGCAACCCGGTGTTCGTCCGAGGCGGGACGATCATCGGCATCAACATCTGCGAGGACATCTGGTACCCGGGCGGCCCGGTGGAAGAGCAGGTGATCCGGGGCGGGGCCGAGATCGTGATCAACATCTCGGCCTCGCCCTACCACGCCGGCAAGGCCCAGGTGCGCAAGCGCATGCTGTGCACGCGCGCCGCCGACAACCTCGCGGTGGTGTGCTACGTCAACCTGGTGGGCGGTCAGGACGAGGTGATCTACGACGGCTGCAGCCTGATCGTGGACGAGCAGGGGCAGGTGCTGGCCGAGGGCAAGATGTTCGAAGAGGACCTGGTGGTCGCCGACGTCGAGCTGGATTCGGTGTTCAGCGCCCGCCTGCACGATCCCCGCCTGCGCAAGGGACGCGCCCTGGAAGCGGGCGAGGGAGCGCCGCGCATCGATTTGCCGGCGCTGGGCACCGGCGCCACGCCGGCGCCGGACCCTGCGGGTGGAGTGGCCCCGTTGCCTCGGGGCGGCGGAAACGGCGGCGTCGCGACAGCCGTCGCCGCCAAGCCCGCGCTCGAGCGGCGAGCGGCGCCGACCTACCCCGAGCTGGTCCCGGAAGTCTACGGGGCGCTCGTGCTCGGCACCCTCGACTACGTGCGCAAGAACGGCTTCGAGACCGTCGTGCTCGGGCTTTCGGGCGGCGTGGACTCGGCGCTGTGCGCCTGCATCGCCGCCGATGCGCTGGGGCCCGCGAACGTGGTCGGGGTGTCGATGCCTTCCGGATTCACCTCGACGGCCTCGCGCGAGGATGCCGAGTCCCTAGCGCGCAATCTCGGAATCCGGCACACCTGCATCCCCATCCGCGACGTCTTCGAGGCCTATCTCAAGGTGCTCGAGCCGGCGTTCGACGGCAAGCCTCCCGACATCACCGAGGAGAACCTGCAGGCGCGGATCCGCGGCAACTACCTGATGGCGCTCTCCAACAAGTTCGGCTGGCTGGTGCTCACGACCGGCAACAAGAGCGAGGTGTCGGCTGGCTACAGCACGCTCTACGGCGACATGGCGGGCGGGTTCGCGGTGCTCAAGGACGTCTACAAGACGATGGTGTACCAACTCGCTCGCCACCGGAACCAGTGCGGGGAGCGTCCCGTGGTCCCCGAGCGCACGCTGACCCGCGCGCCGAGCGCCGAGCTCAAGCCGGACCAGACCGACCAGGACACGCTGCCGCCCTACGAGGTGCTCGATCCGATCCTGCGTCTCTACGTCGAGGAGGACCGCTCGGCGCGCGAGATCGCCGATCTCGGCTACGACGAGGCGGTGGTGCGGCGCGTGGTCACGATGGTGGATCGCGCGGAGTACAAGCGCCGCCAGAGCCCGCCCGGGATCAAGATCACCCCGCGCGCCTTCGGCAAGGATCGCCGGCTGCCGATCACGAATCGCTGGGCGGGGTGATCTAAGGGTGCCTCTCTAAGCGGCTCTCAGAGGAGCCAGGTCGCCTCTCTTCAGTTCCGGCTGACCCAAGCCCCGCAGGATCCGGTTCATCCGGGCAACCGAGACGCGCTTTACGGCGTCCACCCACGCTATCACGCGGCCCGAAAGGCGAGACCGCGACGGCCCCGGCGGCCGGGCCCCCGAGCCCGGCCACCGGCAGACTTACCTCAAGGCCCCGCGCTGAGCACCAGGATCAGGAAACCGTCCTCCACCTTGACCTGGTAGGTCCCGGCGGTGCCGAAGGTGTAGAGCGTGAAGTCCCCGTCACCCCTCGCCTCTTGGAGCAGGATGTCCTTGCCGGCCTTGGTGAAGAGCTTGGACGACTCGTCCCAGCTCACCACGTGCACATCGGGGGCGGCCCCGATCGCGCCCGGCCCCCAGAGCCGGGTGGCATTGGCCTGGACCTCGGCGATCGTCGTGTAGTTGGTGCTTCCGGCCGTGACCCAGACCTCGAGCGCGCCGGCTGGCCCGCTCATGTTGGTGAACTTGCCGACCAGCGCGAAGTCGTTCAGCCCCTTGAGACTGTCCTTGTGCTTCTCGTAGTCGGGAATGGTGTTCAGATCCACGAAGATGCGCGCGAAGGGATCCGAGCTCGAATCGATCGTGAACGGGCTCGGGAGGCCGAACTCCACGAGGACCTGTCCCGTCGCGACGAAGCAGCCGCTCGCGACGAGCGCGGCGAGCGCAAGGACCGGAAAGACCCGTCGATAGCTCCGCATGCAGCCGCCTCCTCAGGGAATGGGTGGGAAGCTCAAGAGGCCGTAGGAGACGCCGGCCGTGACGTTCGCCCACTTGCGGGAAGACTCCGTGTTGCCTTCGTCCAGGACTGCGCTCATCTCGGCCCGCACATGGAACGACAGCTTGACGATCGGAGCCTTGAAGCCCACCCCAACCCCGGCGTTGTAGGCGGTGGTCGTCGCATCGAGCCCGGGGCGCTCCAGCTTGTGGGAGCCGATGCCCACGAACGGGTAGAACTGCAAGGGGCCTCCGAAGGAGAACAACACGTTGGCCCCGTATCCCGTCACGTCGATGCCGCTGCGCGTGATGCTGAGGCTGCCGAGGTCCTCGCTCTTGTCCCCGCCGTTGGCCTTGAGGAAGTACGGCTCCACGGTCACGAGCGGGATCACGTTCACCGGCACCCGTATCCCGAGCTCGGACCCCGTGCCGTTGTCCTCCTGGGCGACCGGAATGCTTGCGCCGCCGAACACGCCGACCGCCACGCTCACGGCCCCGGCGGGCAACGCCCAGCAGGTCACCGCGAGAGCAACGATCCATACCGAGAGTCTCTTCATGGGACAGCCCTCCTCTCTTCCTTAATGGATCGGCCTGGCCGGATGCATTCATGAGCAGATCGCGTTGCCGGCTCATGAAATGGAGCGACCTGGCAACTCCGTGTCGAGGCCGTGAGCCCATCTTTGTGCCGGGTCCCCAAGACGGTCAACACGCGGGGCGTCCCCGAGCGCAGACAGGCGCCATGGCCAACGGTAAGTGGGTGCGAGATCGTCGCGTCCTGCAATGGACGACCGCGCGACGCGGCGCGGGAGGGCCGGCGCTCTACTGGATGACGCGCACCGCCACGACGCTCGCCGAGCAATAGCGGGTGAGGAGGTCGGCGAGGTGCTCGAGGGCGGCCGAGACGTTGTGGCCGGCCCCCTCGGCGGGACTGAACAGCACGACGAGGATGTGGCGGGTCTCGACCGTGACGGAGGTGCGGGCCGAATCCGACGTGGGGGCGCCGAACGGGCCCTCGTCGTCGGCCAGCAGCAGGCGGCCCTCGAGGTTGACCCGCTGCTTGCGGATGCCCGGATACCCTTCCCCGTGATGCCCCACCCGCACCTGCACCACGCCCTTCACCGCCTCGCGGTCGTAGAGCCCGAGAGGGACCTGGTGGGAGAGCGAGCACAGGTTGCAGACGTCCACCGTGGAATTGACCTTGGGCAGTCCCTTGCCCTGCAGCACCCTGCGGAGCAGCGCCTCGCTGCTCGGGCGGCTCTTGGTGGGATCGATGTCGAGCCTGCGGAACAGCGTACGAGTCTCGGCCACCCCCGGGATGTCGGCCGGCTGTTTCCCCGCGTAATGAGCGACCAGGCGCTGGGTGACGCGGTCCCGTTCGGCCTCGAACTCGTGCGGCAGGGGGCCTGAGCGAAGCCCCTCGGCTTCGAGGAGCCCCAGGGCGAGCGTCCCGAGAAGCGAGTCGTCAACCGAGACGTTGATGCTTTGGATGCGGGCTTGAAGCGACATGGGGCGCATTCACTCCAGGCGGCGACGGCGAACCGTGCCTCCGCTGCGCGACCGTTTTCGATGGGCGGCGGGAAATCCCTTTCCGACCCAACAAGAGGACGACAGCAGTATCGTCCCCAGTTGCGACCAAACTTCAGTGTCTTCGCCGCCCACGCGAGCCGGGCTCGAACACGACACCTGTAATCGAGATCGAGGGCGCTCGCCCGGGGGAACTGGCGGCGAGCGGATCACCCACCCGCCGCACCATATCCCGGCCGCCGCCCGAGCCCAAGCAGTTTTCGCATGCCAACGCGCGCGAAGTTCGGCGAATGCTTGGCGATTTCGGATTGTGGTTGCTGAAAATCGATTAGGAGGACTGATCGACCTGGGTGGGAGGGAGTTTTCGAACCACCGAGACGATGCGATAGCGGCGGCGCTGATCTCCTTCGCCGAGCTCCACCTCTTCGCCGATCGAGCGCCCGAACAGCGCGCGGCCGAGCGGGGCCTGGAACGACACCACGTGACCGCCGTGGTGGTGCTCTTCCTCGCCGAGAATCCAGTAGGTCACCACCTCGCGATCGCTCTCCAGAACCACCTCGCTGCCGAGCCCGACGATGCCGTCCTTGTGCTCGGCGTCGTCCACGAACCGGGCGCGGTTCAAGCGGCGCTGGAGCGACCGGGCCAGCTTGCTGGCGTTCGCCTGCTTGAGCTTGGCCGAATGGTACTCGGCGTTCTCGCGCAGGTCGCCGAGCTCGCGAGCCTTCTGGATCGAGGCCGGAATGGTGGTGCGGAGCTCGCGCTCCAGGCGCTCCAGCTCCTCGCGCAGCCGCTCCCAGGTGGCCCGCGTCATCACCGAGAGGTTGGTGTCCTCGGCCTGCTGGCCGACCCCGTGGAACAGCTTGTCAACGCTGCGCTGCCGCGCCGCCAGCACGGCCTCGGCCTCCTCGCCGAGCCCCAGCCGCCGGGCTGCTTCGAGGACCGGGAACAGCAAGCGATCGCTGGAGCGCCAGCGCCGCAGCAGCACCCGCAACTCGAGCTTCGCGTCCTCGGGGCAGGGTACGTCCCGGAGCACCCCGTCGAGGGCCCCGCCGGGCTCGAGCCAGCGCATCACCTTCTCGGCCACCGAAGGCTTGGGACGCTCCTCGATCAGCGTGAGGGCCGCGCACAGGATCCGCCACGGGTCCGCCGGCGGCGAGGGAAGCCCCAGCTCCTCCTCGATCCGCCGAAGCACGGCGGTGGGGTAGCGGGCGGCGTGACGCAGCAGGGTCGCCCGCAGGTCGGCTCGCCCCCGCTCGCCCAGCTGCCGGCGATACGCTTCGGCCGCCGCGCGCACCGACGAGAAGCGCGAGTCGAGCGCCGAGAGGATGGCGTCCGACTCGACGCCGACCCGATGGGACACCTCGAGCAGCGCGGCCTGCTCCAGCTCGCCGGAGAGGTCCGAGATCGAGAGACCCCGCTCCCAGAGCTTCCTCAGCACCTCGGCCCATTCCTCCGAGCGCTCCGGGAACCAGCGCGCGAAGTAGAGCCCGGCGCGCGCCCGGTCCACGGGCTCGCATTCGTCGTCGAGCACGGCGCGGGTCACGTACTTCCCGAAACGCTGGGCGAGCTTCTCCTCGGCCTGGGGATGCTGCGACAGGAACTTCCGCAGCGTGGACAGGTTCTCGCGCACCGACTTCCGGGGCCCGAGCGCCGGGAGCGGCGTCTCGTCGTCGGCCCCCCCCGCGTCCACGGCCAGGCGATAGTGCTGCTCGAAGGCGCGGGATGAATCGATGCGCGGATCGTGAGCCGCCGCGGCGCGCGCGCGACGCCAGAACGCGTTCCACTCGGTGGCCGGCACGAGCTGCGAGCCGACCAGGAACACCTTGAGCCGCTGCGCGTCGCCGGCCCCGCCGAGCGACTCGAGCGCGCGCCGGAGCACCTCGGCCGGCTCGTCTCGAACCAGCCGCCCGAGCTCGTCCGGTCGGTTCACGCTCATCAGCCGGAGATCGCCGGCGGCGATCGGCGCGAGGGTCCGCCGGGCCGCCGCATAAGGCATCCGGTGTCCGCGCGCGTGAGCGAAGTCGAGGAGGACCGTCTCGCCGTCGTTCGAGGCCACGCGCCCGGCCCCGAAGGAGGCGTGATGCACCGACCGGCCCGGCGGGAGGGCCGCGATGGCGTCGAAGCGTTCGAGTGCCGAGAGCAGCGGCTTCAACCGATCCTCGATCGTGGAATGCTTGAGCACCGCCTCCGGGTCGGGGAGCTCGCGGGCCGGGCCCTGCCGGAGCGCTTCCACCAGCGCGGCCCGCAGCGGCTCGACCGCGTCGGCTCCATGCTGTTCCGCGATCCGCGCCGCGACGGTGCGCAGGGTGGCCAGGCAAGCGCCGGCCTTCCCGGCGCGCGCGACCACGGGAAAGGCGATGTCGAGGAGTTGCACACACTCGCGATGGGCCCCCTGGGCGGCCACCGCCGGCAGGGTCTCGATCAGCCTCACGAGGCCCGCCTCGTCCTCGTTCTCAACGAACTCGAGCGCGGCCTCCTCGAGGCCGGCGTATCGGCCCGCCGCCGCGAAGGCCGGCAGGAGCTCGGCCAGCAGTGTTCGGCGTCGCTCCGGCTGGCCGGCCTCGCCGAGCCGGACCGCGAGCAGGAGCCCGAGCTCCAGGTCCTCCGGCATGATCGTCAGGGCGCGCTCCAGCGCCTCGACTCGCGCCGGATCCTGATTCAGCCCCTCGTGCGCCTTGACCAGCCAACGGGCTCCCGCCAGGGTCTCGGTCAAGGACAGCGCACGTTCGGCCACAGCCGCCAGCGGCTCCCATTGCTGCGAGGCGCCGAGCTTGTCACACAGGGCGAGCAGCGTCTGGTGGGCGCGCTCGACTTCGCCGTTGAGCGCGCAAGCCGCGGCGAGCAGATACTCCACGCCCAGGGAAGCACCCGGCTGCTTGAGTCGCGCCGCGCACTCGTCGCGCACCAGGGTGACCCGGCCCTCGGCCCGGGCCTGGTCGGCCAGCTCTTCGAGGCGGAGTCGATCCTCGGGAGCGAGCTTGGGCGCGACCTCGCCGCGCAGCACCGCGGGAAGAGTCTCAGCGATCGTCATGGGGAGCATCAGGCGCCGACTCGGGCTCCATGGGAAAAAGGGCGATCATGATGGCGCAGCCGGGCTCGAGAGGCAAGAATGGGGAAGCCGGCCTCTTGATGACGAGCGCCCGGGAGAAGAAACTCCGCTCGTCCCCGACCGCCGGCCGCGATCGACGAGCGACAAGGAGGCGAGCCGCCCATGAAGATCTACACGCGCACCGGCGACGACGGGAGCACGGGTCTCCTCGGCTCCGGGCGGGTCCTGAAGTCGGCTCCGCGCGTCGAGGCCTATGGGAGCGTGGACGAGCTCAACGCCGTGCTGGGCGTCGCGCGCGCGACAGACTCCGCGGGGTGGCTCGCCGCCGAGATCGAGGCCATCCAGTCCCGGCTGTTCAAGCTCGGCGCCGAGCTCGCGACCGCGGAGGCCCGGATGCTGGAACGGCTCGAGCGCGTTTCGGACCGCGACGTGGCGGAGCTCGAGCAGTGGATCGACAGGCTCGAGGAGGAGTTGCCGCCGCTCAAGAGCTTCATCGTTCCGGGAGGCAGCCGCCTCGCCGCCCACCTCCACTTCGCCCGCACGGTCTGCCGGCGGGCCGAGCGCCGCGCCGTGGCGCTCCGGGAGCACGAGCCCGTGGAGCCCGTTCTGGTCCGGTATCTCAACCGCCTGGCGGATCTCCTGTTCGTGATGGCGCGGTGGTGCAACCGCCGCGAGGGGATCGCCGAGACCGAGTGGCGCAGCGGCGCGCGCGGACCGGATGCGGACCCGCGTTGAAACGAGCCCGGGCGTGCCTGCCGGTGGCGGACCGGCGGCGCTTCGGGTCTCGTGTCGCCCAGGCGGTCAAAACTCGTGCTTGCGCCCCCCCGGCGGGGGGCGTCTAATTGATGCGGCATCGGCGACCCGACGCGCAGCCCGCCTCGCCGGCCTCGAGAAGCGGCGGGGCTCGCCCGGCAGATAGGCTGGACAAGCGGGATGCCCGCAGCGATAATGTAGCCCGCTCACCTCAGGAGGAGCCAAGCGCCGGATGCCGATGCACCGCGTCCGGCAGTCTCTCCTCTCGCGAGTCGCTTCCGCGCGTTCGCCTCACCCTCGCCCCAGTTGCCCGGTGAGCGAAAGTGCTGGTGAAGCCGCGATGCGGAAGCCGAGGCCGGATTCGAAGTGATCGAGGCGAGCGGGGCCAGCCCAGGGCGAGTCAGGAGGACGCGAACGCCCAGGTGCTTGTTGACCACCGTCGCGAGGGTAGGCGACTCGACCGGCGGGATGGGTCCGTGCTCGAGCTCCGGGCAACCTTCACGGCCGCGAGAGGGACTCATGATTCGAAGCGGAGAGCGAGGAGATGACCCCGAGCAGCGCCACCGAAGCGGGAGGGCGGCTGCTCAGGGTGGCAAGCGACCGGGCCGGCATCTCCACGACCTCCACCCCGACAGGGGTATCAACGTCCCGGTTGCACACGAGAAAAGGAGTTGAGGCGGAGTTTGATTCCGCCGAAACTCCATCCAGGAGCCGAGCTCCGGTTCGAGCCGTGCTCCCGCCCTCTCGCTTGATGTCTAGCGCCCGCTCGTCAGCGCCAATCCTCGCCCGCTCCGGCGCCAGAACAGCGGCTCACGATGAGGATCCGTCATGAGACCACGCCGCCGCCGGCCCCGCGGGCCGCGGCCCCCCCAGTCCGGGCCAAACCCCGAAGCCGGGGCCTTCCAGCAGCAGCAACCCTCCATGATCATCCGCCGCCGTCGTCGCCGGCCGCGCGGCAACAACCGTCCCCTCAACAACAGCTCTCCGCAGCCCTATGCGGGAGCACCGATGGGCGGAATGAACAACGCTCCGCCTCGCGGGCCGGGGCCCGGCCTGCGGCGCCGGCGCCGCCCGATGGGGCGCATGAACGGCGCCGCGGAGAAGCGCCGCGGGCTCGAGGTCCTGCGCGACCTCCAGCAGGTCGGGGTGGCGCTCGATCCCACCGAGCGGTTGACCCTGGAGCTGAAGCCCGGCAAGGGCGCGCCGCCCTACGGTGATCGCGTCACCGGCCGCGCGCTCGACCTGATCGCGCCGATCGGGCGGGGCCAGCGGTGCCTGATCGTATCGCCACCCAAAGCCGGGAAGACCCGGATTCTCCAGATCATCGCCGCTTCCGTCGCGTTCAACCATCCGGACGTGGGGGTCTACGCGTTGCTCGTGGACGAGCGCCCCGAGGAAGTCACGGATTTCAAGCGCAACACCCCGGCGCAGGTGATCGCGGCTTCCAGCGACATGAGCATCGACGAGCACATCGAGACCGCCGAGCACGCCATGGAAGTGGTGGCGGCCCAGGTACTCGAGGGCAAGGACGTGGTGCTGCTGCTCGATTCGATCACGCGCCTCGCGCGCGCCTACAATGCCGGCTTCGAAGGGAGCGGACGCACGCTCTCGGGCGGCCTCGACTCGTCGGCCATGCAGTCGCCGCGGCAGATCTTCGGCGCCGCGCGCAAGATCGAGAACGGCGGCTCGCTCACCATCCTCGGCACCGCGCTCATCGACACCGGCTCGCGCATGGACCAGGTCATTTTCGAGGAGTTCAAGGGCACCGGGAACAGCGAGATCTACCTGTCTCGCGAGCTGGCGGAGCGGCGTATCTATCCCGCCGTCGACATCGCGAAGAGCGGCACCCGCAAGGAAGAGAAGCTCTACCCGCCCGAGATCGTGCCGCGCCTCCACCTGCTGCGCCGCGGGCTGGCGGGACTCCATCCCCAGGAGGCGATGACCAAGCTGCTCGAGCTTCTCCACCGCTGCAAGACCAACGAGGAAATCTTCG
>Ga0066698_10000760_pt1 | contig 12895 bp, 7 predicted proteins | sample GraSoiAngelo_147_FD_66457 | JGI IMG/M metagenome (GOLD analysis project Ga0066698, IMG submission 66457) | Grasslands soil microbial communities from the Angelo Coastal Reserve, California, USA - 14_1009_05_40cm | ecosystem: Environmental > Terrestrial > Soil > Grasslands | place: USA... | reverse complement strand
ATGAAATTGCTGGTCACCGGCAAGGCCAAGCGAAGAAACGAATAGCTCATGCGTCCGCACTTCGACTCCACTCAGTGTCTTCGACGTTCCTCCGAACGCGGACACACGCATTATGCCTGGTTCGAGTCCCCGCCGACAGCCCAGAACTGAGAAAGGGAAATAGCCTTGAGCGCGAAGAGGGCGGCGAAAAAGACGACGCTGCCGAAGCCGCAAGTGGCCACAAGGTAGGAAAAGTTCCCGAGGCCGGTGGCCGGCCGCGGGAAGAAGAATTCGAGGCCCGCAACCGACGCCGCGGCCAGTCCGGCGGCCAGCAGGTTCTTGGCGAAGAACACGCGCAGGCCCCGGTCCACCATGGACCGCAAATCGCAAAGGTTTTTCCGGTAAGCCCACGTGACAGTCAGGGCGAGGCTCGTCACCATGGCGAGCGGGATTCCCTTCGGTCCCCAGCGCAGGACCCCCACGTAGAGAAGGTCGAAGCCCACCGTCAGCGCGTACTGGAGAATTGAAATCCGCAAGTAATTCGTCCCTTCCTGGCGCGCGAAAAGTTGGAAGGCCAGCACACGCAGCGCGGCGTAGAGCAGCAGGCTGAGGCTGTAGAAGAAAAACACTGAAGCCATCTGGGAAGTGGCCTCGGGCGTGAAACTGCCGCGCTGGAAAATCAGCCGGATGATGGGCCGCGGGAGTTCCAGGCAGAACACGACGAGAGGGGCGACGAGGACCAGAGCGAGTTCCAGAATGCCGTGGAAGATCCGCCGCTGCTCGGCTTCCTCCTTGCGCGCCGCGGCGCGGGAAAGGCCCGGCAGCGCGGACGTCCCGATGCTTCCAGCCACCAGTTCCGCCATCGTGCTCATGATCTTGAGCCCCCAGTTGAGGGCGGTAAGCGCACCGGCAGGCAAGAAAGAGGCGATGATGCGCTCCACCACCACCATGCCCTGCCAGCCGACCGCTACGCCCAATTGCGCCGCCCCCGCCCCCCGCAAGTTCCGGAACGGCTCGCCGCCGCCTCTGACCACGGGCGAATACCGCACCGGAAACGAAACCGCGATTTTCGCAGCCAGCACGGCGAACTGGAGAAGGTGGCCGGCGAAGTAGCCGAGCACCAGGCTGTAATACCCGAAGCGATGGAAACCCAAAACCACACCCACGATGACGCCCATATTGCGGAAGAATCCCGCCGCGGAGGGCAGCGCGAAACTGCGCCGGCTGAGAAGGAAACTCCGCAGCACTTCCGCCACCCCGGCCGGAACAATCACGAAAAAGAGCCAGCGCGCGAGCTCGGTGGCCATGCCTAGTTGAACGGGCGTGAGCCCCGGCGCGATCCCCCGCATCAGCCAAGGGGCCGTTGCCGCGCCCAGCGCCGACAACGCCGTCAGTCCCAGGGCGCCGACGTTCACCGCATAGCTGAAACCCCGCGCCAAGTCCTCTTGCTTGCCCGAAGCCTCGATCGAAGCGAAGAATGGCACGAGCGAAAACTGGCCGGTGGCGGCAAGCAGCGAGGTGATGACGTAGGGCAGCGTGTAGGCCACGTAAAAGACATCGGACCGCGCCGACATGCCGAGCTCTGCGGCAATCGCCGTCTCGACTAGGATCCCGGTCACGCTGCCGACAAGCGAAAGCGCTCCGACGACAACCGAGCCTTGGAGGATTTGCCGCTTCGTGGGCATGGTGTCAGCGCCGGCCTCGGCTGGCCTCGTGGAGATCCCTCGCAGCCGGCTCGGCGAGTCTGCCGCGAGCAAAGGGAACGGAAACCATAAACAAGAAAAGCATCAGGACCGGCGAGGTTCCAAAATTGAATTCGAAGAATCCTTCCGTGGCGAAGGCGAGCCAGCCCGCGATGGCCGCCTCCACGACCCAGGCCGGCGCCCGCTGGCTTGCAGAGGACTGGCGGCGGAGCTTGACCAGCCCCCAAAAAATCCCCGCCATCATCCAGACCCATGACGCCATGCACCCGAGGCCGCGCTCCGCGCCCAATTGCAGAAGGTTGTCGTGAAAGTGCTCGTGATAGCCCACTTCCGGGCTCTTTCCTGGTGGCAAATAGAGCGCGTATTCGCGCTCGATGTTATTTGGGCCGACGCCGAGCCTGGGATGCGCGCGAATCATCCTTAGCGCCACCTGCCACATCTCCAGGCGAATCGAGATCGAAGGGTCGCGCGTGGGGTGAAGGAGCGAGTCGAGCCGCTCGCGCATGAGCGACGGCCCCGCGAGGTAGCCGAGCGCAATCAGAAGTGGCAATGCCAAGAGCCACGGCGGTTTCCGTCGGGCCACTAGATACACTACCGCGACGAAACACCCGAGCCAGACGCCGCGAGTGAAGTTCAGCGCAATCGAAAGGGCGATGACGGCCACGAGCAGCCACGCGGCTTTTCCCCACCCCAGAGGCTTCGTGTCCGCGGGCGCCACGCCGGTTCGAGCAGACCCGTCGGGGCGGGAAGGCTGCGAACCCTTCGCCTCAGAGAACAAAAGGTAGGCGAGCAACGCGCAAAAGACCAGCATCTGCTGCCCGCCGAAATTCATCCAGTGACCCATGAAGCCGTGGATGCGCGAGATGCTCATGTACATGTAAGTCTGGCCCGGATGCGCGGCCTCTACTGCCTGGTACTCCACCGCGAACTGGAAGACGCCCACGGCTCCCGCAACCACTGAGGCGAAAAACAGCCCAGCGTAGAGCAGCTCTTGAAATGCCCGCGCACCAGCCAGCGCGACGGCCAAAAGCATGATGAGGAAAAGGACCAGCTTGCGCACCGCCGGCCATCCGGCGGCAGGGTCCGCCGCGCCGAAAACCGATAAGACCGTGAACAAACAAAACAGCCCCACCGGCAGCCTGACCGGAGGGAACGGGAATCGGAGACCTGGGCGAGCGGGTCGACCGAGCCGAGGAGCGCAAAGCTGCTCGATGGCGTAACACAACGCGGCGGCCATGAGTAAGGCTTCGGAGGCGGCAAGGGAGATCACGAAGGTCAGAACGGATAGGCTGAAAAATAGGATTTCGTACCGTGCGAAGGCCGGCTGGGGCAGCTTGCCTGAGCAAGCAGGCGTGACGCGCGCCGATTCCACGAGCTTACGGAGGCTGGTCACCAAACCTTCGAGACTGTATTCAATTCAGGGCTTGAGTTCAAGCCGGTGACGACGGCGCTGAAGTCTTGGGATAACGGCATCAGGCGCGAGCCCGTGGGACTTCGCCCGATGTCTACCTCAACTGCTCGGCGACGGCCTCTAAGCGCGCCTTGATATCGTCCGGCCTTAGCGTTGAAATAAGTGCCCCGGGCAAGGGGGTGAGCACGGCGGCCCTGATGCATGCCGTGCGCATGAGAGCACTCTCAGATGGAGGTCAGTTCGCCGGGCCGACGGGTTGCGCCACGCGGACTTCGCGAATCCGCGGCAAGGGTTCCGGGACGGCTTCCTTTTCCAGCGACAGGTCGAGCACTTCCTGAATGGTCTTGACGTAATGGAGTTCAATTCCTTCCAGCAGTTCTTTCGAGAGGTCTTCGCGGACGTTCGGCTCGTTTTCACCGGGTAGGATGACGTCCTTCACGCCCGCGCGCTTGGCCGCAAGGATTTTCTCCTTGACGCCGCCGATGGGCAAGACTTGCCCGCTCAAGGTGATTTCACCGGTCATGGCAAGGCGGGGGCGCAGCGGCCGCCGCGTCAGCGCCGAGACCAGCGTCGCAACCATGGTCACGCCCGCCGAGGGGCCGTCCTTGGGGATCGCGCCCGTGGGCACGTGGATGTGGATATCTTTCGACTGGAAGAATTCCGGGTCGAGGTCGTAATCGGCTGCGTGGCTGCGCACCCAAACCAGCGCCGCCTGCATGGACTCCTGCATAACCTGGCCAACGTGGCCGGTCATGGTAAAGTTTTTCCCGCCCTTCATCACGGTCGCTTCCACGAACAGTACGTCGCCGCCCGAGGGCGTCCAGGCCAGTCCCACGGCCACGCCGGGCTGGCGTGTCCGGTCCACAATCTCGTTCTCCAGGCGAAACCTCGGGACGCCCAGGAAGTCCGGGATAATCTCCGACTCGACGAAGAATTTCGAGGCGACTCCCTCGGCGATTTTGCGCGCCTGCTTCCGGCAGAGCGTGGCGATTTCGCGCTCGAGGTTGCGAACGCCCGCCTCGCGCGTGTAGTGCCGGATGAGGAAGGCAAGCGCCGTGCGGCTGAACTCAATCTGCTCTGGCCACTTGACGCCGTGCTCCTCGGTTTGCTTGGGGATCAGGTGCCGGACGGCGATCTGGACTTTCTCCTCTTCCGTGTAGCCCTGGAGCTCGAGCACTTCCATGCGGTCGAGCAGCGCCGGCGGGATGGTATCCAGCACGTTCGCCGTGCAGATGAACAATACCTTTGAGAGATCGAACTGCACGTCGAGGTAGTTGTCGCGGAAGTGGGAATTCTGCTCGGGGTCGAGGACTTCGAGCAGTGCAGAAGAAGGGTCGCCGCGGAAGTCGCGTCCGATCTTGTCCACCTCGTCGAGCATGAAGACCGGGTCGCGGGTCTCGGCGCGGCGGATGCCTTGGATGATCTGTCCGGGGAGCGCGCCGATGTAAGTGCGGCGGTGGCCGCGGATTTCCGCCTCGTCGTGGATGCCCCCGAGGGACATGCGGACGAACTTGCGGTCGAGCGCGCGGGCGATGGATTTGCCGAGGGAGGTTTTTCCCACGCCCGGCGGGCCCGCGAAGCACAGGATGGGCCCCTTCATGTGCGGCTTCAGTTGCATCACGGCGAGGTAGTCGAGGATGCGCTCTTTGATCTTCTCGAGATCGAAGTGGTCCTCGTCCAAGATGGTTTTCGCCTTGCGCAGGTCCACGCGCAGCTCGCTGACCTTGGTCCAGGGGAGCACCAGGAGCCACTCCAGGTAGGTGCGCGTGACGTGGTAGTCGGCGGCGGCGGGGGACATCTTCGCCAGCCGCGAAAGCTCCCGCAGCGCCTCCTTCTTGGCTTCTTCGCTCATGCCCACGGCTTCGATCCGGCGGCGCAGCTCTTCGATTTCCTGCTGCTCGTCGCTTTCGCCGAGTTCCTTTTGAATGGCCTTCAACTGCTCGCGCAGGTAATACTCCCGTTGGCTCTGCGAGACCTGGTCCTGCACGTTGGATTGGATCTTCGAGCGGAGCTGCTGCACTTCGATTTCGTGCGCCAGGTGCTTGTTCAGCCGCTCCAGGCGTGTTTTGAGGTCCAGGCTCTCGAGCAGCTCTTGCCGGTCCGTCGGGGAAAGTGAGGGCAAATTCGCGGAGATGAAATCCGCCAAGCGACCCGGGTCGTCAATGTTCATCACCACGGTCTGGAGGTCGTCGGAAAGTGTCGGAGAAAGCTGCACCACCTGCTGGAAAAGCGAGGTCACGCTCCGGACCAGGGCTTCGAAGTCCGGCCCGCGCTCCCCGATGACGTCCTGGAGGGTTTTCACGCGGGCGCGCAGGTAGGGCTCTGCCTGAATGACCTGCTCCACCGCGATGCGCTGCAAGCCTTCGACGAAGATGAACAGGCTCTGGCTCGGCAGCTTGATGATTTTATGGACAAACGCCGCCGTGCCGATTTGAAACAGGTCCACCGGCTGGGGGTTGTCCACGCGCGGGTCCCGCTGCGCCACCACGCCGATGAACTTCTCGTTCTCCTTGAGGTCGTTGATCAACCGCAGGGAATTCTCCCGGCCGACGGTGAGGGGAAGGATGGCGTTCGGGAACAGCACCGTCTCGCGCACCGGCAAGATGGGCAGTTCCGAGAAATCATTGGTCCGCTTAGTTTTGGTCGCCATCGCCAGAGGTCCTCCGAGTTTCAAAGGCGCTCGATCCTTCGAGCGCTCCCTTCCGCGGTCTATTCTATACTATCACGTCTATCCTGTTGCCCCGCAGGCCGTGAACTCCAGGTCCAAACCCGGGCTCTGCCCATCCGCTGGCTCTTGAATCGGCTGGAACGGCCAGGGCCGTGAAAAGGAAGACCGAACTTACTATTGGATGACGAATCTCGCGCTTCGGTTCGCCTCGGCTCCGCCAGCGTCCAGGACTTGGATTTCGAGCGAATATAGGCCGGGCGCGGGGTCAAGGGCGGCCCGAGGCTTTTTGTCGGGCCGTTCATCAATTCCGTGTGCCCCGAGGGATAAATAGGGAAGCCTGGGTAGATCGTATCCCCCCTGAGGGGTAGGGGCGGGGTCACGACGCTGTGCGTCGAGACGATAGTCGAGGAGGGTGGGAGGAAGCAAGCAGAGAGCCAGCGGAAGGCGGGGAGCGAGCTGCTGGATGATTTGCCAAGGCGTGAGACCTCCTTTGTGGGAGTTGGGGCGAGCCAGATTGAAGTAGAGCTGGTAGAGGGAAACCTTGGCCAGGAAGTCGGCGCGACTCTGGAAGGTTTCCAGGTCGAAGAACTCGTCCTCAATGAGGCGATGGACAGTTTCGACGTCGCTCTGGAAGGTGTGAGCCGCCGGCGGGATGCGCTCGTGCTGCGAGCCGAAGTAAGTGATCGCGCGCGGAAAGTGCGAGCGGGAGCCGTCGGGCTGGAGTTGGCCGACGAATTCGCCGCCGTTGTCGGTCTGCCAAGTCACGTCACGCAGGGTGACGCCGCAGCGCGCCAGGTGGCGCTGGATGCGCTCGGCGAACCGCTCGCTGGCCTGGGCCGAGCGTTGGGAAGCGTAAGCCAGGAACTGCAGGCCGCTGCGGACCTCGCGGGCCGTGTACTGGATGGCGGGTAGGCCGCGGGCTTTCATCTGCGGCCAATAATGCGGGATATCGTCGAGGTCTTTGGTGTCGGCGGAGATTTGTTGGAACAAGGCCCAGGTTTGTTTCCAGAGGGCGAGGTCCTGCTTCTTCTGGTATTTGCGACGGCGCGGCTGGATCAGGTCGTGCTCGCGCCAGATGCGCTCGATCGCTCCATGATCCAAAGGCAAGTCCCATTCGCGTTGCAGGCGTCGTGCGCCGAAGGTGGGCAGTTGGCGGCGCAGCTGAACGACGCGCTGGACGAGTTCGCCGGTGATCTTGTGGGGACAGGAGTGCGGGGCGCGGGAGAGATTCTTCAGCCCTTCCAACCCTCGCTCCTTCCACCGCCGAAACCACTTGCGCACGGTGGGCACGGTGGTGGCAAAGTCCCGAGCCGTCTTTTTAATTCCGTGCTGAGGCGCGTAGGTGACCAGCTGGAGGCGAAAGTTAAAAGCGTTCTTCATTTGGCGAACTTGATCGAAGTAGGGGACGGGAGCGCACATGGGCCGCTGATTTTAGCGGCGCGCTGGCTGCCTTGGTTCCCCCCCCACCAAGGCAGCCAGCGCAGTTCTCCTCCCCTCACTCAAGCACTTCAGCCTCACAGGGGGGATACGATGTACCAGGGCTATTCCACCCGAGGGATAAATTGACTTCCATATGGCTGTGCCATATAAGAAGAAATGGATGCACACGCGCAGGGCCGCGCTTCTGCGACTGCTTCTCGGATTCCCTTTCGTGAGCGCGGGAGCATATCGCCCTTCTCAAAACCGGCCACAGGTGCCGGGAGCGAGGAGAACCGCATCGCTGGACCCGATTCGTTTCAGGAACGTTGCCCAATCAGCAGGCCTGAACTTCGCTGTCGAGAACAGCCCTACTCCTCAAAAGCACTTGATTGAAACTATGACGGGAGGCGTTGCCACCTTTGACTTCGACGGCGACGGCCTGGCTGACATCTTCCTGATAAATGGTGCTTCCCTTCCTTCGCTGCGGAAGGAATCCCCGAAGTACTGGAATCGCCTTTTCCGAAACGAGGGAGGAATGCGGTTTACGGATGTGACAGAAGAGGCCGGGGTGGCAGGAGAAGGATACTCCATGGGCGCGGCCGCTGGAGACTACAATAACGACGGTCATGTCGATCTGTTTGTGGCGGGCGTCAATCGGAACATTCTTTACCGCAACTTGGGAAACGGGCGGTTCGAGGACGTCACGGAGAAGTCGGGAATCAAAAGCGACAAGTGGGCGGTGGCCGCCGGGTGGTTCGATTACAACAACGATGGGTTACTCGATCTTCTGGTCGTAAACTACGCGCAATGGTCAATCAACAACAATCGCTTTTGCGGCGATCCGTCGCGACCCCTTCGGGTGTACTGCCATCCGATGTATTTCGAGGGGCTCACCAATACGCTTTACCGCAATCGGGGAGACGGAACCTTCGAGGACGTTTCCGAGAAGTCGGGACTCTCCAGGCATCAAGGCCGCGGCATGGGCCTTGCCTTTGCGGATTATGATGATGACGGATTCTTGGATGTTTTTATCACGAACGACAACCAACCCAATTTTCTGTTTCACAATCGCGGAGATGGAACGTTTGAGGAGGTAGGTCTTGCCGCAGGCGTTGCCTTGCTCAACTCCGGGCAGCCAGTCTCCAATATGGGAGTGGATTTCCGCGATTATGACAACGACGGGCTTCCGGACATCTTCGTGACCGACCTCAACAATGAAACTTTCCCCCTGTTTCGGAACTTAGGCGGCGGGATGTTTGAAGATGCCACCACCGCCAGCCGAATCGCCGTTCTCTCCGCCGCGCGGGCGGGCTGGGGTAACGGGCTTTTCGATTTCAACAACGACGGATGGAAAGACCTTCTTACCGCGAACTCTCATGCCGACGACAATGTCGAACAGTTGGCAGCGGCGCACTATCGGCAGCCCAACAGTATCTTCGCGAACCTCGGCGACGGGACTTTCTGGGATGTTTCCGCAACGGTTGGCAATGATTTCCAGGTTCCCAGGGCGCACCGCGGCTGTGCCTTCGCAGATTTTAACAACGACGGCAAAATCGACGTTGTGGTCTCTTCGCTTCAGGACACCGCAGAGCTGTGGCAGAACGTGAGCCCGGGCAAGAATAATTGGATTATCCTGAAACTGATCGGAACCAAGAGCAATCGGGATGGAATCGGCGCCCGCGTTCGCATCGGCAAGCAGTACAACCATATGACGAGCTCCGTCGGCTACGCCTCCTCCACCCATTTTGGCGTGCACTTCGGCTTAGGCCGGATGTCTAAGGTGGATGAGGTTGAAATACGCTGGCCCAGCGGAATCGTGCAAGTCCTGCATGACGTGCCCCCCAATCAGCGCCTCCAGATCCGCGAGCCGGAACGCTCCTCCTCGCCTCCGGGGGCTTAATCAGGCGGGGTTATGGCTACCTCTTTTTCGGTCGCCTTGTTCTCGGCTTGCTGCGCGCTCTGCTTTTCCTGATACTCCTTGAACATGGCCTCGGCGAGGTTGGCTTCCCCTCGAGCCTGGTAAGCGCGAGCTAACTGGTACCGCACGCTTCCGTCCTGATCGATCGGCAGGGCTTCCCTGAGGTGCGGAATGGCCTTTTCAGCCTGCCGAGTCTCGAGGTAGGCAAGGCCCAGGGACTTGTGGGCGGGCAACATCCCCGGGTCGGCCTTAATGGCCCTTTCCAAATAAGGGATGGCGTCCCGCGGCTTCTGGGCGCGTAGGACTGTTTCACCCAAGAAGTAATTGAGGTCAGGAACATTCGGTTCCCATTTGAGAAGTTCCTGAAACTGCGCTTGAGCGCGCGGCAGGTCCCCTACGTAGTAAAGAGCCATGGCCAGTTGCTTCTGGACATAACGATTGCCCGGGGAAAGCCTCAAAGCCTCGCGCCATTCCTTCGCTGCTTCGGCGTATTGCCTCCTCTTGGATTCGATATTGGCCCTCAATTCGTGTGTTTCCATAGACGGGGGAAGCTGGCCCAGTCGGAAGTACGAATCCATGGCCAATCTGTTATACGCGCGCGTTCTCCAGTAGTACGCCTCGGGGCTCGTCGCATCCGCGGTCACCTCGATGACCCTGGTAAAATTGCCCGCCCGAAATTCGCACTCCAGCCTCTGCACATTGCAATCTGGCGGAGGCAACCGCCGCTCCTTCTCCTCTTCCGCCAATGCCCAGTCTGGATGTCCAGTGTCTCTGTAGACTTCTGCAATCGCCGAACGCACGCCGCGCATCGAGGGCGTTTTAGCCAAGGCCTGACGATAGAAATAGAAAGCGCTGTAATTCTGCTTCGTGTCGAGACGGGACTCAGCGACAAGGTCCAGCCAGTAGGCCGAATCCGGCGCAATCTTCGCAAGCTCATCAAAGCTCCTCTGCGCCAGCCCTTCGTAACATAATCCCAAACCGTACCAGGTCTTTGCGCTGTTGGGGTGCGACGGTGAGAGCTCCTCGAAGCGATGCGCGGCCTCGCCCAATCGGCCGACCCCAAGAAGCGCTTCAGCAAGCGTTTGCTTGGCGTCAAAGCTGTCGGGCTGGGCCTTCAGGGATTTTTCCAAGGGGTCAATAGCCTTCGCGGGCTGGCCCAAATCCAGATATGCCGTTCCCAACAGTAAGAGGGCTGGGTAGTAATCAGGCTCCAGCTTCAGCGCTGCTTGGTACTCTCGTACGGCTTCCTGCTTATTTCCTGCCATGTCTAAGGCGAGGGCGAGGTTCATGATAAGGCCGGGATCATTTGGCACCAACCGTACCAACTCCCGGCAGATCGGAATGGCCTCCTCAAACTTCCCTTCAGCCATCAATTTCTTGACGTGATGTGATTTCTGCACCAGATCAGCTGACTGACCAAATAAGGAACACGAAAGGAGCACAAAAGCCCAAACCCTGAGCAGTTGGCGAAAGAATCCCATGCTGGCGTTCCCACGATAACACTTAGCATGTCGGCTGTACGCCAAGCAACTCGCGAACAGCATAGCGTCACCTAGCGCTTCCTCAGGGGTAGGCGGAACCACCGGGGGGAATACTGGAGCGTCCGGCCAGCCGGACGTGAATGCCGCGCGGACACCCAAGCCATCAAAGCCAGGTCCAGACACCCGCCGGAGTCATCTGGACGCGTGATTCACGTGATTCAGAACAACTTTTATTTTCGCGCCTGAGAGATATAATGGAGACTGGTGTGATCGGTGAGGGCAACATTCAGCCGCGAGCTCGGCACCGGCTGACCGGCGAGTTCTTAATCCCAAGAAAGCCCATATCCCGGTGGATCGATTCCTAAGACATCTAAGCGCCATCACCGTTGTTCTCCTCGCTCTTTGCGCCTCCACTGGCCTGTCGCCAGGCGATTCGGACCGCCTCCCGGGCCGCACGCCTGTGTTGCTGATTACCGTTGATACGCTGCGCGCCGACCATCTGGCCTGTTACGGGTATGGCCGCGTCCGAACCCCGGCCATAGACTCCCTGGCCGCACAGGGCACGCGCTTTGAGGATGATCTGGCGCAAGTTCCCATCACACTCCCCTCCCATACTTCCCTTCTTACCGGCACTTACCCCATGTACAACGGAGAGCATGATTTTACCAGTCCGAGCCTTCCCTCAAGAGTCGGGCTGTTGGCGGAGTCCTTCCAGCGGCACGGGTACGACACGGCGGCGTTCGTGAGTTCGTTCGTGTTGGATTCGAGCTGGGGTCTGAATCGCGGTTTCCAGACTTACGACGATCACTTCGACCCACATCAGTTTGAAATCAGCAACCCCGGGAACATCGAGCGTCACGCAGGCGAAACTGTCGGTCACTTGCTAGCCTGGTTAGCGGATCGCAAGCAGGGCGTGACGACGGCTCGTCCTTTCTTCATCTGGCTACATCTTTACGATCCGCACCGTCCTTACAACCCGCCTGAACCGTTCCACGCAGAATACGCTAGCCATCTGTACGACGGCGAAATCGCCTATACGGACAGCCAGTTGCAACGGCTCTTCGATGCGCTCCGCGCCAGCCGCCTCTACGATCAAACCCTCATCGTCCTGGCAGCCGACCACGGAGAGTCGTTAGGCGAGCACGGCGAAGACGAGCACAGCTTCTTCGTGTACAACGCGACTCTGCACGTCCCGTTGATTTTCAAACCGCCCCGCGGGATGGCCTCCTCGCACGCTGTCCGCCGCCTGGTGGGGAACATTGACGTGGCGCCTACAATCCTGGACCTGGTGCACATGGAGGACCCGCTGAGCCGGCAGTTCCAGGGGACCAGTCGGGCGCCGGAAATCCTGGGAAGAGACGCGGCAGGCGAACACCCCATTTATTCCGAGACGTATTACCCGCGCGTTTCCTTTCGCTGGAGCGAACTGCGCTCGATCTCCACCGACCGCTTTAAGTACATCCAAGCACCTCACCCCGAGCTCTACGACCTGGTGAAGGATCCCCATGAATTGCATAACCTGTATGGCGAGCGCAACCCGACCAGCGCGGCCTTACGCGAGCAGTTAATCGGCATCGAGCGGCGTTTTAAATCTTTCAATACCCACGATGCGAAGGCGGGGTCACCCCTGTCCCCGGAAACCGTAGAGAAACTGAAATCGCTGGGCTACCTTGCCTATTCGGCTCCAGTCCAGTCGGAATCCTCCGGGTCTCTCCCCGACCCGAAGGACCGCGTGAAGGTTTACAAGCTACTCCTGCGGGCGTACGCTCTCGCTTCGGCAGGACGGTCCGAGGAGTCCAATCGGACCCTCGATGCCGTGGCGGCCCAAGAGCCGAATCTTCACTTGGTCTCTTTCTTGCGTGCAGAGAACTTTGTGCGTCTGGGCCGCCTGGGTGATGCCGAGCGAAGCTACCTCGCCAGCTTGAAACTTTTTCCCACGTTCGATCAGGCGATCATGGGCCTTACGCACCTTTACATGCAGGAAGGGGAGGACGCAAAGGCGAAGCCCTGGCTTGAACTTGACGTCCGCCTGAACCCGCACAACTTCATCGCTTATTACGCCTTGGGCCTGGTAGCGCGGGGGGAGAAAAACACTGAGGAGGCTTGTCGCTACTTCCAGAAGGCGGTCGAAGAAAAGCCGGAATTCGCGTTTTCGCAGCAGGAGCTTGGAATCACGCTGGTGGAACTCAAGCGTTATTCGGAAGCCCTTGGCCCCTTGAGTCGCGCCGAAAAGCTTGGCTTGGACAACCTTCGTCTCGACAATTCATTCGGTGGGGCCTTGGCGAATGCCGGCCGGCTCCAAGAGGCTGTGGGTTA
>Ga0066698_10000759_pt1 | contig 12896 bp, 11 predicted proteins | sample GraSoiAngelo_147_FD_66457 | JGI IMG/M metagenome (GOLD analysis project Ga0066698, IMG submission 66457) | Grasslands soil microbial communities from the Angelo Coastal Reserve, California, USA - 14_1009_05_40cm | ecosystem: Environmental > Terrestrial > Soil > Grasslands | place: USA... | reverse complement strand
GCTTCCTCTTCGGCGGCGACGACGGCGGATTCGGTCTCGACGGCATCGAGCGCGGCCTCGCCCAGGTGAAGAAGTGGGCGCCTGGCATCCCGGTCTGGATCACCGAGCTCAACGTCAACTCCGCGTACGATCGGCGGCCCGAGGCACGGCGCGCCTGGGATGCGTTCGGCGCCGCCTGGGGGGCGAGCGCGTTCCGGCGGCTGGCGCTCGGCGGCGCCGCGGTCCTCTGCCAGTACCAGTTCACGCACCCCGAGCTCGGCCAGTTCTCGCTCCTGGACGCGCAGACCGCCGAGCCGCTCCTGCCGTACTGGCGCGATTACTACCTGGCGCGCTACTTCCCTCCCGGGAGCACGGTGCTCTCGTCGAGCTCGAGCCTAAGCGGGATCGAAGCCCTCGCGGTCCGTCCGCCCGGCTCGCCGAGCGTGCACGTGCTGGTCGTGGATCGGCAGCTGGACAGCGCGACCGCGGTGGCGGGAAGCGGCGTGCCGGCCACCGTACGGGTGACGGTGAAGGGCCTCGCCGGCCTGAGCGCGGTGACGCAGCGTTCGCTCGACGAACGCACTCCGCTCGACACGGGCCCGGCGCTCCTGCGGCTCCCGGCCGAAAGCTCCGCCACCGTGAGCTTCTCGGGCTACGGCGTCGCGTTGCTCGAGTTCGTCGCTCGCGGGGCAGGGAGCAGCTGAGCTCGGGGAAGTCCGACGGCCGCCGACGGCCCAACGCGCAGGAGCAGCTGCACGATCCGCCCGCTCGCGTGGCCGTCGCCGAATGGATTCGCGACACGGGCCATTCGCTCGTACGCGCTCTCGTCCTCGAGGAGGCGGCGCGCCTCGGCGACGATGCGCGCGGCGTCGGTGCCGACGATGCGCGCGCAGCCCGCCTCGACGGCCTCCGGGCGTTCGGTCGCGTCGCGCAGCACGAGGACAGGCTTGCCCAGGCTGGGGGCCTCCTCCTGGATGCCACCCGAGTCGGTGAGGATGAGCGTGCACCGGCGCATCAGCTGGATCAGCGAGACGTAATCGAGCGGCGGGATGAGGCTGATCCGCGGGTGGCCGCCGAGGAGCTGGTGGACCGGATCGCGAACATTCGGGTTGAGGTGCACCGGGTAGACGATGTGGACGTCGTCGCGCGCGTCCACGATCTGGCGGAGCGCGTGGCAGATCGAGATGAAGCCCGCGCCGAAGCTCTCGCGGCGGTGCGCGGTGACGAGCACGATCCGGCGATGGAACGGTATCCGGGCAAGCGGACCTCCGGCCACGTCGTAGTCGCCGGCGACGACGTGGTGGAGCGCGTCGATCACCGTGTTGCCGGTCACGTGGATCCGCGCGGGGTCGACGGCCTCGCGCAGGAGGTTCTGTCGCGCGCGCTCCGTCGGCGCGAGGTAGAGGTCTCCGAGGAGGTCGACGATGCGGCGGTTCGCCTCTTCCGGGAACGGCCGGCGCATGTCGCCCGTGCGGAGCCCGGCTTCGACGTGGGCGATCCGCGCCCTACGGTAGAACGCGGCCAGGCTGGCGGCGAAAGCGGTCGTCGTATCACCCTGAACGACGACCCAGTCCGGGCGCTCGGCCTCGATGACCGCGGTGGCGCCGGTCAGCACGGCGGCGGTCAGCGCCGAGAGGGTCTGGTTCGGTCGCATGAGCGAGAGGTCGTGGTCGGGCACGACGTCGAAGAGATCCAGGATCGGCTGGAGCATCTCGCGGTGCTGACCGGTGACGCACACGCGGACGTCGAGCTCATCCCGGACCCGGAGCTCACGGATGACCGGGCAGAGCTTGATCGCTTCGGGGCGCGTGCCGAGGACGACGAGGACGCGCACGCTCAGACCGGGCTTGAGGGGACGGGGCGCTCGTCGAGCACCTCCCCGCGCCGCACCTGCGCGGACGCGGCTCGGGTGGACGCCCGCTCCGAGAGGAGCGCCTCGCAGCTCTCCTCGAATCGCGCGGCGAGGACGTCCCAGTCGAACGAAGCGAGGTCGGGCATTGGCGGGTGCTCCGAGAAGGCGCGCACGATGCCGGCGGCGAACGCCGCCGGCTCGGGCGGCTCGAGGAACACATTCGGCCAGCCGAACCGGCGCAGCTCTTCGAGATCGGTGGCGACGACGGGCTTACCGGCCGCCGAGTACTCGAGCACCTTGATCGGGCAGGCGGCGTCGAAGTACGGGTTCGCATCGCCGGGATAGAGACCGACGTCGGTCGCCATGAAGTAATCCGCGACCGCGGCGTTCGGCACCGGGCCGGTCGCGACGAGCGGGACCCCGAGCTGGCGACAGCGCGCCGCGAAGGGGCTCAGTCCCTCACGCGGCAGCCAGCCGGCGGCCCCGACGGCGAGGAACACGATGTCGGGCATCTCGCGGCGCGCCCGAGCGATCGCGTCGACGAAGAAAAGGGTCGGGCTGCAGGTGAGGCCGATGAGGCTCACGACGCGCTTGCCGGTCAGCCCGAGCGCCCGGCGGACGGCCTCCGCTTTCCCGGATGCCAGGCGCCCGCGGTCGACTCCGTTCGGGAGGTACGCCGCGCGCACGCCGCGGGCTCTCACGCGTTCCACGAGGACGGTCGAGGTGCAGAGGACGAGGTCGCTGTTGGCGAGATACGCGTCCTCGACCCCGGGATAGAGGCACAGGTCGAGGTAATCGAAGACGCGCGGCACGGCGACGTCGAACGGGGGCAGGCCGACGGCCTTGTGGCTCAGCCCGTACACGAAGAGGTCGATCCGCTCGTCCGCGAGGATCCGGCGGACGTGGCGCCGGAACAGCCACTCATTGGGCGGGAAGCCGCGTGAATAATCGCGGGTGATCCGCCCGACCGGATTCGGCAGGCGCGGCGCACGATGGATCGTCAGCGCTCCGTCGTGGACGGTGCGCGAGCCGAGCGTACGGAGCAGCGCGCCGAGCTCCCCGATGGCCTCCCACGTGAGGACGTGGATCTCGTGACCGCGCGCCAGCAGCCGTTTGACGAGGTGCCACTCGCGCTGGCCCTCCATCCGCGCCCATGGCAGATGGGGGAGCCACAGGATCTTCACTCGCCGCGCGACGATCCCCGGTCAGGACTCCGCAGGTATTCGCCGCGCTGGAGGTCGAGCGGGCAGGTGACCTCGGTGATCGACTTCAGGACCCGGGCCGGGTTCCCCACGACGACGAGCTCCGAGGCCACGTTGTGCGTGACCACGCTTCCGGCGCCGACGACCGAACGCTCGCCGACGGTCACGAAGGGGAGGATCGTCACGTTCGTCCCGATCTGGGCCCCGCGCTCGATCGTCGGCCCGCGCTGGCAGAGCCTGGTCTTACTGCCCGGATGCGGGTCATCCACCATGCAGACCCCAGGCGCGATGGTCACGCCGTCCTCGATGGTGGAGCCCCGCGCGATGTAGCAGTTCGCGTGGATCTGCACGCCGTCGCCGATCGTGCAGTCCGCGCCGACGATCGTGTTGTCCCGGATGCGACAGTCGCTCCCGACGACGGTGTCGGTGCCGATCACGACGTTGCGACCCGTCTCCAACCGGTCCCCGACCCGTACGCCGTCGTGCACGGCGGAGCCGGCGCGGATGAGCGCATCGTTTCCGATCTCGAGCCCTTTCCACCGCCGCGAGGGCTCGGCCTCGCTCCCCAGCCGGACATCGTCCTCGATCACGCTTCCGGCGCCCACACGCACTCCGGGCAGGAACCGGCGAGGGTCCTTCGGCGGTGTCCGTTGCCCCGTCGCGTTTACCTCGCGACCTCCGTCCGTTTCGTGTCACTGCATAAGACGCGAAAAACGCGTTGAGACCGCCTGCGGGAGCTTGTTGAGGCCCGTGGCACGAACGCCAGGACCCTGGCGATGCGGAAGCGATTCGTCAAGAACGAATCCACACAATCGCAATCGGACGGCCCTACCTTCGGCGGCCGATGGGCCCGTACCTGAAGACTGCGCGTCGCTATCGCTGGCTGCTCGGCGCGATGCTGGCCCTCGTGTGGGGCGCCGGGCTGGTCGCCGCGTACAGCGAATACACCACGACCTTCGAGTCGGAGGCGATCATCTGGGTCCAGCGCGCTCCGCCGCAGCTCGCAGGCAATCCCGAGGATCCCAACGTCACGGTCGTCCAGACGGCCGCGTCGCAGCAGGCGTCGCTGTTCAACCAGCTCTTCCTGGCGGACAGCTTCCTGCGCGACGTCGTCGCGCGCACGTCGCTCAACGGCACCCTCGGGAACGCGGTCCAGGAGAGAAAGGCGCTCGACGACATCCGCAAGCGCCTCCGCGTGCAGACCCTCGGGACGAACCTCCTGAGCCTCTCGTTCACCGGGCGCGATGCGTCCATCGCGCGCGAGATGGTCGACGCCGCGCTCGCCGTGCGGGGCCAGCGGGTGGCGCAGGCGCGCGTGACGGCCACGTCGCAGATCAGCGGGCTCTACCAGAAGCAGCTCGCGCTCGGCCAAGCGCAGGCCCTGGACCTGCAGCGACAGGTCGAGGAGTTCGACCAGAACCACGACGGCCCGCTCAGCGATCTCGAGCAACGCCGCCGCGATCAGCTGCGGTTGGCCCTCGACTACGTCCAGATCCGCCTGGGCGATCTGAGAGGTCGCATCGACCAGGCGGTGCTGGCCCCGGCGCTGGTCGACGTGAGCGGGAGCGAGTTCCAGATCCTCGACGAGGCGCGCGAGGAGACGGTCCCCCGTGGTGGGGTGAAGCCGGCGGCGCTGCTGGTGACGATCGCGCTGGCCGCCGGTGCGGTCCTGGCGGCGCTGCTCGTTCTCGTCGGCACGCTCCTCGCCGATCGACTCGCCGGCCCGGCCACGGTCGGCCGGCTGGCCCCGGCGCGGCTCTTCGCCACGGTCCCGCGCGTCGGCACCGACGGTCGCGGCAAGCGCGATCTGCGGGCGGAGCTCGCCCTGATCGCCTTCGAGGACGCGGGCGCCGGATCCCGCGCCGCGGGGCGATGACGGGAGCGGCTCAGCTCACGCGCGTCTTCGAGGGCCTCGCCAGCCGGATCGACGCGAGCGGCTTCCGCAGCGTCGGTTTCACGAGCGCCCTCTCCGGGGAAGGCACGACCACGACCGCGCTCGGGACGGCGCTCTCGCTCGCGGCCCTCCGCGACGAGACGGTCCTTCTGGTCGACGCGAACTGGCTGCAGCCCTCGCTGACCGCCGACGCCGGCGCGGAGAAAGCCGGGGGCCTCGCGGACCACCTCGCGACGCGGGGCGAGCTCGCGGGGCTCCTGCGGTGGGCATCGCGACCACGCCTCGCGTTCCTTCCGGTCGGAGATCGCGCCGTCGCGCGGCCGAGCCTGCGCGCGCTCTCGTCGTTCCTCGCCGGCAAGGTCGCCTCGCATGGCACGGTGGTCGTCGACCTTCCTCCGATCCTCGCGGGCGAGGCGTTCGTCCTGCCGTGGGCCGGGCTCCTGGACCAGCTGTTCGTCGTGCTACGCGAAGGGGCGACCCCGCTCCCGGTCGTGCGTCAGGCGCTCGCGCGCCTCGGGCCGAGCGCGACGCCACAGATCGTGCTGAATCGCGCCGCCGTCGCGGCGGCGGACCTCGCGCCCGCGCTCCATCCGGTCCGCGTGTGACGTACACGGCGCTCGTCGTTGGCTTCCTGATCTCGTGCGTCGCGCTCGGCGCCTGGGGCGGCGAGCGCGTCACGCGTCCCGGCGTCGCGGTGGCGCTGGCCGCGGCGATGGCCGCGGCCCAGCTGACGGTCCTGCTCTCGCGATGAGCGTCTCGCGGTGAGCGCCGCTCTCGGCAGCGAGCGGATCTGGCGCACGAGCGACTGGTACGTCGTACGCGCGCGCCGCGATGCGGTCCTGCTGGGCGGGGCCGCGCTGGCGATCGCGAGCGCGTACGCGGCGGCGATCGTGCTCACCGGTGGCGATCCCCGGCTCCTCGTGCCGCCGGCCGCGATCCTCATGGTGCTCGCGGTGTGCGTCCATCCCGTGGTCGGCCTCTACCTCGTGTTCGGCGCCGCCCTGCTCTTCGAGCAGTTCCCCATACCCGGTCTGACGCCGCTGACGTCGCAAGCGCCCATCTACCAGAACCTCTCGCAGTTCACGCCGATCCCGCTCCGGCTCAGCCTCCTCGACCTCCTGATCCTGCTGACCTACGCGAGCTGGTTCGCGCGGCGGCTCGCCGGCGAACGGCTGGGTGCGCGCATGGGACCGTTCGGCTGGCCGGTGCTGCTCTACCTGTCGGTCTTCGCGGTCGGGATGGTGATCGGCGCGGCGCGCGGCGGGGCCTGGGATCCCGTCGTCGCCCTGAACGAGATCCGCGAGCCGGCTCACGTGTGCCTCATGTACTTCCTCGCGGCGAATCTCGTGCGGGACCGCACGCAGCTCACCGCAGTCCTCGCCGTCTTCATGGCGCTCGTCGGCGTGAAAGCACTCCAGGGCGTGGGGAACTACGGCGAATCGCTCAAGCTCGCGTACGATCTCGACGCCGTCACGAGCCACGAGGACGTGGTCTTCTTCGACGTCGCGATCGGCCTCGCGGTGGTCGCGGCGCTGCTCGGCATCCGCACGAAGCTCGCGTACGCGCTCTTCGCGCTGCAGCCGGTCATTCTCGGAGCGGAGCTCTTCACCGAACGCCGCGTCGCCTTCATCGCGCTCGGCACGATCGCCTTCGCGATCACGCTTCTCGCGCTCGCGGGTACGCCGCGCCGGGGTCTCGTGTTCGCGACCGTCGGCGCGCTCCTGCTCGGCGCCTACATCGTCGTGTTCGGCCAGGACACCGGTGCGCTCGGTCAGCCGATCCGCGCGCTCCGCAGCGTCATCGACCCATCGGAGGTCGGCGCGCGGGATCAGCTCTCCGGCGCCTGGCGCGAGATCGAGAACCGGAACATCGAGTACACGATGCACCAGCTCCCGCTTACCGGTGTGGGTCTCGGCCAGCAGTACATCTTCCGCGAGGAGCCGCCGCCGCTCTGGGGTTTCACGTACTGGCGCTACGAGACGCACAACGCCGTCCTCTGGCTATGGCTGAAAGCGGGACCGCTCGGCGGTTTCGCGCTTTGGTTCCTCGTGGCGCGGGTGCTCGTGCTTGGCTCCCGGTGGCACGTCCGGCTCGCCGACCCATGGCTCCGCTGGGCGGCAGCCCTGCCGGTGCTCCTCGTGCTCACGCAGTTCGTCTTCTCGTCGGTCGAGCTCGGACTCACGTACAGCCGGACGATGATCACGCTGGGCACGGTGCTCGGGCTCGGCGCGGTCATCGGCGATCTCGGCTCGTTGAGGCCGGTTAGCAGGGAACGTTGAGATACCGGCTGGCCGGCACGGCATGGCAGCGCTCCCGCTGGGTCGGCGGTCAAGACGCCGTCACTCTCGTCTTAATTCCGCGTCTCTAGGTTGCCGCCCGATGGCCCATATGTGCGTGATCCGCCAGAGCGGCATCCCGCTCGACGCGCGCGGCACGCGTGAGATCGAGGCGCTCGTCGCCGCGGGGCACGACGTCGACGTCATCTGCCTCAGAGTGCCCGGCCAGCCGCTCCGGGAGCGTGACGGTCGACTCACGATCTACCGCGTTCCGCTGGAGCGCAAGCGCCGCGGCGTCCTGCGCTACCTCTTCGAGTACGCGGCCTTCTTCGCCGCCGCGGCGGTGCTCGTCACGGCGCTGCACCTCCGCCACCGGTACGCCGTCGTGCAGGTGAACTCGCTGCCCGACAGTCTCGTTTTCGCCGCCGCCGTGCCGCGGCTCCTCGGGGCGGGGATCGTCCTCGACCTGTACGAATGCATGCCCGAGTTCTTCGCGATGAAGTTCAAGCTCCCCCCGCGACACGCGTTCGTACGGCTGCTGATGCTCCTCGAGCAGGCCAGCATCCGGTTCGCCGACGCGGTCATCACCTCCACCGACCTCATGCGCGAACGGTTCGTCGAGCGCGGCGCGCCGCGCGAGAAGATCGCGATCAGCGTCAACGGCTCCGACGAGCGGCGCTTCGATCCCCGCCGCTACCCCGGAGCGCCGCGGCGGCCCGACCGCTTCGTGCTCATCTGCCACGGGTCGATCGAGGAGCACTACGGGCTCGACACGGTGCTCCAGGCCATCGCGCTGCTCAAGGACGAGATACCGGGCCTGCGCCTTGTCGTCTTCGGGGACGGGACGCAGCGCACGCCGCTCCAGGCGCTCGCGCACGAGCTGTCGGTCGCCGACCGCGTCTCCTTCAGCCAGGGCTGGGCGCCGATCGAGGCGCTGCTGCGCGCGATCGCGGACGCGGACGCCGGCGTCCTCGCGATCAAGCGCAACGACTTCCGTGACCTCACCCACTGCAGTCGCATGTTCGACCTCATCGTGATGCGGAGGCCGATCATCATGTCGCGCACCCGCGCGGTCGAGGCGTCCTTCGGCGAGGGTTGCTTTCAGATGTTCGAGTCCGGCGACGCGCACGACCTGGCGCGCGCGATCCGCGAGCTCGCGGCCGATCCCGCGCTCGCCGAGCGCCTCGTCGCACGGGCTGCCCTGGAGAACGAGCCCTACCGCTGGTCGCGCCAGGAGCCGCGGTACGTCGCCGTCGTCGAGGGCGCCGCGCGCGGCGGGAGGGTCGCCGCCATGCTGCCGGTGGCCGCCGAGGGGAGCGAAGACGCATGAGCCTCGCGATGAGCCTGCGCTCTCGCGGACCCGCGGGCTCCGCCGCGCGGACCGCGGCGGTGCTCTCGCGCTTCGGCGTCACCGCCGCGGGGATGGCCGGGCGGCTCGATCGCTACATGCGGCTGCTGTCGGATCTCGGGGTCCGGCCGACCTGGCCCACCACCGCGTGCGTGCTCGCCCGCCACCCCGCTCTGCTCCGCGGCTATGCCGACCGCGGGGCGGAGCTCGCGCTGCACGGACTCGTGCACGGCGACCACGCGGTCCTGGACCGCCGCCGGCAGCGCGAGACGATCGCGAAGGCCGCCGAGATCTTCTCGCGCGCGGGCATCGCCGCGGTCGGTTTCCGCGGCCCGTATCTGCGGTACAACGACGCGACCCTCGAGGTCCTCAAGGAGCTGGGCTTTCGCTGGCACAGCAGCCAGGCCGTCGCATTCCCGATGCTCGCGAGCGACCCTGCGCAGGCACGCGTCGCGAGCTACGGCCTCGCGCTGCGGCTGTACTCGGCGCACGACGCCGCCAGCGTCGCGGCGCGACCGCGCCTGCGCGACGGCCTCGTCGACATCCCGGTCGCGATACCCGACGACGAGACCATGGTCGAGCGGCTGCGCCTGGAAGGGGCCGACGCGGGCGCGCAATGGGTCCACATGCTGGACCGCACGCACGAGCGCGGCGACCTCTTCACGATCCAGCTCCATCCGGAGCGCATCCGCGAGCTCGACGGAGCGCTCCGCGAGACGCTCACCGCGGCGCGCCGGCGCGAGCCGGCGGTGTTCGTGGCGCGCCTCGACGAGATCGCGGAGTGGTGGCGCCGGCGAAGCCGCTTCTCCGTGCAGGTGCTGCGCGCCGGGGACGGCCGCTACCGGGTGCGGCTCGACGCGGACGACGACGTGACGCTCCTCGTCCGCGGGTGCAACGTCGAGGCGGCGCCCTGGTATGGGAACGACGCCGTCGCGCACGGCCGTGACCTCGAGGTGCGCTCCGCGCGCGTCCCGGTGATGGGCGTCTCGCGGCGCTCGCCGGCCGCCGTCGGCGCGCTGCTCGCGGAGGAGGGCCTGCCCGTCGAGGTCTCCGACGCGCGCGACGCGTACGGCGGCTACGTCGACGTGGGCGCGGAGTGGAGGGAATCCGAGGTCCTCGACGCGATCGATCGCGCGCCGGGCCCGCTCGTGCGCATCTGGCGCTGGCCTCGCGGCATGCGGAGCGCGCTCGCGGTGACCGGAGACATCGATGCGCTGACCCTGCGGGACTTCCTCCTGCGCTCCTGGGAGACCCGCGCCTCGGCGCAGGCGGGACGGCATCGGTCATGAGCACGAAGGCGGACGTCGTCGTCATCGGGGCGGGCCCCTACGGGCTGGCGGCAGCGGCCCAGCTGCGGCGCGCGGGTCGCGAGGTTCACGTGCTCGGCGAGCCGATGTCCTTCTGGGAGCGGCACATGCCTCGGGGCATGCTCCTGCGCAGCCCGTGGGGCGGCTCGAGCATCGGCGACATGCGGGCGGGGCCGACGCTCGACGACTTCGAGCGGACGCGCCCCGCCGGGATCGCGCGCCCGATCCCGCTGGCCGAGTTCGTCGCGTACGGGCGGTGGTTCCGAGAGCGGACCGTGCCGCAGGTCGACGCTCGCCACGTCGAGACCGTCGATCCGGCGCCCTCGGGCTACCGCCTCCGGCTCGTGGACGGCGAGACGATGGAGTGCGTCAGGCTCGTCGTGGCCGCCGGCATCGCGGCGTTCGCGTCGCGGCCGCGCGAGTTCGACGGCCTGCCCGCCGAGCTCGCGAGCCACTCGAGCGAACACACCGATCTCGCGCGGTTCGCGGGCCGTCACGTCGTCGTGGTGGGCGGCGGCCAGAGCGCCCTCGAGTCCGCGGCGCTCCTGAAGGAGCACGGGGCCGACGTCGAGGTGATCATGCGCGCGCCCCGGCTGCGCTGGGTGGGCCGCGCGACCCGCGCCGGGTGGCTCGGCCACCTGCTCTTCCACCGGACGGACGTCGGCCCGGCGGGGCTGAGCCAGCTCGTCGCCCGGCCGGCCCTTCTGCGGCGCCTGCCCCGCGCGCTGATGGACCGCGCGCACCGGCGATCGCTCGTGGCCGGCGCGGCGCTCTGGCTTCGTCCGCGCGTGCGGGACCTGCCGGTCTCCGCCGGGCGCCGCGTCGTCGAGGCCACCCGCGCCAACGGACATCTTCGCCTGCGGCTCGACGACGGCGCGACGCGTGACGTCGATCACGTCCTACTCGCGACCGGCTATCGCGTCGACGTCGCCCGTTACTCGTTCCTCTCGCCGGCGACGCTCGCGGCGGTCCGTCGCATGGACGGATACCCGGTGCTCGACGGCGGCATGCAGTCGACCGCTCCAGGCTTGCATTTCCTGGGCGCGCCGGCGGCCTACTCGTTCGGGCCGCTGGTCCGCTTCGTGGCCGGGACCGAATTCGCGGCACGCGCGCTCGCGCGGTCCATCGCCGGGCGGCCCCGCGCGACCGCAGAGCCGGCGCTCGAGGTCGGCCGCGCCGAACGGGCGGGATGAACGCCGGCCCGTGAGCCGAGCCCGTGGCGCCCTCGTCATCGGCGGCGACTACAAGAGCCTGGGCATCGTTCGGAGCCTGGGACGGCGCGGCGTGCGGGTCCGCGTGCTACGTGACGATCACCTGCTCGCGAGCGCGTCTCGCTACGCCGAGCGCAGCTATCGCTGGCGGGGCGCCCAGGAGCAGGAGCGCGTCGGCTACCTTCTCGATCTCGCGCGGACGGACGACCTTGACGGCTGGGCGCTCTTCCCCGGCGACGAAGAGCCCGCCGCGATGATCGCGCGCAACCGGGACGCGCTCGTCGCGCGTTATCGGCTCAGCGTGCTCGCGCCGTGGGAGACGCTGCGCTGGGCCCACGACAAGCGCCTCACGTACCGCCTCGCCGGCGAGCTCGGCATCGACCATCCGCGCACCTGGTATCCGCGCGGCCGCGAAGACGTCCTCGCCTTCGACGGGCTCTTTCCCGCGATCCTCAAGCCCGCATACCGCCCAGAGCTCAATCGGTTCACCCTCGCGAAGGCCTGGCTCGCCGAGGATGCTCGCGCGCTCGCCGACCGCTACGACGAGGCGTGCGCGAACATCGATCCGAGCCTCGTCATGATCCAGGAGCGGATCCCCGGCGGCGGCGAATGCCAGTTCTCGTTCGCGGCCCTCTGCCGCGACGGCCGGCCCCTCGCCTCGGTCGTCGCGCGCCGCACGCGTCAGTGGCCGAGGGACTTCGGACGGGCGAGCACGTACGTCGAGACGATCGACGCTCCCGAGGTCGAGGAGGTCGCGAGAGCGGTGCTCGCGGCGCTCCGCTTCGCCGGGCTCGTCGAGGTGGAGTTCAAGCGGGACCCGCGCGACGGGCGCCTCAAGCTCCTCGACATCAATCCGCGCGCCTGGGGGTGGCACACGCTCGGCGCGCGTGCGGGCGTCGACTTCGCGTACCTGCTGTGGCGGATGCTGAACGGCGAGGACGTCCCCGAGCTGCGCGGACGGCCGGGCGTGCGCTGGGTTCGTGCGCTCACCGACGTGCCCCAAGCGATCGCGGAGATCCGCGCCGGACGCCTCTCGTTGCCGCGCTACCTCTCGTCGCTCGGCGGTCCCATCGAGTTCGCGGTCCTCGCCCCGGACGATCCGCTGCCGGCGCTCGTCGAGCTGCCCGCTACCGCGTACCTCGCGTGGAAGCGTCGCGCAAGCACGCGCGGGACGGGGCCGGTCAGGATCGGGGCGGCGCGGCCGAGCGACGGCGGCGCGACGTGACCGTCCTGGCCATCGACGATCCGCGCTGGTCCGACTTCGTCGGCGCACAGTCCGACGCGACGATCTTCCACCACCCGGTGTGGGCGAAGCTCCTCGCGGACAGCTACGGCTACCGGGCGATGGCCGTGGCGCTGAGCGACGGCGGCGCGCTCGTGGCCGGGCTGCCGGTCGTGGACGTGAGCCTGCCGCTTGGTCGCCGTCGGTGGGTCTCGCTCCCGTTCACCGATCATTGCCCACCGCTCGCCGGCGTCCGCGGCGCCGAGCTCGCGGGCGCCCTTTCCGAGGTCGCGCGGTCCTCGAGGCTCGACCGGCTCGAGATCCGGGCGCCGCTCGGCGAGGAGCACGGCATCCAGAGCCACGCGCCCTTCGTCCTGCACCAGGTTGCGGTGACCGGCGACGTCGCCGCGACGTGGAAGGGCCTTCGCCGCAACCATCGCCGTAGCGTCGCCGATGCCGAGGAGGCCGGCGTGCGGGTGGTCCGCGGCGAGTCGGCGGCCGACGTCGAGACCTTCTACCGGCTGCACCTCCAGACGCGGCGGCGCCTGGGCGTGCCGGTCCAGCCCCGGCGCTTCTTCGCGCTGCTGCTCGAGCGCGTCATCCGG
>Ga0066698_10000752_pt1 | contig 12958 bp, 10 predicted proteins | sample GraSoiAngelo_147_FD_66457 | JGI IMG/M metagenome (GOLD analysis project Ga0066698, IMG submission 66457) | Grasslands soil microbial communities from the Angelo Coastal Reserve, California, USA - 14_1009_05_40cm | ecosystem: Environmental > Terrestrial > Soil > Grasslands | place: USA... | reverse complement strand
TGATATCGGAGATCTGCGCGACGACGTCCTTGTCGAGACCGCGGCGCGTCTTGAATACCGCCTTCTCCTCGTCGTGGAACCCGTACTTCTCCTTGTATCCTTCTCGGATATCGAGTGTCGGCTGCTGAATCATGGCTCTATCTCCTTTGGACGGGCGCTCAAGCGGCCCGGTCCTCGCGGATCCAGTCGTACCCCTGCGCCTCGAGCTCGAGCGCCAGCTCGGCGCCCCCCGACTTGACGATCCGCCCGTCCACGAGCACGTGGACGAAGTGCGGCTTGATGTAGTTCAAGATCCTCTGGTAGTGCGTGATCAGGAGCACGCCCAGGTCCGGCCCTGTCAGCGCGTTCACGCCTTCGGAGACGATCCGGAGGGCGTCGATGTCGAGTCCCGAATCGGTCTCGTCCAGGATCGCGATCTCGGGCCGGAGCACGGCCATCTGCAAGATTTCCGCGCGCTTCTTCTCACCGCCCGAGAAACCGTCGTTCAGGTAACGGCCCGCGAACGACTCGTCCATCCTGAGTAGAGCCATCTTCTCCTTGACGAGCGTCCGGAATTCCTTGGGCGGGATCGGCTTCTCCTCGCCCAGCTCCTTCCGCCGCACGTTCAGCGCGTTCCGGAGGAAATTCGCTACGCTCACGCCCGGGATGGCCGTCGGGTACTGGAACGCGAGGAAGATGCCCTTCCGCGCGCGCTCGTCCGGGGAGAGCTCGAGGACGTCCTCCCCCTTGTAGAAGACGGTTCCCTCGGTCACCTCGTATTTTGGATTCCCCATCAGCGCGTTCGCGAGCGTGCTCTTGCCCGATCCGTTCGGTCCCATCAGGGCGTGGATCTCGCCCTTGTTCACGGCCAAGGAAAGACCCTTCAATATGGGCTTCCCGTCGATCGAGATGTGTAGATTTCGAATTTCCAGCGTGGGGGTGGCGCTCATGTTCTCCTTCCGTTTGTCCTGACCTAAAGTGTGAAGCTGTCCCCGCATCCACATGTCTTTTTGACGCGCGGGTTCTTGAACTGGATGCCGGTTCCCAACAGCCCGCGTTGGTAATCGATCTCCGTCCCCGCCAGAACCTCCAGCGAGCGCGGATCGATATAAACGGTCAAGTCTTCGTATTCGAGCACGGTGTCGCTGCCGCGGCGTTCCGTCGTGAAGCCGAGAAAGTAACTGTACCCCGAGCAGCCCCCCGCCTTGACCCCGATTCGAAGCGCCTGTCCTTCCTTCCCTTCGTTCCCGCGGATACGCTTCACGTAGGTAACGGCGGCGGGCGTGAGGGAGATGGAGCGCGCCCCCTCGGGTTCGCGGGTCTCGGTTTCCGTCGTGCGCATATCGTTGCTTGGCTCTCCGCTCATGGGTTCTCCGGCGCGACGTGGAGGAGGATTCTCTCGGACCGGCCCGGGTCGGTGTGGAAGCCCGCGACGAGCGCCGGCTCCTGCTTCATGCCATGATCCTCGGGGCAATGCGGGCAGTCCTGCTGCGTCGTCCGCGGCGGCCGGCACGCTTGGCAGGTGCGCAGATACTCAAGCGTTCCTTCCAGCTCGCGCGCGAGCGTCTCGTAGCGAATGATCGCCTGGCGCGTCTCCGTGAGCTTCGTCTGGAAGGTCTCACGCACGACCGCCATCGCCTCGGGGCCGTACCTGCTTCCGTGCCAGGCCTCGAGAAGGCCCTGAATCTGGTGAAGCGAAAGCCCCGTTTCTTGGAGGAGCTCGATCCACCGGATTCGCGTGATGGCGGACTCGTCGTACAGCCGGAATCCCCCGTTGCTGCGCGCAACCGGGTGGAGCAGGTCGAGCTCCTCGTAAAGCCTGAGCGCCCGGACCGACTTGCCGGTCTGCCTTGCCAAGTCGCCAACCTTGAGATGCTTCGATACGACGGCTTCCATACGATACCTCCCGGACACCCACATCTTACCCTTACGCGAACGTTAGAGTCTAACGAAAATTTCGGCCCGGGAGCCTCGGGTGTTGAGCCGATTCAAGGGTTGGTCATTATTTGAGATAACATGTGTACGTATAGTGAGTTAGGTGTTTCAATCGCCTGGCGGGGTCCAAGCCCCGGGCCGCGACGGACGGCCAGGACAACCGGGGGTCACCACCGTAGGTTCGCTGGTGTATATTGATGTGAGCCGGAGTCCATCCCTTCTGGAGGTTTTCATGAAGCTGATCCAGGGCGCGCTGCTAGCCATCTTGATCCTCGTTCTCGGCCTTACAGCTCTTTCTTGCAAGAAGAAGTCGAACCCCGTGGCACCCGGCGGTGGAGCCAACGTGACGATCGACATCGTCGCGGACATGGGATCCGGGGCGTTCGGTGCCTCGCCCGTTACGGTCAACAAGGGCCAGACGGTTGCCTGGCGCAACACGCGCGGCATCACGCACACGGCCACCGCGGACGGCGGCGCGTGGGACACCGGCGGAATCGCCAACGGCTCTACAAGCGCTGCGATCCAGATGAATACGGCCGGGTCCTTTCCGTATCACTGCGCCATCCACCCGAGCATGACGGCCACGCTCGTCGTCAACCCCTAGCGCGACCTGCCGGATTTTCGCTTGGGTCGATGCGGCCGACGGACCGCGGAAGAGCGGGGCCCGGTCTCGACGGTCGTCCATCGCAGGAACGGCAGGAGCCGGTGTAGCCCGCCGTGCGTCCCCACCAGGGACGGACTTTGGAGCGCCCCCAGGGGCGCGATACGCGGGACCCCCATCGCCGCCAGGGCCGCGGCTAAGGCAACCCTCTCCCGGCCCTTTGCCTCGAGCCCGATCGCCTCGATAAAGCGCGCGGCCGGCGCAAGCGCCGCCTCGACTTCCTGCACCCCGTCCACCGCGTGGACGCGCACCGTGCGATACGCGGGCGTGGGCTCGAAGCGCGCACCGTCCTCGTAGACCAGGGTCCAGTCGGTCCCCTCGCTCGAAGCAAGGACCTGCGTGCCTCGACTTCCGGTTGCCTCCTCGAAATGCGCCTGCGCACGATAAAGCTGCACGCGCGCGGCCTGGCTCGCTTCGGGCTCGCGTCGGGGCAGCCCGTCGCGGAGCGTCTCGAGCGCTCCGCCCAGGGCCGACGCGAAGGCCGCGGGTCCGACATCCCCACCGCGCTCGACGTAGAACGCGTGTGGCGAGAGGCAGCCCTGCTGATCGTAGAGCGCGACGTCGAACGCGGCCCGCGCCGCGAGGCTCCCCAGACCCGGGCGCGTGAGCGAGGCCCTGGAGATGTACGCGACGCTCACTTTCGAGCCGTGGATCACGATCTTGGCTTCCGGGTGCGTTTCGCGGGCGATGCTCATCGTCGAGTTCTCTCCTCCGAACGCGAGCACCGCGGGCGCGCGTCGTACGGCCGCGCGGTCAAGCTCGATGGTTCCCCCTTTCCACCACACGACGGCAATGCAAGCGCCCAGGCCCCGGTCCTCCTCCGCGATCGTCCTCGCGAGGAGCGGTGCCAAGACCGGCTCCTGTGAGGAGGCCTTCGCGAAGAGCGCCGACTTCATGGCGAGCGCCGAGTAGAAGGGCCAAACCGGTAGCCCGGGCACGTTCCCAGCGTAGATCTGGAGCATCCACTCGGGACCGAACGCCTGTCGCGGAATCCCCTTCCGGTCGGGAGTGGGGTGGTCGAGCGCGGTCGCCGACCCCACCTCCGAGGCGACCCAGCGCGAAACGCCGCCCGCCGAAAGAGGACCGAAGGTGTCCGTGAGCGCCCGCTCGATCATCGGGGTCGAGAAACGTCCGGAGTGCGCGAGCCACGCGATGGCGTTCCGGCGTACGGGACTCTGCGGATCCAGGAACCGCTGCGCGACGCGCTCGAGCACGCGATGGATCTCGGCCGCAGGCCGGCGCGCGAGATGCTCCGCGCGCGCCGAGCGGATCGCCTCGACCCAGGTCTCGATCGAGGCTGGGCTGACCGTCGCGAGCCTCAGCTCGATCGCGTCGTGGGGCGGGCCGAACCGTTGGACGCTCGTGTCGGCGTCCCGCTCCACGTCGGGCGGAAGATAGAAAGCGTCAAAGAGCCCCTGCGTCATCGCGGCATGCCCGGCGCGGGGTCCGCTCGCGCCCCGCGTTCGCGCTCGAGGAATTGCTCGAACGGGAGCGAGCACCCGCGCCGCTCCGCCTCGCGGAGGCGACCCTCGAGCGTGAGCCGGTTGCCCGCGACGGCGCCGACATCCTCGGTCTGAATCGCGAGCGGCACGTCGAGGTTCGCGAGGTCGTAGTGGACGAGGAGCCCCGGTCTGCCTTCGGGCAGATCGAGCATCGTCTCCGGATCGAGCACGCGGGTGCGCACCCAGGGAGGGATCACGAACCCGGCCCGCGCCGGGCGCCGCTCGTGCGCGGCGAGGAGCGTGTCTTCATAGAATTGGCTCCCCATTTCCGCCATCCCATATTCGTTCACAAGGTGCGTTGGCGGAATCCCGAGCACGCTGTGAAAGGAAGCGGCGATGTCGTTCCGGAGAAGCTCGACCCGCGTTCCCTTCGCCCCTCCGGTATCCATCGCCCGGCTTCCTGGGGGGAGCGCGAAGCGGAGCCCCCTCCGATCGCACCGCTCGACGTAGGCGCGGAGGAGAAGCGTGGTGCCGAGGAGAAGGACCGGCACCCTATCGTCGCGGGAACGCGCGAGCTCCGCGTCGGCGCGCTCCCATCGTGGTTCTCCGTGTTCGACGATCCATATTGGAGCGTCGCACAATCGGCCAGCGACACGGTCGGCCATGAACCAGAGCGAGGAGTGCGGCGATTCCGCGCGCGTGGGTCCGAAGATGATGATCTTGAGCCGCGCTCCGTCCGGCAGGAGGTGCCGAGCGAAGCTCTTGAGAAGCGACGTCTCATAGAGGCGGGTCGACTTGAGCTGCACACGGCCTGGTCTCGTGATCGTCGTCCCGCTCGTCTCGAACGTGACGGCGGGGGATGCCGGCGCTTCGCCTCTAACCGCCGCCCCGTCCCCGGCTCGCGCCGCGCTCAGGCCGTGCTCCTTGAAGGCCGAACAGGGCACCGGCGGAATTTCGCGCCAATCACCCGACCTGCCGGACCATCGCCCGATATGTCGTGCGTACGCCCCGTACTCCGGTATCGTGTCGCACTGGATGCGGAAGGACCGAATCGCGAGGTCCGAGAAGGCAGCCTCCGCCCGGCGCGTTTGCGCCTCCTCCCACCCCGCCTCCGAGATGAAGCGGACGAGATCCGCCTCCATCTTGCGCGTCGGGTCGGTGCCTGGGATCTCGTGGGCGGTCACGCCGGCCCTCCGCACGCGAGATCAGCCGCTCGCTCGGCGGTCGCGGCCAGATCCACAAGGGCGCGGATGGGAGCATCCACCTCGAAGCGGCGCGACAAGACCTCCAGGAGGTCACGCCACGGCTCGCCCAGGAGCACGAGCTTCCGGTTCATTCCTTTTCCGTGCATGAGAAGGGTCCAGAGCCAGAAGACTTCGCTCAACGTGCCGACACCACCCGGAAGCGCGATCGCGGCGTTCGTCCCCTCGAGCAGTCGCTCGATTCTGCCCGCGAGGTTCGGCGAAGGAATCACCTCGTCCAGGTGTGGATTCGGCGTTCGCGTGTCGTCGAACCAATCGAGCGTGCACCCGACTACCCGGCCGCCCGCGCCCTTCGCGCCCTCAGCGACCGCTCCCATGACGCCGGCGTAGCCGCCGCAGCGAACCTCAGCGCCTCGGCGAGCAAGGGCACGACCCAAGTCCCGTGCGAGATCGTAGTTGGGGTCCCCGGGCGGCGTGCGGCTGCTGCCGAAGACGACAACCGATGTCTTCATTTTGCCTCGATCGACGCGGAGCGGCAACCCTTTGGGCTGCTTCCGTATCGGTGGCGCCGGATGGGCCAGCGTGGTACCATTGTTGCCGTGAAACGCCACAGCGATTCGCCCGCCGGCGATCGATCCGAGCGGATCGTTCGGCTCGCGCTGGCCCAGATCAATCCCACGGTCGGCGATCTCCCCGGAAACGCCAAGAAGGTCCTCGAGACCATCGAGCGTGCCCGCGACCAAGGGACGGACTTGGTCGCCTTTCCCGAGCTTACGCTGACCGGGTATCCACCCGAGGATCTTCTTTTGCGCCCGGAGTTCCTCGACCAGAACCAGGCGGCCCTGGAGGAGGTGGCGCGCGGCACCACCGGGATCACCGCAATCGTGGGTTTCGCGCAGCGCGCGGACGACGTCTATAACGCGGCCGCGATCGCGCACGACGGCGAGGTGGTGGGAATCTACCAGAAGCGCCACCTACCGAATTACGGCGTGTTCGACGAAGTGCGCTATTTTCGCCCCGGAAACGAGTGCTTCGTCTGCAAGCGAGGCGCCCTCACGTTCGGCGTGAACATCTGCGAGGACATCTTCACGCCCGTGGGCCCGACCGCGGCGCTCGCCGTTTACGGCGACGCAGAGGTGGTGATCAACCTATCCTCGTCTCCCTTCCACGCCGGCAAGTCCGAGGCCCGGGACCGCATGCTCTCCACCCGAGCCCTGGACGGCGTTTCGGTGGTCGCGTTCGTGAACACCGTCGGCGGCCAGGACGAGCTGGTCTTTGACGGCAACAGCCGCGTCTATGGGCCCCAAGGCGAGCTCTTGGCGCAGGCGCGAGCATTCGAGGAAGACCTGGTGGTCGTGGACATCGATCTCGAGAGCGTTTTCCGCGCACGCCTCCACGACCCACGGAGCCGGATCGCGGCGCAACGCGACGATGCTCCCGAGATGAGCGTCGTGACGCTGCGCCCCATACCCCGACGGGCGCGCCCCAAGCTCGGCGCCCGGAAGGTCACGATCCCGAGCGGGGCCGAGGAGATCTACCGAGCGCTCGTGCTCGGGACGCGCGACTACGTCTCCAAAAATGGATTCGAGCACGTGGTGATCGGATTGAGCGGCGGGATCGATTCCGCCCTCACCGCCTCGATCGCCACGGACGCCTTGGGCCCAGCGCACGTGACCGGCGCCTTCATGCCCTCGGGGATCACCTCGCGAGAGAGCGGCGAGGACGCGGCGGCGCTCGCGAAGAATCTCAAGATCGATCTACTCACCGTGCCGATCGAAGCGGAGATCGACGCGTACCGGGAGAGCTTGAAGCGGATCTTCGCCTCGTCGCAGGAGGACGTGACCGAAGAAAACATCCAATCGAGAATCCGTGGAACTGTTCTGATGGCGCTTTCGAACAAGTTCTCCTGGCTCGTGCTCACCACCGGGAACAAGAGCGAGCTGTCGGTCGGCTACGCGACTCTCTACGGCGACATGGCCGGCGGCTTCTCGGTATTGAAGGACGTGTCGAAGACGCTCGTATACGAGCTGGCCCGGCATCGGAACGCCGCGGCCCAGACGCCATGGATTCCGGAGCGGTCGCTGACCCGGGAGCCTACGGCGGAACTGAGGCCGGGGCAGCGCGATACGGACACCCTCCCGGCTTATGACGAGCTCGATCCCATCCTCAAGGCGTACGTCGAGGAGGACTCCGAGGTAGAGCGGATCGTTGCGATGGGGTACGATCGCGCCCTCGTGCAGCGTGTGATCCGAATGGTGGACCGGGCCGAGTACAAGCGCCGCCAGGCACCTCCCGGGATTCGGATCACGCCACGCGCCTTGGGTAAGGACCGCCGACTCCCGATAACAAATCGCCATCAACCCTGGCGTGACTGACGTGACAGACGACTCGAAGCCGAAGACGGAGGATCCGATGAAGAAGCTCGCCAGTCCGGCGACCGCGGGAGCGGTGGGTCCGGTGGGAGGAGCGTCCCCCGCGATTCCCGCCTCGCCACGCGCCAACGCCGAACGTCCCCAAACAAAAGGAATCCAAGTGAGCGAACACGCGTACCCGTCCGTCGATCTCGAACCCTATCTGAGCGCTCGGGACCGCAAGGGCGGGAAACGAGTCCTTCGCGACCGCTCGGGCGGGATCGCGCTCGTCCGGGAGGACGCGCTCAACCAGGATCTGTTTCGCACGAATGGGGTCCCGCTTCACAACGTGGGCCGTCGCTTCCGCGTCGTCGGGGAAGACGGCATCACCGAGCAGGAACGCTGGATCGCGCCCTTCGACGTGATCCACCGCTCCCGCGAAAATCCGAAACACTTCGACGGACTCAAGCTCCCGTTGGGCGAGCTCGTCTTCGACCACGGGCTTTATTTGAAATTCAGCCCCGGGGTCGCGGAGCTGGGCGTGAACGACCGCGGCGACGTGCTGTTGCGGCGCGATTCGTCCAGCGATCCCACCATCGGGCCGGTGTGGAACTCCTTCAACACGGTCATCACCGGCCGGGCGAAACGCCTGGTCACCCGGACGACCCTCGACGCGCACAAGGCGGATGTGAAAGAGGCGGCCGGCTGGCTCAAGGCGCTCGAAGCCGTCTCGAAGCAGAAGACCTTGATCAGCCGCTTCTCATGCGCGGGTGTGCAGTACACGCACAGAGGGAACGTCCCGTATTTGAGGCGCACGTCCCAAACGAACTTCTTCCCGCCGCAGGACGCCGAGATGATGGTCATCGCGAAACAGATCGACCAGCGCTTCCGCGAGCGCGGCATGAAGAAGGCTCCGCGCGTCACGATCGTGTCGCTCATGGGAGTGCCGCGAAGCGAGGCCGAGCACGCGCAATTCTTGCGGCTGTTGAAGCGTGCCCGCGTCTCTGCCGAGAGGCTCGGCATTCCGTCGCGGCTCCGGGATTCCCGCCTGTGGGACCCGGATTCGAAGGCGGTCGTGACCTCGAACTTCGTCTACTTCTGCCCGCTCTCCGATCTCAAGGACGAGGTCACGATAATCACGGTGAACACGGACTACCACGGCGAGGTGAAAAGCCGCGGCGTGCTCTCGCCGCTCATGGCGATACTCTCCAAGGTCGACATCATTTCCGCGCACGCCGGAGCCGCGATCTTGAATCGCGAGGGAACCGCCACCACGTTCACCGGCCCGACCGGGACCGGCAAGACGACCGCGGGCGCTTTCTGGGCGGAGCGGAACGAGGTCTATCGCCGACTGGAGCTCAAGCGCCGCTATCGGATCGACCTCGAGCGCGAGGGTTTGTCGGGGAACGAGCTGGAGGAAAAGCTCGAGCGGATTTTTCCGGAAATCGGGATCCTGTGCCAGGAAGACTGGATCGAGATCCTGAAAGACTCGAAACGCGGGTGGGTGTTCTGGTCGACGGAGCGCTGCCTCTACGCCCGCACCGGGGGATTCCCGGGACTGAGATTCGTGCTCTCCGATAACGAGCCGATCTTGGAAAACGTCACCGCCGATTTCGGCGGCGGCGGAACGATCGACAAGCTCGGACGGATCACGCACGACTACTTCCCCGAGCGGATCTTCTACGATCCCACGTGGGGTCACTTGTTGTACGACCGCAAATCCCGGCCGATCGCGGCCAACGTTTTTCTGGAGCGGAACCCGAGCCTGGATTTCTGCGTCAAGCGCGTGGGATCGGACGAGGCGCTCCAATGGCTCCTGATTGGGCGCACGCCGGGCGGAAAGCACGAGCCCTTGTACAACGCCTACCCCGATTTCAGCGGGCTCTTGATGACGAACGGGGTCGTGGGAGAAAAGCTCGTCGACGCGGTTCGCGAGGCGGAGCGGGGGGATCTCGGGCCGCTCGGGAACGGGGACGCGACCCTGGGTCGCGCGATTTACGACAAGCTCAAGATCCAGCTCGATCTCTGGCGGGAGAACTGCTCCCAGGTCCCGACCTACATCGTGAACGGGGCTGCCGGGCTCGAGATGACGCAGGACATGAACTGGCTTCTCTCCGAGCATCCGGACGCGTTCGGTGATTGGAGAAAGGTCACGACCGTGGATTTCCAGCGCTACATGAACGAGCGCTACGGGGTCACGTACAGCGGGCGCGGGGCCTGGACGCACATCTCCCCGGCGCAGCGCATGGCGCGATAGGCGCGGCTTGCTAACGCAGGATTAGCACCGGTCGCGCCGCCGTGCGGCCGCCCGCGCGCACGCGGAGCCAATAGCGGCCGGAGCCCAGGCGCCGGCCGCGGTCGTCGCGGCCGTCCCAAATACAGCGTACGAGACCCGCGGTCGACGGCTCCGAAGACGAAGAAACGACGAGGAGACTTCTCACCAGCCGCCCCTGAATATCGAATACCCTGGCTTCGATCCCGCCGACACTCAACCCTCCCGATGGATCGAACACGCGGATCTCTGCGCGTTCCACCACGGGGTTCGGCATCACCGAGACGGTGAGCCGCGGCGCCCGCGGGGGCGTCGGCTCCTCTCCCACCGCCACGATCGTCGCCTGTCCGGGACGCAGCAGCAACGCGCGCGTGCCGTCCGACACCAGAAGATCGGGAATCGGACCCACCGTGCCCAAAAACCGAAGGGAGGTCGCAGAGGAGCTGGGCGCCCGATGCCAGGCGACCTCGAGCGCGCGCCCTTCGGTCCATAGTTGACCGCGCGAGAGCGTAACGGTCGCGGTGTAGGGAGGGGACGCCGTGGGCGCGATCCGATCCAACTCCGCCGCGCCGGGGACGCGCATCAACGCGACGCCGCCCGTTCCCTGCGCCACGGCCATGTTTCCGGTCCAGGTCCCGGCCAAACCAATCGCGGGCGCCACGGTCTGTTGCGCGAGCACCAAGGCGGGCGCCCCCCCCAGTGGCGCGCGAACGATCTGCATCCCTCCAGCCGACGCCGCCACCGCGAGGTAGATGCTGTCGCGCGTGTTCGAGATCCAGGCGACGTCGCGAGCGTAGGGCGTCCCCCACGCAGACGAGAGCGCGACCGAACCGAGCGGCGCGAAGGTGACCACGGCGGGCGCGCCGGACCCGACGGTCAAGTGGTACACCGAGACCCCTTGAGCCCCGTCCGCAAGCGCTAAGTCGGTCGAGCCCGCGCCGGCGCGGCGAAGCTCAAGGTCCAACGCGCTCCCCGGGGTCGGCAGAGTGCCCGCGGCATACGGGACCCCCCCGAGGGAATCAAACGCCGCCGTCACGTCGATCGCGACGATGCCGGAGCCCGTGCCCGCGAGAACCGAAGCTGGGTTGTAATCCGACGCGGTCGGCACCGAGCCGGTGTCGGCGTCGGCGATGAGCGCGACGATGCGCCCCGACGCGGCGCGAAACCACGCCACGTCGGTCGCGAACCCCGGAAGGGGAATCGTTCGCAGAATCCGATCGTCGATTCCGTTCATGTCCTGGTCGAAGAAGTCCTCCCAGGTGCCGAACGGTGGATCGATCACGGTGCGCAGATCGAGGAGCATCAGCCCCGAACGCCCCGCCGCGAGTAGCCCGAGGTCGAGCGTGTCCCCGGCCGGACCCACGAATCCCGGCACGACCGCGAGCGCCGCGGCGTACGACGGAATGCGCACCTGCCCCACCAAGCGGTCGTCCGTCCCATTTCCGTCCGTGTCGACCTCGCCGATCCGAGCGAGCGTCGTGCCCGCGCTCAGGACGCGCACGCCGTCGAGCCCGGCCGGGAGGAGCCACACGCCGCGCGCCGCAAGCTCCACCGGGCCGTCGCGTCCTGCCGCGGGCTCTCCCAGCGGGGTCAAGCCCACGGGAACGAGCGCGGCCGGTAAAGACTCCGGTAGCGCCGCGGAGGAGAGCGCGTGGCCGATCGCGTTCGAGATGCCACCGAGGCTCGTGAGGCTGCATTGCAGTGCGTTGGCGTTCCCGCCGTAGGCGCTCCCCGCGATCGTCGTCGGGGCGCTGACGGTGATCGTGGCGCCTGCCGGCAGATTCACGTCAGCCGGGGGCTCCGTGCCCGGGAAGATGCCGTCGGTGTTGTTGGGATCGGGATTGGTGCGGCCGTTCGTGACTTGGACGGACTCGGCGCTCGCCACCATGCTATGAACCTGGAAGGAGATCGTGCCCGCGGTGTTTGAGGGCGCCGACCAAGCCGAAGGGGAAGGCCAGACCTCGGGCCTACCGCCGGTCGCCGCGAAGATCGCCGAGATCGCCTTCGCCACGTGCCCGCCCCCGACCTGATCGGTAAGCTCCACGGACAAAGACGCGCCGCCGAACGCGAGTGCCGGGACGGTCACGGAAAGCGAAACGCGCCGGACGCTGTCCGGAGGGACGACGATCGAGCCGTTCAGCGGCGAGACGCCGAGCGCGAAGGCGCCTCCCGGGGTTGCTGCCCAGATCAGGCTCGCGGGCGCGCCGTTCGCGCGGAGCGTCATCTCGATGGAATGCGTCGAGCCGGGAGCGAACGTGGCGGTCGGCAGGAGCACCGTGACCGGGCGCGGAGGGATCCAGCCGGTCCCCGCCCGGGCGGGGGGAGCATGGATCGCCCCGGCGAGGAGGGGGATGAGCGCGAGCGTCAGCGCAAGTTGTGGAGATGGTGCTCGCATGTGCCTCGGTTGAAACGAAGCGGGGGCCGGTGGAACGCGCCGGCCCCCGTCCTCGCGTGCTTCGAAACTAGGGCGATTACTTGAGAATCGTAATGCCCACCTTCTGTGAGAAGCCACCGGCATCGATCCGGGCGTAGTAGTGCCCCGACGCGACACCGCGGCCCGAATCATCCGTTCCGTTCCACACAGCGACGTGTGGTCCGGCCGGCTGATCGCCATCCACGAGCTTGCGAACGAGACGGCCGTTCACATCGTAGATCCGGAGCTTCACCCCGTAGTTCGCTCCACCGCTTCTCGGCAACACATACAGGAGCTTGGCTTGCGGGTTCGCGGGATTCGGTCCTGAGTTCGCGAACGCGAATCCATCCTCTCCCACCAGGCCGCCGATCCGGCCGGCCAGCGCGGGCGCCGCGATCACCTTGGCGCTCAGGTTGTACGTTTGAGGCACCCTTACACGGGGCACGCCGCTCGGAATGAAGAGCGACCCCTGGATATCCGTCACCTCCAGGAAGAATTTCCTCGCAGCGTTGCTCTTCCCAGGTCCAGGCGGAACCGTGAAGGAGATTCTCGGATTGAGCCCGCCGTTCGAGTCGTCGTCGAAGGCGACGAGATCCCCGTTCTGGTCGAAAATGAACATCACGAGGTCCTGATCGTTTCTGCCGTCGAGACCGGTCGAGACAGCGCTCGCCTGGATCACATCGCCCGGTTTCCCGTTGATCAG
>Ga0066698_10000748_pt1 | contig 12966 bp, 14 predicted proteins | sample GraSoiAngelo_147_FD_66457 | JGI IMG/M metagenome (GOLD analysis project Ga0066698, IMG submission 66457) | Grasslands soil microbial communities from the Angelo Coastal Reserve, California, USA - 14_1009_05_40cm | ecosystem: Environmental > Terrestrial > Soil > Grasslands | place: USA... | reverse complement strand
TTCGCGCCCTCCCGCTCGAGCGGGCGGACACGACGGACGACTTCCGATCAATCGACGATCGCGACGAGCTGGAGCGGGCGTTCCGCTCGATCCCGCTCGACCAGCGGGCTGTGTTCGTCCTGCATCACCACGTGGGCCTGCCCCTCGTGGCGGTGGCCGAGACGCTCGGCATCCCGGACGGCACCGCCCGTTCGCGATTGCACTACGCGACAAGGGCGCTGCGAAGCGCCTTCGAGGCGAGTCGGCAGCAGGGACAAAAGGCAGAGGAACGGCTGGCATGAGCGACCGATTGTTCGACAACGCCATCAACGACTGGCTCGAGTCCGGATCCGACCGGACCCCGCCATCTGCGATCGATGCCGTCCTTCTGGCCGTCAAGACGACCCCACAAGAGCGGGATCTCCGGATCCCGCGGAGGTTCTACCAGATGACAACCTCGATGCGGCTCGGCGCCGCGATCGCGATCGTCGCGGTCGTGGGGATCGGAGCCTTGATCGTGTTTCGGGGCCCGGCCCCCGGAGTCGGCGGAGAGCCGACGCCGTCGCCCGCCGTCCTCCCGACGGCGACGCCGTCACCGACGACCGCCGCGCAGGCAGTCGCCGACCGGCTCGACATCACCAAGTGGACGACCTACACCTCCAGCCGCTACGGCTTCAGCATCGGCCATCCGACGGACTGGACGGAGCGTCCCGCCGACCATTCGTGGACGCTCCCGGCTGCGGCGCCGTCGGGAGAGCCTGATGCGATGGGGACTTCGGCCGAGGGCTTCATCGCTCCGGGTCAGACGGTCCTCGTGAGCGCCTGGTCCGTGGTGGTCGCTCCGGGCACGAGCGCCCAGACGTGGATGGTCGACGTCTACTGCCCGTCCATCTCTGTGCCCAGCGCATCCGACTGCGACCGGCTCGGGCCGGGTGGACCGCGAGTCACGCCAGTGACCGTCGACGGCCACGCCGGCGTGCTCGCGAGGTTCGCGGAGGACACCCAAGCCTTCATCCTGGTCGGCAGTCGGATGTACATCGTCGCGTGCTGGCGGCCCGAGGACGAACCGAGTGTCGCCCCATACGGCGGTGCCACTCGACTTCTCGAGGGCTACATCTCGACTATGCACCTGCTGCCGGGCGGACCGGCCACGCCGGCGCCGACGACCCGGCCTTCCTGACCACGCGTCAGTCGAGGAACGCCTCCCGGCCTCGCTCCGCGAGCTCGGAGGCTTCTTCACGCTCCAAACCATCGTTCCGGGTGCCAGCCGACAACCGGATGTTCGTCTTGGGAACGAGGCCGCCGATCATTCGGCGGCCTCGTTCCACTTCACGTACGTCCTGCCCTGGTGCACAGCCGACCGTCGGAGACGGAGGCCATGCTCACGGCACTGACTCAGGCGCGCGCGACCGTTCTGCGAGCGCCGAACCAATAGATGAGGAAGGCCGCACCGCCACCGACGTAGTACGCAAGGTCGGCGCCGTGCAGGTAGGTCGCCGTGACGTAGTTGAACGGCCCACCCCAGTCGTAGCCAAGCGCCGAGTTCTGGAATGGGATGCCGATCACGAAGCCGAGCACCAGGGCGACCAGACCGACGGTTCCGGTGGGGAGGCGGGCGAAATCGACGATCGATCGCGGGTCGGCGTTCCGTCCGCGGAGCCACCAGTCGGCCAGCACGACCCCGACGAACGGCGTGATCCAGTAGCTGATGAAGAGCAGGAAGCTGATGAAGCTCCCGGCGAAATCGCCGTTGTACTGGAGGTACAGCGTGGCCAGGAAACCGAGGACGGCGACGACCGCCGCCGAGTAGACCCGGCGAACCCGGAGTCCCGCGGCCTGCAGCGACAGCGAGCCGGTGTAGTCATTGAGCGCGTTCACCGCGATCGTCCCGAGGAAGATCGCCACCATTGCGAGGCTCGCGATGATCGCGCCGTTGCCGCCGAGCACGGCGTAGATGGTGTCGCTCGACTCCCCGCCGGTCGCCTTTGTCGCGACGAGCACGCCGAGGATCTCGAGCCAGATTGACGCGACGGCCATGCCACCCAGCGTGTACCAGAACACCTTGCGCGAATCCGTCTGGGCGGGCAGGTAGCGCGAGTAGTCCGAGGCGTAGAGGCTCCACGCGAGCACGAAGCTGGCGACGATCGCGACATAGGCGATGAACGCACCGATCTGGTCGGCGCCGGTGAAGCCGTCCGCGAGGCTCGTATCCGCCTGTCCGAAGATCGAGATCGAGAGGACGACGAACATCGCGCCCAGGACGAGCGCCATCCACTTCTCGAAGGTGTGGATCGCCTCGTAGCCGACGATGCCGAGGGCGCCCTGGGCGCCGACGATCACGATCAACGCGAGCCAGAATGGCACCGCCGGGATCAGGAGCGTCAGCGCGACGGCGCCGAACACGTTGTTGACCGCGTCCCAGCCGATGCAGCTCAGCCAGTTCAACAGGCCCGGCAGGATGATCGACTTGCCGAACGGCAGGCGTGCGGCTGCCATCTGGGCGAGCCCGAGCTTCGGGCCCATGGTGCTGAGCAGCCCGACGAAGTACGAGCCGACCAGATTCCCGACGATCACCGCGAGGATCGAGGTGACGAGCCCGAGCTTGAGGAAGTCGAGCGTCACCAGCGTCCCGATGAAGAACGCCGCCGGCACGAGGTTCGGCGTAAACCAAACGGTGAAGACGCGACTCAGCGAACCATAGCGCGCCGATTCGGGGATCGGCTCGAAGCCGTGGCTCTCGATCTTCAGGTCGCCCTCGTGCGTCGGCATGTCGCCGACGCCGGGCATTGGCATGGGTTCAGCAGTCATCGACCAACCCTCCTCGGCCGTTCAGGCCGCTCCCTCATCACGGAGCCTGATTGCGCACGGCTCCTCAATCCCTCTCGAAGTCGACGACGTTGATCGCCACCTCCTTCCCCTCGCCGCGACTAGTCCGGGAACGCCTCCGGGCCTCGCTCCGCGAGCTCGGAGGCCTCTCTCGCGTGGTCGTCGGCGGGCAGCCACGAGTACGGATATCGGTCGTCGTCGAGGTCGAGCGCGGCCTTCGTGAGCTTGAGCGGGTGGAACGTGTCGACCATCACTGCCAGCTCCTCGGTCGCCTCCTTGCCGATCGACGCCTCGACGGTGCCCGGATGCGGCCCGTGCGGGATGCCGGCCGGGTGGAGGGTGAACGAGGCGATCTCCACGCCGCGGCGGCTCATGAAGTTGCCGGCGACGTAGTAGATGACCTCGTCCGAGTTGATGTTCGAGTGGTTGTATGGCGCCGGGATGGCGAGCGGGTGGTAGTCGAACTTGCGGGGAACGAACGAGCAGACAACGAAGTTGCGCGCCTGGAAGGTCTGGTGGACCGGCGGTGGCTGGTGGACGCGGCCGGTGATCGGCTGGAAGTCGCCGATGTTGAACCGGAACGGCCACAGGTAGCCGTCCCAGCCGACGACGTCGAACGGGTGGTGCCGGTAGTGGTAGGCGGTGATCCGGTCGGTCGAACGGACGTGGATGACGAAGTCGCCCTCGTCGGTCCTCGGTGGCACGTCCTCGGGATCGTGCAGGTCGCGCTGCGAGTAAGGCGAGTGCTCCAGCAGCTGGCCGTAGTCGTTCCGGTAGCGCTTCGGCGGCTCGATCTCGGAGGGCGCCTCGAGGTACAGGATGCGCTGCGCTGAGCCAGCATCGGGATCGAGGCGCCAGGTCGTGCCGATGGGCAGGACGAGGTAGTCGCCGGGGCCATAGCGCAGCGGCCCGAAGACAGTGTCGCAGACCCCTGCGCCCTCGTGGACGAACAGCATCTCGTCCGCGATCCCGTTGCGGTAGAAGGTCCCCGCGGGCATTCCCTCGGCCGGGCGGACGACGCCGAAGACGACGTCGTTGTTGAAGTAGAGCGGAACCCGGCCGCTGATTGCATCGCCCTTCGGCTCGACACCGCCGGTCTTGGTCAGGTGGTGTCGATGAGTCTTCTCGTCAGCCGCCTCGAGCTGGATTTCGCGGAGGGGCTCGATCTTGTGGGTTCGCGTCGGTGGAACGAGGTGGTACAGCAGCGAGCTCCTCCCGGTGAAGCCCTCGACGCCGAACAGCTCTTCGGCGTACAGGCTGCCGTCCGGCGCCCGGTGCTGGGTGTGACGTTGCTGCGGGACGCTGCCGTGGCGCACGTAATACATTGAATCGACTGGCCTCCGCGGTCTGCGGAGGCCAGTCTATGCCGCCGTTCGGAGTGGGCTGCGGCCCAGACCAGCGCCGAGGTGGAGCTACGGACCGATACGCGTCCAGGGCTTGACCCGCAGTGTCACTGGACCGCCCTGGAAGGTGAGCGTGGTGTCCGTGGCCGTGAACGACCAGGTGAAGACCTCGCCGTTCGTCGAAGCCGACGTGAATGAGCTGCCATGGACCACGCACGCCGCGCGACCAGTGAGCTTCGGGCCGTCCAGCTGGGTCAGGACCGAGCCGCCATCGTGGATGGCCAGCGTGAAGTGCCCGTAGTTGCTGGCGTCGTCTTCGCCCGGGACGATCCCGGCGGCCAGCATCTCGTCTCTCGTGAAGCTCGTTTCCCACGTGCCTTCGATGCTCGCCGGGGCGACGCGTGTCCAGGGCTTGGCCCGGAGCGTGACAGGCCCATTGCCCGCGAACGTGAGGGTTGTGCTCGAGACTGCATAGGACCACGAGAACGTCTCGCCGGCAAGCGTCGTGCTGGTGAACGTTCCTCCACGGGCGACGTACCTGCCCGCCGAGGTGTCCTGCGGGCCATCCAGGTGGACCGTGAGCACGAGGCCGGCAGAGATAGCGAGCTTGAAGTGCCCGTAGTTGCTGGGATCGTCCTCGGCCGCGTCGGCGATGCCCGCGGCGAGCATCTCCTGCCTGGTGAACGTCGTTTCCCAGGTCCCCTCGAGACTCGCGGGCGCCGTGCTGGGAAGTGGCGAACCCGTCGGCGAGGCGGTGGTCGAAGGACCACCGAACTGGGCGGGTCTGAATACATAAAGAGTGCCGCCGATCGCGACGACCGCGACGAACGCGATCGTCCCGAGGCGCATCATCGGGTTCATCTTGGGCAACCTCCACGGGATCCGGAGATCCCGTTCCTGTGATGTCGTTTCGACACGCAGGAGGGCAGCCTCAACCGCTCGATCGGGGGCCTGCGACGGCCCCTCTTCGAGCCACGATCGAGCGGCGCGTTCGAGCGATCGATCGTCGGTCATGCGAGGCGTCCTTCCTGGACAGGCGGGGCGTCGCGCAGCAGTGCCACGCGAAGCCCGGCCAGCGCGTAGTGCAGGCGGGAACGGGCAGTCCCCGCCGGAATTTCCAGGAGCTCGGCGACCTCCACCAGCGGGAGGCCGACGTAGTGATGCAGGACGAAGACCGCACGTTGCTCGAGCGTCAGCTTTCGAAACGCTCCCTCGAGCTCGTCACGGTCGGCGACCCGCGCGTGCTCGTCGAAGCCGGACGGCTCGTCGACGGGCAACACGCGAACGGTGGAGCGCCAGGAGCGCGCCCGCTGCGACTCGTCGTAGCAGGCGTGCACAAGGATCCGATGGATCCACGCCTCGAAACGGTCGGGGTCCCGAAGCTTCGGGAGCCGGCGCCAGGCGAGGATGAGGGCGTTCTGCAGTGCGTCCTCGGCGAGGCCCGTGTCGCGCAGGATCCGGTAGGCAACGGAGTAGAGCGAATCGCTGACCTGGTGCACCAGGACCGCAAACGCCTCTCGATCGCCATGCCGGGCCCGCTCGACGAGGTCTCGATCCACCTGGACCTCCGGGTCGCCGCAGTCAATGTGCTGCGACTACCGACTATGACGGCAGGCTCGCGGCCGAACGTTCACGTCATGTCGCGCGGACTGAGATTGTCAGGTTGACGGCGGTGGCGGCGCACTGGGCGCCGCGGCAAAACGTTCAGCCGCTGCGACCCCGTGCATCGACGGGCCACGTCCCCACGATGGACCCGGACCGAACGGCGACGAACGTGTCGCGCAGGTCGATCACCGGGCAGCAGTGGTTGGGCACGATGGCCACGACTTCGCCGAGGCGCGGTGCGGGCGTGCCGTCGGGGATCCGGGTCATGCCGTGGTAGTCGGCGACGCGGAGGATCTCGGCGGCCGGATACGCCGGCAGGTAGCCGTGGCCCGCGAGGTAGGGCGCCACGTCCTTCGTAAGTGTCTTGGAGCCGGCATCGACGACGACCTGGCCCGGCACAGCGACGCTGACCACGGTGGCCGCCACCCAGATCGCCACGCCCTCCGGCGGGACGGCGCCGAGGACCACCTGCTGGCGATCGCCGACGATGTACGTGCCGGCTCGAATCTCGGTCACGGGCGCCGCGGCCGCGCCGAGCGCGGTCGGGGTAGAGCCGGCCGACAGGATCTCGACCTCGATGCCCTCTGCTCGGAGCGCGTCACGCCCGTGTTCGAGCGTCCGGATCTCGTCGGCGGCAGCACCGGCAACGGCGTCGAGGCCCGCGTACGCATGGCCGCCGTGGGTGAACAGCCCGACGACGTCGAGCCCGAGATCACGGGCGGCGCGCGCCACGCCCCCGGCATCGTCCGGAAGCACGCCGGTCCGTCGGTTGCCAGGGTCGAGCTCGAGCAAGGTGCGAAGCCGGCGGGTGGAGCCCGCCGCGGCCGCGGCAAGCCGCCTGGCTCCTTCGATCGAGTCGAACCCGACGGACAGCCGGAGACCGCTCTTCTCGTGCAGGGACCGCAGACGAGCGGCCTTCGGGCCCTCCGCCCAAACCGGGTAGGCGACGAACACGTCGTCGAGCCCGCCCGCCGCGAAGACCTCGGCCTCGCCCAGGTTCCCGACGGTGATCCCGCGCGCGCCACTCTCGAGCTGCAGGCGCGCCAGCGCGACGCTCTTGTGCGTCTTGGCGTGCGGTCGGAGGGCGACCCCACGGATGCCCAGATCCTCGGCGAGCCGGCGCGCGTTCCGCTCGACGACGTCGAGGTCGATCACCAGGGCGGGCGTATCGACGCCGGAAGGAAGCCGCGGCGGGACGATCGACTCGATGGCACTTTCCAAAGCGGCGGACGGCACGGCCATCAGCGGCGGCTCCAAGCGCCCGGGTCGCGCAGGCGGCGCCGGACGGATGCGGGCAGGCGACCCAAGGCAACGTCGGCCAGGGTCACCGCTTCGAGCACCGTCCGCATGCTCGCGCGCAGGGCGACCCAGACATCGCGCAGGCTCGCGGCCGCGCCGGGGTAGGCGACGTTCTCGGGCGCCTCGTCACGAACCCCGGCGAGGGGCCCGTCGATCACCCGGATGACGTCGGCAAGCGTGATCGACGACGCCGGCCGAGCGAGCCGGTAGCCACCCTTGAGGCCACGCTGGCTCGACACCAGCCGCGCCCGTCGCAGGTCGGCGAGGAGGTTCTCCAGGTACTTGGTCGGGATCGACTGCGCCCGCGCGATCGCCTCACCGCGAATCGGCGCGTCGGGGCCGGCAGCTGCCAGCTCCACCAGCGCGCGGATCGCGTAGTCCGCTCGCGCTGAGACCCTCACGCCGCGAGTGTACGGACGGGACGGCGCATCAGGCGGCGGGGGTGCCCGCTGCTGCGGCCGCAGCCGTGCGCCGCACCCGGCTTCGAACCAGGAGCACGGCGACGACCACCACGGAGACGGCGGCCACCGCGAGGCGCAGCCCGAGCCCGATCGACACGTCGACGCCGAACAGGCCGAGGCCTCGATCGACGTTGAGGAAGATGATCAGGCCACCGACACCCGTTGCCAGGGCCTGGTCGTCGAAGCGCCGGACGAGCCACGCGGAGAGCGGCGCGGCGATGACCCCGCCGAGCAGCAGCATGGCCACGATGCTGAAGTCGATGCCTGCCGAGCCGAGTGTGAGCAGGAACCCGACGCTCGCGGCGACCGACACGATGAACTCCGAGCCGCTCACGGTGCCGATGACCGTCCGCGGCCGCATGCGCGCCGCGGCCATCAGCGACGAGGTGGTCACGGGACCCCAGCCGCCGCCACCGCTCGCGTCGAGGAAGCCCCCGACGAAGCCGAGCGGGATGAGGGTCCAGCCGTGGCGCTGCGGAGTTGCGTTTCCGACGCCGCCCGCCGGCGCCTCGCCTGCCGCACGCGCTGCGGCGGTTCGCCGGCCGTGGATGTACCGGAAGATGATCACGGCCCCCAGCGCCAGGAGCACCAGCGACACCATCGGGCGCGCGGCGTCGAGCGACAGGTTGGCCAGCACGACGGCGCCCAGGAACCCACCGACGCCGCCCGGGATCCCGATCATCAGCAGCGACCGCATGTCGACGTTGCCCATCCGCCAATGCGACAGGCCGGAAACCGCCGTCGTGCCGATCTCGGCGAGGTGGACCGAGGCAGAGGCAAGGGCGGGTGCCAGGCCGAGCGTCAGCAACAAGCTGGTCGACGTGACGCCGTAGCCCATGCCGAGCGAGCCGTCGACCAGCTGGGCGACGAACCCGGCGAAGGCGATGGCCATGAGCGTGACCACTGGCATCGCTCTCCACTATGTCCACCAAATTAGTGGGATTAGTGGGTATGATGGATGGAGCAACCGTGAAGTGTCAAGCCGGCCTCAGGAGGCTGGGCGGGCGACGATCGGCGTCGTGAGCTCGCCGATGCGCTCGATGGCGAGGGTCACGACGTCGCTGGGCTCGAGCCATCGACCGAGGGTCTGGTCCTTGACCTCGAGCAGGCAACCGGTGCCGACCGTCCCGCTCCCGAGCAGCTCGCCCGGCCGGACGTGCACATCGGCCGAGGCCCGGGCGAGCATCTGCGCGAACGAGTAGCGCGCGCTCGCCCACGAGCCGTTCGCCACCACGACCGTGCGCCCGTCGGCGCCGGTGACGGAGGCGGTCATCGCCAGGTCGGGTGACAGCGCGTCGGTCGCCCATCGATCGGCGAGCTCGTCCGGGGTCACGATCCACGGCCCGATCGTCAGCGCGAAGTCCTTGCCCTTCGCCGGGCCGAGCCGGACGGTCGACTCGTCGCGCTGGAGGTCGCGCGCCGACCAGTCGTTGACGACGAGGTAGCCGCCGATGGCCTCGGCCGCCCGCTCTTCCGGCAGGTTGTAGACCGGCGTGTCGACCACCGCCCCGACCTCGAGCTCGAAGTCGAGCTCCGAGGACCCTCGGGGCGCCCACACCCGGTCACCTGGCCCGCGGAGCTCGGAGGTGTTCGAGAAGTAGAAGATCGGCAGCCGATACCAGGCCTCGGGAATGTCGCCCCCGCGACGCTCCCACACCGTCCGGACATGCTGCTCGAAGGCGTAGAAGTCGCGGAACGAGGCGGGTCGGAGCACGGGCGGTCCGAAGGCGAGATTCGCCTCGTCCAGCACCGCGTCGTCATCGACATCTCGCGCGCCACCACCGGCGGCGAACCCCTCGACGAGCTCCCGAAGCGCCTCGATCCGCAGGCCGCGGCCGAGGTGGTCGTCGAGTATCGTGATGGGCTGCCGGAACAGGATCGCGTTGTGCGCACGTCGCGGGTCGGCTGCGACCAGGCGGCGCCGAACGATCTCGAGATCGAGCCATGCCCCGGTCGCGTCCGGCGAAACAGCCAGTCGCCACGGCGACCCCGCGGGCCCGTGCCGCTCGCGAACATGGCCGACGCGCACGGGCAGAGTCTAGGTCGAGCGCCCGACAGGATCAGGCGCTCGCAACGGTCGGCCGGCCTTTCGTGTGGAACCGGGCTAGCTCCGCTCGTCGTTCAGAACGGCTTGAACATCATCAGCCAGAGGATGACGAGGAATCCCCCGCCACCGAGGACGAGGAGCTGTTCGGGGGCGCGCGAGGCGAGCATGGCGGCCAGCGCGGCGTCGGACGCAGGCACCGGGTCCGGATCCTCCGGCTTCATCCCGCGAGTCTTCTGTCCGAGTGCCTGCCGCACGCGGGTGAAGTACGCGCCACCGATCGGCGTCATGAGCCCGCCGATGACGACCAGCAGCACCAGCGAGACCCAGATCCAGGTCCTGCCGAAGGACTGCAGCACGATCCCGGCGAGGATGCCGGCGACGAGCAGCACCAACAGGGCGATGCCAGCGGCAACGAGCGAGAACCCGGAGATGTCCAGGAGCGCCAGCATCCGACCGCGATCGGTTTCTCGCCGGAGCTGGAAGGCGACGTACATCGAGACGCCGTGGCCGGCGGCGAAGACGAATGCCGCTGCGACATGAATGAAGACGATCCAGGCGACATACGGGGTCAGGTCCATCGAGCGCTCCCTCCCACGTGCTGGCGAATCAGGCCGAGGCCGTCGATCGTTCGCGCCATACCGTCCACGCATACCAGGTGCCCAGCGCGAACAGGAGCAGGGCGCCGACGGGATGCAGCGCTGCACCGACCGACAGGCCGGGGTCGAGGTTCGGCAGGATCGTCTGGACGACGTACAGGACCAGGAGCCCGACGCTCTGGAGGATCCGTCGGCGTCCGATCCGCGCGACCACCGCCGTCACCACGAGCGCGAGCGCGATCAGTCCGATGAGGTAGCCGAAGCCCTGGTGCGTGCCGAAGTTGCCGTTCCCGCCGAGCTGCGGGATGGCGAGTCCGGCCAGGAAGACCTGGATCACGATCGCGGCCACGAATCCCCACGCCACCCAGGCGTGGACCTGCCGAAGCATTGAGTTCACGACAACCCTCCCGTCCCCCTCCTGCGGCCTGCCACACGTCGGACCGCATCGACAGCGAGATCACCAAGGATCGGTCGCACGTCCTCCTTCCCCACCCCGGCTCGCTCGAACGACCACAGGAACGTGCCCACGGTCGCTGGATGAATGACGCTGAGCAGAGCGGCGTTTGCGAGCGGATCCGCAGCGAGCCGCGGACCGAGCGCCTTCGCCTGCAGCTGGCCGAGCACGCTCCAGTAATGGGCCTCGCGCTTCTGGAGCTCGGGCCGCTGCATCTCGGCCTCGAACATGGTCCACCACGACACACCGCGTTCGTTGAACACGACGATCGCGTCGACGAATGCCCGGATCCGGGCGTCGCGCCCGGCAAGGCCCTCGTAGATCCGCTCGTCGGGCAGGTCGAGTGATTCGACGACCTGATCCAGCACCGCTCCGAGGAGCCCGTCGCCCGACCCGAAGTGATGGAGGATCGTGCCGCGCGAGACGTCGGCCCGCTCTGCGACGGCCTTGAGGGTCGTGTCCGCGACGCCGCGCTCGCGATAGAGCGCGAGGGTCGACTCCAGGATGCGATGCCGCGTCTGGCGTGAGGTCTCGGCGCGCCTGTGCTGGGTATATGCGCGCGGAGCCATCACTTCACGAGTATTGATTGACTAGGCGTTCCAGTCAATATCTGATCGCGCCTCGAAGAACCCGGGCCGACCGCTGCCGCCGTCGGTACGAACGACTCATGGCACGCGATGCGCGGACGCTCGACGCTGTTCCCGGTCAGCACCTGCGGCCTCGACCACGTGCCGGCATGGACGAATGCATCGAACTCAACGCCTCGCACTCTTGTCGCTCGTGCAGTCAGGACGCACGGCTGCCCTCGCGGCTGCCGTCGTGCTCCTGGCCGTGCTGATCCCAGAGCCGCTGCCGCGCGCATTCGTTGTGTCGGCCGCGGTCGCGATCCTGCTTCGGTACGTCTGGACGGCTGAGCGGCGTTCCGGCAGGAGCAGGCACGCCCTCGACAGCCTCATTGCAATGTCCACGGATCTCGCGCGGGCGGGCGATCCGAGCACGGTCGGTGACCGGATGGCGGCCCACCTGGCACGAGCCGTGAAGGTCGACCAGTGCGGGATCTGCTACTGGGACGAGGCCAGCGGGCAAGTGCTCACCCTCGGCTACTACCCACCCGATCGGCGCGACCCGGTTGACAACGCCTACCTGCTCGCGGACTACCCCGAGTGCGAACGTGCGTTGGTCGAGCAGAAATCGGTCGTGCTCGATCTCGACGACCCGAAACTGCCGGCACCAGAACGTCAGTACATCGCGTCAATCGGCGGGCAGGCGCTCGCTGTCGTTCCGCTCGTGGTAGCGGGGAAGTCCACAGGGCTCGTCGAGTTGACCGTCGAGCAGAAGAGCGTCTTCGACAACGATCGCCTGCGGCTGGCCTCGACGATGGCCACGGAGGCCGGGATCATGCTCGAGAACGCGCGGCTCGTGGAGCAGCTTCGACACCGGGCGTTCCACGACCCGCTCACCGGCCTGCCCAACCGAGCCCTGTTCCGCGACCGCCTCGCGCACGCCCTCGAGCGCTCGGCGCGGGACCCTGACGCCCGCTACGCGGTCCTGTTCCTCGACCTCGATGACTTCAAGCGTGTGAACGATCGGTTCGGCCACGACCGAGGCGACGACGTCCTTCGAACCGTCGCTGAGCGCCTTGGCGCCGGGCTCCGGCGAGGCGACACCGCGGCGCGCCTCGGCGGCGACGAGTTCACCGTCCTGCTCGAGGACGCGGTTGACCTGGACGAGGTTCGGGCGACGGCGGACCGGCTCGCGCTTCGTGTTGGCAGGCCGATCGGCGAGGGCGACGAGGAGGTCGTCATCGGCGTCAGCATCGGCATCGCGCTCTCGCCCGAGGCCGGCACCACGGTCGATGAGCTGCTCACGAACTCGGATGCTGCGATGTACCTGGCCAAGGCGGCCGGCAAGGGCCGCGCGGCGGTCTACGAGCCGACCATGCGCATCGGCTCCGTCGAGCAGCAGCGCAGCGGCGTCCCCGAGGGACTCGTGCGGCGCGCCCGCCGCGGCGCCTAGAGGTTCCGGCGCCGCGCCTGAAACGACAGGCCGACAAGTCGCCGACGAATGCCGACTGGTCGCCTCGCTGAGCCGCCACGATGAGATCGCGGTCCCAGGAGGGCGTCAGTCGGATTCGGGGCGGAACCCGGAGCAGGCGAGGTTCACGTCCTCGAACAAACCCTCGCTGATGGTCGCGTATGCGACCTGCTCGACGAGGTACCAGCCATCGGGTTCGTGCTCCCGGATGCGGTACTGGATCCGGATTCGGTCGGCAAGCGGCTCGACCTCGCTGCTGAGGAGCTCGGTGACGTCGGCATCGCCGAACCAGGCGCGGATCAGGCTCGCTGCCTCATCCGCG
>Ga0066698_10000740_pt1 | contig 13002 bp, 9 predicted proteins | sample GraSoiAngelo_147_FD_66457 | JGI IMG/M metagenome (GOLD analysis project Ga0066698, IMG submission 66457) | Grasslands soil microbial communities from the Angelo Coastal Reserve, California, USA - 14_1009_05_40cm | ecosystem: Environmental > Terrestrial > Soil > Grasslands | place: USA... | reverse complement strand
CTTGTCGCCCGGCTTCAGGCCCTCCATCACCTCGGCCTTGACGCCGTTGGAGATCCCGACCTTCACCGCCACCTTGCGGCGGCCGTTCTCGCCCTTGGGATCCGGCACCTCCACCGACGTCTTGCGGTCCTTGTCGTAGAGGATCGCGGAGTCGGGCACGAGGAGCACGTCCTTCATCTCCTCGCGGATGATCTCGGCGTTCGCGCTCATGTTCGCCTTCAGCTCGCCGCCGGGGTTGTCGATCGAGACGCGCACCTCGAAGGTGGTGACGTTGTCCTTCTCCTTGCCGAAGGGCGAGATCTTCGTCACCTTCCCGACGAACTTCTTGTCCTTGAACGACTCGACCGTGATGCGGGCGGGCTGCCCCATGTAGACCTTGCCGATGTCGGCCTCGTCCACCTTGCCGAGCACGTAGACGCTCGTGACGTCGCCGAGCGTCATGACCAGCGTGGCCTGGGAGCCCATGATGAGGATCGAGCTGACGGCGTCGCCCACCTCCACGTCGCGGGAGAGGACGAGGCCGCTCATCGGGCTCACGATCGTCGAGTTGCGCAGGTCGGTGTCCGCGCGCTCGAGGGTGGCCCGCGCGCGGGCCACCTCCGCCTCGTTGACCGACACGTTGCTCTGGGCGGCGCGCTGCTTGTTGAGGGCCAGCTCGTACTCCTTCTGCGCGTCCTCGAGGACGTTGGTCGAGATGAGGCCCTGCTCGTACAGGCGGCGGGCACGCTCGGCGGCGGACTTCAGGAACGGGAGATCGGGGCCCTGCGCCTCGACCCGTGTGCGCTGGAGGGCCGCCTGGGCGGAGAGAAGCTGCGCGCGCGCCTCGCGCACCTGGGCCTGCAGCGTCTCCTTGTCCAGCTCGACGAGCACCTGCCCCTCGCGCACGGTGTCGCCGTAGTCGGCGTCGAGCTTCTCCACGATGCCGCTCGCCTTCGACTTGACCTCGACCTTGGTCAGGGGCTGGATCTTGCCGGTCGCCACCACCGAGCGCGCGATGTCGCCCTTCTCGGCGGTGGCCAGCTTGGAGGGATCGATCTCGGTCTTCGAGCGTGAGGCCGAGACGATGCCCACCACCACGAGCGCGAGCACGCCCGCGCCCACTCCGATGTAGATGCGCCGGCGGCGCTTTTTCACCAATGTCGGGGGGTGCGTGCTTTTGGCACCCGCCGAACCCCCCAACTCGCTCGCTCGGGAGTGAATCCCTCGCTCGCTGCTGTCTTCACTGGTCATGAAGTGCGGACCCCCAATCGCTTGGACGGCGTCCACAGCGTAAACGCTGCCGAGGGGTAAAGGTTCCCGAAACTGGGGCCGTTCAGGCTTTCCGGGCCACGACGCCCGCAACGTCACGGCCCTCGAAGGCGCCTTCTCTCTCGCGGAGAATGCTCAGAGGGGCCAGCCGTTCGCGCAACTCACCGTGCTGCAACAAGAAATCGGGATTCGTCGGCTTGCCGCGGCGGGCCTGATCGACCGTGAACGTCTCGTAGACCAGGAGCCCGCCCGGAGCCAGGGCCCGGACCAGCGCCGGAAAGAGCGGGCGATGAAGGTAGTGGACGACGACGATCAGGTCGTGGGCTTCGCGCCCCAGATCGGGCTCTCCCGCCTCCAGGTCGAGCACGTCGGCCTTCAGCGCCAGGCCGCGCGCGCCCGCCTCGGCGCGCAGCGCGGCGACCTTCTCGGCGTCGTGGTCGATCGCGCGCACCGTGAAGCCGCGCTCGGCCAGGAAGAGCGCGTGCCGGCCGCGGCCACAGGCGACGTCGAGGGCGCGACCGGCGCGGGGAATCAGATCGAGGTTGGAGAGGAGCCAGGATGAAGGCGTGCGGTCCGCGCTCACACCTCCATCTTAGAGGTGGGACTACAGCGCGCGGCCGGTGTCCACGGTCCGCGCCACGCGGTCGGAAGACGGCGCATGCGTCACGAATCCGACGGCGCCCGCCGCCAGCACCGCGAGCGTGATCGCGAACACGACGTCGCGTCCCACTTCGATCGCGCGCGCCCGGGTCGAAAGGGCCGCCCCATAGTGCTCCGTCCACGCAAACGTCGTTCCCTGAATGATTCGCGTCGGGTCCATTTGGATGCCTCCGTTCTCGCTCACACCGTCTGAGACGAGATTCGCGAGGCCAGGGTTGCGTTTATTTTTGTGCGGCCGCGGGTCCATGCGCTTGAACGCGCTGCGCGAGCCAGGACTGCGCGTGGCGATCGACGAAGCGGCGCGCCGACGCGGCGCGGACCGCGACGAGCATGAGCGCCACGCATTCGGCGGCGAGCAGCACCGGTCCCCAGGGCCGGTCGTCCAGCTCCAGCGCTCGCCACCAGACGATCGACGCCAGGGCCGACGCGATCATCACGCGCGGCGAGGGGGAGCGCGCGCCGAGCGCGATCGTGGCCAGCACCAGCACCGCGGCGAACAGCGCCGCCACCGCCGTCGCCTCGTGCGGCAGCGAGAGGAGCCGCGAGAGCTGTACCTTCGCGGAGACGAGCGGCGACTCCCGCACGACCACCAGCTCGGCCGGCGAAGCCGCGGCGCGTACCGAAAGCATCGCCGCGCGCGGCCGGCGGAAGAAGGCCACTTCGTTTCGGCCGGCCGGCTCGCGCCGGAAGAACGGCAAGGGCGTGCCGTCCGCGAACACGCGCAGGCGGCTCGGGGCGTGGAGGTCGTCCCCCCAGCCCTCGCGCCACGCGCGCGGCAGTCCCACGAGCAGGACGCCCCCCGGCCCGCTGGAGAGCGCCTCGGTCGGAAGAATCATCGAATCGCGCGCCTTCACGCCCGCCGCCCGCACCTCGGGCAGGGTGATGGGCCCGAGGCTCTCCGAGACGGACGCCACGGCCCATGTGGCGGACTGCGCCGCGAGCGACAGCGCCAGCATCGCGGCCGCTCCCAGCCGGCCCAGCGCGGGCGCCGCGCGGCGCGGCGCGCTCCGCTCCAGGCCGCCCGCGCGCAGGATGAGACGGCGCGCCGGCTCCTCGACGAGCTCGTACAGGATCGCGCTCACCGCGGTGATGCCGACATAGAGGGCGAGCAGCGCGAGATCGTCGGTGCGCGGCAGCACCCGGTAGAACAGTCCCTTGCCGATCGGCGTGAGCTGCACGAGGTACAACGCGTACGAGACCTTGCCCAGGTACACGAACGGCGACAGGGAAAGCAAGCGCGCCGCCGGGTTGCCGGCGGACGTCAGCGAGATGACGAGGGAAACGGCAGCCAGGGGGAGCAGCAGGTCCCAGGACCAGGCCCATGCCCAGCGCGGCCCGTCGAGCCCTCCGGCCTCGGCCATGCCCCACTGCGCGGTCACGATCAGCGCGGCCGCCCCGCACGAAGCGATCAGCGCGGGAACGGGCCGGCCCAGGATGCGCCGCCACCGCTCACTGGCCGGGGATGCGAACAGCAGCGCCCCGAACGAGCCGACCGCGAAATCCCAGAAGCGTCCGAAGAGCGTATGGAGCGCGACCTTCTCGGGATCCCGCAGGAATCCCGGCCCGCGACCGTCCAGCACCGTCCAGATCGCGGCCCCCATCGCGAACAAAAGCGCGGTGAGGCCGAGCAGCACCGCCGCCGCCGCCGGCATCGGCCGGCGGGGAGCGCGGCGCTGCGCCGCCGCGATGGCAAGGAACACGAGGGGCGCGAGCGCGTAGAAGCACTCCTCGACGGTCAGCGACCAGGACGTCGGGATCACGAAAAGGTGCAGGGACTCGCCGAAGAGCGCCTGCGTGAGCGTCCACTCGGGCAGGCGGTCGGCGAAAGACAGGCCGCCCCCCGCCAGGTACTGGCTCAGTATGAAGACCGTGTAGTAGAGCGGAAGGATGCGGGCCGCGCGGCGCAGGAAGTATTCTCCGATCCGGAACTCGCCTCGCGTCCGGTCGGGGAAGTAGCGCAGCGTGATCAGGAAGCCCGAGAGCACGAAGAACAGGCCGACCCCGACATGCCCCTGGCCTATGACCACCTTCAAGACCCCGCTGCGGGGCTGGAAGTGGTAGACGAACACGAGTAGCGCGGCCAGGAAACGGAGCGAAGTGAGGGCTGCGAATTGATCGTTTTTATCTTTTATAGCAGACACTTAACTCACTATCGCTCAGATTGTACCTTAGCTTGCTTGGCCATGCAAGCGTCTTTCTTCCTCTGTGTTGAGGACAAGTGATCGGTCCGGTCGCGTTTGACAAGTGAATTGTCCGCTTTCGTTAGGGTTTCGCCGCGGGAAGAGGGGCCTGTGGGAGCTGTGGGCGCCGGCGCCGTTTGCCGGCGTCCAAGGTCCTTGTGGGAAACCGCGGCCGTTCGCGGTTTTCCACAGGACCGGCAGCTTCCACAGGCCGGCGCCCCGCCACCGGCCTGCCTTCTGCGTCGTACCGCCCGAACAGCTGCGTGCCGCGGCGAATCGAGAAGCACCCGTCGAGGTGACGCCGCACGGTCACGTGCAGACCCGCGCAGGTCGCCCGACCTGGCTGCCGTGAGATCTGAAAGGCGATGCCCTCCATGGTGACGACGTTGTCCTTGCCGACTCGTCGCACTTCCTCGACGCACAGGATCTCGTCGAGGTCGGCATCGCCCAGTTCCACAAACGCGCTCTCCGGATTGCGCGGCTCTCGAGCCAGGAACTCGTTGTGGGTCGCGATATAGCGCTCGCGCAAGTAGACGTTGGCTTGCTCCATCGTCTTCGCTCCTGCGGCTCGGAGCTCGTTGACGAGGCGGTTCTGCAACGTCCGGTTCATTCGTTCGCTGCGGCCGCGCGCCTGCGGTGAATAGGACGGGATGTGCTCGATTCCCAACCGATGCAGCGCCTGGCCCACCTGGGTCAAGTGGGTCTTGCTGACCTTCTCCCCGGCCTTCGGCGTCTCGAAAGCCCAGCCCGCGCGATCCGTGTAGAGGGAGGCGGGGATGCCGTGCTGGACAATGACCTCCTTGAGCGCACTCATCACCGCCTGTACTGTCTCTCCCTCCCAGAGCTGCGCGTAGAGCAAACGCGTGGTGGCATCGTCCACGACCTGGATCAGCGTCTGCCTTTCCTCACCCGCCAGCTCCAGCCATGGGTGCGGGCTACCGTCCAGGTGCAGCATCTGGCCGTAGGACTCCTTGCGCTCTCGCCTCCTTCGATGCCGGCCCCGGGCGCGCCCCTTCTTCCGCAGCCCCGCCCCCTGCAGGATCTGCTTCACGCAGCTGTATGAAAGCTTCACCCCGTGGTCCCGCCGGACAAGCTGCCAGAAGTGCCGGCCGTTGAAGCCGGGGTATCGCTCCCGGTACAGCTCGAGAATGCGCTCCACTTCCGCCACCGGCGTGCGCCGCGGAGAGGGCCGACCGTGCCGCATGTCCACCAGCCCCTGATAGCCAAAATGGTCCATTCGCTGCCGCAACCGCCGCAACCCGCGCGGCGTGATCCCCAGGATCTCGGCCGCCCGCAGCCAGCTGTACTCCTTGTTCATCGCCCGCAAGAGCACTTCCTTGATCTGCATCGCCCGCTCCACGGCCCTGGGCGGAAAAAGCATCGGCACCTCCCCCGGTGCCTTCTACCCTGGGCCCGAAAAGCGGACCGATCACTTGCTCTAGAAAGCGGACAAATGATGTGCTCCCTACACGCCGGTCAAGGGCGGTTTGACCGGCGGCGGGCGCCTGCGTAGTCTCCCGGCGTCATCCGGCAAGGAGGCCTTCATGAAGGATCGTCTTTTCGCGCTGGCGATGATCGCCACCGCGTCGGTGGTGGCCGCGGGCGACGAGAACGTGGACCTCGCGACGATCCATCGCATCAAGGACGAGGCGTTCCTCGGCTCGCGCGTGATGGACCACCTGTTCTTCCTCACCGACGTGAACGGGCCCCGCCTGACCAACTCCCCCGGCTTCCGGGCCGCCGCGGACTGGTCCGTGCGCCGGCTGAAGGAATGGGGCGTCGCCAACGCGCGCCTGGAGAAGTGGGGCACGTTCGGGCGCGGCTGGTCCCTGACCCGCTTCTCGGCCCACCTGAAGGAGCCGGTGTACGCGCCGCTGCCCGGCATCCCCAAGGCGTGGTCGGCCGCGACGCCGGGCGTCATCACGGCCGAGGTCGTGTCGGCTCCGGTGTTCACCCCGCAGGAGGACTCCGACCGGTTCGACCTCGTCAAGGTGACCGAGCGCATCGCGAGCTACTCCGCCGAACAGAAGGGAAGGCTCAAGGGACGGATCGTCCTCGTCGAGCCGCTCCGGGAGCTGAAGCCGCCCACCGAAGCGCCCAGCGAGCGCTACGACGACAAGAAGCTCGCCGAGATCGTGGCCGCGCCCGAGCCTTTCGCCGCGCCCCCGCTCGAGCGGCCGCTGCTGCGCCTGGACCCCGACCCCAAGAAGAGGTGGCTGATCTTCAACGCGTATCCCGCGGAGGTGCTCTGGGAGTATTGGGACAGGGTCGAGGGCGCCTACGAGCACCTGACCGCGTTCCTCCACGACGAGGGCGCCGCGGCCGTCCTCTCCACCGACACGCGGGGCGCGGGCGGCATCGTCTTCGCCGAGAACGCCGGCCGCTGGGGCAGGGACGCCGCCGCCCCGCCGGCCTGGGTGGTCCTGCAGCCCGAGTCTTACTACCGTATCGCGCGGCTGGTCGAGCGGAAGATACCGGTGAAGGTCGAGCTGGAGGTGGCGGCCGCGTTCAACGACGACGCGCCCGACGGCGTCAACGTCGTCGGCGAGATCCCGGGCGGGAAGAAGAAGGACGAGGTGGTCATGCTCGGCGCTCACCTGGACTCGTGGCACTCGGGCACCGGCGCCACCGACAACGCCGCCGGCTGCGCGGTTGCGCTCGAAGCGATGCGGATCCTGAAGGCCCTGAACCTGACGATGGACCGGACGGTACGGCTCGCGCTGTGGAGCGGGGAGGAGCAGGGGCTCTACGGCTCGCGCGGGTACGTCAAGGAGCATTTCGGTGACCCGGTCACGATGGCGGTCAAGCCCGAGCATGCGAAGCTGGCCGCCTACTTCAACGTCGACAACGGAACCGGCAAGATCCGCGGCGTGTACCTGCAGGGCAACGACATGGTGCGCCCCGTCTTCGAGTCGTGGCTCGCGCCGTTCCGGGACCTGGGCGCCACCACGCTGTCGATACGGAACACCGGCGGGACCGATCACCAATCCTTCGACGACCTCGGCCTGCCCGGCTTCCAGTTCATCCAGGACCCGCTCGACTACGGGTCGCGCACCCACCACTCGAACCTGGACGTCTACGACCACATCGTGCCCGCGGACCTGATGCAGGCCTCGGCGGTCCTCGCGTCGTTCGTGTACGAAGCGGCAATACGGCCGGACATGCTGCCGCGCAAGCCGCGGCCGAAGCCGCTGCCGGCGGCAAAGGAGCGATGATTACGGGAAGTGCCATGAGACCCTCGCCCTTCGCCGTGCTCGCTATTCTGGCCCCCACCGCGGCGCTGGCCGCCGGCTTCCAGCCTTCCGACCGCCTGCGCATCGCGACCCCCTCGGACCCGCAGATCTCGCCCGACGGCCGCTCGGTCGCGCTCGTCGTCTCGCGGGCGAACGTGAAGGACAACCGGTGGGACCCCGAGCTGGTGCTGGTCGACGTCGCGAGCGGCGCCCAGCGGCCCCTCGCCTTCGACCGCCGGGGCGTGGCCTCGCCGCGCTGGTCGCCCGACGGCCAGCGGCTCGCGTTCCTCGCCAACGCGTCGAACGAGAAGGAGGCCAAACGCCAGATCTGGGTGATGTCGATGCGCGGCGGCGACCCGCGGCGGATCACCGATGTCCTCGCCGGCGTGCAGCAGCTCGCCTGGAGCCCCGACGGCACCCGCATCGCGTTCGTCACCGCGGACGAGGCGGAAAAGCGTCCCGACGCCGACAAGCACAACCGGTCCTTCGAGGTCGTCGACGACGACTACCTGACCACCGCCGCCCCCACGCCGTCGCACGTGTGGCTCGTGCCCGCCGACGGGGGCGAGGCGCGCCGGCTGACGAGCGGAACGTGGAGCCTTCCCGTCGCGCATCCCCCGGGCCCGGTCCCCTCGCCGCTGTCGTGGTCGCCCGACGGGAAGACGATCGCCATCACCCGCCGGGAGAGCCCCCACGAGAAGACGCCCGACGTGTCCCACATTGCCCTCGTCGACGTGGCCACCGGCGGCACCCGACGGCTCACGAGCCACGTGGTGGACGACGGCCAGCCCGTCTTCTCTCCCGACGGCTCGCGGATCGCATACTGGCATCCCCACGCCGGCGAGCGATCGGCCCAGAACGCCATCTGGGTGGCCTCGCCTGCGGGCGGCGACGGCCGGGAAGCGACGGCGGGGATCGACCGCAACGTCTTCCGGGCGGTCTGGCTGCCCGACGGCAAGTCGTTCCTCACCGGCGGCCACGATGGGACCACGACCGCGTACTGGGTCCAGCCTGCCGACGGCGGCGCCGCCCGTCGCCTCCGCCTGGGCGACGTCGAGCCGTACTGGGGCTTCTGGATCGACGCCAGCATCGCGCCCACGGGAGCGATCGCCTTCACCGGTTCGACGCCGTCGCACCCCCGCGAGCTGTACTACATGGAATCCGCCGACGCGACGCCGCGCGCGCTCACGCACCTGAACGACGCGGTCGCGTCCGGCCTCGGCCGCGCCGAGCCGCTTAGCTGGAAGTTCGAGGGCATGGATCAGGACGGCGTTGTGGTCTACCCCCCCGCCTTCGAGCCATCGCAGAAGTACCCGCTCGTCGTCTACATCCACGGCGGCCCGCGCGCCGCATCCACGACCGCGTTCAGCCCGCTGCCGCAGGTCCTCGCCGCCCAGGGCTGGGTGGTGTTCCAGCCGAACTATCGCGGCAGCGACAACCTGGGAAACGCCTACACGGTCGCCATCGTCCACGACTCGGGCGCCGGCCCGGGACGGGACGTGATGGCCGGCGTGGACGCGCTCGTCCGCCGGGGGTTCATCGACACCGAGCGCGTGGCGGTGGGAGGCTGGTCCTACGGCGGCTACATGACGACGTGGATGATCGGACACTACCCGATCTTCAAGGCCGCCGTGTCCGGCGCGGCGGTGAACAACCTCATCGACGCCTACGTGCTCGGCGACGGTGGGCTGGGCCGGCGGCTGGTGTGGGGCTCGCCCTTCACCGCGGACAACATGAAGAGATACGTCGAGCAGTCCCCTATCACCTACGCCGCAAAGATCAAGGCGCCGACGCTGATCCTGAGCGACACCGGCGACGTCCGCGTCCCCATCACCCAGTCCTACCAGCTCTACCACGCGCTCAAGGACAACGGCGTCACCGTGAAGTTCATCGCGTATCCGGTGGGCGGCCACTCGCCGGAGGATCCCGCGCACCAGGTCGACATCGACCGGCGTTACGTCGAGTGGCTGGCCCCCTACCTGAAGTGAGCACGGCCGCCCGGACCGAGCGCGCGGGCTCCCGATACGAGGCCGTCATCGGCCTCGAGGTGCACTGCCAGCTCCGCACCGCGACCAAGATCTTCTGCGGCTGCCGGAACCGCTTCGGCGATCCGCCCAACACCCACGTCTGCCCGGTGTGCCTCGGCCTGCCGGGCGCGCTGCCGGTCCTCAACCGCGAGGCGGTGGCCCTCGCGCTGCGAGCGGCGCTCGCCACCAACTGCACCGTCCAGCCCGTCTCGGTCTTCGCCCGAAAGAACTACTTCTATCCCGACCTGCCGAAGGGCTACCAGATCTCGCAGTACGACCGCCCGCTCGCGACCGAGGGTCACGTCGAGTTCGCCTCCGGCTCCGGCCTGCGCCGCGTGCGACTGCACCGCATCCACATGGAGGAGGATGCCGGAAAGCTGCTCCACGAGGGCTTCCCGTGGTCGGGGGAGAAGAGCGGGGTGGACTTCAACCGCAGCGGCGTCCCGCTTATCGAGATCGTCTCCTACCCCGACCTGCGCAGCGCGGAGGAGGCCCACGATTACCTGTCGGCCCTGAAGTCGATCCTGCTCTACGCGGGCGTGTCGGACGGCAACATGGAGGAGGGATCGCTGCGCTGCGACGCCAACGTGTCCATCCGGCCGCGCGGCCGCGAGGCGCTGGGGACGCGCGCGGAGATCAAGAACCTCAACTCGTTCCGGAACGTGGCCCGCGCCATCGACCACGAGATCGCCCGGCAGGCCGCCCTGCTCGACGCGGGGGGGACGGTCGTGCAGGAGACCCGGCTCTGGAACGCCGACCGCGGCGAGACGGCGTCCATGCGCTCCAAGGAAGAGGCGCACGACTACCGCTACTTCCCGGAGCCGGACCTGCCCCCGCTGGCGGTGAGCGCGGCGCGGATCGCCGAGGTCCGGGCCGCGCTGCCGGAGCTGCCGGCCGCGCGCCGGCTCCGCTTCGTCTCGGCGTACGGCCTGCCCGAGTACGACGCCGGCGTCCTCACCCTCTCCCGCGACGTGGCGGAGTACTTCGAGACCGTGGCCCGCGAGAGCGGCAACCCCAAGGCGGCCTCCAACTGGGTGATGACCGAGGTCCTGCGCAAGCTGAAGGAATCCACCGAGGACGGCGAGGGCCTGCGGGCCCGCTGCCCGGTCGGGCCGCAGAGCCTGGCCGAGATGATCCGGCTCATCGACTCCGGCACCATCAGCGGCAAGATCGCCAAGGACGTGTTCGACCGGATGTGGGTGAGCGGCGAGTCGCCGCGCGCCATTGTGGAGCGAGAGGAGCTGCGACAGCTCTCCGACGAGGGAGCGATCCAGGCCGCCGTCGACGAGGTCATCGCCGCCCATCCCGAGCAGGTCGCGACGTATCGCAAGGGGAAGACGAGCGCCCTCGGCTGGTTCGTGGGCCAGGTCATGCGGAAGACGAGCGGCAAGGCCAATCCCCAGCTCGTGAACGACCTGCTGAAGAAGGCCCTCGCGGGCTGATAGGATCACAGCTTAACCAAGGAGCTATGACCATGCGTGTTCGCCTTCTGCCTGTCGCCGCCGCGCTCGTCGCGGGCGGCATCGCCTCCGCCCAGACTCCAAGCCAGACGACCCCCGCCACGGCCCGGCCGCGTCCGCCCGCGGCCGCGCGGGAGACGGTGAGCGCCACCCTCAACGGCAAGGTGGTCGCCATCGACTACGGCCGGCCCGCCCTGAACGGGCGCAAGGTCGACGAGCTCATCGCGCAGCTTCCTCCGGACCGCGTCTGGCGGGCGGGAGCCAACGAAGTCACGACGCTCAAGGCCGACACCGACGTCCTCATCGGCGGCAAGCGGGTGCCGGCCGGCAAGTACAGCGTCTACGTCTACGCTCCCGCCAGCGGCGACTGGTCGCTCATCCTCAACACCGACCCCGGCGTGCCGCTGAAGACGATCTTCCCGGCTGCCCCGCCCGAGAGGGCCGACCACCTCTGGCCGATCCTCGACGGCTACGCGAAGATCGCCAGCAAGGAGGTGATCCGCGTCCCCATGAAGCAGGTGCCGGCGAAAGAGCCGATGGACCGCTTCCTGATCTCGCTCGAGCCGGCCAAGGCCGGCGCCTCCGCGATCACGCTCACCTGGGGCGACCGCGCGTGGACGGTGGACGTGAAGGACGCGGGGAAGGTCAGCTCCTAGGCGGAGTAGCAGCGAGCGAGCGATTCACTCGCGAGCGAGCGGCGGGGGGGAGCGCGAATGCGCGCGGGGGGGTGCTTTCGTTTGCGCGCACCCCCCCGATCTGACTAATTAACTCCCAGCGCCTGCTGCCGCCCGGCCCACCACGCGTCCAGCCGGGGGGCCAGGACGGCCGCCACCGGCGCCAGCAGCCAGCCCGCGAGCAGGTCCACGACGTAGTGGTGGCGCAGGTAGATGGTGGACACCCACAGTCCGAGGGCGAAGGGCAGCAGGCCCCAGAACCAGGGACGCACGTAGCGCCAGGCATAGAACAGGGCGAGCAGCGACACGGCCGCATGGAGCGACGGGAAGGCGGCCCGGCTGTCGACGGGCAGCAGCGCGAAGGCGCGGGCGGAGAGGTTCGAGAAGAGGTACGGATAGCCCTGCAGGTTTCGCTTGAACTCGTACACGAGGACGAGGCGCGGCGGCGCCGCGGGGAACACGACGTAGAGGGCGTAGCCGAGGTAGAAACAGAGGGTCACGCCCAGCGTCACCGTCCGGAACTCCCGCCATCTCCGCCGGGCGAGGAGGATCAGCGACGTCGACGGGGCGATCCACAGGAAGCTCACGTAGAAGAACTGCATCAGCTCGGTGAGCCCCGGGCTGATGAAGCGTTCCGCCCACACGGCGGGCACGACGCCGAAGAGCGCTCGGTCGAGGCCGGCGAGGACGAGGTGGATGTCGTGCGGGTTCACGAAGCCGATCGTGTCGTGCAGGTTCGTATAGATGAGGATGCAGGCGAGGAACGGCAGCACCTCGCGCGCCTCCTTCACCACGCGCGACCGCGGCCGCAGCCAGAGGGCCGCGGCCAGCGTCGCCAGGCAGACGACCGCCACGGCCAGGCGCACGACGCCGCCGGGATGGCGGCGCCCGAGCACGCCCGCCTCCCGCGCGTAGGAGTAGGCGGCGAGCGTCAGGTAGGTCGTGGGCAGCAGGAAGGCGAACGCGATCGCCTCCTCCACCCGCAGCCGGAACACGCTCCTGGCCAACGACATTACGCTACAACGCAGAGACCGCAGAGAGCACGCAGAGACCGCAGAGCACGAACGGACGTCAGAGGCGCGATCTCATTTCTGTTCTCTGCGGCCTCTGCGGATCCTCTGCGGCCTCTGCGTGGAAGAGCCGACTCGCTCACAAGACGAGGGTTTCCCGGTGCTCGCCGTAGACGGTGCGGAGGCGGCCGGCGATCTCTCCCACGGTGGCCTGGGCCGAAACCGCGTCCACCATGGCCGCCACGAGGTTGCCGCCCGCGCGGGCGCGCTCCTCGACCGCGGTGAGCGACGCCTTCCACGGCGCCGCGTCGCGCCGCGCGCGCAGGGCGCGGACGCGCTCCACCTGATCGCGCTCCACCCGGGGGTCGATGCGGAGGATGTCGGCCGGCGCGGCCGCGGCCTCATCCTGATAGCGGTTCACGCCGACGATCACCTGCTCGCCGGTCTCGATCCGGCGCTGGTGGCGGTACGCGGACTCCTGGATCTCGCGCTGGATCTCGCCCCGCTCGA